>Ga0213820_1000751_pt1 | contig 18585 bp, 18 predicted proteins | sample MC6MC0910MG_FD_179889 | JGI IMG/M metagenome (GOLD analysis project Ga0213820, IMG submission 179889) | Enriched soil aggregate microbial communities from Iowa State University, Ames, United States - MC6-MC0910-MG | ecosystem: Environmental > Terrestrial > Soil > Unclassified | place: USA: Iowa... | reverse complement strand
TTGTTACGCTGCGCGCCTGCCATTCGCGCGATCGACACGACAGGATAAACCGAGGAGAGCCCGCTTCTTCGAGCTGTGCCAAGATCCCGTCCACCGAGTCGCCTTCGCGCCGCGACATTGCTTCGTCGAGGCCATCGATAAGCAATGGCTTACCCTCCGTAAGCAGATTTATTGGATTCCGAGACTTGAGGAAACGGATGGCGGTTATTGGCTTAACCTCGAGTCGCCGACCGAGCTCGTGCATGAGCTCGCTCTTGCCCATGCCCGGCTCGCCAAGCACGACTTTATTCCCGGTCAGGGCTAGAAGTCCGGCTTCGTCAACGCTGTTGTCAAGAATGCCTTCCTCATTGATCGCGAGACGCCGCGGGAAATAGGTGGGCATTCAGAGGTTCCTATAATTTAGGTTGCCGAACCGCTTCAGACCGGAGAAAAATTCACTGTTGGGTCACAAGTGACTTCGTCGAAGGGGCGCCTTCCGGCGAGAACTCGAAGCCCCGGCTCATAGGGTTGCTCCGGCTGCTTCAGGCTCACAAGCGGATAAAAAGTTGGCTACAGATTTTACCGTGACATCACCTGCGGTCCGTTGCTGCTGCGCTTTACTAAACATCCTACGGCGCTCCCGGGGCCTGCTTGAGCCGGATGATGCAATCTCGCAGCGGCGGATAAACCAGAGCGTCAGACTCAGTCTGTGTAAGGTGCATAGGGTTATGGCCGGCGGCCTGGAGCGCAGCAAGAACGAGGGGCAAGAGCCTCTTACCTTTTATCTGCTCGAACTGGACGCCATTTGCCAGAAGGTCGACTGCAGATGGAACATTCTCCATCTTGCGCAAGGCGGTGTCCTTGAGGCTGCTGCGCTTCTGCGCAAACTCTGCCGCAAAAGGGGCGTTATGAGCCGCAATTACTGCCGCGATCATCTCCCTGGAATCCGCAATGGGAATACCGTACACCGCAGATACATGTTCAGGCCGACAGAACGTGTGCTCGACATCTGTGTAAGGAGTGACAAACACAGTTGTCCGGTCAGGGAGCTTTTTAGACTCGTTCACGATCCACCATTCCTTCTCCACGTCGGTCATTCCGTCCCCATCTCGATGAATGAGCACGTGTGTATTATCCGCCTGCCTCGTAAAGTAGTCTGCGATCGGAACCGCGGCGGCCAAATTATTGACGCCGTTTAGGGGCTGCAAAAAGTACTCTTCTTCCTGAAGTCCATTTGCTGCGAGGAAGACGCGAAGCTTCGCAGCTTTCGTGTCTTCAGTGAGGAGGACAACACGCTGTTGTCCAGCGTGCACCAACTCGAAGCTATCCAGCGCACCGAGGTCCAAAAGTACAGACAGATTTCTCTTGTCCGTCTCTTCGTGCTTTGCGCCGGACTTTAGCCAGATGATCTGCGTCATTTCGTCCTGCGCGAGAGAATCGAACATATGCCTGCTATGGGTGGCAAGAACCACCTTGGTGCTGCCGGCCTCGGCAATCCTTTGTAGAGTAAGTGCGAGCAGTCTTTGATTGGACGGATGCAGGTGCGAGTCCGGCTCATCTAATAGAAGAAGTGCGGGGTTGTATGCCGTGACGTAAGCGACCAATTGAATGGCTTGTAGTGCGCCGGTTCCCACCATTTCTAATGGGACTGCGCGCCCGTCTTGCTCCACCGTAATGTCGATGTAAAGATGCGTCTCAGGATCAAATCCAGATGAAATAATGAGCCCGGGAAACACGGATGCGATCATTTCATGGAAGCGCGTGAGCTTCGCCGGATCCTTGCAGATTCTGTACAGCACATTTCTAAGATAGACGTTTGAATCACCCTGCGCGATTCCATTCGATACGATCGAAGGTGTTCTCAGCTCCTCGCGTAAGGGAACGCCGGCCAGGCCTGGCACGAACACAGACAGAGGCTCCGTGCGATTTGCAGCCCTAATGTAGAACGTACTCTTTTCATCAAAGGTTATAGCGATGTTTGCGTTCTTCCCTCGCTTCAATTTCAGATCGAACTTTTTGGGATCCTGAGACCCTGCGTCGGTGTACGTGAACGAGAATTCGGGACCACTCTTCGAAGTTATAGGACCTGCATGATTCAGCCGAATCAAATCCCCCGTGGGTTTGTAGATGAATTGGTCAAACCCTAGAGTATTCAGCGGCTTGCCACCCTCCGCAGAGAGTCGCGCCGACTGAAGCACCGTAATGGCGAAGTGGATACCCTGCAATAGTGAGGACTTGCCAGAGTTGTTACCCCCCACGAGCACGGTGAGCGTTGGCGTAAGCAGCTCAATCTTCTGTAACCGCTTAAACGATGTCACCTCAATTGCTTGGAGTTCCATTCGGTATCTTCCCCACGTTATGTAGATCGATCGGAGCGGCTAGTGAATGCGCGCGGCATCATCCGTCTCAAGATTCGGATCGAGATGAGAATTCAGACACCCGCCCGGATGGCATTAGCGGCTCTCTGCAGACGTCGCTTCTGGTCAGATGGAGAACTGAAATAGCTCTGAAGCAAGGTCCAGCGGAACAGTTTTTTCGCGCCATCGAGACCAACGATGGTCTGAGCAGAGGGTAGCCCCACACGCGTCCGAGTGCTGACGCACTACTTATGAAAGTTTGCTAAAAGCAAGTCAGATATCGTCTTGGCAATGGTGGTAATGGATTGAATGGCAGGCAAAGAGCTAAGAAGCGCAGAAACCACGCTCTTCTTAGGGTGTCCCGAGCCAACCTGCCTTTCCACCTCATCAACAACTTCGGTTGCTTCAATCTTCTGTTCAGCGGTTAGCGATGCTCGCTGAATTTCGTCCCGTAATACCTGGATTTGGTTGGAAGCTGCCTGGTTAACAATTAACTTATTGACGGAGTTGTCTACTGAGTGATTGTTAACTCTCGCATTGCTACCACTAATGTTGTATGTCACGTACTGCGCGGTATGCTGCGCCGAACCGTCAGGCATCGCAGTGTCCGAAGTTTCACCGCTCACCTCTTCTGACGAAACAACAAATTCTTTGTAGTCGCGGCCGAACGGAATTAGGAGTTGCCGCGTTAAGCTATGGAGCTCTCGCGTCCAATTCCGACCAACGGTATAGAACGTCGACGCAAAGCTCAGCAGGCGTTGCGGCTCACGTGCAAGTTCTTGAATAAGTAACCACTTGAGGCCGAGAGTTTCATGAGCGTCTACTGGCCAAGTGAGCCGCGCAGTGCCTGCCATACTACCTTGGGTGGCTAAACTATCACTGAGGAATTGATCGAGGTCCAAACCGATCACTAGTTGTTGGTTAAGCGCCTGCAGTGACGGATCTGCTATTAGTCGAGCAAATGTCAGAAAGTGCTGCTCGAAGGTCTGGGAGGTCGCGGCCTGCATATCGAGCAATGAGTTGTTTATGCGCCTGAACAAATTCTCCCTACTCGTCATCTGCTGCCTCACCCTTCAGTCGAGCTTCCGCTGCCTTTTCCACTACAGCGGTCCGGTAGGCGTCCTTCATTTGGCTGATCAAGGGTCCCACGATCGCGTTCCCCGCGTAGGAGCCAAGGCGTTCATCGACCAACCGTTCTGATTCCGCGATTGCCGCCTCAATACTCGCCGGATCTTCGGGATTGAAGCTCAACGTCCCAAGTTCACCGTTGACCGAATCCAACGCCTTCTGAGCTTCGGACAAGGTCTTCTGCAACGCTTCCAAGCCTTTAATTTTAACCATGATGCGCCTTATGAAGGGACATGTTAACTGTGCGCAACGGCGCGAATTTTACACATTTAAACGTAAGCTTAGCAGTGAGACGGACGATGAATAATAGGCTAAAACTCGGAGCGTGCAAATAATTCGCGCACTAGGACCAACCAGGCACATCAAGACTTTTTGGGAGGCAGTCATTCTGTGTTGACTGCGATAGCTCCGCTACGCGGCGCGTGGCACCAGTGAGGACATCTTCGGATACGCCAGAATTTTCTCCTCAGAGGAAATCAACGGAAGAGAAAATCGACGAAGCGATGATTAGAACCGGCTGGAGACGCCAGAGCACTTCACAGCGTCTGGTTTTTCCGCCATGAACGCACTTAATAATAGCCAGGCAGGACCAGGTAGATCCTGCACACGCCAGCCTCGACCTTGAAAGTGGTTCATTCGTGGCCTAACTGCAGCGAGCGCTGGAAAATGCCTTGCTAGCCATTGCTCCGGCACGGAGTCGCGTAGCTTTCTCAGCGCGCTCTCAAGCCATAACTCCTCAGGACGAGGACCGAGTTCAGGTTTGCGATAGGCCAGCCTTTGGAAAGGCACGAACCGCCCAGGCGTGTGCGTAACAGCGTGGATCGCACTCTGCACGAGAGCGAGGTACCGTTGCACAACAACGTTGCTCTTCGCCTCGTCCAGCCCACAGGGGGTATCCTCAAAATCCACGCATTCTTCACCCGGCGCAAAAATGAAGGCCGTGGCCCGATGTTCGCGCTTGAGGGTCAGAAGCGGCGAACCGTGCCTAAGGCACTCGTCGATTCCCGGGACGAGATGTTCACGGCGCCAGTAGGCGAAGCCGAGCATCGCTTTGTCCTCATCCACGCACGCGGCGCAGTACCGGACAACCTCCTCCTTCCAATACCCGCATCCAACCCTCAGCCTCGTGATGGAAAAAGCCCACTCCACTGTGGTGCTCTCCGCGGAGAAATCGGTCAAGAACTGCAGCGGCTGTAAAGTATGTGCTCTCCAATACGACTCGCTCGAAATGCCAAGTGCGCGCGGCAAACCGGAATGAGGGTAAGGCAGCAACGTCTCTGGATACGCCGTCGAAACTCGCCCATGGGGCAGGCGTGCGATCGAAGGAAGCAACGTCTCGCCATGATGATTGATGCGCCAATTGCGTGCGAAGTGCCCAAGATAAAACTCGCCCGGAACGGGCCTTACTACTACTACCACTACTACTGCTCCGATCTACCACATTGCACACTCGCTGAAGGTCATGCCCACTCGCTGAAGGTCATGCCGACTTCAACGTACGGAACTTAAGGTTCGTGGACAAGTGTCCTCGCACCATTCGCCTAAAAGCCAATGGGCCATAGTCAGCAAGACTAGAGGGTGCAGACGGTGCCATGCACCGTACTTCGCCTTCCACAACCACGCCATTGCTACGAATTTGTCGGCTGCCAGAATTGGAATTCCGGGCTCCAGGCGAAGCGTTGCCAAGTAGGCGACGTACGACCTGGCAGCGGCCTCAAGCCGCTTCCTCCGTCGCGGAGAGTCAATCGGCTTGAATTCTTCAAGCGCCGTGCCGATACGCCTTACCTGACTCACGGCCGGCCGCAATGCGAGATGGTGAACGCTCGCTACACAGAACTCTGAGAAGCGCACTATCGCAGCAAGCTCTTCCGATCCGACAGCGTCCAGACGCGTCATCTCTTCTACGGCAAGCACCAGGACAATGTGCCCGTGCTGCTTTTTTTGCGTGGCTGAGCACGCAACAAACAGCCATGATCTTGGCAGACCCACACTCCCGGATACTGATGGTGCACCCGCCAATAGGGCACGCCAATCTGCCGGAAATCCGTTTCTACGCAGGCCGGGCAGCCCTTAAGTGGATGGTCGGGCGAAACGCCGCACGTCGCAGTTCGCAGTCGAAATCGCCATGCGTATGAGCTTTCTTCGTTGCAAACCTGCACCCGGGCCTGTTCCGCAGACTTGACTTGCCACCACGCGAAAAAGAATGGGAAAAGCGTGTGTTCCAACAGATCCGCAGCGCTCCCAAAGCGTCCGCCGGTGACGGCCACAAACGCGCTTAGCCTCGCCGGAAAGTCGTGCTGCAGGCCGTGGACCTGATGTCCAAATAGAAGGCGACACGTGTCGGAACTGCGACGATAGCCGGCCGAAAAATGGATGCGGCTACACAGGCTGAAGAAGGTTTCATCATCAGCCAACCAGTCGCTTATGGGACTGCAGACGTGCTGCTCAAGGCCCTGGATTAGCATCAAAAATGGGACAATCTTTCCGCGAAAAGTCGACGCCGCTTGCGCCGTTGCAGCGCGAAATCTAAATCAAGGCTGAAGAAGAGTCAAGCTTATCCCATTGATTTTATAGGATTATTTTAACTCATACCAAAAATAAGGGACACATTGTAACAACAATTTCGCCGAAAATTTTTCGAACGACAAAAAATTTCCATGTCGACATAAATGGCACAATGGCTCAAAATCATTGGGCTGGCCCGAAGGCATTTCGGCCGGCCAAAATGCTTGGGCGCCCGCGCAACGAGCACGCTTAGTCACGCACTTCTATCGCGAAGGAGACTCCATCCCAGTAAGTCCCGCCTAGGAACAAAAAGCACAAAGCCGAAAAGCTCTTGCAGGAGCTTTTCGGCTTTCGAGATGTGCGTCGGGTTGGATACTTCCCACGCCCATCTTGCCTCGATGGGCTGCGCAAGTCAAGCGCAGTTCTGGACTCGCTCGTCCCGAGGAAATGCCTAGTTCTTAAGCCTTGATCTCTGTTTTTCAAGGAATCGAAACTATGGCCAAGAAGGCCCTAATGAGCGAAGCAAGACTTCGCAAGATCCAGAACCGTCAGCGCTATACCACATGGAACGCTGACTACCAGCCTGCTCAGCGTGCAACGCGTGAAGAGGCACCCGCCATAAGTCGTGCCTCCATAACCTTTGTTAGTAGGCTCGGGCGCGACGTGCATTGCATGTCTCTGGCGGAGCGGGCGGCCCTGTCTCTCGCCGCCTACCATCCCAACCTGGTCGACCTCCATGAGCAACACGCGCTGAGCGTGCTGGAGGCGCCCCACCCTTTGGCCTCGCACCCTCGCGCAGTCGGGCAAGTTCTCCCCCCGCTTCCCGGCACGCTGAACGTTGCCGAACGAATTTATAGCCGGCTGGGACGGATTCCGCGACATCCCTTTGTGTACGTTAAAGATCGCAAGAACCCGGAGGGCGACAAAATCGCCGAGCCCTTTCCGTACCTCGGTGATTTTCTCCTTGTGATGGAAGACCAGGCCGGGCTCTATTGCGTCAACTGGACGGTAAAAAAAAGCGCCGCGGCGTTCTCTTCGCCCATCGGCAATCGCCTGCGCGCGACTACCTACCGGGAGCGCGCCAACGCCCGAGTATTGATGCGACATGCTTAGAAGCGGAGTACTTTGCGGACGCCGGCATCTCAACAGTTCAGGTCAGTGAAGAGGCCATTGATCGCTTGCTAATCGTGAACCTAACCACACTCCTCGCATGGTCTGCTCGGCCTCTGCCCAGCAACCTCGCGGAGCACGCGGAGATCTGGGAGGCGTTTCGGGCGGTGGTCGGCACCGACACCGCCCTGTATTCCGTGCTTCCCGCATTGCAGCGCCGGTACGAGCTGACGAGGTATGAGTGCCTTCGGCTGTTCTACGAGGGAGTCTACCGACGCTGGGTTCGGATTGATCTGTACTCACCCATTTTGGTCGACCGGGCCCTGCGACCCGAACGGTGCGACCCGCTGGTTGAATTCGCTCATTGGTTTGCGAGGTAAATATGCAAATCGGAACGAAGCTAATCGCGCCCGGGGGATACCTCAACCTGTCCGCAGATGGTCACTTCTTCTTCTTGGTGAATTCCACGCGCAACCATCAAGCCCTGTTGGCCAGGATCGAACGGGGAACCCGAGAATGGAATGCGCATCTTGTCGCCTTGACGCAGCGCGAATTCGAGCGCGGCGTCCTCAGCGGACAGATCGTAGAAGCGCAAGATCAGCCCTCTGTGCCGCCACATCTGGAGGGCTTAGAGGGTGTCGACCTCAGGACTATAGAAACCCAACGCGCCCATGCCAAAAAAAGCAACCTGGAAAGAGCGCAAGAACGCTTCCTCGCCATCGCCGAGTACGTCAACGCTTGGCCCGAAATCGTGGCTGCTGAAAAACCTGAGAGCTTTCTAAATAAGATGGTGATAGCAAGAGGACAGACTCCTCGGCGAATACGCTTCTGGCTTCTAAGCTATCTGTGCTTCGGTAGATCCGAGCTCGCTCTGTATCCTGCGTTTGCTCGAATCGGGCACTACGATCGCACCTCGGACTTAGTCGGCTCAGCATACGGCAGGCCCGTTTGCGAGCCTGATCTCCCAGTGACGCAACGCCTTTCCAAGGAGGACATCGCTCTTATCGAAAAGTCATTCGTAGCCCTGGCGCGCAAGTCCATGCCTCTCACGAAGATTTACGCGCAGGCAATGATTAGATTCTTCCATGCATTGACAGAACTGGCACCTGACGGCAATAGACGATACATATCGCCCACCGGGAGTGTGCTTCCAACCATCAACCAATACCGTTATCGCGTCAGGCAGCTTTTTTCGGCGCACGACATCAGGGTAGCCCTTTACGACAAAAACCTTGCCAGGCGCAAAAGCAGAAACAAAGGAAGCTTTAGGGAAACCAACACCAATTTTATGGAAGTCGTCGAATGCGACGGATTCTTCCCGCGCGAAAAGCCCTGCAGTTCCGTGAGCCAAAAGGAACTCGACGCTATTTGCGTCGTCCGGGGCATCTGCGCCACAACCTCGCAGATTGTGGGCATCGGCTTCTCTCTCAACGGAGAGCATAGCGATGCTTACTGGATGATGCTGTTCTCAATGGCCATTGACAAGAAGACGTTCTGCGCCCTCTTTGGCATAGATATTGAAGAATCAGAGTGGGTGGGGAAAGGTCTCCCCTTGCGTGTCATCAACGATCGGGGACCAGGTTCGACGCTATACAACCGCATAGATTCCCTCGGCCCCAAGAGACGAACGCATACCTTACCAATTCGCGAAATGACACCCAGTGGATCGGGTCAATCGAAAGCAACTATTGAAGGAAATCATCCGAAATCTCTTCGATTGGAACAACCGAACGTATACGTCAAGAGTGAGAAGACTGTGTGGCAGCTCGCCGCAAGCGAGATTTATCAATGCCTTTATCAAAACGAATCTCATTTGCTAGAAGACGGATATACCGCAACGCTGGCCAGAAACAATGTGAGGCCCACGCCAAACGCTGTTTCGGCCTTCCTCATCAAGGTCGGGCGTACAGCCGCTCAACAGATGGCGTTCGATGCTGCCGTACGCGAGTTCCTTCCTCGGACCAGCGTAACGCTGACCCGAGACGGCGTCGAGTATCAAAGCATCTTGTACAAATCCGAAGCTTTGATCGAAGCAGCCTCCTACAACTGCACGAGGAAGCTTAAGGCGTACTACATTCCTGTATGCCTGCGCCACATCTGGGTAGAAATTGACGGGCAGCTATTGCAGCTAGATAACGAGAGTATCTACAACGGAGGAGCGGACGATGCCCACCTCAGCGACACTGAAGCGTTGGAGCTCAATTTCACCACGCGAAGAAACCGACGCAAGCAGGAGAAAAGTCGAAATGCGTTGAGATCCCAGCGCATGCTGAACGAAGAAAAGTCATTCGGACGGCCGTACAAAGAGCCCGAGGTGGTTACACGCCAAAGCCAACGAACGCCTAAGGCGACAGCGCACGAGCGCGAGGCGCACAAAGCAGTTTTTCAGGGCACCCGGAAATGACGCTGAAACTGACACCCTGGGTAGCCCGATTCAGCGCCCTTAGTAGCCAAGCATTTGTTCGCAAGGCTTGCCTCAAGATGCCAGAGCCTCTGAAGCTGGACTTGAGCCTGAGCGCAAGCGCAGCGGAGATCAGTGCCGGCCAGACACTTGCCGCGATCTACTATCCCTCGCAACAGGACCTTAGCATTCTCGGGCGCCTGATCGAACATGCTCTTGCGTACTGTGAACAGGCTTACGAAAGCGAAACGCTATACAGGAATAGGCTCCACGCCTCGCCCCGCTTAAAGACCAACGCATTCAGCAACCCGATTTGCCTGACCGGCCTGGCGGGAGTGGGAAAAAGTCAACTACTCAAGGCCTTTTGCAGATTATTTTCATCTACGCGAATTCAGGATGCTGAAGGTCTCATCGAGGCGCCTATGGAGGGGCCGATTTCCGTCACCCTACAAAAAAACCTCAGGCTTAAAAGCTACCTGAACGATTACATAAATCGCGACACTCCCGACGAGCGCCAAGGTCAGTTGCAGGACGTTATTTACCGGTTTCCGCATCTGGCATACACAAGGGGCGCGCCTTACATCCTCATCGACGAGACGCAATTCCAGGTGGGCGGAAACAGCATTCTCACGATCAAGAACACGCTCCTTCAATTCATGGAGTTCGGTATCCCCCTCTTGTTCGTCGCCAACTTCAGCCTCATCAAGACATTGAATCAATCCCCTGAACAGGTCCGCCAACGTCTTCTCACGCGGCCGATTGAACTCACGCGCGACGCTCCCTCCTCAGAGGATTGGAAAGGATATTTGCGATGTTGTGACGTGAGCCTAGGGGGTACCATCGCTCCCGGCACGCTGTCGGAACACGAGTTGATCCACAGGTACACGGGTGGCATCAAGCGATTTGCGGCGGATCTTTTGAAGGTTTGGTATCGGAAAGCATACGGCAGGAAAAAGCCTGGCCCAGTCACCCTCGATCACATAAAGGAGGCGTACCTGTCCGCGGACTACGCGGTTGCTCGGAACCAAGTCGACGCCATCGACGCTCAACTGGTAAGTCAGGATGAGAGGAGCGAGTACCATAATCCATTGAAGCAAACATCATCACTGGTGGACGGGTGTATCAGCGAAGCGCAACAAGCCGCGCGTGATGAGGTCGCCCGCCGAGCATCGCTGGAATATCTGCCTGCAACGAGAGACCGTGCAAGCTCTAAACCCGCGAAATCTCTGTCCCAAGCTGCCTCAAAACCAAGGCGCAACGGCACAGTCTCCCTTGAGGAACTGAGGAAGAACGCCATTCGTTCCAACGGTGGCTTGTATGGCAAGCGTTAGACCTGCCTCTCCACATTGGCCTCTCACGGGTGGCGCTTGTCGCCAAGCGTCCGTCTTGAGGTTTACATCGCTCAGCTTTGAATCGAAAACGACCAAATCGACCTGCCGCGACTGTGCCCTCCCCGGCTTTTTGCTGATTGGTGTGTCAATTGCAGACTGCTCGACCACCCATCAGCCCATTGCGACGCAGCGACCACTCGCATCTCCCGGATGGGCACCAGTAGTTGTCAACATCAGCGTAAGTCGGAGCGTCGTTCACGAGCATTCCCATCACCACCACTATTTCGGATACCCAATCTGACGAGCGACGCGCGAGTTTCGACCTTTGGTTCCATTTGACGGTTCAAGCGAGCCGCGACGGTCCCCGCCGTAGCGTCCCCCACGACAAAGCGGTGACGCGTATCCGGGAAAAACTGGTCATCAAACGGTCCGATGAAAAGGCAGGACGATTTGCGCGACGCAGTCGTGACCGCTAACGGAAGAATCAAGGTCGACAACCGGGCGCGCACATACGATTCAAAACTAGCCAGTCAGGCATGAAGGGGGCTTGGCAACTCACTACGACACGGCATGTGGCCCTAGCTTGACTCAACCAGCGCGTCGATCCTCGGACACAATTCGCACCAGTCGTCCATGCTCAACGGAACGGTCGGCCCAGCCTGCCGCTCTTAGTTAAGACGCCTGACTGCCTCAACGCCTCCAAGGTCTTCTCCGTACCAATGTCGTATGGGTTGTGGGTGGGGACTTGAGTTTCAAGGACTTTGATTCGAACAGGGAAACGCGCTGCCTTTGCAGCTTCATTGTCTGCTTGCATGGCCGCCCCTCTCTTACCCTTAGCAGTTGCCGAGACCTTCGCCAAAACAGTTCTGCCGATGTTTGAGTAACGAGCGACAGTCTTCATGCCGGGCGTGGAATTCCGATTTTTCCTCATGACTAGTCCTTTGCGCACCTAATGGCACCGGCAACGGCCCCGAGTCGAAAAAACTCGGCATGGAATCCGGTCTCAGTACCCCAAAGCTACCTTCCACGGTGCCAATAGGCTTCTCTATATCGTCGCAACAATCGTGATACCGAGCTACCGTTCACAAAACGAGCTGCGATCAGACGTTCAACGTTCCAAATCGCCGTTCTCGATGAGCCGCTCCTTGATGTTGACATACCCGATCAACAAAGCGAACACGGCGAGTCCAACGACGACAGCGATTTATGTGGTGCTCATAGAGACCTCCGGAGACAGGCGTGCGGTCGCAATTGCAGGCGCCAGATTTAATCTTAGCAGTTGCATTCTTCGTGCCGCAAACCCTTCAATCCAAACCATCTCGGCGATGCCGGATCGGCCGTGGTCGGCGGCCTTCATGCCGAACAGCCGCACGGGTGTCACGGAGATCGGTGGACGCTCAAGCGCCGCCCGAGTGTCAAGCACGTCTACGCTCAAGGGCCTCGGGCTTTCCGACCTGGAGATGCGACACCTGTTTGAGGACAAACACGGTCTGGTCCTGAACTACGGGGTGGACCTCGGCCCGGGCGGTGAAGGGTTGTCTGAATATCGCGACTCAGCGAAGCATCCTGGAACAGGGCCTGAAGCGAATTTCCGAAGCATTGAAGTAAGGATCAACACCATGAACGTCTACGACAAGCTAACTTCACTGGGAATCAACTTGCCCCAGGTTTCCGCCCCGGCTGCTGCATATGCCCCCTATGCACAATCCGGTTCCTTGGTTTTCTTGAGCGGCCACCTTTCAAAAAAAGAAGGCCGGCCTTGGATAGGGAAGCTCGGTGACGACGTCACCACCGAGGAAGGTAAGGTAGCCGCTCGCGCAGTTGCCATCGATCTTCTCGGCACGCTGCAAGCCGCGGCGGGCGGAGACTTGAACCGGGTTCGCCGAATTGTGAAGGTCATGAGCCTGGTCAACTCCACGCCTTCATACACTGAACAGCACCTGGTCACCAATGGAGCTAGCGAACTCTTGAAAGAGGTGTTCGGAGAAGACGGCGTACACGCAAGAAGCGCCTTCGGCGTGGCGCAGGTACCGCTTGGCTGCTGCGTCGAGATCGAACTCATCGCCGAGTTGCGGGACTGAATTGCAGTCCTGGCAGTTGCGGGCTTAACGCACTAGCGCGGCACTCGCATCGCATCCCTCCACCTCCGGAATCCTCAGAATGAACCTTGCATCGATCCCTCGGTATCCGCTTGGGTGCCTTCCCACGCCCATACAGCACCTGCCTAACCCAAGCAAGAAGTTAGGCATCAACCTTTCAATAAAGCGCGATGACCTCACCGGCTTGGCGGCCGGAGGAAACAAGGTTCGAAAGTTGGAATACCTGGTCGCGGAGGCAAGGGAACTCCGGTCGACAACGCTGATCACCGCAGGAGCACTTCAGTCCAATCACGTTCTTCAGACGATTGCGGCGGCTCGAAAGAGCAACATGGAGGCGGTTGCCGTACTTGACGGCGCCCGCCCCGAGCAGTTCAGGGGGAATCTGATCTTCGATCAGCTACTCGGAGCGCGACTCGAGTTTCTTCAGAGCGGGAGCTTCGTAGAGGACGTCGTGGGGTACATGGATAGTCGCAGGGAGCAACTACGCCTTGAGGGAGAGAGCCCTTACGTGGTGCCGGTCGGAGGCTCCAATGCTCTGGGCGCATGCGGCTACGTCACCTGCGCGTTGGAAATGGCGGAGCAATTTGAAGCCCGACGGGAGCCGGCCCCCGACTACCTCGTCGTCGCAACGGGGTCAGTGGGGACCTATGCGGGGCTGGTCGTAGGCTGCGCGCAATATTGGCCGGACACGAAGATCTGCGGCGTGGTCGTTACGACGAACTACTTTGCCAGGCGAGAGAACGTTGTGTCTTTGGTGAACCAGGTCGCAGAGAAGGTCGCGATGGACCGTAGGTGGGACGCATCGGATCTGTGGCTGGATAGTGATTACGTCGGGCCGGGCTATGGAATTCGAAGCCCTGCGGGCGACGCCGCGATAGGGATGATGGCGGAGTCGGAAGGGATTTTTTTGGATCCCACTTACACCGGCAAGGTGTTTTCGGGACTGGTGGGTAACGTTCGGGCGGGGCGTATACCGGCGGGCAGCAGCGTCCTGTTCGTCCACACGGGCGGGGCGACGGCGCTTTTGTCCTGAACTTGAACCGGGAAGGCCATCCAGGGTCCGCGTGGGACATCGGGTCGGTACGCGCTGCACTCATGCTCCCTCCGCTGCCGGACGGCGTGAACGCTCCCGCTTAGCAGCCTTTCGCGGACTGAGCTTGAGCGACCCTGGACTCTATGTCGGCTCCGTACTAAGAAAGATGTTGTCAAGTGCAGGACTTTTTGGCTGACATGAAAGAGTGGCAAGTCTTCGACGGCGTCCACAAAGGCTGTTTTGACGAAGGAAATTACCATGCCATAAGTGCTCTGGACTCCATTTGACGCAACTATCGAGGTGGAGCGCACTGCGTCGAAGTAACTCTCGCAAAAGCACCACTGTCAAGCAGGCATTGGCTGATAGACGGTCAGAGCGAGAGCCAACTCGGCATGAAGCGCACAGACCTGCTCGCATGCTGAGCCTGCGCCATCGAAGGCGCTCAATAGTTCTCCATGATTATTGATGCGCCAGCTTCGCGCATAGCGTCCAAGGTAGAGCTGCCTGGGAGCAGGTCACGCCCAGTAAAAGTCGAAGCGCGTGGGGGGGGGACGTCAGCACAGCTCTGGCGATCGCGCTTCCTACTTTGAAAGGATGTCACGCAACTCAGGCGGACAATCCGGACTGGTCCACCGATGTCTTTCCTCTGGATCTGGATGAAGCGCTTCCCAGGAATCGGCAGGAGGCTCCCCAACCTGAAACCATAGCGCTCGCGTTTCTTTGCTCCGCGCCACGACCGTAGTTGGGGCGTAGGCGGCATGCCGATGATTGAAGGCATCGACCCAAACCGTGGAGACCTCGGAGTAGAGTGGGCCGACAGGTCGATGCGTGAACAGGAGGCACTGCTCTGGAGAGATCGGCAGTGTTATCTCAATAGCCGGGTTGTGTAGACCAACGGCACGTTCGAATGGGTGCCGACGGTAGGCGGTGGGATCGCACCACGTCGATGGAGCATCGGTCGTGACGAAGCCCAAAGGGTCACTCGTGCAAAGCACGGTCTTATGCATACCAAGCAGCGCTGGAAGGATCACCTCTTCAGCTGAGCCGAGGAGCGTCTTAGTGGTCGTTTCCTTTAAGTTGTCAAAGTCTCCTGGTCGAGGGATATAAACATTCGACCGAGCAGGGTGAGGCGGCAGCTCTTCCTCGACGGTTCTACCCCCCCAGTCAGGCCCCGCTGCCTTCTCGAACATCGCTTTCACCTCCTCCATTTGACTGAGGAAGTGATTGCGACTTGAGGCAGTGCGAATGTGTGCTGTCGCGGCGAACAAACACGCCCACAACCAGTCTTCATCTGTCAGAGGACGTCTGAAGTTGAACTTGCTCGTTCGTACCTTCGTGAAATTCGACTCGACGGTCCCTAGACCGTGCTCGAGGTGAAGGTCATGGCCGCCATCAGGCGTAGTCAGCGTGTACATATCGGACTCGCGAAATATCTTCTCGGGCGACTTGGCCTTAGGATTTTCGCCCTTCCTATCAAACAGCCAAACGTACGGCGTATTTTTGCTTGTCTTCGGCGCCGAAGGATCGAGCCACGCTTTCAGGTAGCAAGCTGGGACGAAGTGCTGCTTTCGCTGTTCGTAGTTCTTTCGTTTCATAATTTTGGCCCAAGGAAAACTGTTCGCCCGTTTGTGTGGATTTACGCCCCTGCTACTTTGAGCGACCGAAAACAACCGACCCATGTGTCCACTAAATCTCGATCACCACAAGCAGCGCAGTTCGAGCTCTGCCAAACCAGGTCTCAACCCGTTTGGTCGCTTCGATGATCTGGCTGTCCGCGAATCTCGACTTCTTCATGCTGTAGAACGCTTCAATGAGCAAGCTCTTCTTCCGACTGCACCGCTTTTGCAGGGAGATTACCCCTTAGACCAACTGCAGGTCGAATCTATGCCGACGGTAGGAGGTGGGATCGCACCACGTCGTTAGAGCACCGGTTGTATGAAAGCCCGAACGGTGCCTCAGGTCGGTATCTATCCAAACAGACGCGCAAGGCTAATGTGTATTCTGCATACTCGACAGCCTCAAGCCCCGTCATTTCCTGCCGTAAAGCGTGGTACGAGAGGTGTCTTCGAAGCACGCGCATAGCCTGCGCGAGGCGAACCACAGGTTAGCGACGAGGAGTGCAATTTGAAGATTTATGAAAATATCACTATAGGGAATTTTCTTTTCACCCTCGGCTATACGATCCGCAGCAAGCAGAACTCAACAACACTGACCGGTTCCATCAACTTGCTTCAGCAAACGCCTGCAGACAAGTTTCTTGGCGACGTACTGTTGGACTTCACTGGCGTCGTTCGACTGCTGGAGTTCAAAGCGCAAGGCGCACATATGTCTAAGGAACGAGAAAAACACGCCGTCCTAGAGATCGCCATGCGGGCCAGAGGATTGGAGCCAATTTCTCGAGAAGTGCATTGGTACGTGGAAACGAAGGCGACTCAAGAGAGTCTTCGCTTGCGTACCGTGCCCTACATCGATGCCTTTCCACGACCTCGAGAAGAAAAGATTCAGAACCTCGAAGATCTTGTCCAATCCATTGCGAGCGACGTAGCGAGCCAACGTAAGCCTTTTACCACTGCCCAGATTCGAGAATATTTGTTATGTGTCAGGACAGCGAATGGAACTTCGTCCGTTGGCACGGGCGGCCTCTTGCTATTGGCAGAGCCCACCGGTCGGCTGCAATTTGCTGTCTTGGAGGACATTCAAGAGCTGAACATGAGGCACAGGCTTTGGATAGCTGAAAAGGGCAAACAAATGGAGCGGGAGCACCAGCGCTCGTTGAACCGCGACCGCGGCGAAGAATTGAGTCCGGAAGTTCCAAACCTATCACACGAGAGGAGCAGAAGTTATGGCAGATCGGGGCCCAGGGGCTGATTTCAAGTATTACGACGAAACAATTCGAGCTCAGGCCGAGATCATCGCTACGTTGCTAACTGTCTGCACTCAAAACACCAACGATGCGAAGAAGGCAATTGCCGCGTTGGAAAATTCACGAACCAGGCTGACAGAGGATGTATCAACACTGACTGCAAACGTGCAGGCCGCGATCGCCCAATCCGCGGATGACACAGCCACGAGGGCCGCGAAACTACTGCAGGAAAAGTTTATGCAGGCTGATGCGGCGGCCGACGCAGCAGCCCGTCGGTACTTGCAAGCGGGGCGCTGGCTCGGAACCAAAACGTTCTTGCTCTTGCTTTCTTGCCTGGCTGCGATAGCGTTGGCAGGGTGGTTGATTGCTGCACCGCTACTGCCAACCTTCGAGGAGCTTCAGAAACGACGAGATGACGTTGCAAGCCTGACCGCCCATGCAGAAGGCTTGGCGAAGAAAGGCGTCAACTTAGAGTGGACGTATTGCCGTGACCATAATCAGCCCAAAACTATGTGTTTCAGAACCGACGGAAAAGGGTACATCGACCCGAAAAGTGGGGCGACCTATGCCAGCCCCTACCACGCTAAACGCTGAGTCGATTTGAAGCCCATGCCGTCCTCAGTTCATGGGGACCCACAGATTGGGGATGCGGGCGCGGCTTTCGCTTTGGGCCGAGAGCGGAGAGACTCTGCGGCCCATATGCGGCTGACCGCCATCCCCAGAGGACAAGGCTCCGCCCCTCGCAAGCATGCGCCGCCCAAAACGGTCGAGGCTCGTTTGGATGCCATTTCCCACGCCCACCCGAAGCACTCGAGTTGGCAGCTTCGCCACTGTCTGTTTCCGGGCCCTACTGAAAATGGATCCACCGCCATACCTATAAAAGGCGAACTTTGAAATAAAGCCAACCCCTCTGAAGATTCAACTTTCGCAAAAGGCGAACTTTGAGCTCGCAACTTTGTCGACACGCGCCCTATGAAAAAAAAAGGCGAACTTTATTCTCTCTGCTCAATCCTTGAGCAGCAGGAATAGGCATTGGTGAAGTCCACCATCATCGTGCTTGGCGGCCTGTCCACCTGCTCGCCTGGCGCCTGCACGCGGCGCATTGCCTTATTCTTAACCCCTATACGCAATCGCCACATCAGGACAAAAGAGAACTCCTCATGCACATTCACCGGATCGCTGCATTCACCAGCCAGGGTCAAGGCGGAAATCCCGCCGGCGTCGTTCTTGCGGATCAACTCCCTTCGCCCGAGGAAATGCAAAGGGTGGCAGCCGAGGTCGGCTATTCGGAAACGGTCTTCTCTTGTCCGAACGGCGATGGCTCGTGGCGCACCCGGTACTACTCACCTGAAGCCGAAGTCGCGTTTTGCGGGCATGCGACCATCGCGCTAGGCGCGGTGCTGGGGCAAACCTTGGGGCCGGCCCGGTATCCCCTGGCCCTGGCGAACGCCCATATCGAAGTCTCGGCTGAAATCCAGGATGGCGAATGGGTAAGCGTGCTGCGCTCGCCGCCGACCCACAGCGCACACGCCAACCCCGGGCTATTAACCGAGGCGCTCGAACTCTTCGGCTACTCACCGAACGACCTGGATCCCACGCTCGCGCCCAGCATGGCCAACGCGGGGATCGACCACTTGATTGTCCCGCTCGTTTCACGCGCCGCGCTGGCGCGCATGAACTACGACCTCGACCAAGGACGGCGCTTCATGCAAGCCCATCGCATCGGAACCATCGCGTTCGTGTTCAGCGAGAGCGATACCGTCTTCCACGCGCGCAACG
>Ga0213820_1000744_pt1 | contig 18698 bp, 13 predicted proteins | sample MC6MC0910MG_FD_179889 | JGI IMG/M metagenome (GOLD analysis project Ga0213820, IMG submission 179889) | Enriched soil aggregate microbial communities from Iowa State University, Ames, United States - MC6-MC0910-MG | ecosystem: Environmental > Terrestrial > Soil > Unclassified | place: USA: Iowa... | reverse complement strand
TTAGCTAGTATTGGAAAGTTTTGTTTATTAATCCTCATCAATCTCATCTTCAAATTCAGAATTCAATACAATAAATTCTTTTAAGTTAGAAGCTAATTCTTTACAGTTTCTGTTTCAAGGACGCTAATCTCCGCAGCCGATGCCCAGCCGTTAACACCCGCCGTTGCTTCGAGCTAGACATATAATGCATCTGTCGGATCAAAAGTTGTTACTTTCTCCGCATTGTCGTTTGCCCAAGTTCCGCTTGCAACTTTAGTAAAGGTCACTCCGTCTCTTCACGAGCTGCCTGTCAGCTACGAGGCGACTAGGCTCTTACCTCAACCGGACTATACCAGCTAGTTGTGCCTGACTTGGTTAGACAGTCAATAATAAAAAAGAGCTAGCAAAAATACCGCTAACTCTCGTATTGATCAATAAATGGCCTAATTACAATCTTTGAATCAACCAATAAAATGCCAGCACAAAAATAAGGCAAGACGTTGAAATCATCATTTTACGATACCATGGGAACCTTCGCAGCCATAGCAAGAAGGGAAGTAATAGGCATAGGACCATGAGCTGGCCCGCTTCCACACCTAAATTAAACGTCAGGAGTGAGCCAATCAGATTGCTCTTTGGAAGTCCCGTTTCGGCCAAAGCCCCGGCGAAGCCCATGCCGTGAATCAGGCCAAATAAGGCCGTCAAAAGCCACCGCCATTTTGCCTTTTGAACAAACATATTTTCCACTGCCACATAACAGATCGTCAGGGCAATCAAGGATTCGACCCAATGCGAACTGACCTGAATACGGTCAGTGGCCACCAAGAATAGTGTTATGCTGTGGGCGATTGTAAAAGCAGTAACAATTTTCAACGCATCCTTGAAGCGAGATGCGATTAATACTAAGGATAACAAAAACAGCAAATGGTCATAACCTGTCAAAATGTGTTCGATTCCAAGCTTAAAGTATTTCCACAAAACAGCGCCAATCTTAGGCTCGGGAAGGTCCTGGGGATGGTCCTGGGGAAGGTTGATCAGAATATCTCTATTAGTGCTATCAATCATATCCTGCTGAAAATATTCCCCTGCATGGACCATGAGTACACTCGTATGAGCAGGCGCATCGTCAAACACCAGATCGTAATGAAGATTAAATTGTTCGATTTCTTCATCAGCGATAAACTTCAGTTGAAATTCCACGCCTCTTGCGGCACCCTTTTGCGCCATGTTCATCGAATCCAATTCCATCTTTAATGGCTTCGAATCCACATCTATGCGAAGACCTTTCTGTAGATAGGATTCGATTTTTTGAGCGGCCAGTTCATCGTTCACCTGATTATCCAAGTCAGTACCGAATTGTGGAAACAAGTCTCTTTGTTCAATAAAAAGATCATAGAGAATCTCGTTCCCTTCAATGGTTAAATCCGAGTAATTCATATTTATGGAATGCGCAAGTGAAGTTGTGGCAGTCCCAAAAAATAATAAGATCATGATGATGAACATGGACAGAAATGAACGCTGCTTCATAGCGGAACCTCTTTTCATGAAATGATAGTATTACAATCTGCAATATAGTTTATCCGGTTACGAACGTTCATTTTGCAACTTGAACATGTTGCTCGACTTATTTCAAGCTGTCCAAGAGTGTTTTTACTTGAGGGTTAAGGTTCAATGCAATGGCGTCTTTACCCCCAGTGTCTGTTAATATCTTTCACAACAACCGACTGGACAACAATTAGGTCAATTTCTACACCGACGGCGCCAGCGACTGTCACATTACATATGAAATATGAGCCGGTATCCCGTTGCAGGAGCGAGGAAATGCAGCTTTAGTACGCCTTTGGTACTATTAATCGTCTAAATCAATGAGGGGGAGAAAATTGATCTCCCCCAGTTTCATTATCGATCTTTCCTAAATTTCGCTAATGTGATGACACCTGCGTGTATACTTTTGGTTTCAAACACTTGAATTGCTCTACTTTTGTGTCAAATATATATTGAGCGTCTCGCAGCAACGGTATTACTGTTTCTGATACAATATTTTGAACCAGTTGATATTAAATCCGTCTGCAGCTGCCTGAAGCCTTATTGTATGCTTCCCGGCCGTCAGTGTAACCTCATTGGACACTGTTGACCAATTCTGCCACCCTCCTGTATTCGGCAATGTCGTTGTCTTCTGCGGAACTCCGTCTACGATAAATGTGATGCCGGATCCTGCCGACTTATTGACAGCCACCCTGTATTGCAGGGTATAAGTTCCTGACGACGGAATATCGATGTCACTATATTCCATCCAAGAATCCGCACCAATATATCCAAGTGCCTGTCCGCCGCCAATGTCATTGGTGTCCTCTTTCTTTACATTGTTCATAGAGGTATAGTTTTCCGCCTGAATAAAAGCTGCTGCATCAACAGTTACACTGATGCTTGTTGTCAAAGGGACGTTATTGGGATTTTTCACCCCAGTTGGCAAAGTTATAGTTCCATTTACAGTGAAGGTCTGTAAAGTCTTTACAGCGGGATCATAGTTTGAAGCATCTACATTCCATGTCACATTGGCTTCTCCCCTGCCTGCATCAGTATCCAAGGATACTGTCTTTGGCAATCCAAGGGCGTCCGCTGTCTTCGCCGTTCCTATTGTCAACCCTGTTATGTCAGCAGGCGCAGTGATGCTGTTTAAATTAACATTTTGAGCCTCAATGTCAATGTCCTTCGACGAACGGTTATACATGGAATCGTCGGCGAATACCCTGAGTATATATGGTGTAGTCGGCGACAAATCTGTAAACTTATAATGTCTGTATTCATCGAATGGTTTGTCTAGCGGCAGTGAAAGACTGTTAAACGATTTGTCCACTTTCCCCGTGAGCTTGTTGATAAGCTGAATATTATATTCCAAAACGCGCACATTGTCATTTGCTTGCTTTATTGTAAAAGCAAGTTCGTTATTTTTGTAGGAATCGACCTTAATATCCTCTTCAAACTGCGGAGCTATGAGTTCTCTTATATCGCTCTTACTATAGGTAAAGGCCTCTTTCCCTTCACCAACGATTTTTACAGAAGGTATGCCTACATATTCATCTGTACTTAAATTATACTGTTTGATGATAATTTTTGAACCGTAAACCTCTATGAAATTCGCGATGCGAGGTGTGGTATGGTAGTTGATATACGAGCCTTCTATATATCCGCCGTACGGACCGTTATCAATATAGCTGGAATATGAACTCGCACCACTGTCGAGATACGTAGCCGCACCTTGATAGTGAGAACGTTCGTCGGTCGGGTCGTATTGCGTATGACCTGACATATATACCACCTGCGAAAAATTATTGTCGGCAATATATTTACCTACATTATTACTTGCCGCGCTGCTCCATGCCGATCCCCACACGGTTCCGCTTATAGGGTAGTGAGAAGATACAAATATGGGTTTGGTTGGATCGTAATCCGGTTCTTTTTTAATTTGGTCAAGGAAATTTTTAGCTTTTCCAGATGTGTTGTTATTGTTATAATTCCCGTCAAAACCCACAAAATTATATCCTTTTACCTTTACCCGATAAGCATCGTTAAAAAAATTGTTATCGTATGAATTCGTTGAGGCGTTCCACGCGCCCGCCGAACCGACAGGTATAAATTGTTCGGCGCCGCCCATATCATGGTTGCCTCTAACCATATAAAGCTTCGTATTGTCAAACAGACCCTCATCTTTAAGTTTATTGTATATGCCTGTCAGATTTTTCATCCACACATATTCATTGGCGTTGTTACCGCCGGTAACGTCGCCAGGAATAAAGAGTACGTCGGCCTGTGGGAATAGTCTCAGTTCTGTTCTGTAATCCTTTTCAATGCGCGCGATTGTTGCGGGATTAGCACTTACTTCCGGGTCGCTGTCCACAATCATATTTAAACCGGCGGGAGTTAATGTTTTATTGCTTTTTTGATAGATGAATAGGGCGTTGTTTAGTTCACGTTCGTAATAATTGATGGTTTCCTGTGTATATAATTTTACTTTTTGTGATGTTGCAACCGTAGTTGCCGTATTCAAAACCTTTTTCAAATGATCATAATCGGTTTGGCTGAAGCCGTTACCGAGGCCGTCTGCTATTATTGTATTTGCTTTTGATATTGTGTCGTTAAGTGCGTTCATATCTACTTTATTTACAGCGTAACTATTATAATTAGCTTGAACTACTTCACTACTAAATGCACCTTTCCAAACATTCAGATCAGCTATATCGAATGAATTACCGCCATGATTGCCCAATCCGTCGCTCCCTATATTTAATGGGTTCGAAGTATCTAAAGTTCCAATCCCCAGTGAAGTTTCAGTCATTTTGTAACCATCAATATACAATGATCCGAGCATTTTATCTCTGTCTACAACAAATGTCACGTAACGCCAATCGGAAGCATTAAACGTGTCGCGCCCAAATTTTACTGATGCGGTCGGGAGTCCTAAATTCATATTGACCGAATTGGTTGATGTATAAATCGCCCAGCCTTCGTTAGAGCTCTTAGTAAAATCCTTGTTTGATATTATTACCTGATTATTGTTCGTGTCACCCTTATACCAGAAGGATGTGGTAAAACTGTCATTACCAAAATTCAAGCTATGCTTCGTACCGACATAATTGCCGTCTCCGCTTTCTAAGTGCAGGGCTTTGGTCCCGGGTAATACACCGTCTACATAACTATAATTTCCTTTCCCTTCCAAGTTCTCTTGATTTGCATCATCCTTTAAATTATTGTCGAATTTCATCGATGCAATAAGGGGGTTGGCATTTAATACTGCGTTCGTGGGAAATGAAGTTTTTCTGTCACCATTTGCTGGTAAACCAACTACAACGCGCAATTTTTTACCAATATCATTTAACGTTACGGTGTAGCTTTTGGATGTACCACCCGATTTTACATTAATATATTGATCACTTGTACGTGATTCCTGTACTTGCCATTGATATGTTAGATTTTTGCCCATTGAACCATGATTCATGATTGCACTGGCAGTGATCGTTTGACCGTAAACAGGCTGCATATTGTCGATTTTGACGAGTCTGGAGCCCGATTCGTTTGCAAGTGCGTCTACGGTGGTCGATAACATAACGAATATCATCGTTAATACGAGGGTAATAGATAATATTCTTTTCATAACAGAAAACCTCCATATTTTAAGTATTTTAAGAGCTTGTTCAAAAATTTCGTAAAATTGAGTAAAAAAAAACGCTCCGTAGCGAAACTTTGATGCGGAACTCATTGATTATATCGATCATGTCGACGACTCCATTGTGCTGGAGAAGGTCGCCCGCTTTACAAGGATGGCGGGCATCCTCCCATCGATCGAGATGAGAGGAGATTTTTCGTCACGGAAATCCCCCTTTCGTTTCCAATATTGGAACCTTGATTTTCTCCTTCTGCTGCTCTCATTAAACTGAAATGGTGCTTTATGAATAGGCTCCTTTTGTATTGTAATGTAAAAATATTATATTTATATTTTCTCAGAGTTAATTTGTTGTAAATCTAGTGGGCAACTATAAAGGGCCTTATTATCTTTAAATGTAGAATAAGGTAAATGTCTAGCTACATTATAAAATGCCTCCTATTCTACTGCACCACTCCCGTATAGTATTAATAAATAATGTATGAAAATTTCAACTTATATAAAATAATGGGATTATAGATAAAAGTATCTAGTATATTCAAGGAAAACTTAATAGTTCATCAACCAAATATTTTATTTAAGGGGTACCGCCTTTATAAAGGACGCTTTAAATAAAGTCATTTAAAAAAGCTAAGTTTTATTCAACAATCGCGCTCTTTAATGGAAGACTTGATCTCAAGATAAGTTTTCTGGACTTATCGTTCCAAAATCTTTATACTAAATTATATGATAAGGGGTGTTGTAAAGTGGGTAGAAATATTAGTTTTAACAAAGAACATGCTTTAAATAACGCTATGCATTTATTCTGGGAGAAAGGTTATGACGCTACATATATCTCAGATCTTATTGAAACGATGGGAATAAGTCGATCTACTCTCTACGATAGTTTTGGAGATAAGGATGAAATATTTAAACTGGTTTTAGAACATTATAAAAACTATGGTTATCAAAAGAGAAATTTACTTTTTAGTGGTATAAACACTAAAGCATCACTTAAATCTTTTTTTTATCAACATATTGAAAAATGCTATTCAGATGACATTCCAAAAAGTTGTATTATAACTAATTCGTCACTGCTTATTGGACATATTGATCCTTCCATAGAAGAAATACTTATAAATGATTTTAATGAACTTGAAAAAGTATTTAAGCAAGTCATTGAAGAAGGAAAAAAGAAAGGAGAAATTTCACAAGAGGCTAACTCTGAATTAGTTGCTTATTCTTTATTAAGTTTAAATCATAGCATTAATTTAATGTCCAGATATAAAAAAGAGAAAAATCTAGCCTATAATCTAGTGGATAAGACTATTGCAGACCTATAGTCTTTCTTTTTTTATAATTTCGGAACGAGCGTACCAAAATAATAAAAATAAACAAAAGGAATGATAATGGTGACTAAAAAGACAAATTTTCTAATGTTTATTTTGGCAATTAGTTGTGGTTCACTTGCTGCAAATATTTATTATGCACAACCAATTGTACAATTCATTGCAAAAGATCTAAACATCTCTTCTGATTTATCTGGATTGCTCACTACCTTGACACAAATTGGGTATGGATTGGGCTTATTTTTTATCGTACCAATGGCTGATTTATTCAAAAGTAAGAAAATAATAGGAATTCTTATCGGGCTGACTATTATTTCATTAATTGGTACGCTAATTTCGACAAATGGAATTGTTTTTTTAATATTAACAACTGTAATTGGCATTGGAGCCTGTGCGGCTCAAATGTTAGTTCCAATAACAATGAGGATTGTGCCCATTGAAGAGACAGGTAAATATGTGGGTAAAGTGATGAGTGGTTTATTGATTGGGATTATGATTGCTCGCCCATTATCTATCGGAATAGCTGACTGGTTCGGCTGGAGAATGGTATTTCTTTTTTCATTAATAACCCTAGTTGTCGTATTACTGTTAATTATAAAATTTTTACCCAACTATGAAGTGGTATCGACTAGTAACATGTTATATCCAAATTTAATAGCTTCTATGGTAAAACTACTAATAAATACTTCCCCGTTACAACAAAGAGCTTTTTATCATGCATGTTTATTTGCAACATTTAGTCTTTATTGGACAGTTATTCCAATTTTATTAAGGTCTGAGCCATTACATTTCTCAAATAATGAAATTGCATTAATTGGCTTTGTTGCAATAGCTGGAGCTGTATTAACTCCTACTATTGGTAAAATAGCAGATAAAGGTTATATTTTTACAATGACTAATGTATCAATTGCGCTCGTACTATTATCTATCGTACTATTATTTTTTGTTCAAGATCATTCACTATTTAGTGTAATTTTAATACTTATCTCAGGCATTGGCATTGATATTGGTGTAGCTGGAAATTTATTATTAGGTCAAAAAGTAATCTTTGGTTTGAATCCCGAGATAAGAAACAGACTTAATGGATTATATATGACTATTTTCTTTTTGGGAGGAGCCTTTGGTTCATGGATTGGAAGTTATACTTACTATAAATTTAATAGCGAAGTAACTTTACTCATTGGAGCAGCTTTTCCTTTAATCGCCTTATTAGTTCATTTAATAAAAAATAATACAATAAATTTATCAAAAACCAAAAATAAATACATGCCCTAACTATCAATGTCCCCTAAAAGTTAGAGTCAAAATCTAATTTTTGGGGTAGTATTAGCATTATCTTCTAGGTTCTGTTGCAAGTAAGTGAATAATAAACAACTATTTTAACACCGTTTGTATTTTTCAGACGGTGTTATGTGTATATATGAAAGGGAGGGGATTTATATGGAGAATAACACGTTACAAATAAAACAAATAATGAATACTTTGTCTAAATCTTGGTCTTTAGAATCAAGTTCAAAATGGAGTAAGGATAATCCTGCAAAGGGGCAATGCGGTGTAACCACATTAGTAGTAAATGATATATTAGGTGGAGAAATAAAGAAAACTAAATTGCCTGATGGATGGCATTTTTATAATATTATTAATGGAAAGCGGTACGATTTAACAGCTTCTCAATTTAAAGAAGACATCTTATATATGGATATTCCTTCAAATAGAGAAGAAGCATATAAAGATACTAATGAAAAACAATATAATTATTTAAAACAAACCGTTGTTATTCAACTAAACGAGTAATTTAGTTGAATAACATAGCAAAAAGTGATCAAACTTTATTTTAAACCTACATTAAAATCCTAAAAGCCCTACAAGATTACCTTCTAGGCTATAGGTGAAGTCATCTTCAACAAAATTTGGGGCACAGGCACCGCTTCATTGCAGTCCACGAGTGGTGCCTGACACCCATTGAATTTAATTGAGTTCCACCTTGATAATTTCTGTTTCTCCGCTTTTCACTTCTGAAAAGTCTGCGCGGTTCAGCTCCTTCACTACCTCGGAATTTGTTATAACCACAGGGGTAATGATATCGGACGCCTTTTGTTTGATCAAATCAATGGAGAAGCTGATGAGTTTTGTCCCGGCTGATACTTTGTCTCCAACCTCAACAAACGCATCAAATCCCTCCCCTCGCATATTGACCGTATCAAGTCCAATATGAATCAGGATTTCCAGCCCTTGCTTGGATTTGAGACCAATAGCGTGTTTAGTTGGAAAAATGGAAATAACTTCACCATCAATAGGAGAAACGACCACCCCTTCTGACGGTACGATGGCAATGCCATCACCCAACATCTTTTCAGCAAACGTTGGATCTGGCACCTCTTCAATCGGGACTAACCGGCCAGTTACCGGGGATAAAAGAGTTTCTTGTTTTTTTGTTGAAGTCAGACCAAATAATTTTTTTAACATCATGATAATCTCCTTTTGGATCATTTACTTAACTAGGAAACCTTGCAGAAAAAGGATACCGCTGCTTCAAACGGTATCCTGCCAATTCTGTAATTCGAAATACTAAGTCAAAGATTGACAAAACCAACCACACATGACTAGTGTCAGGCACCGCTTCGAAGCAACAGAACCGTCCCCATGCTTCCATTTTTAAATATAGTTTACTACCATTTTTTTCATTTGTATAACGATAAGGGGTTGTGGAGATAAAAGTAATGCTAACACACCAGAAAGGCCTGCACACAGAGAGAGGTTTCTCTAACATCTTCTGCCCCCTCCAAAACAAGTAAAAAAGCCAGGCATAGTGCCCGGCTCAGGTAATTTTCCCTATGGTTACGTTATTCACTTTTTTCCATAAAATGTTTGTCAATAATATACCAGATATTGTTTACGCCTTGTCCCTTTATATCCCCTGGCTGTTGATCTTTGACAAAGTAATAAAGAGGATAGCCTTTATAGGTTGTTTGCTTCTTCCCATCTTCACTCGTTATCGTTCCAAAATCTTTTTTATGAAACCCTCCCGAAGCCTTTATATTTTCTGCATAAAACGGCGGCCAAATCTCAAGACATTTTCCTGAACAATTGCTGACGCCCGGTGTATCCTTTGTAAAATAGTAAAGCGTCTTTCCTTCCTGGTCCGCTAGATATTTTCCAACTTCATCGGATTTTAAAACCTGAAGCTTGTAGGAACGATTCTCACTTATCGTATCTATGATCGTGCCGCTGTTCACATCGACATGGGAAATGGAAAGATCACGATTAAGTACATAAGCACGCGCCCCATCTTGACTGAAGACGATTGCTTGCCGTGGCTCCAGAAATCCTTTAATCGTCCCGGTAATACGATTGTCTGAAACGTTGACAACATTGATTGTGTTATCTGCTTTGTTGCTGGCCAATAGGAGCTTTCCATCAGGCGACAATGCTGCCCCATATGGCTCGCGTCCAACCTTTATTTCATCCATAATTTCACCCAGAGCGAGGTCTACCACAGAAATACTGTCACGGCCGCTGTTTGCTGCATACAACGTACTTCCATCAGAACTTACAGATATCGCGCGAATCATCGAAAATCCGGTTATCTCACGAACGATACTCTTAGAAGCCGTATCAATTACGGATACCTTGTCACCTTTAAAATTTGTAACAAATACAGATTTTCCATCGTGTGAGACAACAATCCCTTGACGCGGCTGGGAAAACCCGGTGATAACAGTAACAGGCTTGCGTTTTTCAAGATCGACAACCGTTACTGAACTCTGAGCCTGGTTGTTAACGTACATCGTACGCCCATCAGGGCTGACCGCCGTTCCAAATGCTCCTTGCCCAACCACTATCTCATCTTTCAGTTTTAGTGTTTTTGTATCATAAAATCGTAAGGAACCAAGCGTACTGTCCGAGACGACAAACTGTGCCCCACCCTCAATGAACACGATATTCCTTGGCGTGACAAAGCCCTCGATCTTTTTTTTCAAAGTGCCTTTTACAAGGTCGAACACGAGGATGATGTGTTCACGGCTATCTGAGACAACCCCGGTCTTTTCATCTGGACTTACAGCCAGCGAATTATTCGTAATGTGGGTGTCAAAACCAGTTTCAGGCTTCTCTTGGTTGTTTTCATGACCAGAGGCAAAAATCGTAGCTGGAAGCATATAAAGAAAAACTAGAACCGCCGCCAAAACACTTCTCCACTTCATTTTTTTTAAAGAACAAGGTTTCATTAATTACACTCCTTAATCATATTTTTGCTTTTCACTGTAGTAAACGAAGCGTTCTTCTTTTCAGTTTGATATTTTTAAAAATTTTTTCATAAAAAAAGAGAGGATGCTGTCTATAGGCGGTTAGCGCTTTCTAATTAGCGGTTGGAACTACACAATCGGCGAATAATTCCTCATTACTGTCAGATAAGTCTATTAAACTATCGATAATAAAGTAACAGTCCACAATAAATAAGAAATAAAGAAAACTTGCCGATTGATGAGCCCCTAAGTGGGAATACAGAGGCATAGTTGCACTTATGCATGATAGAAAAGTTAAACTTTCCTATCATCAAAAAAACCAAGGGAATATCCCTCGGTTTTCTTGATCTAATCTATGAAGATACCCTTTAGGGTCATGTCGTGAACCAAGATTATTCGGAGCGTGAAGGCACTAGTTTTCTTCCACTTCTCTCCGATTTTTCTTAAACATCTTAGACAAGATTTCATAAACAATCGGTACCACAATTAGCGTTAATAACGTCGAACTTGTTAAACCACCGATTACGGTAATAGCAAGACCTTTGGAGATTAAACCTCCACCGCCGCCTGCACCAAGTGCTAATGGAATTAACGCACCGATTGTTGCGATGGCTGTCATGAGGATAGGACGTAAACGTGTTGCACCCGCTTCTAGAACCGCTTCACGCATACCCAAGCCATCACGTTCCATATGAATAATCCGGTCTACCAGCACGATGGCGTTCGTGACTACGATACCAATTAACATCAATAGCCCCATCATAACAGAGACAGAGATGGTTTCCCCAGCGATTATCAAACCAACAAATGAACCGATGACCGCAAATGGTAACGAGAATAGGATCGCGAATGGTGCGACACCTTCACGGAAGGTTACCACAAGGATGAAGTACACAATGGCGATTGCCGCTAACATGGCGACACCAAGCTGTGTAAAGGTTTCCGTCATATCTGCCTGTACCCCCGCAACGCTGACGGTTACACCTTTAGGTAAATCCAATTTATCTATTTCTTTACCAACTTTAGAGGTTACTTTTGAAATATCTTCAGATTTAATTTTTCCAGAAACAGTTGCGTAGTACTCGCCTTTACTACGTGCTAGTGTATTCTGTGTTGTCCCTTTCTTCACAGTAACAAGTTCAGAAAGAGGCATTGTTGTACCCATTGCAGTTGGTACTTGTTTTCCTAAAAGATCATCGATCGATTCAGGCAGGGCAGCTTGTTCCTGCTGGACGATGACATCTAAGGAGTTGCCGTCCTTTTCGACCGTTGTTAACACATCTTGTGTTTTTTGGGGGCTTAACATCATCACAAGCTGTCCCGCTGTTAACCCGTACTTCAGCAAGTTAGCTTGATCAACCCTGAAAGTGTACTCGACATAGGCATCCTCTGCACTGCTCGTCACATCTTTCAAGTCATCCTGTTTCTTTAATACCGACTCAACCTTTTTCACAGATTGATTTAGCTTATTTAAATCCTCACTGTAAAGGGTGTAGCTGACTTCATTTTGCGCCCCTGACATCGAAGAGAAGTTCTGGCTCTTCCATTTGCCTGATTGATTAAGGCCGGTAACATACTTTTCAATTTTTTCCTTAACCTCTGGGAAATTCTTTATGTCTGGGTCAAAAATTAAGTACATTAAGCCACCGCCTGAGCCGCCGCCCATCATGGCAGACATCTCATCGCCTTCTTCAGTTACAGATACCTGAACGATATCAATATCGTCCCGTTTCAGCATCTGATCTTCGACCACTTTAACATTTGCTACTATATCTTCTTTAAGTTCGCCGGCTTTTGGTGTGTACGTTAAGTACATCACTTTATCCTCTTCGCTGCCCATGAAGCTAAAGCCGATTAATGGCGTTAAGGCCAAACTTCCGGCTAATAAAACAACAGCAAGAATCGAAGCAATCACCTTATGGTTAAGAGCCTTTTCCAGGAACCATTTATACCATTTTGCCAGTTCACCAGCTTCTTTATGTCTTTTTGCTGTTTTATCACCATATAACTTCTTCTTAAATAAGAAGTGGGAAAGGGCCGGAACGATGGTAATCGCTACAAGTAATGAAGCCCCAAGCGAAAACGCCATCGTTAAAGCAAACGGTGCGAACAGCTCGCCAACCATGCCGCTAACAAAGATCAGTGGTGCAAATACCGCAACCGTGACTAATGTGGAAGACATGATTGGTTTGAACATTTCAATCGTCGCTTCACGAATAAGTGCGCGGCCGGTTAATTTTTCTTCTTTTAAATGCAGTCTTCGATAGATATTTTCCACGACAACAATTGAGTCATCGATGACCCTCCCGATTGCGACCGTAATCGCACCAAGCGTCATAATATTCAGCGTAATATCCATCCAGTTCAGCAGCAATAATGCCATGAAAATCGAAACTGGAATCGATACAATTGAAATAATCGTAGATTTAAAATCACGCAAGAATAGAAGGATGATTAATACGGCAATTAAACCGCCAAATACCGCTTTTTCTATCATCGTGGCGACCGAATCTTCAATCGGTTTACCTTGGTCAAGGGTGACATCAATGTCAAGACCGTCATACTTTTTCTTTTCATCTTTTACTAACTTTTTCACCTTGTTTACAACATCAACGGTGTTCGCCTGTTGACCTTTGACAATTTGAATCGCAATCGCATCTTTTCCATTTGTCCGGGAAATCGATTGTACTTTACCGACTGTTTCAATTGTCGCAATGTCGCTAAGCTTTACAAATGGAGAAGGATTTGTTGCTGATGGTGTGACAGGAATCAGCATATTCTTTAATTCATCAGCCGTCGTGAACTTACCGTCGATGGCTACGGCCTGCTCACCTTCTTTAAACTCGTAAAGTCCTAAGGAAACTGACATGTTGCTTGCTTGAATCATTTGCTTAACTTTATCTTCGGTTAAACCGAACTCAGCCATTTTGGCTTTGTTATACGTAAGGTCTACTTCTTCAATATGCTGGCCGGCAATCGTAGCAGACGCAACACCCTCTATTTTCTGGATTTTTGGAAGTAGACTTTCCTCTACTGTTGACGTTAATTCAACAATATCCTCTTTTGAACTACTTACACTTAGTGCCACAACCGGCATCATGTTCATGCTAATCGCTGTCGTTGTTGGCTTTTGTGCACCTTCCGGTAATTTTAAGGAATCTAAAGCCGATTTTAATTCACGCTTCGCCTCATCCATATCGATGCCGTATTCGTATTCCACTTGAATACTGGACATATTAGAATAGGAATTGGAGTAAACGGCTTTCACGTGATCAAGGCCTTCTACCGCTTTCTCGATCGGCATGGATACATCTTTCATCACTTTCTCAGGAGTAGCTCCCGGATAGACGTCCATGACCATTAAGTATGGAATCGAGATATTCGGTATCGTCTCCATATTCATTCGTGTACCTGAATAAATACCAGACACCGTAATGATGATGGTCAGCAGCCATACTGCTAATTTATTCTTCAGGACAAAATTAACTAACCCTTTCACTATTACACCTACCCTTAATTGACTTTATGAACTCAATTATTTATAATAATGACCAATGAGTCATTTGTCAACAAAAAGGCCATAGGAGCGATACAATAAAATGGTTAAAAAACAGTTAATTATGGAAAAGGCGTTAGAACTTTTTGCAAAGCAAGGGTTTGAGGCCACATCTGTCCAACAGATCACCGAGCATTGCGGGATTTCCAAAGGTGCTTTTTACTTATCCTTCAAGTCAAAGGACGAATTGATTACCGCATTAATTGACGACTTTATGATGCAAATCACCTCTGACATTGACTACTTAGTCAGAAATACAAAAAATGAGTATCTTTTATATGAATTTTATTATGCAATCTTTCATGCTTTTCATAAGCATTCTGATTTCGCTAACGTTCTCCTGAAAGAGCAGTCGCACACATTTAATAAAGAACTTATTTTAAAAATTCAATACTACGAAAAAGGAATCGAGAACGCGATCTTATTGATGATTGAACGATTATATGGCGATGGGGTCAAGGATACAAAATATGACTTAATTTATTGTATTAAAGGCTTTATGAATACGTATACACAGTTATTTGTATTCTATACTGTTCCGTTGGATTTGAAGTTACTGACGGAGTCGCTTGTGGAAAAAACAACGTTACTGGCGAAGCATACGACTGTTCCATTTGTTACACAAGAGCTTAGACAAATGTTTAAGCAGCCGATGAATGAAGACGTAACGAAGGAACAGATCCTCGAAATCATCACACAAAAAACCGGTGAAATGGAAGAGTCAATTGAAAAAGAATCGTTAATCTTACTAAAGCAGCAGCTACTCGAATCGACATTAAGCCCTGCCATCGTGAAAGGATTACTCGAAAATATTCGAAATCATCCTCATTGTAAGTGGATTTCTTATTTACTTCGGCGGTATTTTGAGTTTTAAAAAGGAAAAAAGGCAGAACGCTACTAATAGCATTCTGCCCTCTTTTTAATTCTCAGATATCTAGATGGTGCCTGAACATTTTGTTTCTCATAGAACCTGAATATAAAATCACTTCCAAGGCTTCAATCTCGATTTCTATCACGATTCATGTTACGACTCGTTCTACGAACCATATCTCGGTCTCTATCACGTCTTGTTTCACGTACCATGGTTCGGGTTCTATTTCGTCTTGTTTCATGTTCCATGGTTCGGTGTCTATTACGACTCGTTTCACGTACCATGGTTCGGGTTCTATTACGACTCGTTTTACGTTCCATGGTTCGGTCGCTATCATGTTCTTTTTCAAAAGGAGCTATTGCTAAACCACTAAAGGATATTGGCCCTACAACAGCAGCTTCTGTACCATTGGTAATATTTTCAGCAGTTACCTGATAAGTGTGGGTACCTTCTCCTACATTCGTATCAATTGCTTGAAATGTCACAATATAGTTTACTTCTGATGTAGGATCTGATTCTACTCCTTCTTGGGCTCTGAAAATTTCCTTTCCATCACGGAAAATCTTAAATAAAATTTGAGATGTTCCCATTACCCCACGCACTCCTACAGTTGCAACCAATTCTACATGATTATTATTAGCATTCACTCGAGGAATAGATATTCGTATGGTTGCTAACACAACTTTTCTCGGAGAATGAGGAATAGTAACAGGTCTAATTTGACCAACCTTACGAACTGGTTCTGTTGCTTGATAATCAATAATACGCTCCATTTTAGTCACCTCCCTAACTTCATACTCTAAAGTATTCAATTAAGAAGAAATAGCTTGGACAATCATTTAATAATAATGGGTTAAGTTGCCAAAAACCCAAAAAAGGCTAGTGTAAAGACATTTTTCTAGATTATTAAATGTGGGCGAAATGGGTGTATTGTATTCCGGTTTTTTTGATCGAAATGGAGTAAAGGTGAATAGCAGGGACTCTTCATTAGTAGATGGACAAAAGACTATGCACGGTAACCTTTATAGAAAGCTTTTAAGTCAATTCCTGTGTCAATTACCCCTTATTGAGTACACATTCCTCTGCTTCTGTCATTTTTTCCAAAAATTTATTACAATATTGTTGAAAGCTGTTTTAAAGATACCATTCACTTCACAAGTTGAATCATGATCCCAGCCTTATCATCTGAACGAAGGTTATTACTTCTTTCAAATTGTTCTAATTCAATAGAATACGAAGAAACATCAGATTTCTGGACCATTTTAAATGTTTCTTCAATGAAATAATCGGGATGAAATAAACCATCTGTTATCATTAATAGTGCTTTAATATCGCTGATATTTACTTGACCGTGCTGAATAAAATGCACAACTTCTTCCCTTCCATTCGCTACAGTGTATCCATGTGGTTTATTAGCTAATGAACGATTAAATATAAGCTGTTGAGTAATATCTTGATAAAAGTCCTCGTCTGGAATCGTAACTCCTTGTTTTCTTTGTTCCTCACGCCATGCCTTCGCCCGATCACTTATTCCTTTTACTGTGTCCTTTGTCAGAGCTTTTATCACTCCGTTTTGATATTCTGCAATGATCATACAATCACCAAGCTGAGCATAGGATATCTTTCCGTCATTTTCAAACTTTATTATGGCCACACATGTTGACCACAGGTTTTCATATTTCTCTTGATTAACCATTGATTTTTTCATGTGATCTCGCAGCATCCTATTAGCAGCTTGGATCCCTTCAACTAATGAAAGATTCTCTTGATAGAGTCTAGCAAAATAGTCTTTAAACATATTAGATGCTAAATAGGCACCATTCATACTGTTTTCATCTTTAAATGGTGTTAAAGGCGTTGCCCCATCAAACACCCCATAAACCTTTACCTTTTCATTTATTAAAATGGCATCCTCACTAACACTTTTATAAGGGGAAGCCTTTAAAAAAGAATCAACCTTCATTGTTGTTCACCTTCTTTTTATCACTATTAATTAAAAATATTTTTGAACTTTTGATGGCCCACAGAAGTGTAACCAAAAAGTAATAATGTTTTATTGACAAGCTGCTCTTGTGACATCGCAACGAGAAATGTTTATTAATCCTTTTATTCTTCTCATATGCATAATATTCTCCTAAAAAAAGATGGTTTCATGATAAAAGCCAACATTTCTGTTGGCTATACAAAAAATCAATATGGTTTAGGTTGATAAAAATAATTAGGCTTTAAAATTTCATTATTATATGATGCATGAAAAATATGAGTTGCAGCAGGTGACATTGGTGGAATGAGCCAAGTCCAATCACCAGTGACGGATCTTCCTATTTCCTTTTCTTTTTCTTCAAATTTTTTAAACTGTTGAGCAGCCGTATGATGGTCAACGATACTAACTCCATCTTCTTTAAAAGAATGTAAGACGGCTGTATTCAATTCTAACAATGCTCGATCTTTCCATAAAGATATACTACTTTTCGTATCTAACCCCATTAAAGCTCCGATCTGAGGGAGTAAATTATACCTCGATTCATCAGCCAAGTTTCGTGCTCCTATCTCAGTACCCATATACCAGCCATTAAAGGGAGCAGCAGTATAAGTAATGCCTCCGATTTCAAGCATCATCTCCGAAATAATGGGTACTCCATACCATTTCAATTCTAAATCTTCAAACCATTTGTACTGTGGATGCCGAAGTGGAACTTCAAGTGTAAGATGATCTCGAATATCAAACAATCTTGGACTATTATCATTTATTTGTATTACTAATGGTAAAATATCAAACTTCCCAAACTTCGGTTCCCACCCTAGTTTTATACACTCCTCGGTAAAAGCTAAGGAGCCAGGGTCCCCTAACACACCTTGCTCAGTACGATATCCTGCGTAGCGGATTAATTGATGATTCCATATACGTACCGTTCGGTTAGGAGTTTTCTGTGGAAAAATTGTGATAGTAGGCCTGATACGTCCCTTATTCGTTGCATACTCAATGTGCTCAAATAAAGCCCCAGCCATTTCCTCTTCTGTGTTTAAGTGTCTCTTATCGATAACGTTTAATTGATCCCAAAATAACCTTCCAATACAACGATTACTATTACGCCAAGCCACTTTTGCTCCATATTCTAATTCCACAGCAGTGTGTTCATAAAAACCTTGACTTAGTATCTGTTTATTAATTTCATGCAACCTATTTTCTATTTCCTGCTCCGTTTTATTTAATTCGCTATAACAGGAACGAATAAATTCCTTTGCTTCCTTAAATAAATCGTTATTCAAAGTAAAAACCTCCTCCTATGATAAGTGATATCCTGATAACTTAATAATATCATAGTGGAGTTAAATGACAGAGTAACACCTTAATGAGCTTCTCATTATTAGGAGTTTTTTATAAATAGGCTTTAGAATTCCTTAAAGTTTAATATAGTCCAAAATTCGATTAGAATGGTATATATCTAGTATTTTTGAGAGGTGAAAGAAATGGTTTGGAAGATACACAGTTCAATTCAGAAAAAAGTGGAGCGCTTTGGGATTACGATTGATGAGATTATTCTCCCAAATGGAGAGG
>Ga0213820_1000735_pt1 | contig 18876 bp, 12 predicted proteins | sample MC6MC0910MG_FD_179889 | JGI IMG/M metagenome (GOLD analysis project Ga0213820, IMG submission 179889) | Enriched soil aggregate microbial communities from Iowa State University, Ames, United States - MC6-MC0910-MG | ecosystem: Environmental > Terrestrial > Soil > Unclassified | place: USA: Iowa... | reverse complement strand
GGACCTGGCCGACAACGGCGTGCTGGAGAAGTACAACGTCGAGCTGATCGGCGCCAAGCGCGATGCCATCCGCATGGCCGAAGACCGCGAGCTGTTCCGCGTGGCCATGGGCGAGATCGGCCTGGAGTGCCCGTCCGCTGCGGTGGCGCACACGCTGGAAGAAGCGATCGAGATCCAGACCCGCGTCGGCTACCCGACCATCATCCGCCCCAGCTTCACCCTGGGCGGCAGCGGTGGCGGCATCGCCTACAACCGTGAAGAGCTGGTCGATATCGTGACCCGCGGCCTGGAACTGTCGCCGACCACCGAAGTGCTGGTGGAAGAGTCGGTGCTGGGCTGGAAGGAATTCGAGATGGAGGTGGTGCGTGACACCGCCGACAACTGCATCATCGTCTGCTCGATCGAGAACCTGGACCCGATGGGCGTGCACACCGGTGACTCGATCACCGTGGCCCCGGCCCAGACCCTGACCGACAAGGAATACCAGCGCCTGCGCGATGCCTCCATCGCCGTGCTGCGCAAGATCGGCGTGGACACCGGTGGCTCGAACGTGCAGTTCGGCATCAGCCCGACCACCGGCCGCGTGGTCGTGATCGAAATGAACCCGCGCGTGTCGCGTTCCTCGGCGCTGGCCTCCAAGGCCACCGGCTTCCCGATCGCCAAGGTCGCGGCCAAGCTGGCCGTGGGTTACACCCTGGACGAATTGAAGAACGAAATCACCGGTGGCCTGACCCCGGCCTCGTTCGAACCGTCGATCGATTACGTCGTCACCAAGATCCCGCGCTTCGCTTTCGAGAAGTTCCCGGCCGCCGATGCGCGCCTGACCACCCAGATGAAGTCGGTGGGCGAGGTGATGGCGATGGGCCGCACCTTCCAGGAATCGCTGCAGAAGGCCCTGCGTGGCCTGGAAACCGGCAAGATCGGCCTGGACCCGACCGGTCTGGACCTGTCCAACGAGGACGACATCACCACCCTCAAGCGCGAGCTCAAGGCCCCGGGCCCGGAGCGCCTGTTCTTCGTCGGTGATGCATTCCGCGCCGGTTTCAGCGTGGAAGATGTGTTCGCCCTGTCGCACATCGACCCGTGGTTCCTGGACCAGATCGAAGAGATCATCCAGGCCGAGGCCGAGGTGGCCGCCGACGGCATCGATGCACTGGACGCCGCACGCCTGCGCAAGCTCAAGCGCGCCGGCTTCTCCGACGCCCGCCTGGCCGAGCTGACCGGCACCAATGAAGCGGCTGTGCGCGCGCTGCGTCGTGCCCACAAGGTGCGCCCGGTGTACAAGCGCGTGGATTCCTGCGCTGCCGAGTTCGCCACCAGCACCGCCTACCTGTACTCGACCTACGAGGACGAGTGCGAAGCGGCGCCGAGCAACCGCGACAAGATCATGATCCTGGGCGGCGGTCCGAACCGCATCGGCCAGGGCATCGAGTTCGACTACTGCTGCGTGCACGCCGCGCTGGCGCTGCGCGATGATGGCTTCGAAACCATCATGGTCAACTGCAACCCGGAAACCGTCTCCACCGATTACGACACCTCCGACCGCCTGTACTTCGAGCCGCTGACGCTGGAAGACGTGCTGGAGATCGTCGAGCTGGAACAGCCGAAGGGCGTGATCGTGCAGTACGGCGGCCAGACCCCGCTGAAGCTGGCGCGCGCGCTGGAAGCCAACGGCGTGCCGGTGATCGGCACCTCGCCGGACTCCATCGATCTGGCTGAAGACCGCGAGCGTTTCCAGCAGCTGGTGGACAAGCTCGGCCTGAAGCAGCCGCCGAACCGCATCGCCCGCAACGACCAGGAAGCCCTGCTGCTGGCCCGCGAGATCGGCTACCCGCTGGTGGTGCGCCCGAGCTACGTGCTGGGCGGCCGTGCCATGGAAATCGTCTACGGTGAATCCGATCTGGCCCGCTACGTCCGCGATGCGGTGAAGGTCTCCAACGATTCGCCGGTGCTGCTGGACCGCTTCCTGGACAACGCCGTGGAAGTGGACGTGGACATCATTGCCGACAAGGACGGCAACGTGCTGATCGGCGGCGTGATGGAGCACATCGAAGAAGCCGGCGTGCATTCGGGCGATTCGTCCTGCTCGCTGCCGCCGTACTCGCTGTCGGCCCAGACCCAGGCCGAGCTGCGCCGCCAGGTCGTCGAACTGGCCAAGGCCCTGAACGTGGTCGGCCTGATGAATACCCAGTTCGCGATCCAGGCCGGTGAGAACGGCGAAGACATCGTCTACCTGCTGGAAGTGAACCCGCGTGCCTCGCGCACCGTGCCGTTCGTCTCCAAGGCCACCGGCATGCCGCTGGCCAAGATCGCCGCGCGCTGCATGGCCGGCAAGACGCTGGCCGAGCAGGGCGCCACCAAGGAAATCGTGCCGGGCTACTACTCGGTCAAGGAAGCGATCTTCCCGTTCGCCAAGTTCCAGGGCGTCGACCCGATCCTCGGGCCGGAAATGCGCTCCACCGGCGAAGTGATGGGCGTGGGCCGCAGCTTCAGCGCCGCCTTCGCGCGTGCGCAGGAAGCCGGCGGCATCAAGGCCCCGCCGCTGGGCAAGGCCTTCGTCTCGGTCCGTGACCCGGACAAGAAGCGCGTGCTGCCGGTCGCCAAGGCCCTGCTCGAGCGCGGCTACACCCTGGTCGCCACCCGTGGCACCGGCGCGTGGCTGCAGGAGCACGGCATGGCCTGCGAGATCGTCAACAAGGTGGTCGAAGGCCGCCCGCACATCGTCGATTCGATCAAGAACGGCGAGATCGTCTACATCGTCAACACGACCGAAGGTCGCGCGGCGATCAACGATTCGTTCTCGATCCGTCGCGAGGCGCTTCAGCATCGCGTCACCTATTCGACCACCATCGCCGGCGCCATGGCGCTGGTGCAATCGCTGGAATTCCGCGGCACCGGCCCCGTCTGGTCGCTGCAGGAACTGCACAAGGAGTTGAACGCATGAGAGCACCGATCACCCTGAAGGGCGCGCAGCGTCTGCGCGAAGAGCTTGATCACCTGAAGTCGGTCAAGCGCCCGAAGGTCATCGCGGCGATCGCCGAGGCACGCGAACACGGCGATCTCAAGGAGAACGCCGAGTACCACGCCGCGCGCGAAGAGCAGGGCTTCATCGAAGGCCGCATCAAGCAGCTGGAAGGCGAGCTGTCGCATGCCGAGATCATCGACATCACCAAGCTCAACGCCGGCAGCAAGGTGGTGTTCGGCGCCACCGTCGAGCTGTCGGACGTGGAGAGCGATGAAGAGAAGCGCTACCAGATCGTGGGCGACCTGGAAGCGGACATCAAGCTGGGCCTGATCGCGATCTCCTCGCCGCTGGCCCGTGCCTTGATCGGCAAGCTGGAAGGCGATGCGGTCACCATCGACGCACCGGCCGGCCAGCGCGAGTACGAAATCGTCAGCGTCCAGTACCTGGACTGACGGCGATGGCCACGGCGACGTTGTTGCTGCCGGCGCGCAGCCGGTTTCCGGCGGCGCCGCTGCCCGATGACGTCGCCAAGGCGCTGGGGCGCGCGCAGCGCCACAGCGCCGAGCCGGGCGAACGCGCCCAGCTGCGTCGGCACTTCCAGGCGCAGCCGGACGCCTGGTCCGCCGCCGCGTTGACCCGCCAGCTGGATGTCGGCGATGCCGATGGGGCGGTGTGGCTGCGCGCCGATCCGGCCAACGTGGTGCCGGACATGCATGGCGCCCGCCTGATGGGGCACGGGGATACCCTGCGCCCGGATCTGGCCGATGTGATGCATCTGCTGCCGGCGTTGCAGCCGTTGTTTGCCGGGTTCGGTTTCGTCCTGGATGCGGCGGTGCCGTCGCGCTGGTACCTGCGCCTGCCGCCGGGCACGACCCTGCCAGCCTTTGCCGAGCCGGACGAAGTGCTTGGCGATGATCTGTTCGCCCATCTGCCCGAAGGCGATGCCGGCCGCCGTTGGCGCGCCCTGCTGACCGAAGCGCAGGTGGTGCTGCATCAACATCCATGGAACCAGCAGCGCGTGAGCGAGGGCAAGCGCGCGATCAATTCGCTGTGGTTCTGGGGTGGCGGTGAGCTGCCCGAACGCGTGACCACCGCGCACGCCCAGGTCCGCAGCCGCGATGCGCTGTTGCAGGCACTGGCCAAGGCCGCGGGCCTGCAGGCCGATGGCGAGCAGACCGTGGATGCGCTGGTGGACCTGCGCCAGCTGCGCTCATTGGAGCAGCTGGGCAATGAGGCGATCCGCCCGTTGCTGGCGGCGATCGCACGGGGGGAGTTGAAGCGGCTGGTGCTGGATTTCGAGGACGGCGCCGGCGTGGAGATCGACAAGACCCAGCGCTGGCGGTTCTGGAAAAAGCCGGTGCAGTTGCACGATCTCTGAGTGCATGCCCAAGGACAGCCGGCCAGCGGTCGGCTCTGCCGGTAGCGGGGCGGTATCATGCTCGCGCATGTCATTGATCGAGCCTGTTTTGACCCCGTCTGAAGCACCCCGTATCCAGCGCCGTCCTGCCGCCGCCGTCAGCGAGTGGCCGTCCTCCATGTTGCCCTTGCTGCAGCGCCTGTATGCCGCGCGCGGGGTCACCGATGCCGCGCAGGCCCAGCCGAAGCTGGCCCAGCTGCATGCGCCGGACCTGCTCGGCAGCATGCAGGCCGCGGTAACGCTGCTGGCCGATGCGATCGCCCGTAACGAACGCATCCTGATCGTCGGCGATTTCGACTGCGATGGCGCCACCGCCTGTGCGGTCGGCGTGCGCGGCCTGCGCATGCTCGGCGCGCGCGATGTGGTGCACGCGGTGCCCAACCGCATGCTGCACGGCTATGGGCTGTCGCCGTCACTGGTCGCCGAACTGGCCCCACTCAATCCCGGCCTGCTGGTCACCGTCGACCATGGCATCGCCTGCCACGCCGGCGTCAACGCGGCCAAGGCGCTGGGCTGGAAAGTACTGGTCACCGACCACCATTTGCCGGGCGAGCACCTGCCGCCGGCCGATGCGATCGTCGACCCCAACATCAGCGGCGATGCCTTCCCGAGCAAGGCGCTGGCCGGCGTCGGGGTGATCTTCTATGTGTTGATGGCGCTGCGCCGCCACCTGCGCGAGCAGGGCGCGTACGCCACGGCCCCGGAGCCGGATCTGTTGACCCTGCTGGACCTGGTCGCGGTCGGAACCGTCGCTGATCTGGTCGCGCTGGATGACAACAACCGCGCCCTGGTCTCGGCCGGTCTGCGCCGGCTGCGCAGTGGCAAGGGCTGCGTGGGGCTGCAGGCGCTGATCGAGGCCAGTGGCCGCGACGCTTCGCGGCTGACCGGCAGCGACATCGGCTTCGCGCTCGGGCCGCGCCTGAACGCGGCGGGTCGGCTGGAAGACATGGCGCTGGGCATCGAACTGCTGCTCACCGAAGACCGCGCCCACGCGCGTGAGATCGCCACCACGCTGGAATCGATCAACACCGAGCGCCGTGCGGTCCAGCAGCTGATGACCGACGACGCCGAACTGGCCGTGTCCCGTGCGGTGCTCAGTGCCGAGGGCGTACGCCCGGTCGCGGCCTGCCTGTTCGATGCCGAGTGGCATCCGGGCGTGGTCGGCCTGGTCGCGTCCAAGATGAAAGATCGCCTGCACCGGCCGGTGATCGCGTTCGCGCCCTCAGAACCCGGCGGCGACTCGCTGCGTGGCTCGGCGCGCTCGATCCCCGGCTTCCATATCCGTGACGCGCTGGCCTTGGTCAACGCGGCGCACCCGGGCCTGATCGACAAGTTCGGTGGCCACGCCATGGCCGCCGGCCTGAGCCTGCCGCACGCGCAGTTGGCCGCGTTCGAGCAGGCCTTCGTGGACGTGGTGGAGCGCACGCTGGATCCACTGTCGCTGCAGCAGCTGCTGCTGACCGATGGCGAGCTGTTGCCGCAGGAACTGGATTTCGCCCACGCCGAGGCGCTGCGCCTGGCCGGGCCGTGGGGGCAGGGCTTCCCCGAGCCGCTGTTCGATGGTCACTTCCAGGTAGCGCGCTGGCAGGTGCTCAAAGAGAAACACCTGAAACTGAGCCTGCGCGTGCCGGGCCGTGCCGAGCCGATCAGCGCCATCCACTTCAGCGGCTGGACCGGCAATGCGCCGGCCAACCAGGTGCATATCGCCTACCGGCTGGTCAGCGACGACTACCGCGGCGGCGGCGCGATCCAGTTGATCGTGGAGCACTGCGCCGACGCATGACCAGGCGCGGTGCGGCCTATTCGCGCACCGTCGTCACCAGGGTCGGCATCTCCCAGGCGCCACCGGCGGCGACCAGGCGGCACAGCCCGGTGCTGCTGTCGGCGGTCTTCACGAACTGCGTGCCGGTCCAACCCCAGGTGGTGGAGGACCAGCAGTCGCCCAGGCCGCGGCCCTTGTGGGCCTCCTGGATGGTGCGCACCTCATCACCGACCGCTGCCGTGGTGACCAGCCGCGGCTGATACGGCGCGCGGTCGTTGATCACCCAGTAGCCGTCACCGGTGTTGTAGGCGGCGCGCCAGCAGCTCAACGACACCAGCAGTTTGTCGGCGCTGAGCCGTTGCACGGTCAGCGCTTCGGGTTCGCCGTCCGGTGACAGGCTGCCGCCTGGTCCCAGCGCTTCGCAATCGTCGGCCGAGGTCACCGCTGCCAGTGCGGCGCGCAGCGCGGGCGATGCCGCCAGCGCCGTGTCCGCCGGGCGGGTTGGCACCGGCTTGCCCAGTTGCACCACCGGCACCGGCAGTGCAGGCGGCACCGAGGATTCGGCCTGCGTGCCCTTGCGCATCAGCGCGCCGGGTGTGCCGAGGCGGCCCTGGAACGCATCCATCTTCAACAGCACGGCCGAGGCGCCCTGATCGGAAACCGTCCAGCGCGCGTCATCGTCGCCGATGAGCTCGATGCGGCTGTTGCGTGCCAGCGAAGCGAGCAGGGCAGCGAGTTGCTTCGCGGAAAAGGTGGCGGTGCCCTCGGCGGCATCGAACTGCATCGGGCCCAGCGAGGTGCCATTGATACTCAGGCTCAGTCGCTTGGTGGCCGTGTTGTCGTCGTACTGGCCGAGCATCAGTTCCGCCTCCACCGGTTGATCCGGCCCGCCCGCGCGGGTGAGCAGGATCGAGACCGGGTCGCCGCCATTGTCATCGGCCTGATAACCGGCGGCGCGGCAGGTGCGGGTGTTGTCGCAGGCCAGCGTCCAGTCGTGGTGGGTGAACGTCACGCCCTCGACGGGGGCGGCGTAGCCGGGCAGGGCGAGCCCAATCAACAGCGGGGCGGTCATCAACAGGCGCATGCGGCATCCTTGGTCCATCAGTCCGTGGAGGGCGATCTTGGCCCAGCACGGATGAGGCGTCCATGACCGGAACAGGCGGTTGCCACCGCTCAACCCCGTTGTTGATCGCCGTGCGTTCAAGGAAGTGTCATCGGATCAGGAGCGTCACATGGGACTCGCACTGCGCAGTATCGGTCTGCTCGCGCTGCTGTGCTGGCAGCTGCCCAGCGTCCACGCACAGGCGCGCCGTTTCCCGCCGCCACGCCCCCCCATCCTGCAGGTCGCCGGCGCCGAGGTGCCGGTGCGGCTGACCGAGGCACGCATCGACAGCCGCGTCGTGGCAGGGCTTGGCGAAACCACGATCGAATTGACCTTCCACAATCCCAATGCGCGCGTTCTGGAAGGGCAGTTGGAATTCCCTTTGGCCTACGGCCAGCAGGTGGCCGGCTTCGCGCTGGATATCGATGGCGCGCTTCGCGATGCGGTGCCGGTACCCAAGGCGCAGGGCCGCCAGGTCTTCGAGGCGATCGAACGCCGTCAGGTCGATCCGGGTCTGCTGGAACAGACGGCCGGCAACCAGTTCCGGCTGCGCATCTATCCCATCCCCGCGCGCGGCGAGCGTCGTCTCCGGCTGGTGCTGCGGGACAGCCTGCCGCTTGTGCCGCAGGGTCTGCACTGGTCATTGCCGGTGCCCTTCGCACGCCAGGCCGAGCAGGTGACGGTGCAACTGGAGGCACGCAGCACCGGCCAGCCGATGCCCGTGGGCGTGAATCCACTCGCGTTCACGTTGAAGGCCGGTGTCTACGCGGCGCAGTGGCAGGGGCGGGGCGCCGATCTGCCTGCGCAACTGCAATGGAGCCTGCCGCTGGCCCGCAGCAGTGACGTGGTCACCGGGCTGCATGATGGGCAGCGCTATCTGCTGGCCAGCGTGCCTGTGCGCACCTCGGCTGCCGCGCGCATCCTGCCGGCGCGTATCGGCCTGCTCTGGGATGCTTCCGGTTCGGCCGGCACGCGCAACCGTGCGGCTGAACTGGCCGTGCTGGATCGCTACTTCCAGGCCTTCGGCACCGGCCAGGTCCAACTGACCGTGCTGCGCGACCGCAGCGAGGCGCCGCGCGCGTTCCCGGTCACCCAGGGCGACTGGTCGGCACTGCGCGAGTACCTGCTGGCGCTGCCCCACGATGGCGCCAGTGCGCTGGGCGACTGGACGCCGAACCGGAACATCGGCGAATACCTGCTGGTCAGCGATGGCCTGGCCAACTACGGCAGCCAGACGCTGCCCACCCTGTCGCCCGATCAGCGCCTGTATGCCTTGAGCAGCGCCGGTGCGAAGACCGACACGTCGCGCCTGCGCGCCTGGACCAGCGCCCATCATGGGCAGCTGCTGCAGCTGAGCGACGAGGCGGAGGTGGAGGCGGTGATGCCGCTGCTGCTGCAGCAGCCCGCCGAAGTGACCGATGTGCTGGCACGTGGCGTGGAGGACGTGAGCGTGGATGCCTCGCGGGCTGCGCAGGGCTGGATTCGCGTCACCGGCCGCGTGCTGCGTCCCGATGCGACGGTGCTGCTGTCCCTGCGCGATGGTGGCAGCGATCCGCAGCCGATCACGCTCAACGTCGCGAACGCGCGTACGGTCGACGGCGGCCTGGTCGCTCACGCGTGGGCGAACGACCGGTTGGCAGCACTGGCGGCGGACCCCGCCGGGGCGCAGGCCGCCAAGGCGCTGGCCCAGCAGTTCGGGATCGTGACGGCCGATACGTCGCTGCTGGTCCTGGAGACGCTGGAGGACTATCTGCGCTACGGCATCCGCCCGCCGGCCCCGCTGCGCGCGGCCTACGACCAGCGCCATGCGTTGACGGTGGCGGACTTGGCAAGCGAGCGGAAGCGCCGCGTGGATGGCATCGCCCGCCAGTTCGCCGAGCGCGAGCAGTGGTGGAATACCCGCTGGCCCAAGGATGCGCCACCGCAACCCAAGCAGGAATCCCGATCCGTCGGCGCGCCGGTCGCCATGGCGATGGCCGCGCCACCGCCGGCACCTGCGGCGCCGATGGCGCTGGACCGTGTCGAGCTGACCGCCTCGGCGGCTGTCGATCAGGCAGAGGCCGCCCCCGAGCACCGCGCCAAATCGGCACCCAGGGCCAACAGCGGCCAGATCACACTGACGCTGGCACCGTGGGCACCGGATTCGGCCTATGCGCGCCGCCTGCGCGAGGCCACGCCGGCGCAGCTGTATCCGCTGTACCTGCAGGAGCGCCAGCAGCACGCCGGCAGCAGCGCCTTCTATCTGGATGTGGCCGATCTCCTGCTGGCCAGCGGACAGCGTGATCTCGCGCTGCGGGTGCTGTCCAACCTGGCCGAGATGCAGCTTGAGAATCGCCACGTGCTGCGCGTGCTCGGCTATCGCCTGATGCAGGCCAAGGCGCCGGCACTGGCGGTGCCGGTGTTCCGCCAGGTGCTGGCGATGGGCGAGGAAGAGCCGCAGAGTTTCCGTGACCTCGGCTTGGCGCTGGAAGCGGCGGGGGAGTACCAGGCGGCGGTGGCATCGCTGTATGAAGTGGTGGTGCGCCCGTGGGATGGCCGATTCGACGGCATCTCGCTGATCGCGCTGGACGAACTGACCCGGCTGATCGCGCGCGAGCGTGTGGATGCTTCCGCGGTCGACCCACGCCTGCGCCGTGCGATGCCGTTGGACCTGCGCGTGGTGCTGAGCTGGGACAGCGACAACAGCGACATGGACCTGTGGGTCACCGATCCCAACGGCGAGCGCGCCTACTACGGCAACCGGCTGACCTACCAGGGCGGGCAGATGTCGCAGGACTTCACCGGCGGCTATGGCCCGGAGCAGTTCTCCTTGCGCGATGCCAAGCCGGGCATCTACAGGATCGAAGCGAACTACTTCGGCAGCCGCGAGCAATTGGTTACTGGCGCGACCACGTTGATGCTGCGCCTGAGCACCAAATGGGGCACCCGCGACCAGCACGACCAGCAGGTCACGCTGCGGTTGAAGGACCGGGCAGAGACGGTGCTGGTCGGCGAGTTCGAGGTGAGGTGACGGGTGCGTTGCTACCAGGCCGTGCAGCGGAAGAAGCGCACCACGCGGTCGCTGCGGTTGGCGAAGGCGTGTGCCTGCGTGCTGTCGAGCAGGTGGGCATTCTGTTCGATCTCGATCACGTCGGTGCCCAGCTCCAGGGTCAGCCGTCCCTCCAGCACGAACAACATCACGCACCAGCCGGCCGGGTCGGCGGCGGCCGCATAGCGCTCGCCGGGCTGCAGGCGCCATTCCCAGGCTTCCACCTCGCGATGCACATCCAGGCTCCAGCGCAGCGTGCCATCGCCGCCGGCCGGCCCCGCCCAGCCGACGCGGTCCACCACGCGGCTGCGTGGCGCGTTCGGATCCACCACCAGCTCGGCCAGTGTGGCGTTCAGTGCCAGCCCGATCCGGTCCAATGTCGCGGTACTGGCGCTGCTGCCGCCGGCTTCGATGGCGCCGATCATGCGCAGGCTGACGCCCGAGCGCGTGGCCAGCTCTTTCTGGCTCCAGCCGGCGGCCGTACGCCGCTGGCGAACGTTGTCGGCGACGTGGGTCATGAAGGCGGGGGCGACTTGACTAGGCAAAATATTGCCTCCTATGATGCATGCAATATTTTGCTTGTAGCAGATCCTGTCCATGTCGCCAAGTTCATTGCGCCGTTTCGCCTTCGCTCTGATGGTCATGACCGCACCGGTAAGCGCGGCCGAACCGCCTGCCGTGGCGCCGCCAGCGCTGACGCCCGGGCAGGCGCTGGAGGACATCCAGCTCAGCATCGACATCGTCGAAGCCGCGTTGCCGGACCTGTACTGGCACCAGTCGCGTGAGGCGTGGGCCGCAGCCCGGGCGAAGGCATTGGCCCGGGCGAGCCAGATCACCGACCCGATGCAGGTCTATACCGAGGTCGCCACGCTGATGGGTCCGATTGGCGAGGGCCACTTCGACGTGCTGCCCAGCCAAGGGGCGGTGGCATGGGAGCGACAGACCGCTTCGGTACTGCCGCTGGACCTGCACTGGAATACCGACGGGGTCTTCGTGCGTGCCGGCTATGGCGGGGCCGCGGATATACCGGTCGGAAGCCGCGTGCTCTCCATCAATGGCGACGGCGATGACACGATGCTTGCTGAGCTCATGCGCCTGTCTTCGCACGATGGGCAGATCACCACGCTGCCGATGCGCGACATCGGCGCGCGCTACGCCATCTATCGCCACCGCCTGCATGGAGACGAGGTCAGTTTCGCGTTGCGCTACACGACACCGCAGGGGGCCACGGTCGCGCGTACCGTGACGGCCACACCGCTGGCGGATCGCCCCAGGGAACCGGTCGCCGAAAAGGCTGTCGCCCGTCTGGAATGGCTGGCACCTGGCGTGGCCTACCTGGACGTATCCACCTTCAGTAACCGCGTTTACCGCGAGGCGCACACGGATTTCCGCAGTCATATCCGCCGGCTGTTCGAAGAGATCGAGCGTGGCCGCGCGACGCGGTTGATCCTGGATCTACGCCGCAACGGTGGCGGCAGTGAGCCCAACGAAAGCATCCTGTTTTCCTTCCTGGTCGCGCAGCCATTGCACAAGTACGCCTCCGTCCAGACCCGGGGGCAGCACCTGAGGGTGACCAGCCGCTCGGGCCGGGTGTTCGAGCAGGACGTGTTCGATGAGGATGAAATCCACTTCCAGAAGGTGCTGCCGGACGGGCGACTGTCCCGACTGAATGTGCCGCCGGAAGGCCTGATGAGCCATTGGGTGCCTTCCGTGCCGATCTATCGCGGGCGGCTGGTGGTCCTCGCCGGCGGGGCCACGTTCTCCGGCGGTGCGGAACTGGCCTCGATGCTGCACCACGTGCGGCGCGGGGTGTTCGTCGGGGAGGAAGTCGGCGGCACCCATGAGGGCAACACCAGCGGCTACAACTGGCGCGTGGAGCTGCCCAACAGTGGCGTGCGCCTGAAGGTGCCGCTGTTGAAATTCACCTTCAACTGGCCAGGCCTGCCGCAGGGGCGAGGCGTGCCGGCGCAGTGCGACGTGCCGCCATCGGTGATGGAGATCGGTGTGGTCCGCGACCGTGCATGGCGGGTGGCCCGGGCGGTGGCCGAGCAGTCGTGGCGCGATCCACGGCAGGCGCAGTGCCCCACCGTGGAGTGACGCGTACGACAGCGCCTGCCTGATTCATGCGCTGCTGATCAGCGCCTCGCGCAGCGCGGCCAGCCCCTTCCGGTGTCGCTTGGCGGAGGGAATGACGAGGTAGTAGGTTTCTTCCCCGCGATCCACGCGCACATCGAAGGGCGCGACCAGGCGCCCACGCTGGAGCTCGGCCTCCACCAGGACCTCCTGCGCCACGATGATGCCCAGGCCATCCTGCGCAGACTCGTAGGCCACCGCCGAGCTCTCGAACACCCGCTGCCGTGTCATGCAGGCCGGATCGATACCCGCCGCCACGCACCAGTGTTCCCAGTCATCCGGTCGCGCACTGACCCGCAACAGGGTCTGCTCGGCGAGCCAGACCGCATCGCGTGGTTTGCTGGGTCGGATCAGCGACGGAGCACACACCGCCACCAGCACATTGCGGACCAGCGGCGTGGCGTCGTAGTCCGGCCAGTCCCCAAGCCCCAGCCGGACCGATGCATCGCAGTCGGCGCCGGGCGTCCAGTCCGAGGAGGTGGTCAAGCGGATATCCACCTCCGGATGCAGCACCTGGAAGTGGCTGAGGCGGGGGATGAGCCAACGCGTAGCGAAGGTTGTGTGCGAGTGCAGCCGCACGACCGCGCGGTGGTCCAGGCCCTGCAGTGCCTCGGTCGCTTTGCGGATGCCGTCCAGATGGGTGCTGATCTGCTGGTAGTAGGTCGCCCCCGCCGTGGAGAGCGCCAGGCCGCGACCGCTGCGCTCCAGCAGGCGCATATCCAGAAAGTCGTCCAGCACCTTCAACTGCCGGCTGACCGCACCGGGCGTGACGAAGAGCGCTTCGGAGGCGGCGCGCACGGAGCCGGTCCGTGCGACGGCCTCGAAGGCGACCAGCGCATTGAGCGGGGGCAGGCGTGCCATGAGAGTTTCCATAAACTCAATGATTCAGGAAAATTAGTCGATTGTCCCGGGTCCGTCCAGTGCCGAGACTGGCTCCACGCCGCCATCTGGCGGGCATTCCCCCTCTGGAGACACCGCATGAACGTAATCAATCCCGCCGACGGCTCGGTCGTCGGCGTCGCCCCTGAAATGAGCGCCGCCGAGGTTCAGGCCGCCATCGACCGGACCTGCAACGCATTCCCGGCGTGGTCGCGGACCTTGGCCAAGGAGCGTGGCGCCGCGCTGCGCCGCTGGTTCGAACTGGTCAGCGCGGACAAGGAGGCCTTTGCCGAATTGCTGGTGAAGGAAAACGGCAAGTGCCGGAGCGAAGCCCTCGGGGAAATCAGCTATGGGCTGGGCTTCATCGAGTGGTACGCCGAGGAGGCCAAGCGCGTCTATGGCGAGACCATTCCTGCCCACGTGGACAACGCTGCGGTAATCGTGACGCGTGAGCCGGTGGGCCCGACCGCTGCGATCACCCCGTGGAACTTCCCCTTCATGATGATTGCGCGCAAGGTCGCCACCGCGCTGGCGGCTGGCTGCACCATGATCATCAAGCCCTCTGAAGAGACACCGCTCAGCGCCTACAAGCTGTTGGAGTACGCCCGTCGCGCGGGGATTCCGGACGGGGTGCTGGAGATGGTGACGGGCGACCCGAAGCAGATCGGCGAGGCATTCACCAGTCACCCGCGCATCCAGAAGATCTCCTTCACCGGTTCGACCCATGTCGGCCGTCTGCTCGCCCGCAACAGTGCGGACACGCTGAAGAAGATGACCATGGAGCTGGGCGGCAATGCGCCTTTCGTCGTCTTCGATGACACCGACATCGATGCAGCGGTGGCCGCATTGGTATCGGCCAAGCTGCGCAACTCCGGCCAGGTCTGCATTTCCCCCAATCGGATCTATGTGCAGGATGGCATCTATGACACGTTCGCCGCGCGCTTGAAGACGGCAGTGGAGGCGATCCGGGTGGACCAGGGCCTGCAGGATGGGTTCGTGGTGGGGCCGCTGATCAACCAGTCCGCCATCAACAAGGTGGAAGCACTGGTGGCTGACGCCGTCGCGCAGGGTGCCGTCCTTGTCACGGGCGGTGCGCTGGCCAGGCCCAACTCCCTGTTCTATCGTCCGACGCTGCTGGCCGAGGTGCCCGACACCGCGCAGGTGCGCACCACGGAGATCTTCGGGCCGGTGTTTCCGCTCTACCGGTTCTCCACCGAAGCGGAGGTCGTGCAGCGTGCCAACGACACCGAGTACGGCCTGGTGGCGTACGCCTTCACCCGTGATCTTGCGCGCGCCTTCCGCCTGTCACGCGACATCTCCGCCGGCATGGTCATCCTCAACAGTGGTTCGGTGGGGGCCGAGTCGGTGCCCTTCGGCGGCGTCAAGCAATCCGGCTACGGCCGCGAAGGCGGTTCCCACGGTATCCAGGAGTACGTCAGCATCAAGTACACCCTGATGGCGGGGCTGGATCAGTAGTTCTACCCAACACGACGATGTCGCCGCCCGTCAGTTGGCGGCGGCATCGTGCCCGGGGACGCGCCGCGCCAACGGTCCCCACCCGGCCAACGCGATCCCTCCGACGAAGACCGCTGCCGTGCCGACCGCGTTCATCAGCAGATCCACCGCAGGCGCATCGGGCATCGCGAACGCGACGGCGATCCCCTCCAGGACGGGGCTGATGATGAGATACAACCCGATCACCGCCAGGACCCGGCCGAGTCGCTGCCACGGCGTACGCGGATCCTCGGGCCAGCCACGCACCTGCAGGTACCCGAGCACCAGCAGCATGCCCAGGAAGCGCCCCGCGGTATCGGCAGGGATGACGGGGGTGATCACGGCCGCTGCAGCCAGCCCGACCCCCAGTGCGGCCAGGGTGAGGTGACGCGGCAGGTTCCGGGGTACGCGTACCGCTTGCGGCATGTACCGCCATGCGAACGCGCCCAAGGCAATCCCGACCAGCCATCCGCCCAGCACATCGGACAGGAAGTGCCGGCCCAGGTACATCCGTGACAGCGCCATCAGCAACGGCCAGCCGATCAGCAGCGCGATCCGCCAGCCGGCACCGCGGATGCCGAAGCACAGCACCACGGCTGCCATCGCAGCCGTCGCTACGCCCACATGACCACTGATGAACCCATAGTCCGGATCTGGCTGCGCACGCAGGGCGGCAATCGCTTCATCGGTCGGCAGCGTCCAGAACGATCCGGCGGCGCCATCGGCGACCAGCGCGTGGTCCGGCCGACCCTTGTCCAACACGTGGATGTCGACATCGCTGGGGCGGGGCAGGGCGGCACCCTGCTTGATCGCGTGCGTGGCCATCGACATCAGCAGTACCGCCATCATGATGCCCAACCCCGCGCGCAGACGCACCCCGAAGCTGCAGACCACGATCAACAGCACGTACGCCCATTCGTAGCCCAGCGCGCTGACGAAGTTCATCAACGGCAACATCCACGCTGCATCGAAGAAGGACTGCAGCCACACATGCCAATGGGTCTGGAACATCCGTATTCCTCAGTGCCGGGCCACCGCCCGCGTGACCGGCAACGATAGCCGCTCCCGGCGCAGTCCGAAAAGAGGGCGCAGCCAGGCGATGCGCCGGATCAGCCCTTCGTGCAGCAGCAGGCAACCCGCCACGGTTCCAGCCAGTACCAGCAGTGGCTCCCACCACGGCCCCAGGTGCAGGGGTTTGACCCAGAACAGCAGCGCGATGATCAGGCTCTGGTGCAGGATGTACCAGGGATACACCGCCTCGGTGCAGTACGGCAGCCAGCGGAACGGGCGATCCAGATATACCTTGGCCCAGCCGAGCAGGGTCAGCAGTACCGCCCACAGGTACAGTGACTGGCTGGCCATCACCTGCAGCATCCAGACGCTGTCCGGCCACTGCCGCAGCACCGAATCGGCCGGCAACGCCCGCCCCAGGAGGCGGATGCCGAAGTACCAGCTCGCCGCAATGACCGCCACCCACAGGGTGGTCCGGCGCAGTTCGACCACGCGGGCCCAGAACGGGGTGGCGCGGGCAAGCAGATAGCCGGCCAAGAACACCGTGCCGTACTTGGCGTGCTGGTACCAATCGCCAAACAGCAGATTGGTGGATGGGAAGCGGGGATCGAGCCAGGCCACCCAGCCGAAGGAAAGCAGGCTGGGCAGCCCGATCAGCAGCGGCGCCGGCGCACGGGTGAAGCGCTCCACGGCGCGATGCACGGCAGCGGTATCCAGCGCCGGCATCAGCAAGGCCAGTACCAGCGTGTAGATCCACAGGTAGGCCAGGTACCACAGGTGGTTCCAGGTGATGCCCAGCTGCCACCCGGCGAAGCTGTCCTGTGGCCAGGCCGGCATCTGCCAGTAGCGCAGCAGGAAGGCGCCGAAGCCGGGCTCGATATGCCCGTTGGTCACTGCCTCGCAGTACGGCTGGATCGGCACCACCACGGCCATGCCGAACAGCAGCGGCAGCAGCAGCCGCCACGTGCGCAGCACGGCAAAGCGCGCGATGCGCGTCTCGGGCCGCATCAGGGCGATGGCGATACCGGAGAGCAGGAACAGCAACTGCATCCGCCAGCGGTTGACCAGCAGCATCGGCCATTGCAGCCACTCGGCGGTGTAGTCGCTCTTGAGATGGAACCCCCAACCGTCCACGTAGGCCATGGCGGTGTGATACAGGATGAGCAGGGCAAAGGCGAACACGCGCAGGGCGTCGATGTCGTGGCGGCGTGGCATGGTCGGGACAGGGAGAGAAAAGGAGCCTGCACGGTGCGCATGGGCATCGCGCTCGGCCATGCCAAAGGGGTCTGATGTAGGCGCCAAGTGACGAATGGCGGTCGCCAAGTGACGGGCGGGGCGCACTACCATGAGGCGATGAGACAGGCTGAGCACCCTTTGCGAATGGATGATTCAATGGCGAACGGACGTGCCGCGCGGTGGCGCCCGGGTGCGCGGATGCTGGTGTGGTCGGTGATCCTGCTGACCACGGCGGTGGCCAATGCAGTGGTCGAAGTCATGGATGCGGGGCGCCGCGGCGAGGACCTGGGCCTGTGGCAGCCAATGATCTGGGAGCTGAGCAGCGTCGCGATGATTCTGCTGACACTGCCGGTGCTGTGGTGGGGCTGCCAGCGTTGGCCGCTGCATGCCGATAACTGGAAGCGGCGGCTGCCGCTGTATCTGCTGGCCAGCGTAGCGTGGTCGCTGGTGCACGTGGTGGGGATGATGGCGCTGCGCCATCTGGCCTATGCGGCGCTGGGCTATCACTATCAGGACGACGCCACCTGGCCGGTACGCCTGATGTACGAGTACCTCAAGGATGTCCGCGCATTCTTCACGTTCGTGGCGATCGAGCACTTCTTCAGCTGGTTCGGGCGACGCCGGCAGGGCGAAGCCCATCTGCTGGTGGCGCCGGATGATGCGCCCCCGGTGGAAGCGGTGGAGCGCCCGGAACGGTTCCTGGTGCGCAAGCTGGGGCGCGACTTCCTGGTCGCCACCGGTGATATCGAATATGCCCAGGCGGCCGGCAACTACGTCAATCTGCGGGTGCGCGGGCACGATTACCCGCTGCGCAGCACCATGGCGGCGCTGGAAGAGCGGCTGGACCCGGGCGTATTCGTGCGGGCCCACCGCAGCTGGCTGGTGAACGTGCGCCACCTGGTCTCGATCGAGCCGCTGGACGGGGGCGAGGCCCTGCTGCACATGGACGATGGGGGCCGGGTGCCGTGCAGCCGCCGGCAGCTGCCCTCGTTCCGGCAGGCCCTGGCGGTGCAGGCACCGGCGTGACGCTGCGCACGCCCGTGTTCAGCGATGTCGTTTCTCTACCCCCGAGCGGGCGCCCAGCACCCCGGCCACCGCCGGAAAGCCCCGGATAGGCTATGATGGACAGTCTTTTCGCACGCATTAATCGCCGACATGATCGAGCTCAATCCTGTCCGCCAGCGCATCACCGATCTCACCGATCGCGTGCTCTCGCTCAGGGGGTATCTTTGACTACGACGCCAAGAAAGAGCGTCTGGAAGAAGTAACCCGGGAACTGGAAAACCCGGATATCTGGAACAACGCCGAGTACGCCCAGAATCTTGGCCGCGAACGCGCCAACCTGGACAAGACCGTGGGCGGCATCGCCACGATCCTCGACGGCCTGACCGAGTCGGGCGAACTGCTGGAACTGGCCGAAAGCGAACAGGACGAAGAAACCGCCCTGGCCGTGGTCAGTGACCTGGACAAATACCAGAAGCACGTGGAGCAGCTGGAGTTCCAGCGCATGTTCTCCGGCCAGATGGACAACGCCGCTGCGTTCGTCGACATCCAGGCCGGCGCCGGCGGTACGGAAGCCCAGGACTGGGCCGAGATCCTGCTGCGCATGTACCTGCGCTGGTGCGAATCGCGCGGCTGGAAGACCGAACTGATGGAAGTCTCCGGCGGCGACGTCGCGGGCATCAAGTCGGCCACGCTGCGCGTGGAAGGCGATTACGCCTATGGCTGGCTGAAGACCGAGACCGGCGTGCACCGCCTGGTGCGCAAGTCGCCGTTCGACTCGGACAACCGCCGCCATACCAGCTTCACCTCGGTGTTCGTGTCGCCGGAAGTGGACAACAACATCGAA
>Ga0213820_1000733_pt1 | contig 18913 bp, 22 predicted proteins | sample MC6MC0910MG_FD_179889 | JGI IMG/M metagenome (GOLD analysis project Ga0213820, IMG submission 179889) | Enriched soil aggregate microbial communities from Iowa State University, Ames, United States - MC6-MC0910-MG | ecosystem: Environmental > Terrestrial > Soil > Unclassified | place: USA: Iowa... | reverse complement strand
ATAGCGGGAGGTCGGCAGGGAGAGCTCTTCAGCCGCCAGTCGACGAATGCCTTCGCGGTTCATGGTCAGCCGGGCGGCACGGGCAGTCGGCACCACGCGCTGGCCTTGCTGCTCCAGCTCAACCAGGGTCTCCGTGGCGATGGCTTCGATTTCCGGTACGACAAAATCAGGCTTCTCTTCAGCAATCAGCGCAGCCAGTGCCGCGCCATCCAGCATGTTAATCACATGGCTGCGATGGGCGACGTGCATCGCCGGGGCATCGGCGTAACGATCAACCGCGATCACTTCCACACCCAGACGCTGACACTCCAGCGCCACCTCTTTAGCCAGTTCACCTGAACCCAATAGCATCACACGCGTTGCTGCCGGACGCAGCGCTGTTCCGAGAGTCGTCATACATTCACCTAAGCTGTCAAAATTCGCGCGCAAGTATAAACGAAAACGTTTGCGTTCTCATCTTTCGTCCATCTGACACGACCTTTTGCCTTACTTTTCCCGCTCTGACGTTTCCTGACATCCTTTTCGTCAGGATAGCGGACTGACATCTTAAAAGGAGTGGATGATGAATAACTGGTTGCAACAAATTCAGTCGGTACTGACGAAGAAGGGCGGTGAGGGCAAATCGGGCGGCGGCTTAAGCGACATGCTGGCGCCGGGTGCGCTGGGCGGCCTGGCCGGTATGCTGATTGCCAGTAAATCGTCGCGAAAACTGCTGACAAAATATGGCGGCAAGGCGCTGATTATCGGTGGCGGTGCGGCTGCGGGCGCGGTGTTATGGAACAAATACAAGCAGCGGGTCAGCGAAGCGCACCAGAATGAACCTGACTTTGGCGTGGCGCAGACGCCGGTTAACCTGCGGGCTGAGCGTTTGGTGACGGCGCTGGTGTTTGCCGCCAAAAGCGACGGGCACATTGACGATCAGGAACGGGCAGCGATTGAGCAGAATATTCATCAGTCCGGCTATGGTCAGGAAGCGGAACAGCTGATCCAGAAAGCGATGAACCGCCCGCTGGATCCGCAGTGGCTGGCCGTCGATGTGAAAAACGAGGAAGAGGCGCTGGAGCTCTACTTCCTGAGCTGTGCCGCCATCGACGTTGATCACTTCATGGAGCGCAGCTATCTCTCCGCGCTGGGCGACGCGCTGAAAATCCCTCAGGATGTCCGCGACGGCATCCAGCAGGATCTTGAGGCTGAGAAAGCCCGTTTACCCGCCAGTTAATCCCTCTGATATTACGCTGGCGGGTCACAGGATGTGATCCGCCAGCGGCTGCTTCTCAACCTATACCTGGCTTCCCGCTGCTGAAGTGTTACGCTTACAGATCATTACGTTCACGGAGACGGATGGATGAAAGCACCCATCGCAAAAAAAATACCCCATGAGATGACGTTGCACGGCGAGACGCGCGTTGACGACTACTACTGGCTGCGCGACGACAAGCGCGAAAACAGCGAGGTTCTTGATTACCTGCGTGCCGAAAACAACTACGGCAAAAAAATCATGTCGTCACAGCAGCCACTGCAGGACCGGGTATTAAAAGAGATTATCGATCGGCTGCCGCCTGAAGATCACTCAGTGCCCTATGTGAAAAATGGCTACCGTTATCAGAGTCGTTATCAGAGCGGTAACGAATACCCGGCCTATTACCGGCAGCCCGCCGCGAGCGATGAGTCTGGCGAGTGGAGCCTGCTGCTGGATGCTAACCAGCGCGCCTCGCACAGTGATTTCTATACCATGGGCGCGCTGCATATCAGTCCGGATAACCGGGTCATGGCGCTGGCTGAAGATTTCCTGTCTCGCCGGCAATATGGCATCCGCTTCCGTAACCTGGAGAGTGGCAGCTGGTACCCTGAAGTGCTGAGCAATGCCTCTTCCAGCTTCGCGTGGGGTAATGACTCGCGCACCCTCTACTATGTGCGAAAACACCCGCAGACGCTGCTTTCTTATCAGGTGTGGCGACACGAACTGGGTACGCCGCAGTTCGACGACCAGCTGGTCTATGAAGAGCAGGATGACACTTATCATCTCAGCGTACATAAGACCACCTCCAAGCAGTTCATCATGATTGCCCTCTACAGCACCAACACCAGCGAAATTCAGCTGATTGATGCGAACTTCCCCGACGCGCAGCCCCATGTGTTTCTGCCGCGCCGCCGCGATCATGAGTACAGCATCGACCACTACGATCATCAGTTCTTCATTCGATCCAACCGGGAAGGCGAAAACTTCGGGCTGTACCGCAGCCGCTATCTGGACGAGTCACGCTGGGAAACCCTGATCCCGGCACGTGAACAGGTAGTGATGGAAGATTTTCAGCTGTTTCGGGACTGGCTGGTGGTCGAGGAGCGCCAGCGCGGCTTAACCAGCCTGCGGCAGATCAACTGGGCCAGCGGTGAAACCAGCGGCATCGCCTTTGACGATCCGACCTATGTGACCTGGCTGGCCTACAATCCGACGCCGCGCACCAGCAAACTGCGTTACGGCTATTCGTCGATGACCACGCCGACCACGCTGTTTGAACTGGATATGGATACCGGCGAACGCCGCATCCTGAAGCAGAGCGCGGTGAAAGGCTTTAACGCGGAAGATTACAAAAGCGAACATCACTGGATCAAAGTCAGCGATGGCACCGAAGTGCCGGTATCGCTGGTCTATCACCGCAAACACTATCAGCCCGGTCAGAATCCGATGCTGGTGTATGGCTACGGTGCCTACGGCAGTAGTATGGATGCCGATTTCAGCGTCAGCCGCCTGAGCCTGCTGGATCGCGGCTTCGTCTATGCGCTGATACAGGTGCGCGGCGGCGGTGAGCTGGGGCAGCAATGGTATGACGGCGGTCGCCTGCTGAACAAAATGAACAGCTTCACCGATTTTATCGATGTCACTAACGCGCTGGTGGCGCGTGGCATCGGACACCCGGAACGACTCTATGCCATGGGCGGTAGCGCGGGTGGCTTGCTCATGGGCGGAGTAATTAACCTGGCACCGCAGCGGTTCCACGGCGTGGTTGCCCAGGTGCCATTTGTGGATGTGGTGACCACGATGCTGGATGAGTCGATTCCGCTGACCACTGGCGAGTATGACGAGTGGGGCAACCCTAATGATCCTGAGTACTACCGTTATATCCGCCAGTACAGCCCTTATGACAACATCGAGGCGAAAGCCTATCCTCATCTGCTGGTCACCACCGGCCTGCATGATTCGCAGGTGCAGTACTGGGAACCAGCCAAGTGGGTGGCGAAGCTGAGATCGATGAAAACCGACAATAACCTGCTGCTGCTCTGCACCGACATGGATGCGGGTCACGGCGGCAAGTCGGGGCGCTACAAAGCCTATGAAGGGATCGCGATGGAATACACCTTCCTGCTGGGACTGGCGCAGGGCACCTTACCGCCAGCTCAGGATTACTGAGATTCGGTCAGGTACTTACGCAGCGCCTGCCGCAATGGCGGGCGCAGATCGCTGACGTTATCCAGCATCCACTTCAGATAGCCCGGATCCTTGCGCGCAACCACCGCGATCGCCTGGCCGCGGTATTTGCCAAACGGCAGAACGTCGTCGCGCTGGGCCGCCGGTTGTGAACGCACAATCATCTCGGAGGCACTCCAGCCGGAGGTCTCCATAATACGAATCAGCAGTGCTGCCGTAACATAGCAGTCATAGAGCGCGCGGTGAGCATGCAGGTCGGCGGGCGGCGTGACATCCAGCTTCAGCGAATGACGCAGTGCCTGGTTGCCATATTTAATGCCCGGCCAGAGCTGACGCGCCAGCTGCATGGTGCAGATCCACTCTCCGTACATTTCCGGCAGCATCCGGCGATCAAAACTGGCGTTGTGCGCCACGTAAAGAGCACTGCCGTGATAGCGAGGGATCGCCTCTTCAATGGTCGGCTTACCGGCGACCATCGCTTCGGTGATGCGATGCACGGCCATCGCCTGACGGCTGATAGGGCGGTCGGGCAGGGTGAGATCGCTCATCGGATTCACAATCTGGCCGTTGACCACATCCACGGACGCCACTTCGACTACGCCACCCTGCAGGCCGCAGGTTTCGGTATCAATAACGCGAAATATCATTGCTTCATCTTCGGTTCATAAGGAAGGCGCGACAGGCTGAGCGACGCCTGGCGGTAGTGCATCAGACGCTGACGAAACCAGTCACGCAGCGCTTCGGGCTGCTCCTGCGCCACCATTTCGGCGACGATCGGCATGTTATAGCGCTCTTTAAACGCCACACCCGCTGCCGCCAAATCGACATTAATTTTGTCTTTCTCTTCCTGGGACAGCAGGGCAAGGTTATGGCTCATAATATTCTCCTGACGATAGCGGGCAAAAGTAATGTTTTCGGCGGTCTGAATCAAGGATAAAGGATCGCATCGCTGGCCTCGACAGTGCAAATACAGCAGCGTATCCTTTTGCCACGTTTATCGCCCTGGCGGCGGTTAAAAGGATGATCTTATGCATAAAAAACTGATTTCCCGCATGGTTATTGCGCTGGCGACAGCCGGACTGATGACATTCAGTTCGCTGGCAGCGGCGCATGCGCATCTCCAGTCTTCTATCCCGGCGGCCAAAGCGCAGGTAACGACATCCACCGATGCGCTGACGCTGAACTTCAGTGAAGATATTGAAGCGGCATTCAGCGGCGTTACGCTGCTGGATAGTGAACAGAAGCCTGTCGCCACTGCTAAAGCCCGCGTTGAATCTGGCCAGAAAAACCGGTTGATTGTGGGCCTGTCTCAGCCGCTGCAAGCGGGCAGCTATCAGGTTAACTGGCATGTGCTGTCAGTGGATGGACATAAAACCGCAGGAAGCTATCGCTTTAGCGTGAAGTAACTCCGGTGACCACCCTCTGGATCCTGTTACGCGCGCTGCATTTTGCCGCCGTGATGCTGCTGACCGGCAGCGCCTGTTACAGTGCGCTGCTGGCACCCAAACGCTATCGACCCCTGCTGGCGCGACGATTAAACCCGCTGGTGAAAGGGAGCGCCTGGCTGGCGCTGCTGAGTGCACTGGCGATGCTGGCCTGCCAGAATGTGTTGATGAGCGGCGACAGCGCCAATCTGGCCGATGTCGATATCTGGCTGGCGGTGATTGGCACGCACTTCGGTGGCGTGTGGCTGTGGGAAATCCTGTTTAGCCTGCTGGCCGTTGCCGGTTTGTTACTGACCGGGCGGCTGCGTCAGCCCGTGTTACTGCTGGCGGGCGTTCTACAACTGGCCTGTATGGCTCTGATTGGTCATGCCGCGATGCGCGATGGCTGGCCGGGATTGTTTCAGCAGATCAATCATGCAATGCATCTGATTGCCGCGGCGTTCTGGACGGGCGGATTACTGCCTCTGTTGCTGTTGATGCGGGAGGCGCGCCAGATCGATCGCCGTACAGACGCTATCCGCACCATGATGCGCTTTTCGCGCTATGGTCATCTGGCGGTGGCGTTAACGCTGCTGAGCGGCCTGATAAACAGCGTGATGATCGCGGGCTGGCCGCTGACGTGGCACGATTCACGCTACATTGTATTGTTGCTGTGTAAAGTGCTGCTGGTTGCCCTGATGGTGCTGGTGGCGCTGATTAACCGATACTGGCTGGTACCGCGATTCCGCCTGGCGGGCAGCGGGACGCAGCAAAAATTTATTCGCATGACGCAGCTTGAACTGCTGCTGGCGTGTGGAGTGGTTGGGCTGGTCAGCGTATTTGCCACGCTGTCGCCAGCCTGAATGTGGTTTAAGAGAGAAAAGGGTAGTTATGTTGCTGAAGAAAGTGATCCCCGCAATCCTGTTGTTATCCGTATGCGGCCAGGCGCTGGCGGCACAAATCATTACCGTCAGCCGCTTTGAGATCGGTAAAGAGAAGTGGCCGTTTAACCGTGAAGAGGTGATGCTGACCTGTGAGAAAGATGGTGCGATGTTTGCCATCAACCCGAGCACGCTGATGACATACCCCCTGAACGATATCGCCGACACACTGTTCAAAAACAAACAGGTGAAAGCGCAGCCGATCAGCGTGATTCAGGTTGAAGATAAAGCGCATCCGGGCCAGATGATGAGTCTGCAGCCGATTGTTGAGCGCACCCAGGCGCTGTGCGGTAAATAAACCTGTCGGGTGCAGCATCGCGCTGCGCCCAGCCCCTCTTTTTTGCCGTTGCGATCACAAACTGATCCGGTTTATGGTCCTGCGCCTCCCGTTTGCTGGCAATTCCACCGCGCTGTTCTAATGTTAAATGGCAAGGCGACATCGCCTTCATAAATGCCAACTTTTAGCGCACGGCTCCTTGAGAGCCATTTCCCTGGACCGAATATAGGAATCGTATTCGGTCTTTTTTTGTCAGATGCCGCCCATCAGTTAATGATTTTCAATCAATAACTTAGTCTTTTCCGTTGTGTTCTTCTGCAAGACGCCATTCCATTATGTCATTGCCCTTTCTCCTATTCATATAAGTTACAACCCTGCTTTATTACCTCTCTATGAAAGGGACACCGTGGCGATAATCTGCCAGCTTTTTTACTCATGGCTGAAGCCCTGTCAGGAGCATCAGGTATAGGCTGTACAGCCCGTGCGAGAGAAGTTTGCTGAGTGAACGGCGTTGCAGTACTCGGTAATGACCGCTCTACTATCCTGTGGCACTCTATTAAGTCACATGAAAATGAGGGAACGATAATGAATGCAGGGAATGCAATCACAGAACCTGGCAGATATTACACATTTCAGTCACCACTTTCGGGCAACGTATTTTTTGAATTGAGACCACGTGTGCTGCCACGAAACGCACAGCCGGTGCTGGATGAGTCCAGCGGCATGTGCATTGGTTATTCTGTGGCTCAGGCTCCCGGTCTGTGGCAGATATACGATGTGCAGGGGCATTTTGTTCGACTTGAAGAGGCACCTCTCGAAACGCCACTGATTGATCCTACAGACATAGCGCTTCTTGCGTTTGGTGTATTTCGAATTTTCCGCGCTGGCCGCGCATTATTGGAGGCTGGTACACGAGCTGCTATAAGTGCCAGACTCAGCCAGGCAACAATAATGTTCCTGCGTGCCAGGTTAAAAACGGGTTTATCGGCGTGTAACCTGAAAATGACCGAAACAGCGGCGAGGCACATGTATGAGCCGGGTCGCTATGTTCCGTTACATATTCAGGAAAGAGCTATCCGCTATGGCAGACGCATGGCCGATCCTCGCAACGGAGAGGGTATGTATCGTTATGAAACGGAAATGTATAAATTACACCATAAGAAAAATATCACTGAGTATAAGAAGTACACTCTTGAGGTTGTGGTAAGGGTATCAGATTGGACGATAACTCATTTTAAGTATTTTTGATTAACCGACAGGAACGTACATATGTTTGATATCAGAGATGAAGAATTCGTTTTTGCGGTGTCGCCTTTTGAACGGGTTGTCGATAACGAAGTCGATCCGGTTAATCATCACTGGGATTGGATACAGTCCTGGATAGAATTCTCGGTAAGCGGCCTGAAGGTGGCGTTTAAGACTAAGTTCACTGTTGGAGAGTTGAAAATGTTGAAAAAAGAATTTTCAGCTTTTCATCAGGCGATAATTGCTCAGCAAAAGTTAAAGTCGTTTAAATATCAGAGCGATATTCATCAGCTTGATATGATACTGACAAATGAAAATACTATTGATAGCGTAACTATTGATTTTATCCTCCGACCGGAACCCCATGCCGACAGCGTTCAGGTTAAAGGCAGCTTTGGCCTTAATGAAAGCTATTTCCCTGACATTCTGAAGAGGCTGGATGAAATGATTCAATGGCAGAATTAAAGATTTCGCCATTGAAAATTTTTACTGAAAAATTCGGGCGTAGAATGGATTTTAATTCAGTCCTTTACGTCTATGCACTATTCGATGCGGCAGTATCAAGTACCTGTACTGCTTGCATGTAGTTCATCCATGCCGTAAGCAATGCCTCCCAAGGTCAGCGTGTAACCCGTGCAGTAAGCGGTCTGCGTTTGTCGAGCACCACGTCAGCGGAAGGCTTGATAAGGTTGACTCGCTGCACGCTCTCAACGTGTATGGTGGCATAGAGCGCAGACAGGCGAATGGTCGCGGCCAAGTCCTTTTTGCGCGATAACGTATGCGGTGAGCTTCGCCTCAAAGGCACCCTATAGTTAACCGACATAATCTGCAGGCGCAGCTCCTCGTATTACGGCTGGTCAATCAGTGTGGATAAAGAGAACCATACTGGCGGTGCATCACTCTGGTGGCGACAGGGGGCAGCAGAATGTCACGCACAGATTGCCTGATGTGATGGAGGCCAGTCAAAGTGCTACCGGTTTCCCTGTCCATCCCAATATATTTTACGGTTGTCATACTGGCGCTCCCGTTTTCCCACCGCTGTCGCCCGGTTGGATATGCGAATGCAGCACCTTGCCTTTTGAGGAAAGATTGCCGCCGGTATGCACAACGCCGCCTTTCATCGTGCCGCCCTGGGTGACTTCCAGCTGTGCAGTATTAAGCAGCGCTGTGCATTCAGCTTCTGGCGAGTCGAACAGGATTTTACCGCTGCTTTATTGGGTGCCGTCTGTATATCGGTTGCGGTCAGAGCACCGGTTTCCGGCTCGTACTCGATCACCACGCCGTCGAGAAATCACCAGTGCAGCGCATCGGCCGAGGCAGACAGAGCAGGGTTGTCATCTGAGAAATGCCCGGAAGTACTAAACCGGTATCGAGTTCGCCGCCCAGACAGAGAACAAGCACCTGCTCACCCACTGACTGCGCATTTCAAGAACGGCTTTTACCCGCGAGGGTGCTCAGCCAGAGCAGCCAGTTGGTTGTGTTTTTTCCTGTATCGACGGGGCATAACTCGCCGTCGAGATTGACGGCCGAAACGGTTGCTATGCGGATCAGGTTGCGCAGCAGGCGCTGAATTTCGGAAATTTGATCGAATGAGTTCATGTGAGTAGGATGAAACTGTTTGCAAACAATGACTACCCAACGCTGTTTGTTTAGCAATGAGCGTACATTTTTTTAAATTCAATAAGAGATATGGGATAACAGCATATGGAAACGAAGCTAAACCCTTCCAGTTTCAATAAAAATCAAAAGATAGAACTTGCTTTCAATTTTTTTTCAGAGAAAAAACTTTCCAAGCAATACTTCACAGTAGATGAGATCGCTAACAAAACCGGTTGGGGTCAAAGTACCGTTAAAACTTACCTATCAAAAAAATGGTCAACATTTATAATAAAAGAAAATAATGAATTATTCGTCTCTCCAAAGTTTGATTCTTTTAATTTGTCGTCTTTTATTAAACATCATAGCCAGAATGAAAATACACCCAAGACTTTTTATGAAAGCATTTTAGAAAAGTCAATTTCCGCATGCATTACAGCAATTGAGGTTTATAACAAACCAGATTTTAAATTCAGAGAAGAGAGCTTTTCAATCCTGATGATAAACGCGTGGGAGTTACTACTAAAGGCGAAGATTCTATCACTAAATGGAGATGATAAAAGTTCAATTTACTTGAAGTCTAAGGGGTCGGTTGAAGTATCTGAGTCAGGTTCACCTAAAACTATAAGCATATCCAAAGCAATAAATGTTTTATCAGCTAATGGATGCCTTAAAAAGATTGTTGAAGACAATATTAAGTTATTAATTGAAATTCGCGACCATTCAGTTCATTTCATCCATGAAGATATGTCACTTAGCACAAAAATACAATGTATAGGAACAGCATCTTTAAAAAACTATATGACATTATCTATTGATTGGTTTGATTATGACTTTAGAAAGTATAATTTTTTCCTAATGCCAGTCTCTCTTTACCATCTTAGTGATATTGAGAGTTTTAGCGTGTTAAATCACTCGGCTGATAATCTGAAATCCTATTTGGAGAAAATGGAAGAGTCTCACAAGGATGATGCAGATCCAAACTTTAGCATTTCTTTGCGCCTCTCAACTAAATTGATAAAAACATCATCAGATGAAGCCATCGAATTTATGATGACTAATGATTCTAAAGCTACACCAATAACCTTTACAGAAGAGGATATGTTGAAAAGATATCCTCTCACATATGATGCACTTACTCAAAAATTAAGTTCAAGATATAGTGATTTCTTAAGGAATGCAAAATTCCATGAATTGCACCGGCAAATAAAAAACTCAGGTGAAAAATACTGCCGAGAAAGAAGGTTAGAACCCTCAAATCCAAATAGTATTTTTAAGTTTTTCTATAGTGAATCCGTACTGAATTTTATGGATGCACATTATACAAGAAAATGAAGGTTCATTTTGAAAGAAACTCCATGAGGCAGTTAATTATTGCCTCATAATCATCATTTTTAAGACCTAGTAACAGCCGCGATTCATACTGTACCCCTTTACCTTTACACGATGGCCGGACGCGCTGCCCGTAATGCACACGGGCCATGCGCTGCACGTTACCCGCAAACTCGATCAAAGCCTCATTCGGGCTGGCCTGCGTCTTCATGTATTTAGCCGTGCGCAGCTTTGCAAACATCTCGCGCTTTATCCGGCCCTTTTTGCTGCGCACCGGCTGCGTTTTGCGGGGCTTAAAGGGCGTGCCGTCAGGAGCCTGCTGGCACTTGATGTTCTGCTGCTGATTCGCGCGCATCTTGCGGCCAATGTTACGCGCTATTTGTTTACGTGCCGGGGCTGACAGGCTGCTGATAAGCGCCTCCAGAGATCATTTATCGGCTGCAGGTCGCTCATGACTGCCACTCGCTTACCAGCTCACCGTGAACATAGAGCTGCACCGGCCGCGCGTGACTCACAGGCAGCGGATTCTTGCCGACGTGTGTTACATGCATCGCGCTGTCTGCCTGCTTCACGATCACGCGCTAGCACAGCTGCAGCTCAATACTGATGAGGCAAACGCACCTCAGCAGCACGCCGAGGCGTTTACCTTTGGCGATCCGATGCTGGTCATGGATAAATGCGACATTCTGGATTACGCCGAGTGCATCGATAACGGGCGCTGGTTTGAGACGACGGTCAGCTTTAACACGCTGGCTAAAAGGCTGCGCTCGGGCGTGCATCTCAGCTCGCCGATTTACGTGAAGCGCAACATTCTGGCCTCAACGTTTATTCCGCACCCGATGATGAGTCAGCAGGGGTTCAGCAAGTTTGCGCTGGACTATCTCGTCTTCGGCAATGCCTTCGCCGAGCTGCGCCGCAATGGCCTGGGTAAGCCGCTGCGCCTTGAAACCACTCCAGCCAAATTTACCCGCAGGGGCGTGAAGGATGGCGTTTACTGGTTTGTTAACGACTGGAAAGAGCCGCACGAGTTTTCGGCCGGCAGCGTGTTTCACCTGCTGGAGCCGGATATTAATCAGGAGCTGTACGGCCTGCCGGAATACCTTAGCGCGCTTAACTCCGCCTGGCTGAATGAGGCGGCGACGCTGTTCCGCCGCAAGTATTACCAGAATGGTGCGCACGCCGGTTATATCCTTTACATGACCGATGCGGCGCAGAGCAGCAGCGACGTTGACCGGATGCGGCAGGCGATGCGCGACACGAAAGGGCTGGGTAACTTCCGCAACCTTTTCATGTACGCGCCGAACGGTAAGCCGGACGGGATCAAGATACTGCCGCTCAGTGAAGTCGCGACCAAAGACGATTTCTTTAACATCAAGAAGGCCAGCCGCGATGACCTGTTAAGCGCGCACCGCGTGCCGCCGCAGATGATGGGGATTATCCCGGACAACTCCGGCGGATTTGGTGACGCGGTGAAGGCGTCGCAGGTATTTGTGCGTATTGAGCTGACTCCTCTACAAGAACGAATCAGAGAACTTAACCTTTGGTTAGATGAAGAAGTAATAAAATTTAGGCATTATGAGTTCTAGACAATTGCTAGTGCTAGTGCTAAAAGTTTAACGCAACTAAATACTTTAATGCTGCTTATTGATTAAGTAAACACCATCGCATATTATGAAATTTTCATTCTTTAGTTGAAAACTAACTCAATGAAAAATCAGCACAAGGCATACATGGTAAATGCCCGAAGTCATTTCTAACACTAGATCTCAGAGAGAATAAATGAGCGATTTCAAAATAAGCGGTAAGTTAAACTATTTTCTGGAAATGCTGGAAGGCATTGAAGACGCTTTACCATCCCTAAAAAATAACTTTCAAGATGAGTTCAAAAAAAAGAAAAAAGCTTGCAGTGACTATGTAGAAAAGCATGGGGAAGCTATTGAAAGAGGTGACGATGGTGGAATTGTTAAGTTTAGGCTGAGCCGCGCCAGGTCCACTGAGTTTAAAAAACTTAGAAAAGACTTAAGTAAGTCAGGAAAACTTGCGGTTGTCCTACCTCAAAATTTCTTGGTTGCTATTGTAAGCGAATATGATGCTTATTTAGGTGACTTAATTCGGGAAATTTACAATAACAAACCAGAAAGAGTTAGCGGTTTAGAAAAGGAGTTTACTTTCAGAGAGTTAATGGAATTTACTGATTTAGATGAAGTGAAGGATTTTGTTATTGAGAAAGATATTGAAACTACTCTTAGAAAGAGTCATTTAGAACAACTTCATAGTTTAGAAAAGAAGTTTGGCATAGAACTAACCAAAGGATTAGGTATTTTACCTGATTTCATAGAAATCACAGAGCGAAGGAACCTGTTCGTACATTGTAAAGGGGTGGTTTCAGCTCAATATATAAAAATATGTAAAGATAATGGCGTTGAACTTAAAGAGGTTGAAGTCGGAAAGAAATTATTCGCTCAAAATGATTACATATTTAAAGCAATACATGTCTTTTCTGAAATTGCTATTAAATTAACTCACGTTTTATGGAACAAAGTTTTCAAAGAGGATAGCGAAAAAATAGGGGAAAGCATGCAGGATATTTCTTATGAATTATTGGTTCGTGAAAAATATAAGCTAGTCAATGATATAACACCTCTTTTTCTTTCAAAACCTTTCCAGTCAATCGATGACATAATAAAAAGGGGTCTCCTTATTAATAACTGCATAGCATTCAAGGAGTTGGGCGATAATGGCAAAGCTATGTCATTACTGAATAGTCAAGACTGGAGCGCTACCACGCCGATATTAAAAATGGCACAAAATATCATAAAAGATGAAGATGATTTAGTATTTCATTACATGAATCAAGCTATGAAAATGGAGGAGCTTAAGAAGGAGTATATTGATGAATGGCCCCTATTTAATCATATAAAGAAAAAGGCGGAATTTAAGAAATTATATGTAGAACTATTTGGGGAAGAAGAAATAATAGACGTTTCTATATCCAATAAGGTTTCCATTGGAGTTAATACGGGAAAAAATGACTTCTCAAAGCCAGTCATTAAAGAAACGGTAACGCAATCAGGTGCAGCCGAGAACTTACAAGCTAAAATATCATCTGCTGAGATTGACTTGAAATCTGAAGCAGAAGTTGAAAATTTTGCGCAAGAAGAAGCTTATGCTCAAGCCAGGGCAGACGCGCTGGCTGAAGCTATAGCCGAAGCCGAAGCCGAAGCCGAAGAAGAAGAGGTTCTGGCTGAAGCTATGGCGCAAGCTGAAGCAGATGCTCAAGCTGAAGAGCAAGCCCTCGCTGAAGCTATTGCCACATATGAAGAAGATGCTCAAGCCGAAGAAGAAGCCTTGGCTGAAGCAATTGCTAAATATGAAGCAGATGCTCAAGCCGAAGAAGAAGCCCTAGCTGGAGCTATTGCTAAATATGATGAAGATGCTCAAGCCGATGAAAAAGCACTGGCTACAGAAATTGCAAATTATGAAGGCAATGCGCAAGCTGAAAAAGAGAATCTGGATGGACCAGCCTCTTTATCAGAAAATTCAATCACCGGAAATAACGCCTCAAATAAGGTATATTTGAATCAAAAGCCTAAGAATTAATTCAATATTAGACTAACTGTAAATTTGTGCAGCGCGCAATGCTATCCCTGCCACGCCTGCCACGCCTGCCACGCCTGCCAGCTTTATGCATCGCTTTTCATGCAGGTGCATGTGTTACCTCTGAACGCGCCAGCTCTGGCCTTACAAACGCTTAGCGTTCAATTTGGATCATGAGGATTCATGCAAGAATATGCACTTTGATGCAGAAGCAAAAAGCCACCTTAAATGTGGCTAGTGAAGGGTAGGGAAGGGGCAATTAATCATTCAGCCTGGCGGTATATGGCAGCTTCGAAAACTGATGTGTCGATTGTTCCTGCCATATCACTAATCATCGACAGTACCATTTTTAATTCATCTTCTTTGCAATGTGCTATCTGCGATGCGTCAGCAATGAACCGGATGCGTGCAACCGTTTCACTTAGATTATCTATATTCATCGGATGATTAACTCATTCTAGTCAATGAATTCTGTATGTATAAGCAGTATCATGGTGATCACTAATCGTAAAGAATCGCGCAGCTCATATTAGTCCTGCTGCCGATTTATTAATCAGGCAACTGTATGCCTCTTTTTTTCGCCATTGCATTGAAGCGCTTTAATTGGGGGTTGTTTTTGCACCGTGTATGGAAGAGGTTCCCGCTTGTCCCGCTCCAGTAAGAAAGCTCCCCAACCTTGATTTTGTGACCTTTTATCATGCGCACAGCTTCACCGTCGGACAGTGTTAACCTGGAGATCTCAAAGAAACTCTTTTCAACGGCTCCCGTTCTATGTACTGACTTAGTTCAGAGTGATATTTGTCCGGCACCAACTGTTGTAGCGGTGACATTCCTCTTAATCGTTTAAAAATCCTTCTACGCTCGGCGTGAGTAGGGGGCTTAGAGAAATTGATAGCAGCTTCAGAGCCTGTTCGCTCCATACAGTTATTGACAGGACTCCGAGAGGACGCGGTCGCGTCCTTAAATTTAAAACCCAAATCAACGGCACGTTTTCCACCCTTGTCCTCTGAAAGTGGTCGCAACAAAGTTAAGAGATAGACGCCTGCGTTTACAGGCGTGAATTATTTACCCAACCAGCGTCCGGCCTGTGCAGACTCAATTAACAGACGAATAGTCAGCGGATCGTGCGGCGCATTGAAATCTTCCGGGAAATATTCGGCAAACGTGATAGTACTGGGACTAATGCCAAATGTTTCAGCATACCGCTCTAGCAATTCATACGCGTCAAGAGGATCCATGCGAAAGTCATTGTTCAGATCGGTATCCAGTTCAAGCTTATAGCGTCTGAACGTAAACAAACTTCTGCCGTTATAATCTTCAACCAGCGCAAATACAGTTTTCTCTATATCCTCGTTTACCATATCTTGTCTTCCTTATGAGCAAGAAGGTTATATTTTGCCGTAGTTTTCCAGCCTATTTCTGCCACATCAGCGGCCATAATTACCCAGCCTAAAACCGGGATTGTACGACCGACGAACGTCCCCAGCTTGTGAGTCATTAACATTTTAATTTGAAGAGGGTTTTTAGGGTTCTGTATCCACGTGGGTAATCTGAATGGAAGACGGTAATCCCGTAACAGCTTTCGAGAATAGACCGAAGCATAAGAGGTGCCTTTCCATGCTCCGTTTAGCTTACCGGATACGTCAACCGTATTTTGTCCCAAGTAAATCGCAACCAGAGCGATGATATCCTTTGTACCGCTGAAGTGCTCTGCAGTCACATCAATCATTATCCAGAAATAAAGCTCTCCTGCGGAAAGGTTAGTAAGCCCGCCATAGAAGTAAGTTCCGTTAAACTGCTCCGTTGTATCCATACCATTCCCTTAAATGGGTACTGTAATGGTCAAAACTGTATCACATCAATTCCGGTCACTGCCAGATGCTGGCTGGCGCTATCTGATGCATTTTGCGACTCTCAAAGCCATAGTTGTCGCTCCGCTGGTATCAAACGATCACGATGCGCACGCTCGGGTCGTTGACGCAGCATGATCTATGCATCTTATCCCTCAGCCCACAGTAGCTAGCATCGCAATGGCGGATCACTTGATGCATGCTTTGAATGCAGTTTTACTAACGTTCATCTCATCATTGCTACTATGGCAGGTTTTGCCAGCGATAAGAAAAAGCAAAGAGTCTGTCAATATATAAAGGTCAACGCGCCTCATAACAGATATTTAGTTATTGCGAAACCAATAGGTTGATTTGTGAAAAAAGTAAATATAAGTTATGGGGTGCTCTATGGCTGCATTACAGGATGTTTACTTATGAAATCTTTAATTCATATAGGTTCTTGAAATTGAAGGTAAACATCAAAAAATATTGGGTGCAGGCTATGTCTAACAGCGAAGGGAAAATTGCTGATGCTCTATATGAGATTCTGAATAAATGAAGCGTGCTATTTTATGGCTGATTCAGTCATTTTTCTATTTAGTTCCTGCTGCAGTTATTGTGGCTGGCGTGTATATCTTCATCTGCTTTGTTCCGCAGTATGCAGCACTTCTTAATTTTGCATGGGTTATCGTAGTTTCTTATGTGTATATTAAATTTAACCGATGGTGTTGATAAAATCCTGACATATTAGTGAGCTTAAAATTTGAGTGGAAAAGCGAACGCAAAATAACCCTACTAGCTTAAGGTGCCCGGCCTCACCCCCAAACCCACTTCCCTCTGCAAAATCTGCAAAAGCAGAAACAACCCTGCCAGCCTCGCACCCAAAGCTTACCTGTCATTTTGTCATCACCGCGGTTTGGCTTATCCTTAAAGCTTCAATCAAAAGGAGCATCGTTTATGAAAGCGGCAATTGCTAACAGTGAACACAAGGTTGAAGTGGTTGAGAAGACGCTGCGTCCTCTCAAAACGGGCGAAGCACGGCTCAGGATGGAATGCTGTGGCGTATGCCATACCGATCTGCATGTGAAGAACGGGGATTTCGGTGATAAAACCGGCGTGACGCTGGGTCATGAAGGTATCGGTATTGTTGAGGAAGTCGCGCCAGATGTGACCTCACTTAAGCCAGGCGATCGTGCCAGCGTGGCATGGTTCTTTAAGGGCTGCGGTCACTGCCAATACTGCAACTCCGGCAACGAAACGCTCTGTAGAGATGTCGTTAATGCCGGTTATACCGTAGATGGCGGCATGGCTGAAGAGTGTATCGTCGTTGCAGACTACTCTGTTAAAGTCCCCGACGGGCTTGATCCATACGCCGCCAGTAGTGTCACCTGCGCCGGTGTCACCACCTATAAAGCGGTGAAAGTGTCAGAGGTAAAACCGGGTCAGTGGCTGGTGATTTACGGTCTTGGCGGGCTGGGAAATCTCGCCCTGCAGTATGCGAAAAATGTCTTTAACGCCAAAGTGATCGCGGTTGATGTGAGTGATGGGCAACTGGCACTGGCGAAAGAGATGGGCGCCGACCTGGTCGTAAACTCGGCCAGCGAAGATGCGGCTCGCTTTATTCAGGAGCAAACCGGTGGGGCGCATGCGGCTGTGGTAACGGCGGTTGCCAAAGCAGCGTTTAACTCTGCTGTCGATGCGGTCAGGGCCGGTGGTCGGGTGGTGGCTGTCGGACTGCCGCCGGAAGCGATGAGCCTGAATATTCCGCGTCTGGTGCTCGATGGCATTCAGGTGGTGGGATCGCTGGTCGGAACGCGTAACGATCTGGCGGAAGCTTTCCAGTTTGCGGCAGAAGGGAAGGTGGTGCCGAAGGTGACCAAAAGGAAGATTGGTGAGGTCAATGCCATCTTCGATGAGATGATTCAGGGCAAGATCCGCGGCAGGATGGTGATCGACTTTAGCGGTCAGCCTGCTGAATAATCCGTGCTGATAATCGCAGAAGCCCGCGCCGTGCGGGCTTTTTTATGCCTGTAAGGCCAGTTCCCTCTCTCTGAATGCGTAAGAGCACATTCGGTTAAAGCATTAATAAGCGCGGCTTTATGTTTCATGATGTGATTTTCACTTGAACTTTACCGGTAACATTATAGTTTATGGGGTGAAGTCTGATTACACACATCTGAAGGAGGGTTATTTATGGCTAAGCATCACTTACTCAAATCCATTGAAATTGCAGCGATTGTGCTGTTTGTCCTGATACTGGCGTATCTGGCGGTTACCGGTCTGCTGTCATCAACAGGCGTTGATCACGCCTGGCCGTATCCCAGTAAGTAATTGAGTGCCGCACCAGGGAAATTATAAATAATATAAATAATATAAATAGATAACCGATCCTGATACAGGACATAAAAAACCCCGCAATTGCGAGGTTAATCAGAGTTTACACCAGGCTCACCGAAAGCAGAGTCAGCTCTTCGGTTTCCAGCGACAGGCTTTTTTTGGTTTCGAACATAAAGGCTTCCAGCGCCTCCTCGACATCGTCGCCCTCGATAAAGGCGTGAGTCGTGACATGATTTTCACCTTTGGGCTTAATCACGTAAGAAACAAACCACTTCTTCTTTTGCATAATGCTTATCCTCTTCTGAATAGGTAAATGCCGCACACCGGCAATACTGAGCTTTCCCGCCAGCAGTTCAGCGGAACATATACGGGTTCGGTCTGACAAAGACTAATCGAGCGGGGCCGGATGCAGCAGGTCGATCACGTCATCAATTTCATTGCTGGCCGCATGGCGATCAAGGGCAACCGCATAGTAGCGTCCCTTGCAGTAGTGCTTTGTTACCGCCACCCGATGGCCGGTATCGCTGTCAGCTTCACCGCCGGTCAGGGTCTGCAGGTGGGGCGGGATAACCAGCTCACTTTCGAGTTGTTCTGCTTCAATGATCACTGCGCCACCGTCGGTGGATAGCAGCAGATGCTGAATGCTCATGTTCTCTCCTCTGAGTCAGATTGCTAACCGGCAAAGTGTAGTTCACCTCAGCGGGTGTGCTGACTTCCGCTCAGGTGAGGCCATGTGAAGCGGCAATAAAAAAGCCCCGTCAGGGGCTTTTAAGAAAGGGATGGCCTGCGTAAAACTCAGCTGGTCTGATCGGCCAGCTTCGGCTTCAGCACGCGCTTACCAATCTGAATGCCGGGCTTCTCAACATACTTATAGAGTAAAGAGGCCAGCGCATAGGTCACCGGGATGG
>Ga0213820_1000725_pt1 | contig 19026 bp, 11 predicted proteins | sample MC6MC0910MG_FD_179889 | JGI IMG/M metagenome (GOLD analysis project Ga0213820, IMG submission 179889) | Enriched soil aggregate microbial communities from Iowa State University, Ames, United States - MC6-MC0910-MG | ecosystem: Environmental > Terrestrial > Soil > Unclassified | place: USA: Iowa... | reverse complement strand
TCCTCACCCGCCTTATCCTCAAACCTCAGCGCGTTCGCGGTGTCCGCCGTGCCATCCTTCGACCGGCTTAAAAAGCCCATCTGCGTCGCCGCTGCCGGCAGCGCCCACGGCGGCATGCTCGCCTCGTTGTAAACCCGGCCGATGATCAGCGGACGATCCGGATCGCCGTTGATAAAGTCCACCACCACTTCGTCGTTCACTCGCGGGATCTGCACCCCGCCGAATCCCTGGCCCGCCCAGGCGCTGGAGACGCGCACCCAGCATGAGCTGGTGTCGTCGCCCTTCGCCAGCCGGTCCCAGTGAAACTTCACCTTTACCCGGCCGTAGCGGTCGGTCCAGATCGACTCGCCTTTCGGACCCACCACCTTCGCCGTCTGCGGGCCGTGCGTTTTCGGCCACGCCGTTTCCGGCGGCGTGCGGTAGGTCACTGACGACGGCAGCACCGTGAAGTGGATGTTGTGACGGCTGTCGCCGGTGTCGCCGCTGGCGTAACTGTTTTCGGCAAAGTCATAGGTCGCCGAGGTCACCAGATACTCGCCGTTGTCGCTGAAGTGCGGCGCGTTGATGATTGAGAAGGTAAAGCCCGGCGCGATGCCGGTGGCCGTGCCCGACCCGCTGACGCTGTGGTGCTCGGCCTGCCACACTTCCTGACGGATGCGCGCGTAGGACTCGCCGTGGCTGTGGTCGACAAAATGGCCCGGCCAGTCGTAAACGTCCACCGAGCCCGGCACCGGCGACGCCGGGTTCTGGCGGGCCTGCAGCATCCAGGCGTTCGGCTTGCGGAAGTCATAGTCGTCGGTGCTGTAGATGCCCGGCGTCACGCTCTCCGCCAGCGACCACTGGCTGATGCCCTCCTCAGTGACCACGCCGCCCGACGGGGTGACATGATAGGCAATGGTCTCATAGCCCGGAAACGCCTGATGCTGATCCGGCGCGTCACACAGCACCAGCGTGTGTTTGTCCGCCTCGTGGCGGAAGAAGTAGTAAATCCCCTCCAGCTCCATCAGGCGGCTGATAAAGTCCAGGCTGCTCTCCTGATACTGCACGCAGTATTCCCACACCCGGTAGCTGCCCGCCAGGCGCGTCTCCACGTTGACCCCGTACTCCTTCAGCAGCGTCTGCACAATCTGCGGCACCGTCTGGCTCTGGAAGATGCGCAGGTTGCGGTCGCGCTTCATCGGCCACAGGTCCGGCTCGACCGTCAGCTCATAGACCGCGTAGCGGGTGCCGCTCAGCTCCTGGCTGCGCACCGCCACCCGGGTGATTTTGCCGTTAAGGTAGCGCGGGCTCAGCGCGTTCATCAGCCCGTCGGTCGGCAGCGTAAACGTCACCGGCTTCCCCAGCAGGGCGTGGCGGTCGATGCGCGCGTCGGTGGCCAGCAGTTCAGCGGTGAGCACAAACGGACGGGACAGCGTCTCGGTGCCCTTAAGCGTATGGAACAGCAGGCCGTCCGCCGGCAGCTGTGCGGTAATGCGTGAGAACATAATCAGATTCCGTGCTTATATTAGAGAAGGGGTACCAGTACATCATGGCGCTGTCATCCAGCGTATCGATGTGCACCAGCGGCTTCCAGCCACCCCCCGCGGTCGACAGGTAATGCGTGTCGCGCTGCTGCTTTCACCCACCTTTTGCAACCCGCTATACAGACAGCGCACCGTCCCGTATTAGCTCCTGTGGCGGTGCGGGACTTTAAGCCCGTCATGGCAGGCTTTTTTAACAGCCAGTCAGACGCATTTATCTCACACTGGCAACCTTCATACGCGGCCCAAACTCCCGGACAGGATGAGTCATACGTGGTTAAGTAGTGTCCGATATGGGTTAAACAGATATCTGGAAAGGCAACCGGTATCAGTTCCGCTAGCTTGGGGTATTTGATAACACAACTTAGTAATGCAGCATTTTTTTCTGGCCGGAGTATAGAGGCATTTCCAGAAGCGCTGTTCGATCGCTTCTCTGGAGAAACCCGGCTTAAGGGGCAAACCAAAGTCCGTATCAAAATTTACAGCCTGTTTCCCTTCTTAATTTAATTAGCCAGCCAGATACCGTAATAAATCACTATTGAACCAAGAGAAAGAATGACCTTTGAAAAAACGAACAGCCCTGGCGCCAGTTTATTGATAGCTGGTGAAAACCTCCTGTAATTATCAGCATTATATTTCTTGTGAAAATCCATAATATTGCCAAACATATTGCACAACCCAACAAGTATAAACCTCATACCCCATATAAAAAATAATGACGCACCTAACGCCTCCATTAAATCCCCTGCGGCGTCCCTGGTAAAACCTGGCATTATCGCTGCCAGTCCTTTAAGCACGAACCCGATAGCGATAATGGCGATAAAAACACCGACAAAAGCTTTACCTAGACCAGCCAGCGTTTTTCTCCCATAGGAAATCTTACTGCTCCAGATAAAAAACTCCGTCACTAATAAAAACAATAAAAATGCTATGATTTCCACGCTATTGTCATCTCTTTTAAAAATCATTTGCCAGCCAGAATCGTTTTAGAAGCGCTAATGATAGCGGTCACGTTTCAACGGTCACAGGTCAGGCTCGGCCGTCAGTTAATAGACCGCATATCGTGTGCCGCTCAGCTCCTGGCTGCGCACCGCCAGCGGGTGATTTTGCCGTTAAGTTAGCGCGGACTAAGCGCGTTCATCAGGCCATGGGTCGGTAGCGTAAAAGTCACCTGCTTGCCCACCAAAGCGTGATGGTCGATACGCGCGTCGGTGAACAGCAGTTCGACGGTGAGCACAAACGGACAACCAGCATTTCGGTGCCCGTAAGCGTATCGAACAGCAGGCCAGCTGCGGTGAAGTAATACGCGGGAACATGGTTCATCCGTACAGCCAGTGAAGCGAGCCAGTTAAAGTTGAAGGGAAATGATTTTTACTAAAAGCATCTTATGATTAGAAGTAACAGGTGTCAGGATGAAATTATCTTTCTACACAGACTCCTGCCTAAAAAAAGCAAAATCTATGGACATAGTTAATAGAGTAACTTTTTCAGTTAATATGTGATTTGGATATCAACCAATAAAGACTGAGTAAAATAGGCCAATACCCATTTACTTATGAGATTTTAAATATCTTTTTTTACGCTTTTCATATTCAGGATCGGTTTGATGAGGAAGAATAACCTTGAGTCCCGCACCTATTTGAGATGCAATATAATTTGCGTTTGAAAGATGTTTAGCAAGCTCTGGATCAGTTGTATCAAACTCTTTGGAGGCCAAACTTCCCAGACTCATGCTATGCAGGACACTTTTATCTTTCTCTTCACCAGTTAGTATTTTTTTACATAAATAAGCTGCTTCAGAGCAACCTGAAAAACTGTAAACTCCGGCTTTTCCATGGCTCTTTGATTAGTGATATCAATAGCATGATTAATGTAGTCAAGAGCAGTATATTCTTCTTTATTCATCATAATCCCTAAATGCACCTTTTTCGTTTGAGAGCAATTGAGTCGCTCCGACTTCGGTTTGATAGGGTTGATTCTTCACCGACCAAGCATCGAGCGCTGGCAGCGATGTACTCCGTAGCATCTCAACTTATTGATAAATTAAAGTTGCTGATCCTGCAAATTCACCTGACTTATTCCATATTTAAATACAGAGACTACCTAAAAACCTAACCTAGAGTAACTTAATATAAAAACTCATAAGAATTAACTCTCTAAAAAAGCGATTTTTTGGGGAGAGAAAATCACTTTTAATTTATTTATAACAAATCACTTCACAACCTTAATATCCTTAACCTCTCTATCAGAGAATCTGTTCCAATCCTTACGAATAGACTCGGACAACCTGATTAAATAGTCAAAATCATCTTTATGAAGAAGATCATTTTCATTTAATATAAATTTCTTACTAACATCAAAATGTGAATTTGGATAGAAATTTGGGATAAGAACGCCTATAAACCATTCACTACCCGAACGCAGTAAATTAAAGTCACCTTGGCGTGATTTAACAACCTTAGCTTCAATCATAAATCTCTCCTGTCTTTAAGTCATAAATTTGATAGTCTATCCCTTTATCTAAATTTTTCATGGTAACAACTGCTTCATAATCACCATTAGGCAATTTACCACCAGGCAACAATAAGGGATGAACATCTCAAAATAGTGCATTAACGTATCCTACCATGCTGTCGGAACCATCCGCAGCGAGTTGTTCGATTAACCTGAAGTAGTCCTCCATACTATGCAACTAGCAGCATCGATCATTTCGTATTACTAACCTGTGACATGTTTATGATAACAGAACATCTAAGGCTAACATTCCATATTACTCAATTACAGGTTGTTTTCTTTCCTACGGAAATAATAGCCACGTCGTAAAGATAGATGCTAACAAAATTCAGTTCAAGTTCAACCAACTTATTAATAATAAGCAAACACGCCCTCGATCAATATTTGCCCACCTAAATTTAAAAATTTCACCAATGATAAATCACCATGCTTTCAAACTATCAATAGAAGGAAGGTAGTCAAATTTAATATCCATATTTTTTGCAGCCAATTGTATTTTATCTAAATGAGATGCATCTATGAAAATAAGGCACTTCCCACCTTGTGGCATATAGTTATTAACAATAAAAAACCCACAATCTAGGCTAATCAGCTCATCCACGACGTTGGATGATAGCTTGCCATTCTCATAAACCTCAAACAATCTGGGCTTTTCATTACAATTTTTTATAGCCATGCCTTTCCTTGCTAAAATCTCATTTTTTTTAATCGTCAACTTATAACTATCTAACTCAGCCTTTATTTTTTCCCAATTCTCAAAAAAGTAAAGACCTTGTGAATCGAGTGATTTTTTCTTTACTAGTGTTTTAATCTTATCGTCGTAGCAATAAAGATCAGGAAATAGATTCTTGAGTAAATCCTTAGCTTTTTCTGTATCAAAACCATATCGCCCATATCCACTGTCGTCGATATTAAATTGATAGCACAAACAAAAAGATTCCGAAGTTATTTTATTGTCAATAACTTCGTTAAAGTCAGGAACGGGGATCTTAATTAACCTTTCATGAGCTACCATGTAAATATTACCTCTTCGCCTTTTGGGTTTACTGAATGGATGTGACCTGATTCATGATGTTTTGGCACGCCTGGTTGCCCAGCATCAGGATGTCCATCTGGATGTTCAAACCATTTATTTTTTCCATAGCGATTTTCTCTTCCTAATGATTTTCCACCGTCAGATTTCATTTCCGACCATGCTCTGCCACGACTCGTAGGATTAAGTTCGTCAATACCAATATTGCGCCCCCCTCTGGAAACCCTAGGAACCTGAGCATGCGCCTGAGCCTGTTTCAAAGCATCATTTCTGCTTTTTGCTTTAACTAAAGAACATTTACTGAGGCCCAGCGGATCCACCCAACTCAGCGGATTCGGCGCATACTGATAAAGGTTAACCCCACCAGCAAGCCCTATCGGATCCTGGCTCACAAACCTGCCCGCATCCGGATCATAATAGCGAAAGCGGTTATAGTGCAAACCTGTTTCCGCATCGAAGTACTGACCCTGATAGCGCAGCGGCTGATAAACCGGTTCTGCATTCTCCACTGCTGCCTGCTCTGTGCGCAGCGTATTGCCCCAGGCACGATAGACGGCACGCCAGACCACACTGCCATCAGCACCAGTCAACTCCCGTGGCAGGCCAGACACGTCGTTGTGATACCAGAAGATCTGAGCTTCATGCTCCGTTTCACCCTGCTGCAGACTTAGCTGCGCCAGCGGAGCAAAGCTGTGATCCTCATAAACCCAGATGTGCTGACGCGAGCCTCTCACCTCACTCAGCAGGCGATTGCCTTCCCAGATGAAGCGCGTGATACCAAAGGCATCGCGTTTCCAGCTTCGGCGGCCAAACGCATCATAGCCGTAGGTGGTTCGCTGCTCGGTCCCGTTGCGGGCGCTTACTGATTCGGTCAGCTGATGTTCAGCGTTCCAGATAAAGAGCTGATCTGTGTGGCGGCCACTCTGTTTGCGCGTCACATTACCAAAGGAGTCATAGGACCAGCGTTTATCTTCATAAACACTGAGTCGGTTATCCTGCTGGGGCTGCGTCTGAGCCTCACTCAGCAGATTATGCGCCGGGTCAAAGGCGAAATGCTCATCACGTGCCCGCGTCATCCGTCCCAGCGCGTCATATTCGTAACGATAATCGCCCGTGTATTTATCCGTCATCTGCGTCAGCTGGCCATCGCGCCGCCAGACGTACTCGCGTGCCACCGCTGACTGCGCTCCACGACCCGCCCGCTGGCTTATCAGCCGTCCCATTTCGTCGTGAAGATATTCACTGGTGATTGCACCCTGAGTGCGGCGCACTTCACGGTGCAGGACGTCACGTTCGCTTTCGCTGATGACACGGTTACCAAAGTTCACCTGCACCCGATGCCCGCTGCCGTAGTAGAACTGCTTCAGTTCACGACCATCGGGTAAAGTGGTGTGCGTCCGGTTACCCAGCTCATCATAGCTGTGGCGCAGTTCATAACGATGACCCCGAACCAGCGTCCGCTCTGCGAGCAGTTGTCCGGCATCATCCCATTCGAGTTCAGAGCGTCCGCCGTGATTGACACCGGCCTTGAGGCGCCCCAGCTCATCGTAACGATAGCGGGTACGTTGCCATGTAGCATCTCCGCCGCGCGACACCAGTTTTTCCAGCAATCGTCCGGCCGGATCCCGTTGATAGTGCGAGTGAATTACTGACACGCTGCCATCGCCTTCTTCAATACGAGCAAGCAGCCAGCCACTGTCATCATATTCATAACGCGTTTTACAACCATCAAAGCCACGCTCCTCCACCCGGTTATCCCGGGCGTCGTAGCGGAATTTATATCGCGCACCGTTCTCATTAATCAGTGCGGTCAGGCGACGGGCCAGATCGTATTCGTAGCCAATGCTATGGCCGAGTGCATCAGTGCGTGATAACGGCAAGCCATCAGCGGCAAGCCTCCAGCGCGTAACCTGCCCCTGAGGATCCTGCCAGGCAATCAGACGTTTCCAGCGGTCAAACTCAAAGCTTTCCGTTCCACCATCGGCTTGCACAATACGCTGAGGCAGGCCATTCCATCGGTTATAGAACAGCGTCTGGTTGCCTGCGGCATCCGTCTGCTGCTTCAGCCATCCATATTTGTCATAGTCAAATGTCGCTGTGCGCCCAGAGCAGTCGGTATGACTGATAAGGAAGTTGGACTGGTTCCAGCAAAACTTTTGTACGCCCGCCGCAGCATCACGCACCCTGACCAGATTGCCACGGTCGTCATGGTTGTATTCCGTGATGCGTCCGATCTCATCCGTAAAGCGGATTAAGTTTCCTGCTGTGTCGTAGATAAATTCCCGCGAGCCGCCCAGCATGTTGGTCACACGGACCGGTGTGTTCCAGCGTTCGTGATAATCAAAACGTGTAGTCTGACCGTCCGGCTCAATGACTGCCGTACAGTTGCCGCGTTCATCATAGCGGTAACGCGTTATCCGGCCACACTGATCAGTAAGTTGTGTCATCTGACCGCGGACATTACGTTTGATACGAATGGTTCCTTCCATCGCATCCCGATAGCCGATAAGTTCCTGGTTATCGTCGAAGTCGTAACGTGTCACGCGTCCCAGAGCGTCAACAACCGTTGTGGTCTGACCGCCATACTCAAAACGCCATTCCCCGCCGAGGCTGTCACGATGTGCCAGAACTTTTCCTTCAGGGGAATATTTATCGTAATGATAAAAACACTCCATTTCGCTCGCACGACGATGCGCCACCATAATATGGTTACGGTAACGAAATTCACGCAGCACCTCATTGAGCTCGTTACGCACGGCAATCAGGTCACCCTGAGTTGAATAATCGTAGCGACACAGGGTTTCAGCATTCAGAGGATCGGAGGGATAACAGACGCTGACGCTGGTGATGCGGAAAAAAGCGATGCCCGCGTCCGATTCAAAACGTGAGAATTTGATATTGAATCGACGGCCAGCGCTATCTTCAATCTGCACCGGCAGATGCCGGATATCATAACGGAGCATCAGCCGGTTGCCATGACGATCGCTGATGGCAGACAACAACCAGCGGTCAGATTCAACTTTATGACTGAAGTGCCAGTGCTGGCTTTCATCCGCGGCCGAAATACAAAATTCCTCAGGCTGCGGCTGCGAGAGGTAGAGTTGCTCATAGCGATGAAGCTGAGGCTGGCGGCCCGCTTCCGGATAGGGGAACTCAATTTCGCGACCCTGTTCATCCATTAAGACCAGCAGACCCGCTTTCCTGCGTACTTCCTGTGAAATGGGCAGTGACCAGCCCTGTCCCAGCCAGCCATTGCCGATTTCATCGGAAAAATAGTAGCGTTGCCAGTTAAGGGGGACCGAGGCTGGAAAAGAGAAATCATTATCTTCAGGGCCGAACAGCAGTTTGATCCCCAGTACAGGGTTAACCGGACTACCAATCGCCATATCGACCTGCGGCAGAGGCCTTGCCGGAATTTTGCATGGCTCAGTCTTTTTCTGCGCATGTCCTTTGTCACTGCCTCCCTTTTCACTGCCCGCTTTCTTAGCACTGATAACTTCATCAGCTTCTTTTTTGGTGGCTTTAGCTTCAGCTTGAGCGGCGGTTTTTTCAGCCTTGACGGCTGCTTTTTCTGCCAGTTCAGCACCTTCTTTTGCAATACCTTTGCCCACTTTCGCGGCTTCTACTGCTTTGCCAGCCTTTGCTGCCAGCTTACCGGCTTTAAATGCCGCCCCACCACCGGGTACAAAGTTAGCTGCCGCCGAAGCAGCTGAAAGTGCTGCGTTACCATAATCGCCTTCTGCGGTGTAAATGGCCGCGTTCGCGCCGTCAGCCACCGTGCCAACAATCGGAACTGCGCCTAACACGTCCAGACCGGTATGGACCCAGTCGCCATAACTGCTCCACCAGCTTTTCTTTTTCGGCGGGTTGGCACTGCCCGCCGCCACATGGCCTTGTGGCGCAGGCGCATATTGTAATTTACCAATCGTATTTCCGGTTGCCATTGGAGCTCCGTGCGAACATTTACAGGATGAAAAATAAAGTTATTGATAAAACGAATTTACCCGGAAATAAGTGATCACATCAGGCGGCGCAATAATATGAAAAGTCAGCCCAGTCTGAACTTGATCATTGCGGGAGTGAGGTGAGAATAAAAGCGCAGTAACCAGGGTTTGTCACAAAGGCTAGCCGATGCAGACTCAAAGAACTTATTCCGAATAGTGACAGTGACGCTGTTTTTTAGTCTGACTATAGTGGTATGGGTTAGTTGCACCAAAATCGTCTGACGATTTTGGTGCAACTAACCCATACCACTCAGCCTGTCCCAAAACCCTATGGGTTTGCTTGTGCCAGCGCTTTTATCTCTTTCAGCTTATCAATAGCTTTTACATTATCTTTATTTGTATTACTCATTACTTTATCCAGCAGCTGATTAAAAGTTACATTGTTAACATCAGTAATATTTGCATCAGCTCCATGATTGAGAAGGTATTCAACCTGATCATATTGCTCGCCATATATCCCTTCAAATATTGCCGTTTGTCCAAGACCATCTTTGGCATTGACGTCTGTACCAATCTCTACAAGATATTTTAGAGTCGGGAAGGCTTTTTCATTAGTTGCATAAAATATTATTGGCGTGCTTTTAAAGCTCGCATTTTTATCCATCCCTCCCTTAATCAATGCCTTGATAAAAATAGGGTCTGAATATCCCGCTGTATTAGTTGCCACAGATCCCATATCGGCAACGTATTGTAGAGGATCAGCGCCATGCTTTACTAAAACACTCATTACATTGAGTCTGTTAACGTCCTTTTTTGAAGCTTCACTGAGGGCATAATACAAAAACGTCAATCCCTTCTCACCAGGTTTATTAAGATCAGTCTGAGCTGATAATTTCTCTACCTCATCAACATCACCATCTTCAATTGCCTGCGCGAGTTGTAACTGGCCTCCTGAGAAATATTCTTCCGGATGGATCTTTTTCATATCACCACAAGCCTGTAAAGTTAACAAAGAAAGCATTAACAGCAATAAGGTTATTTTCCTGATCAAAAATTACCTCCGGAAATTGCTGGCATATGACTGCTCTTTTCTAACTCCAGAAAGCCCATCATCTGGCCCATACCTTGAAAAACCCTAATAAGAGTGGCGCTTGATTGATTAATTTATTTAGCATAGTTTTAAACCCCTAGCCATTTTCATTTTTAATACGTGGAATGGCAGCATGCTTTATCAACAATATACAACTACCCTACTAAAATTCAGGCAAACCCCTGATAAGCACACCCTTACTGAAGGGCGACCAATTATTTAGAGCATCATGTTACCAACAAAATATTGCAAAACTTTTAATTGCGTTCAGAACCCGCACTAAATATAAAAATCATTTCTTAATTTATGCATCTGCTTTCACAACCTAAATCCAATAAAGCAGAAAAGTATTTCTATACGCTTCTTTTTAAGCTAATCCAATTTTTCATATAACAGAACCAAATCAGATTCTCTTATATTGTCTGTAGCATCGCTTATTTCAGTTCACCCTTCTGGCCTATGAAATAATTTTATAATATTCACCTCCAATCAAGAAAATTAATGACCTTGCTCTCAATTACAACTGATTTATTCTTTTTTAAGAAACATGGCCTATTGATATAAAATAATAATAAAGCTTGTTTTTTTCATAAAACCAGTGTGACATCCCTGTCTCTTAACTGACCAAAATAGCCATGACATTATCAGCAAGATCAGCAAGAATCGAAATTAAGCACGTCCACCTTTTTGTTTAGCAAGCTTATGAATTTCCATTAGCTTATCCTGTGTAGAACCTTTCTCACCGTTATTGCGTTTGATCACATCGTCAAGTTGACGCATAAATGACCAACCGGTGTTTGTTTCAACCGCATTAGGATTGGCTCCGTGGTTCAGTAACCACTCGACAGTGTCTAACTGCATTCCATCCAGAGCAGCCATCACTGTCGATTTCCCGAGCGAATCTGTCGCGTTAATATTTGCACCACGATTTACCATCAGCGCCAGAGTTTTTAAGGTATCGTCTGAAGCGGCATCATGTAGCAAGGGTTGCCCCTGAACTTTCACATTGACGTCCATACCACCGTCAATTAACGCCGCCATAAACTCCGGATAGGGCGATGTAGCGACTACCTCTGCCACACTGCCCATATCAGGCACATCCTGAAGAGGATTGGCACCAGCTTTGACGAGCTGACTGATGATTTCTAATTGCTGGTTTTTTCTATCCTTCGCTTGTTGCAAAGCAAAATAGAGCAATGTCATGTCCTGCTCGCCTGGTTTATTAAGAGAGGTATCAGGGGTTAGCTTCCTGACCTCCGCGATATTCTCACTGACGATAGCCTGGGCAAGGCTCAATTGTGTACCATGGAAAAATTGTTCTGGAGGGTATTTACTCATTGCATTACATCCTGAAACCGAAATTAAGAATATCAGACCACCATAGCGGGCTACTTTTTTTAAAAGAGACTTAACCATTTTTACTCCTTAAATTGAAGATAATAACTTCTCGTCATTATCTTTCTCCAGTTCAATACAGTGTTTTACCTGGTCCATCCCATGCATATCAATTGCGCTTCCCTCTCCGCCATCCATAGGATGCTTATTGCCAACTGCAGAAGGCGACATTACTAACCCCACTCCGACCGCACTAAATGCAACCGCACCCCATGGTCCCAGAGTTTTCAGTCCAGTAAGTCCAAGCCCACCGATCACTGCAGCTCCTGCCCAGAATCCAGGCTCCTGTATCATAGTAAGAACTTCACCTTTGACACGATAAGCAGAGATATTTTCTGCCGCTTCAGAGACAGGTGCTTCGCCGCTATACTTTTTAACGGTTGATGATTTCAAGCCTGCAGAATTGAATGTCCAGCCCGTTTTTCCGCTTGCCCGCGAAGCTGATGAAGCCATTCCGCCTCCCAGAGAATGTCCGGTCATATCAATTGGCGCTGAGGAGCGTCGAACCGATGTGCCTATTGAAACAGCCTGCTTGTAATAATTTGAGTCTACACCTATGCCCTGCTGAAGATTGTTTTTCCAGTCAACAGTTTCCGTCATTCGGGTCCCTCTGAATACGACGGATGCAGACATATCTTTCCCAAAAACAGCTTCATCGGGTTCATATACCCTTGCACGAAAACCCGGTTCTTTAGCGATTCTTAATGATTTTGGCGTAAGGTTATATTTTGCCAGCGCTTCAGGGTCGTCACTGATATCTTTCCAGCCTTCGGGTATGTCAGGCATAGGTCTGGTAGGATCGCGGGGCTCATAAACATAGTCCGCTAACCTCGCTTTCTCCATGCCGGTATTATTCTGTTCAAGCCGTAACGCTGCCTGCACCGCTTTAGGATCCTTACTATTCTTTCCTTTTTCAATCAGCGCCTTACGCCTTTCCCACGTTTCTTTCTTAGTCAGATTGCCACCACGCCCGCCAATCGCCTTGCCATTCATGGCAAACATATCCTGCACTCGATTTAGCGGAAACCCGCCAATATAGGTATCAGGACTGTGCTCTATTGACCAGCAGTCACCCTCAACCGTACCACTCACTACACCTTTGTTGCGTCCTGCTGCATCACCAATAGTGGTCGGTACGTAACTTATTTTATAAACAAACGCCGCATGACCATTAAATCTCACGCTGTCGATGGTGCTTTTAGAAGGTGCCAGTGTAGCAGTAACTGGATAAGGTACCGGTGGCTGAATGCCGGGGGTGAAACAAAGATCCGGCGCTAGCCCGACAACTTTGTATACACCGTCTTTACGTGCGGCATAGTTATCAGCCATGGCGTTGCTCCTTGTTGATAAGAGCCAATAGCGAAGGTGGCAACGGGACAAAACTGTCAGTCTGACTGTCGTTAAGCTGTTGCTGCGCACGTTGCATCATTACTTTTCGCGCATCCATAGCGATAAAGCGTAACTCCGTCATTGCAGGTTCCAGTTGTTCAGAAAATACCGCGCGATAGCTGCAATGGACTTTGCGCGTAGGTAAATCGATTACCAGCGTGTCGAGTTGCAAATCATACGTCACTCCGGCGCCCTGCTGCGTTGTAACAAAGGCAAACAGAGTTTCAACCGGCACAGAAAAATCGATCTGCTGCCCACTCTTTTCCTGATGCGATATCAGGTTTTTGAGTGTGACGGGAATATGAGTCATAGGTTTGGGTAAGGGGAATTGCATCCACGGATGCGCTCCACACCAGTAGTCAAACCGAAAATCAGCGGGCAGAAACGGATGCCGATACTGTTTCCACGCTTCATCATAGGTACCGGCAAACGTAATGCGAGGATGCCAGCCTCGACCATAGAAACCAAAACCGGCAGGCAGATTTTCATCTTCAATATTCTTAACTGGATGGGGCAGCAGTTCAAACTGGGGTGCCGGCAGGTGCTGCAGCCTGAGCTCATTCTGAGCTTTGGCCGGTAACCAACCTCTGCCAACACTATTAACAGATGATGCCAGTTCTTCACCTTTTTCCAGTCGGTAAAATCCTCCCTGAGCAAATTCATAGCGTAAATCAACATGAGTAACAGGCTTTGCGTCAGTGAGATGCCAGGTGGCGACCATTTTTCGCCACTCGCGCGGGCCATAAACATTCAGCAGACGGGTGAAATCACCGATACGAGCGCCGGCAGTGAAATGCCGAACAGGCTTATCTTCAGGTGCCCACGCAGTGCCATTGATCACCACATCCAGCCTGGGTTTGTAAGGCGCAAGGTCGCTTTCAAAACGCACACTGCTCGTGCCTGGTTCATCGTAGTAGTGATCCTGCTCGACCAGTTCGCCCTGATCTTCACACAAGGTTAGCTTACCGGTAATGATATCGAGATCGTAGTTAACGCGAGCCACCAGCACGTTAAATCCATGATTATGCTGGTCAAGCGACTCAAACAGCAGCGCCGGAAAGGCGCTATAGTTGGCAAAGTTTTCCATATCAGTTGATGTCTATCTGTGTTCCGTCGATATCAATCACCTTCTCACCGACCAGCTTGATCTTGTTCGCGCTGATAGTGATGGTGCCATTCTGCTCAAGCACAATCATCGATTCGCCACATACCAGGGTGATTTTGTCTTCAGCACTGAACTCTGCAGTAGTCCCGGCAGTCAATGCCATATCCCGCCCGGTATTGAGCGAATATTTCATGCCGACATGGTGTGCCTGCATTCCGCCGACATTAGTCATCCAGCCGCCACCAACGTTTAGCATGTATGCCGCGCCAATATTGGTGTTCTGCGCCAGACCGACATTGAGCATTGAAGCCAGTGCAATGGTTTCAGCTTTCGCCCTATCCACTTTCAGTGTCTGGTTGCCATTAATCGTTACCGACTGATTCTGACCAATCCGCACTTTCTCATTCTGATCGACTGTTTCAGTGCGGTTACTGTGTACGGTGATGGTTTCATTACCATCCACCGTTTCAGTACGGTTCTGATGAACGGTAATGGTTTCATTTTGATCAACCGTTTCTGTGCGATTTTTCTTCACCTCGGTGGTTTCATTGCCGCCGATGGTTTTAGTCCGGTTGCTGCCGACGCTGTGGGTTTCATTGTTCTCAACCTCAGTGTCCATGTTCTTCTCGGCATGCAGCCAGACCTGTTCCTCACCCGCCTTATCCTCAAACCTCAGCGCGTTCGCGGTGTCCGCCGTGCCATCCTTCGACCGGCTTAAAAAGCCCATCTGCGTCGCCGCTGCCGGCAGCGCCCACGGCGGCATGCTCGCCTCGTTGTAAACCCGGCCGATGATCAGCGGACGATCCGGATCGCCGTTGATAAAGTCCACCACCACTTCGTCGTTCACTCGCGGGATCTGCACCCCGCCGAATCCCTGGCCCGCCCAGGCGCTGGAGACGCGCACCCAGCATGAGCTGGTGTCGTCGCCCTTCGCCAGCCGGTCCCAGTGAAACTTCACCTTTACCCGGCCGTAGCGGTCGGTCCAGATCGACTCGCCTTTCGGACCCACCACCTTCGCCGTCTGCGGGCCGTGCGTTTTCGGCCACGCCGTTTCCGGCGGCGTGCGGTAGGTCACTGACGACGGCAGCACCGTGAAGTGGATGTTGTGACGGCTGTCGCCGGTGTCGCCGCTGGCGTAACTGTTTTCGGCAAAGTCATAGGTCGCCGAGGTCACCAGATACTCGCCGTTGTCGCTGAAGTGCGGCGCGTTGATGATTGAGAAGGTAAAGCCCGGCGCGATGCCGGTGGCCGTGCCCGACCCGCTGACGCTGTGGTGCTCGGCCTGCCACACTTCCTGACGGATGCGCGCGTAGGACTCGCCGTGGCTGTGGTCGACAAAATGGCCCGGCCAGTCGTAAACGTCCACCGAGCCCGGCACCGGCGACGCCGGGTTCTGGCGGGCCTGCAGCATCCAGGCGTTCGGCTTGCGGAAGTCATAGTCGTCGGTGCTGTAGATGCCCGGCGTCACGCTCTCCGCCAGCGACCACTGGCTGATGCCCTCCTCAGTGACCACGCCGCCCGACGGGGTGACATGATAGGCAATGGTCTCATAGCCCGGAAACGCCTGATGCTGATCCGGCGCGTCACACAGCACCAGCGTGTGTTTGTCCGCCTCGTGGCGGAAGAAGTAGTAAATCCCCTCCAGCTCCATCAGGCGGCTGATAAAGTCCAGGCTGCTCTCCTGATACTGCACGCAGTATTCCCACACCCGGTAGCTGCCCGCCAGGCGCGTCTCCACGTTGACCCCGTACTCCTTCAGCAGCGTCTGCACAATCTGCGGCACCGTCTGGCTCTGGAAGATGCGCAGGTTGCGGTCGCGCTTCATCGGCCACAGGTCCGGCTCGACCGTCAGCTCATAGACCGCGTAGCGGGTGCCGCTCAGCTCCTGGCTGCGCACCGCCACCCGGGTGATTTTGCCGTTAAGGTAGCGCGGGCTCAGCGCGTTCATCAGCCCGTCGGTCGGCAGCGTAAACGTCACCGGCTTCCCCAGCAGGGCGTGGCGGTCGATGCGCGCGTCGGTGGCCAGCAGTTCAGCGGTGAGCACAAACGGACGGGACAGCGTCTCGGTGCCCTTAAGCGTATGGAACAGCAGGCCGTCCGCCGGCAGCTGTGCAGTAATGCGTGAGAACATAAGTAATCCCTGACTATTAACTGTGTGGATCGAGCAACCAGACACCTTCTTCACTGATGTTCAGCGTTTGTTCGCGGGTGCCACTCTGGCCGCTGATGGCAAAGGTGTAGTTGCCCGGTGCCAGTTGCAGCGTGGCGAAGCCATTCACCGCCGGCACCAGCGCCTGCGACTGACCGTTCACCTGAACGCGTTCACCCTGCTGCAGACGGATATAGACCTGGGCGACCGGAGCGGGCGGTGGTGCCGGTTGTGGATCAGGTTCACGCGCGGCGGTCTGCGCGGGCTCAGACGTCTGAGCCGGAGTGCTGGCAACGGTATCCGGCGGGGCCTCAGTCTGAGTCGGAGGCGCGGCAACCGGCTGGTTAACCGGCGCGACAGCGGCGGAAGGTGCGCTGTTCTGCGCCATCTCATCCGGCGGTGACTGCTCGTTGCCGCGTGACATCAGCAGACCGGCGCCCAGGCCGACCAGCACGCCAGCGGCAACCAGGCCCGGCAGTGCAAAGCGGTGTCCCAGCAGCGTTTTCATTTTAGAGGCGGATTTGATGACCTCCTCTTCTTCTTCAATCGGCACCAGCATGGTGCCCGGTCCGCTCATTTTTGCGCTAAGCAGCGGTTCCGGTTCACGTTCCGGCAGCGCCATCAGCGCAGCAAAATCATCAATGCTCTGCGGACGATCTTCCGGTTTCAGCGCCAGCGCACGATCGACGGCGCTCAGCAGCGCAGACGAGTAGCCCGCCAGACGACGCTGTACCAGCGGCTGATAGTTATCTTCGATGCTGCGCACCACGCTGACCGGCGGTGGCGCACCGGTGATCAGGGTATGCAGCACCGCGCCCAGCGCGTAAATATCGGTCCACGCGCCCTGCTCACTCTCATCGTTGTCGCTGTACTGCTCAATCGGCGCATAGCCGGGACGCAGCATGGTCTCGCTCTCATCCGACAGATTGCCGATGGTTTTACGCGCCGACCCGAAGTCCAGCAGGATCGGCTCCCCGCTGCTCTGGATCTGGATGTTATCCAGCGAGATATCGCGATGCAGATAACCCGCTTCATGGATGGTTTTGATCGCGCCCAGCAGCGGTGGCAACATGCGACGGATCCAGGCCTCATTTACCGACTGCGGATTACGTTCGCTGAAGTTCGAGAGTGTGGTGCCGCTGTAGAACACCGTGCCCATGTAGGCGGTGTCGTTCTGCACCCAGAAACGCAGCACGTGCAGCAGGTTGGGATGATTAAAGCGCGCCAGCAGACGCGCCTCCTGAATAAAGCTGTTCAGTCCGGCGTGAAAGGTTTTGCTGAACCGTTCGCTGCGCAGCACCAGATTCAGATCATCGCTACGGACCGCCAGTGAGGCGGGCATAAACTCTTTGATGGCGATATCACGCTCAAGCTGGTGATCCCAGGCGCGATAGACGATGCCAAAGCCGCCACCGCCGATGACCTCTTTGATTTCAAACTCATTGAAGCGGTAACCCAGCGGCAGGGCGTTGGGGACATTCAGGGGTTGATCATGTTCCGACATATTCGATTACTCTCTGATAGCCAGGCTTTAAACCGCGAACTGGCAGACAAATTCACCCTGCTCACAACGCACATCGACGCGGCGATAGCGTTCATCACGGGCGTGGGCGCTCAGCAGGATCTGGCTCATCTGTGGCAACAGCGTGTTGGTGAGGATGGCATCCACCATGCGACCGCCCGACTCGACTTCGGTGCAGCGCTGAACGATCTGGCTCACCACCGACTCGTCGATCTGCGCTTCAATGCCGTGATTCTCGGCCAGACGACGCACAATGCGCGCCAGCTGCAGCCGCACAATCTCCGCCAGCATCGCGTCGCTGAGCGGGTAGTAAGGCACCACCAGCAGACGGCCCAACAGCGCAGGCGGGAACACCTCCAGCAGCGGCTTACGCAGCGCGGTGCTCAGAGCATCGGGATCGGGCATCAGTTCAGGATCGGCACACATCGCGCTGATTAACTGCGTGCCGACATTGGAGGTCAGAATGATGATGGTGTTGCGGAAATCGATGTGCCGGCCTTCGCCATCCTCCATCCAGCCTTTATCAAACACCTGGAAGAAGAGTTCATGCACATCCGGATGGGCTTTCTCAATCTCATCAAGCAGCACCACACTGTAGGGACGACGGCGAACGGCTTCGGTCAGCACGCCGCCCTCGCCGTAGCCGACGTAGCCCGGCGGTGCCCCTTTCAGCGTCGAGACGGTGTGCGCCTCCTGAAACTCACTCATGTTGATGGTGATGATGTTCTGCTCGCCGCCGTACAGCGACTCGGCCAGCGCCAGCGCGGTTTCGGTTTTGCCGACACCGGAAGGCCCGCACAGCATAAACACGCCGACCGGCTTGTTGGGATTATCAAGGCGCGCGCGCGAAGTGCGTACCCGTCTGGCGATCAGATCCAGACCGTGACGCTGGCCGATGACCCGCTGGTTCAGGGTGTCGGCCAGATTCAGCACCGCGTCGATCTCATTCTTCACCATCCGGCCCAGCGGAATACCGGTCCAGTCAGAGACCACGGCAGCCACCACGCCCGCATCGACGGCGGCAAACAGCAGCGGCGTGTCGCCCTGCAGCGCAGTAAGCTGCTGCTGCGTCGCATCACGCTGTTCACGCAGCGCCGCATCCTCTTCTGTCACACAGCGGGCGCGCAACGCAATCAGCGTCTCGACCAGTTCGCGCTCCTGCCGCCAGCGCTGTTGCAGCGCATCCCGCTCGGCTTCCAGCGCAGTGCGCTGCGCTGCAATCGCCTGCTGGCGGGTGGCGTCGCCCAGGCCCACCCGGATTTCACGTTCGATGATCTCCGCTTCAATCTCCAGCGCCGCCAGACGGTGAAGACAATCTTCCAGCGCTGCGGGCTGCGCACCCTGGCTGACCGCCACGCGGGCGCA
>Ga0213820_1000716_pt1 | contig 19206 bp, 18 predicted proteins | sample MC6MC0910MG_FD_179889 | JGI IMG/M metagenome (GOLD analysis project Ga0213820, IMG submission 179889) | Enriched soil aggregate microbial communities from Iowa State University, Ames, United States - MC6-MC0910-MG | ecosystem: Environmental > Terrestrial > Soil > Unclassified | place: USA: Iowa... | reverse complement strand
TGAACTGGCGTTCTTCAGGGGCGGATTCGGCGGCAGGGCGGCAGACATGAGGACTCTTCGCTGGAGCGGTGGGAGTTCGTCATCATCGCCCGAGGTGAGCGGAAATGAAAGCAGGCTAACGGTTTACTCGCGCTGGGCATCAGCGCTTTCAAGAGGCTGTCGGGATATTGCCGCTACTCCGACGCCTGCCCGATGCGCGTTACTGAGTGATGAAGCGGTTGCTGACAAAAGACGAGTAATCGGGCAATACGCTCTCGATCTTGCTTTGATCTTTCAGGAACTCAGCGGTTTTTCCAATGGCCTTGGCCGTGCTACCGCCGAGCAATTCCGGGAGCTGCTGTTCGGCAGCGGTGGGGAAGTGCGAGCCGTCCAGCAGCTCTGGGACGTCCGCGGCGTTGGAGCCGGTGAAGCGGGCGATGGTTTTCACCGGGGCTGAGTCGGCCGTCCATTCGGAGCGGTGCGCAGTGTAATCAGCGATCGCGGCCAGGCTGACCTTGGCGAAACTGGCGACCACTTCAGGGTGCCTCTCGGCGAAATCCTTGCGCGCGACCCACACCTCGAACGTCGGCGCACCCCATTGCGAAACCTGGCCGGCGTCCGTGAGGATCTTGCCGGTCTTGCGGATTTCACCCAGCGCAGGCGACCAGGTGAATGCCCCATCGATGTCGCCACGCTTCCAGGCGGCGGTGATCTGCAGCGGGGTCAGGTTGAGGATGGTGACCTTCTTGGGGTCGATGTTCCAGTGCTTGAGCGCGCCCAGCAGGCTGTAGTGCGAGGTCGACACGAACGGCACGGCGATTTTCTTGCCGATCAGGTCTTCAGGCTTGTCGATGCCACTGCCGTTGCGCACCACCAGCGCTTCTGAACTCTGGATTTGCGACGTGACGATGAACGCCACCAGCGGCACGTTGCGTGAGGTGGCCGCTGCCAGCGGGCTCGACCCCAGATTGCCGATCTGCACGTCGCCGGAAGCCATGGCCGCGACCACCGCAGGGCCTGCGTCGAACTGGCGCCAGTCAATCTTTTTGCCAATGGCCTTTTCGTATTCACCATCGGCGATGGCGCGTTTCACTGGGTCAATGCCGGTGATGTAGCCGAAGGTGTAATCGGCCGCTTGGGCCGCCAATGAAAAGGCGAAAACGCCCAGTGCCGCAGTCGGTGTTGCCGCCCGGTTTCTTTTATTCATGATCTGGATGCCTTGGGTTGAATGCTGCGCACGGAGGTCGTCGCGCGGGTTGAGGGTCCCGATCACAGGGTTCTATAAAAATAGATTTAAATATCGTTTTGGAATGAGCGTAGCTGTGCTTCTGGCTGTTGCTGGAGCAACAGCCGGTCAGCAATTTCGCTTTAAAACAATCAGTTACAGGCGTGGTATATGACGGGTTAGCGCATAAACAGGGCTTTCGGCAGGTGGCACAAAGCCTGCAATTGTTTCCGAATCCTCATTGTCCGCTTCGGAGTTTCAGTGCTGCTTTCCTTACGTTCTTCAGGCCGCTTTTATCAGCGCGCCCCGACATGAATTTCGATCTCGATTTTGCGCTGTCCACCTTGCCTGCCTTTCTCGTCGCGGTCGGCGTGACCCTGCAGGTTGGCCTGATCGCCATCGCCACCTCGTTGTGTGTCGCGTTGATCAACGCGGCGATCAGCGTATTTGAGGTGCCGGTGCTGAAACGGATGGTGCGCCTGTACGTCGAGCTCGCGCGCAATACGCCGCTGCTGATTCAGCTGTTCTTCATCTATTTCGCGCTGCCGAGCATTGGCATCCGTATCTCGGGGTTTGCCTCGGCGATCATCGCCATGACCTTTCTCGGCGGGGCGTACCTGACCGAGATCCTGCGTGCCGGGGTGGAGGCGGTGCCCAGGTCGCAGATCGAATCGGGCCTGTCCATCGGCCTGTCACGCTGGCAGTTGCTGCGCCACGTGATCCTGCCGCAGGCGGGCATCCTCAGCCTGCCGGCGCTGTTCGCGAACTTCGTCTTCCTGCTCAAGGAAACCACCGTGGTCTCGGCCGTGGCGGTGCCGGAAATTCTCTACACCACCAAGAGCTACATCGCGCTGTACTACAAAACCTACGAAATGCTCGCGGTCATGACCGGGCTGTGCGTGCTGTTGTTCGTGCCGCTGTCGCTGTTGCTGCGCCTGATCGAAAGGAGGCTCCAGCATGGCCAGTTCGGGTCTTGAGTTGTTGTGGGTGTCCGCGCCCCAGTTGTTGACCGGGATCGGTCGCACGCTGGGGATTTCGGCCCTTGCCATCGTCTTCAGCAGCCTGGGCGGCCTGGCCTACGGCGTGCTGCGCAACCTGGGCAATCGCTGGATCGACCGGGGGCTGATCGTTTACCTGGAGGCGTTCAGGGCCATTCCGGTGCTGGTCTGGCTGTACCTGTTCTTCTTCGGGTTGCCGATTTTCTTTGGCTGGAGCATTCCGGGGTTCTGGTGCGCGGTGCTGGTGTTGTCGCTGTGGGGTATCAGCGAAACCGGGGAAGTGGTGCGCGGCGCGCTGCGTTCGATTCCCCGGGGTCAGCGCGAAGCGGGATTGGCGATCGGTCTTGGCCTGGCGGGTCTGTATGGCCGGGTGCTGTTGCCCCAAGCGTTGCAGCGCATGACCCCGCCGATGATCAACGTCTTCACCCGCATCATCAAAACCAGCTCGCTGGCAGTGCTGATCGGCGTGGTCGACGTGATCAAGATCGGCCAGCAAATCATCGAGCGCACCTACGAGTCGGTGCTGATCTACGGCTTTCTGTTCCTGTTTTTCTTTTTCGTCTGCTACCCGTTGTCGGCCGCATCCCGTGTGCTTGAGCGACGCTGGAGTCACTCATGAGTGCATTGATAGAGCTGTGCGGATTCAACAAGCGTTTCGGCGAGGTGCCGGTGTTGCAGGACATCGACCTGCGCGTGAAAGAGGGCGAGGTGCTGGTCATCCTCGGGCCCAGCGGCTGCGGCAAGAGCACCTTGCTGCGCTGCCTTAACGGCCTGGAATCCGGGCATGCCGGGCAGTACCGCTTCATCGGCCGGGAACTTGCCGCCAATACCGACTGGCGCCTGGTGCGTCAGCAGATCGGCATGGTGTTTCAGAGCTATCACCTGTTCCCGCACATGAGCGTGCTGGACAACATTTTGCTGGGCCCGGTGAACGTGCAGAAACGCGCGAAGGCCGAGGCCCGTCAGCAGGCAGAGACGCTGCTGGCGCGGGTCGGCTTGCTGGACAAGCGCGACGCCTTTCCCCGCGCATTATCCGGGGGGCAGCAACAGCGCATCGCCATCGTGCGGGCGCTGTGCATGAACCCCAAAGTCATGCTGTTCGATGAAGTGACCGCCGCCCTTGACCCGGAAATGGTCAAGGAAGTGCTGGAAGTGATTCTGGACCTGGCCCGCAGCGGCATGACCCTGTTGATCGTCACCCACGAAATGGCTTTTGCCCGTGCGGTGGCGGACCGGATCCTGTTCATGGACGGCGGCCGTATCGTCGAACAGGGCGACCCGCAAACCTTCTTCAGCTCCCCGCAGACCGCACGCGCGCAGCAGTTTCTGGAGAAATTCTCCTACGTGGAAAATATGCCTAAAAGGAATGCATCGTGAACATTAAAACTGCCCTCGTTTTCCCTCTGCTGGCCATCGGATTGCTGAGCAGCGTCGCTGCCCACGCCGAAGGGTATCTGGACAAAATCAAGGCCCGCGACAAGCTGATCGTCGGGGTCTTCAGCGACAAACCGCCGTTCGGCTTCGTCAACGAGAAGGGCGATTACGTCGGTTTCGACACCGACCTGGGGCGTCGTTTCGCCAAGGATCTGCTGGGTGACGAGAAGAAGATCGAATTCGTGGTGGTCGAGCCTGCCAGCCGGATTCCGTTCCTGCAGAGCGACAAGGTCGACCTGATCCTGGCCAACATGACCGTGACCCCGGAACGCGCGCAAGTGGTGGACTTCACCCACCCCAACCTGCGTGTTGCCGTGCAAGCGCTGGTGCCGGAAAAGAGCGACGTGAAGAGCCTCGATGACCTGGCCAGGAAAACCACCATCGTCACCACCGGCACGACCGCAGACATCTGGCTGACCAAGAACCACCCGGACTGGAAGCTGCTCAAATTCGAGAAGAACTCCGAGTCCCTGCAGGCCCTGGCCAACGGTCGTGGCGATGCCTATGCGCAGGACAACCTGGTGCTGTTCAGCTGGGCCAAGCAGAACCCGGGCTACCGCGTGCTGACACAGAAACTCGGCGACGAAGCGCCGATTGCACCGGCGGTGAAGAAGGGCAACATCGAGTTGCGTGACTGGGTCAACACCGAGCTGAGCACCCTGGGCAAGGAGAAATACCTGCTCAAACTGTACGACCAGTACGTGCGCAGCCAACTGGCCGATGGCACCGATCCTGCGGCGGTGATTGTAGAAGGCGGGGCGTGGAAGCCGTAAGGCTGGATCGAACGGACGCGGCGAGTCATGGGCTCAATGAGCCGACTGAAGCGCCGCATTCGTGAGCAGGCTCACTCCCACAGGGGAAGTGCGGCTACCGCAGGTCCTTCGTGCGACGTTCATGCTGCTGTGGGAGCGAGCTTGCTCACGAAGACTGAGCGTCAGGCAACAAGGGTACCGGATCAATCAGGGGTCTTCCGGCCCGCGGCATCATCGCTGCTCCACCCGATTCAAAAACCGCCGCGTACGCGCGTTGTCCGGGTTGATCAGGATCTGCTCGGGCGAGCCATCAGCGACGATCTTTCCCGCTTCCATGAACAGCACCCGGTCGGCAATGTCCTGGGCGAACTTCATCTCGTGGGTCACCAGCAGCATGGTCATCTGTTGCTCGTGGGCGATGGCGCGGATCACGGCCAGCACTTCGCCGACCAGCTCCGGGTCCAGCGCGGAGGTCACTTCATCGAACAACATTACCTGCGGACGCATGGCCAAGGCCCGCGCTATGGCTACCCGTTGCTGTTGGCCACCGGAAAGCTGCGCTGGATAAGCGTCGGCCTTGTGGCTCAACCCCACCAGCCCCAGGTATTGATGAGCGCGCGCCAGGGCTTCTTCGCGGGTCAGTTTCAGTACGCGAAACGGCGCCTCGGTGACGTTCTCCTGCACCGTCAGGTGCGGGAACAGGTTGAACTGCTGAAACACCATTCCCACCCGATGCACCACCGGGGCTTTCTTCGACCCCGGCCAGCGCCAACCACCCCCGCGCGTCGGCACCGAACTGCCCGCCACTTCGATGCTGCCTTGCTGATACGTCTCCAACCCCTTGATCAGCCGCAATACCGTGGATTTGCCCGAACCGCTGGGGCCGATCAGGGCGACTTTCTGGCCCTGAGGAATGCTCAGGTCCAAGTGGTCGATCACCCGGTTGCTGCCGAACTGCTTGACCACCTGTTTGAGGACAATCTGCGGCGTGCTCAGAGGCAGGCTGTGTGCGAGATCAGACATGACTGCGCCTTTCGAAATATTTGAACAAGAGGGAGGTGGGGACGCTGATCGCCAGAAACATCAGGGCCATGACCGTGTACGGCTCGTTGTAGCGGTAGGTCATGCCGGCAATCTGCTTGGCGGCCTGAAACAGCTCGGGAATGGTAATGACCGCCAGCAGCGGCGTTTCCTTGAACATGCCGATCAGGTAATTGCCCAGCACCGGCAACATGGGTTTCAGGGCCTGGGGCAGGACGATGCGCTGCCAGGTGGTGGCCGTGTCGAAATCCAGTGCCCGAGCAGCTTCCCATTGCCCTGCGGGCACACCCTCGATGGCGCCGCGAAACGACTCGGCGATGTAAGCCCCGTAATAGAGGCCCAAGCCAATCACCCCGGTGGAAATCGCCGGCAACGTGATCCCGGCCAGTGGCAGGGCGAAGAACAGCACATACAGCTGCACCATCAACGGCGTGTTGCGAAAGAAGCTCAGGTAGGCGCTGCTCAAGCGACGAGTCAGGCTGTTGACCGAGCCCGCTCGTTTGCGTTGTGCAATCGCCAGAATCAGACCGATCAGTACCGCGAGGAGAAACCCGAGCACGACCACCTGCATCGTGACCAGCAGGCCCTGGAACAGCTCGGGCATGATGGACCAGGCAAACGCGACGTCGAAGTTCATGCGCTCGCCCCCTGACGCCACGATGTGACGTGCTGTTCATAGCGTTTGACCAGCCAGCTCAGGGGCCAGGCCATGGCGAAATAGCACACCAGCACGATGCTCCAGATCAGCGTTTGCTGACCCAAAGTGGTGATGAGCTGCCCGCCGGAAAAGGTCAGGTCGCTCAAGGTAATCAACGACACCAGTGACGTGGTTTTCAGCAGCTCGACCAGTTGATTGCCCATGGGCGGCAGCATGAAGGGCAGGGCCTGGGGCAGGATGATGCGGCGAAAGGCCGTGATCGAATCGAAGTCCAGCGCGCGCAACGCGTCACGCTGGCCACGACTGACATTGCTCAGGGCCGAGCGCACGATTTCCGCACCGTAGGCGGAAAAGGTCAGGCCCAGACCGAGAATCCCGGTGACCATCGGCGACAGGCTGATGCCGAACAAGGGCAGGATGAAGAACAGATAAAACAACAGCACCAGCGCAGAGATGCCCCGCAGGATTTCCACGTAGACCGTGGCGATCCAGCGCAATACACGCCAGGGCGAAAGGCGCATCAGGGCGATGACGAAGGACATCACCACCACGATCAATTGTGCGAAGAAGGTGATCTGCAACGTCACCAGCGCGCCGTTGCCAAGCTGACGGGCGATGAAGCGTGCCGTTTCCACGGCAGAGGGATCGAAAAGCATGGCCGTACTCGTGTGGGTTGGGGCCGGATAGGGCGTGGTGCTCGGGACAGCGTGTGGTGATCAACGGTGAGACAGACAATGGCTCCCTCACCGCCTTGAGCCTCAACGGTTGCAACGCTGCTCGGCCGTGATATCAACCGGTGGCAGTTCGTTCTCGGTGTAGCCGTATTTCTGCAGGATCTTCAGCAGCTCGCCGGAGGCGCGCAGTTTGGCCAGTTGCTCGTTGAAAGCCTGGGTGAATTCAGGGTCGTTCTTCGGCAGGCCGTAGGCGTGGTAATTCCAGGTCGGCTTGCCGTCGGCGTCGGGAATCTGCTCGAACGGCAGCGCGCGCTCGATACCGGGGTCGTTGGCTTTTTTGACCAGGTTGATGATCTCCGCGTCGGGGAAGTACACCACGTCCACGCGACCGGCCTGCAACGCAGCAAGGGCGTCGGTGTCCTTGTCCAGCAGCACGACATTGCCGGTGGCGATGCCGCTGTCCTTGGCTTCCTGCACCTGGTTGCTGCCGGGCTGCGTGGCCAGACGCGCCTTGGCGTTGGCCGCGACGTCCTTGAGGCTGTGCAGGTTCAGCGGGTTGCCGGCCTTGACGATAAACGCACCGCCCGAGCGGGTGACCGGATTGGAATAGCCGATCACCTTGCAGCGCGCCGGGTTGATGAACAGGCCTGCGCCGATCAGGTCGAAGCGCCCGGCAGCCAGGCCCGGCACCAGCGAGCCGAACTCGGTGATCGGCGTCTCGATCTTGCTGATACCCAGCTGCGAGAGGATCGCCTGAAGGATCTCGACGTTGGCGCCCACGGTCTTGCCGCTGGTGTCGATATAGGCGTAAGGCTGCTCGTTGGCGATACCGGCGGTCAGGCCTTGGGTGCGGCCTTTCTCCAGCAGGCCGGCCAAGGCGGACGAGGCGAACAGCGTGCTCAACAGTGCGGCAGAGCCGAGTAAAGCGGACAGCAACGACGGGTTTAGGCCTTTCATGGGGAATGCTCGCAGTTAAAAGCTGAAGTGTTTGTTGGGGATATGCATGTTGTTCAGGGCTTCCAGATCCCCACATCCTTGGCGTCCACCGCCTTGGGCAACAGGCCTGCGGCGAAGAAGGCATCGGCGATTTTCTGTTGCTCGCCCAACTGATCCGCTCTCACCGGCTCGACCTGATAGCTGCGATGGGCGTTGGCCGATTCCACGGTTGCCACATCCAGATTGCCCCACAGCGGGCCGAGCACCTTGGCGGCGTCCTGCGGGTTTTTCTTGATCCAGTTGCCAGCTTGCTGAAGCTGCTGATACACCCGCTTGAGCACTTCAGGGTGCGCGTTGGCGTAGGCGGTACTGGTCAGGTAATAGCGTTTGTAGCTGGCCAGGCCAGCGCCATCGGCGAGGGTACGGGTCGGTAACTGGCGCTGCACGCTGGTGAGGAAGGGCTCCCAGGTGACCCAGGCATCGACCTTGCCGTTCTCAAACGCGGCACGACCATCGGCGGGCGTGAGGTAGGCAGGTTGGATGTCGGCGAAGGTCAGCCCCGCTTTATTCAGCGCGGCGATGAGCAAGTAGTGGGTGCCAGCGGCCTTGGTCACGGCGACTTTCTTGCCCTTCAAATCAGACAGCTGCTGGATCGGTGAGTCCTTGGCCACGACAATCGCCTGAGCACTGGGCGAGGGTGACTCTTCAGCAAAGTAGGTGAGCTTGGCCTGCGCCGCCTGGGCGAAGATCGGCACGGTGTCGGCGACGTCGGCGCTGATGTCGACGTTGCCGATGTTCAGTGCTTCCAGCAGCGGCAGCCCACTGGGGAATTCATGCCAGCTGATGTCGATGTTGTCCTTGCCCAGAGCTTGTTCCAGCGTACCTTGCGCTTTGAGCAAGGTGATCAGCGTCGAGGATTTCTGGTAGCCGATGCGAACCGTTTCTCGCGCTTGGGCGGGAAGGGCGAGGGCACAGGCGAGGGTGATTGCCAGCCCCGCGAGCAATGGCCGGCGAAGGGACTTTCCAAGGGTGTCAACTGAAGACGTCATGAGGCACTCGTGATCGAAATGGGGGGGGTGGGCTGGCGCTAAGCCACCGATCATAGAGTTCTAAAAAATATTATTTAAATACCTTATGGCTATTAGCTTATGCAGGACGGTCTTTATTAACCCTTGCGTCTGCGATTGACGAACTAAACACTTCCGGTTTTAGAACGTTTATTTCCAAAACGATGGTTGCTAGACGGTTAACGAATATCCATGGCGTCGGATTAGCGGCTTCAGTGAAGATAAATAACCAGATAACGGATGAATCGACGCTATTGCAGATAACACCACTGCCAGTCTTTGGCAAAAACCGGTTTAGCATGAATTTCTGCTGCTCGGCTGACGTCTTGTACCTGTGCCTGTGATCTCTAGAATCGGCCCAAGAGTTTCAACATTACTGTCGATTACGGAGATTCGAACATGATGAACGCCATGCAGATGCCAATGAACACCGCCATGCCGATGATGCCCATGATGGGCATGCCGATGATGATGGCGACCATGAAGTGCGAAATGATGGCCGACGCCATGATGTGCACCATGACACCCGCCGCTGGCATGGACATGGCGATGTTCAAGAACAACGCCGAGATGATGGCGATGATGATGAACTGCGGCATGCCGATGATGATGCATTGCGCGAACATGTCGATGATGTGCATGTCCGAAGATGGCATGGCGATGATGAACATGATGTCGACCATGGGCATGCCAATGATGATGCCGATGGGCATGCCGATACCGATGATGAAGTGCATGATGGTGTGCACCATTGAAACCGATTGCATGCAGTGCAAGATGATGCCGATGCCCGGCATGAGCATGGACATGATGAATAACTGCTGCATGTTGATGATGAAGATGATGAACGACTGTTCGATGCCGATGATGATGAGCTGCAATGGCATGCCGATGATGTGCTGCACTTGCTGATGGTTTGAGTGGGGTTTTGAGCGCTTGTGCTGGGGGCTGAACTGTTCCGCCTTCGGCGAGTGATTTGGAAAAAGTCTTTTGCAGTTCGATTTGCCGGCGGCAGCGATCTACGGGCGCCACCGCTGTTGAGATGCAAAAAAGCCCTGACTTAATCGCGTCAGGGCTTTTTGTTTTTTGCGCGATTGCGCGTTGCAATCAATCCAGCGGCTCAGGATAGGTAATCACCACAAACGCCACGGCTTCGCTGTCGGCGGGGTTGCGGTAGCGGTGGGGTTGGTCGGCGTAGAACAGGATCGAATCGCCGGTGGAGAGCAGGTAGCGTTCTTCGTTGACGCTGACTTCCAGCACGCCTTGGGCCACCACCAGGTTTTCCTGAATGCCGGGGCCGTTGCCGCTGGACACTTCCTCGCCCAGGGCCTTGAGGCGGATTTCGTAGAATTCCGACTGCCGCGCCATGTCGTAGGGGAACAACGCGCGGCTGGTAAACGCGCCGTCGGCACTGACCAGGCGTTTGCTCTTCTGCGCAGGGAGGACTTCGACGCCTTCGAATGCGCGGTTTTCCAGAAACGCCGCCACCGAAACCTTCAAGCCCTTGGCAATCTTGCACAGCACCTTGATCGACGGCACGCTGCGCCCGGATTCGATCTGCGCCAGCATCGCCCTGCTGACCCCACACGTGCGGGCCAGGGCGTCCAGCGACAGGTAGCGTTTGCTGCGCAGCCGTTGCAGGTTCTGCGCGACCCGCTGGCCAATGGGGTCTTCCTCGGAGCCGGCGCCTTCCTTCGCCCCGAAACCCGTTTCATCCTCCTCGGAAACGGCGTGCAAAAAATTCATCGCCTCACGCCCGACGGGTGTCGCTGGAAGGGCTCACCGACTGCGTGGTGAACGCGGCCAGCCCTGCGCGTGCGGTATACATCGCCCACATCAACTCGGCGGCTACCCGTGCCTGACGACGTTTGCGATGGAGGGTGAAGTCAATGACGTTGGTTTCGTTGGAACGCATGGGCAGGATCTCTGTGCAGGCCACGGAATGAGCCCAGACTACTGCGCGGCCTATATTTCCAGAAATACTGAGTTTGCATGTGGTCATTCCATTTGGAAATTAGCCTGCCGGCTGTCAAATCAATCAACCGGGCGCAGGGCAGCCGCGCCCAGGCGTTTACCGAGTCGCCGCCACAATCAGCATCATCGGCCGATGCACCTCATCGGCAAGCCCCGGACGGTCCTGCAGGTCCTGCGACGATGGCCCCCATTCATTGACATGGTCGAGGGTAAAGCCGCTGGCGATCAGCAGGTTCAGCAGGGTGCCGAGGGTGCGGTGTTGCTTGATCACGCCGTCGGCGAGCCAGTTGGTGCTGCGTGGCCCTTCGACCTGGTAGTGATCGACGGGCCAGAACTTTCTTCCCTGCGCGTCGACGACCCAGTCCGGGTGCAATGAGGCCATGTAGATCGGGTGTTCGATGGAGAACACCAGTTTGCCGCCGGGGGCGAGGGCCTCGTGCAGGGTGCGCAGCAAGCCAGGCAGATTGACGATGTAATGAAAGGCCAGTGAGCTGTAGGCGAGGTCGAAGCCTGCACTGGGCAGCTGCAGTTGTTCCAGATCGGCCAGGCGATAGCTGATGCGCGGGTCTTCGCCATCGGCGACGGCGCGTTGCAGCATTTTTTCCGAGACGTCGAGCCCCACTACCTGCTGCGCGCCGTGCTCGACGGCCCAGCGCGAAAACCAGCCGTAGCCGCAGCCCAGGTCGACCACGCTTTTGCCGTTCAGGTCCGGCAGCAGCGCTCGCAGGGCGGGCCATTCCGGCGCGCCGGCCAGGCCTTCGACCGAGCGTGGCAGCTGGCTGTAGCCCTCGAAAAACTCAGGGGTGTCGTAGATGTTCTGTGTCATGCAGCGTCCCTCATCAAGCGTGATCAGACCGTGCACCTGAACGACAAACAGGGCCGTCAAGGCCCTGTTGTCGATGGCGGGGCAATCCTCAGTAGCGGAATTCTACCCCGACGTAGGCGCCGATGCCGTCGCCAGGGTACAGAGACGCGGTGTCCTGACCGTTGGCGTTGTAGATCGGTTGGACGGCCGTGACGTACTTCTTGTTTGCGAGGTTTTTCACATCCAGCGAGACCTTCCAGTCTTTCTTCGGCGTTTCGTAGCCGACGTTGGCGCCGAAGAGGGTGTAGGAGGGCGCGTAGAAGGTGTTGGCGTAGTCGACCGCTGTGCGTGAGGCGGACTGCACGTTGACCCCGGTATAGAAGCCCTGCGGATGCTGGTACTGAACCTCGCCCTGGTAGATGTGCTTGGGAATGCCCGGCAACTGGTTGTCGCCGAACGTCGGGTCGTGGCGGTAGTAGAAGTCATTGTAGGTGTAGACCTGACGCCAGGTGACCTTCTCGCCGGACTCGTTTTCCCACAGGCGCGTGTTCAGGCCGGCCTCGATGCCCTGGTGGATGGTCGGCGTGGCGTTGAACGCACCGGTGACCGCGGCTGCGGTTGCCGTTGGCGCAATGATCTGCACGTTCAGCAGCTCGTCACGGACCCAGGAGCGATAGAGCGCCAGGCTGCCGTCGAAGATGCCCGATGCGCCCTTGACGCCGATTTCCACGGTGTTGGCTTTCTGTTCGACCAGCGGTCGCACGTACGGCGTGGTCGGTCCGGAACCGGAGTACTCCCACGACGCCGGCGGGTCGATGGAGCGGCTGACGTTGGCGAAGAGCTGCAATTGCGGGGCGAACTCGTAACGCAAGCCGATGCGTGGCGCCAGGCTCCAGTTGTCGTAAGTGACGTCGCTGGGATAGGTGGTGGTGTTGGCCACCAGCGCTTCTTTTACGTCAGCATGGCGACGCACGTTGATGGCCGAGACGCCACTGGTCAGCCACAGGCCGTCCACCAGTTCCAGGTCGTTGCCGAACGAGAACACGTGGTCGAACGAGGAGCCGTAGTCGACGAACTTGCGGGTCTGTTTGTTGGCGAACGTCGAGTTGACCTCGCCCTTGAGGTGTTCGGTGGAGGTGAACGCCAGGTTGGTGCGGCTTTCGTGGCCGAACAGTTTGTCCGTGCGGTCGTAGCCGAGCACGAAGCTCAGGTCATGCCAGTCCCAGTAGCTCGGGTTGCTGGGGCTGTTCGGGCTGTTGTTGTGGGCGTACTCGTAGTAGGCAAAACCCACCGACAGTCGCGAGTCATCGTCAAAGGTATAGGTGGTCTTGCTGCCGGCCCAGACGCTGCCCGGGCGTCGGCTGCCGGCGCCGCTGGTGGCTGCGGTGGCGCTGGCGTCGCGGGTGTGGTGCTTGACGGCATCGAGGGTGGTGGCGCTCGGGTCGTTGTGGTACTCGTCGCGGTAACGCAGCATCAGCTGGGTTTCCAGCTTGGGGCTGAATTTGTAGCCGAAGTTGGCAACGATCCCCTGGCTTTTAGACAGGCTGTAATCGCGATAGCCGTCGTTGCGATAGTTGTCGGCGTTGAGGTAGTAATCGAAATCCCCCTCGACGCCGCCCACGCTCACGCTTTGCTTCTGATAGCCGTAACTGCCGGCTTCGGCGCGCACACGCAGGCCCGGCGCGGTGTAGCCGGTCTGGTTGACGAAGTTGACCGCGCCACCCAGGCTCAGCGCGCCGTACTGGAAGGCGTTGGCGCCGCGCAGGATCTCGGTGTAGTTCACCCCCGAGGCGTTGAGGAATTCATAGGGCGTGCCGCCGGGGCCGGTGATCGGCAGGCCGTTGAAGAGAAATTTGATGCCCTCGCGAAAGTAGCCTGGCGAGGTGTTGGCCCCCGACCCGCGAATGGAAATCTTCGCCGCATCGTTGCCGCCGGTGGACTGCACAAACACCCCCGGCTGGTAGGCCAGCGTGTCCTGCAGGGTCGCGGTGCGGCCCTTGGACACCTGTTCGCTGTCGACCACGCTGGTGCCGCCTGGGACTTCATCCAGCTGACTTTCCGCGGCCTGCGCAGGGGTGATTTTCTGCGCCTGCACGGTGACGGTCTTAAGCCGTGGTGCCGTGCTTTGCGTGCTGTCGGCGGACGGCTGTGCAAGGTCGTCGGCGCGCACGCCGCTGGACATCAACAGCGCCGACCCCAGCCCCAGTGTCAGCCAACTCGCGCGGCGAATCGCCAACGGCAGTTTATGTAACTCTCCCCGAAAAACTAAATGCATCAAGTGTATTCCTTAATGAATAGATAAATAGGTGCCAGCTTTCTATTCGTATAGTCATGCCTGATTCACTCTGAGCAGTTTCTGTGCCAGTGCGCTATGGGTTAAAAACAGAGGATTTTAGTGGGCTTTATAGTGTTGGACGTGCCTGGGGCAATACTTTGTTTTGAGCGAGTGTCCGGATCTCAACACTTGTGCTGTTTACGAGAAGTGACGTTCCCCATAATTTTATCTGTCGAAAATCCAACAGTGTATGAACAGTCTGTGGGGGCTGGGATGAGACACGCGACTCATCCGGTTATATGCATAGAAACATCTGGAATGGCCGCTCGGCGTGGCTTGGCAGCGGAATTCAATTAATGCCAAGAGTGGATGCCCGGTTTTAAAGGCGTCACGTCAAGTGTAAAGCGTCGATATGACGTTTCTACGCGCACGCTCATCCTGTGTTAAACGCCTATGGCATGTTCGCTGCATAGTCCAGAAGTGCATCCCTGAAATATGTCTGGGCGTTAGTTGGATCACCCCGCTTTATTAAGGAAGCTTCATTGGCCGCTCTCTTTAAGCTATCGACGGTTGTTTCGTTATATATGGCGCTCTGTGCCTGTTCGCCGGCCACTGCGCCGCAACCGGGTGCGCCCCATGCCGACGGCACCGTCAATAATGGCGTGATCTCTTATGCCGCGTCGGACTTTCATGAGCCGTCGCCAGGCCGCAATGGCGGTACCTTGCGCGTCTCCGCGGCGTCCGACGCGGGCAGTTTCGATATCCATGCGTTGTCCAACGGCAATATCCAGTGGATGGGCCGCATCCTCTTCGACTGCCTGGTCTATCAGGATGAGCAGGGCAACATCAGCCCGTGGCTGGCAACGTCCTGGGACATTTCCGAAGACGGCAAGACCTACACCTTTCACCTGCGCAACGACGTGACCTTCAGCGACGGCGAGAAATTCAACGCCGCAGCCCTGCAGACCAATCTTGAGCACATGCGCGACCCGGCGACCAAGTCGCCGTTGGCAGCGGCCTACATCGCGCCGTATCTGGACGGCAAGATCGTCGATGAGTACACCTTCGAAGCACACCTGCGCGAACCTTACACGCCGTTTCTAGACGTACTGGCGCAGTCCTGGCTGGGGATGATCTCGCCAAGGCAGATACGTGAAGCGCCGAAAACCATCGCCGAGCATCCGGTGGGCAGCGGGCCGTTCCTGTTGCAGAGTTACACCCGCGATCAGGGTGCGGTGTTCACCAAACGCCCCGGTTATCACTGGGCGCCGCCGGTCACGCGGCATGTGGGCGAGGCGTATCTGGACCGCATCGAGCTGAGCTACGTACCCGAGGCAATGATCCGCTTCACGGCGCTGGAGTCCGGGCAGTCGGATTTCGCCCTGGACGCCCCGGCGCAAAACGCAGCGGCCATCCGCGCCAATCCGCACTTGGTGATGCGCAGCCGGATCCGCAAGGGTAACCCGAGCCGCAGCATGACCTTCAATGTCGAGCAGGCACCTTTCGATGACGTACGGGTGCGCCGTGCGGTGGCCAAGGCCATCGACCGTGACGGGCTGGCGTGGATCTCCGGGTTTGGCGAGTTCATCAGCAAGGCGGATTTTCTCGCCGCCAACACACGTTTTTATCAGCCCAGCAACGATGCGCTGGCCTACGACGTCAATGCCGCCAACGCCTTGCTCGATCAGGCGGGCTGGACCGGGCGGGATGCCCAAGGCTATCGGACCAAAGATGGTGAGCGACTCAAAGCCACCTTGCTGACCTACGACAACCCGGCGTTTCCGGCCAGTGTCTCGGTGGCGATTCAGGCGGACCTGAAGAAAGTCGGCTTCGACATGCCCATCGAAATGCTGCCCCTGACCCGCGTCACCGAACGGCGCTACGCCGGGAAGTTCCAGGCGCTGGCGGCCGGTTACTGGCACACCAACACCCCGGACGGCCTGTTCGTGCTCTACCACAGCCAGTCCATCAGCACGCCGAAACTGATCGGCCAGAACGCTGGCAAGTTCCGCGACGCCGAGCTCGACCGTGTGCTCAGCGCTGCCCGCCGTTCTCGCGACCCGGTGGAGTTGCAGGCCCTCTACGGCGAAGCGCAAAAGCGCCTGACTGAAACCGTGCCCGCCGTGCCTTCGGTGGAAAGCCAGGTGCTGACGGCCTACAGCACGCAGGTCAAAGGGGTGATTTTCGACACCTCCCACAACGTTCCGTTTTTCCCCAGCATCTGGCTGGACCGGGGGCAACCATGAGCACGCTCAAACGTATTTCCCTGCGGCTGGTGGCGGGTGTCGGCGTGCTGTGGGGCGCGGCGACCCTGACCTTTCTGGCGGTCAACTTCAGTGGCGGCGATACCGCGCTGGCGATTCTGGGCGGCCCGGAAGCCTTGCCCACCCCTGAGCTGCTGGCGCGGGTGCGGGCCGAATATGGCCTGGATCAACCGCTGATCGTGCAGTACGGCCACTACCTGGCGCGCCTGGCCCATGGCGATCTGGGCGAGTCCTATCGCCTGCGCATCTCGGTGCTGCAGGCGATTTCCGAACAGATCGGCGCCACCGTGCAGCTGTCGTTCAGCGCGGCGTTGCTGGCGATCGTGCTGGCGCTGGTCTGCGCGATTCTCACGGCCAACCGCACGCGCTGGGTGCGTTCGGTGGCCTCAGGCAGCGAACTGGTGATCTCGTCGGCGCCGTCCTTCGTCATCGGCATCCTGCTGTTGCTGGTGTTCTCGTTTCACTGGCACTGGCTGCCGCCTTCGGGTTCGGTGGGCTGGCGCTCGCTGATCCTGCCTTCGGTGGCGCTGGCTTTGCCAGTGGCGGCAGTGCTGACGCAACTGCTGCGCCAGTCCCTGGAAGACACCCTCGAACAGCCCTTCATTGCCATGGCCCGCGCCAGAGGGCTGTCGGAAACCGCTGTGCGCCTGCGTCACGCCCTGCGCCATGCACTGGTACCGCTGGTGACCCTGGCCGGGTTCATTTTTGCCAGCCTGCTGGGCGGCGCCGTGGTCATCGAACTGCTGTTTGCGCGCCAGGGCATTGGCCGCCTGATGCTCGATGCCACCAGCAACAAAGACGTGCCGATGGTGTTGGGCGTGACCCTGCTGGCCGCCACCGTCTATGTGGTGGTCAACCTGGCCGTCGACCTGATCAACCGCTGGATCGACCCGCGATCGGCCCACGAGTGAGCGCCGATAGACACGCACCCGATCACGAACAAGGAAACCCCGATGAACACCGCAATTGCTCCTGATGTGAAGTTTGAAGACCTGAACCTGCGCTTTGCCGAGGTGTTTGCGCGCATTGCCGACACCGCTGTAGCCCGTGAACAGGAGCGCGAACTGGCCTTCGAAGCCGTGCAGTGGTTGCGCGATGCCGGCTTCGGCGGTTTGCGCGTACCGTTGACCCAGGGCGGGCTGGGCGCGAGCCTGCCGCAGCTGTTCGAGCTGTTGATCAAGCTCGGTGAAGCCGATTCCAACCTGCCGCAGATCGTGCGCGCGCACTTCGGTTTCGTCGAAGGCCGGCTGTCGAGCCGCGACACTGACTCCCAGGAATACTGGCTAGCCAAGGCGGCCGAAGGGCAGCTGTGGGGCGCGGCGATGGCGGAGCGGACCGACACCACGCGCAACTCGGTGACCCTCACGGCTGTCGAGCCGGGCAATACCGAGGCCGGTTGGTTGCTCAATGGCGAGAAGTATTACTGCACCGGCACGCTGTACGCCGACTGGATCGCGGCGGTGGCGCTGGATGGCGATGACTTCGTCAGTCTGGCGGTGCCAACGGACGCGCCGGGCGTAACGGTGGAGGACGACTGGGACGGTTTCGGCCAGCGCTTGACCGGCAGCGGCACCACGCGTTTCAAGGATGTTCACGTGCCGGACGCGCACATCGTGCGGCGCTTCAAGAAGGACGAACTGCGCGCCGAGTCCTACCTCTCGGCGTTCTACCAGCTGTTCCATCTCGCCACCCTGACCGGCATTGCCAATGCCGTGCTGCGCGACGCGACCACCTTCGTCAAGGGACGCACCCGAGGGTTCGGCATTCCGGGGCAATCCAGCCCCAAGGACGATCCGCTGGTGCAGCGAGTGATCGGGCGGCTGTCGAGCCTGGCGTATTCGGCGCGCACGCAGGTGCTGGCCGTGGCCCAGGTGCTGCAGGACGTGTACGAGGCGGAGCAGGGTGGCTACGCCATCGAGCAGCATTACACCGAAGCGGAAATCCGCGCCTATCAGGCCCAGCAGATCGTGCTGGAGCAGGTGCTCGAAGCCACCACGTTGCTGTTCGAAGTCGGCGGCGCCTCGGCCACCAGCGAAACCCGTCGCTTCGATCGGCACTGGCGCAACGCACGCACCTTGGCCTCCCATAACCCGGCGATCTACCGCGAACGGGCGCTGGGCAATTTCTACCTCAACGACATCACCCCCAACGCCGCCTGGCGCACCTTGCAGGCGGCCGACGCCGAGCAGCAGGCCAACGGCGCACGTGACGAAGCGAGCGCAGTATGAGCACAACCACACAGAACATCCGCGACGGGCAAATGAGCCTGGGCATGAACATCCTCGGTTTCGGTGCGCATTCCGGCGCCTGGCGCAGCGCTGAAGTCGCCGCCAATGCCTATCTGGACGTCGAGTACTACCGCAACATCGCGCGGATTTCCGAGCGCGGTTGTCTGGACGCGATCTTTCTCGCCGACGGCCCGGCGCTGGCGGGCGATGTGTCGAAACAGCCTGCCGGTCGACTGGAACCCACGGTTTTGTTGACCGCCGTGGCCCTGGCGACGCAGCGTATCGGCGTGATCGCCACGGCATCGAGCACCTACAACGACCCGTTCAACATCGCCCGGCGTTTCGCCTCGCTGGACCACATCAGTGGCGGTCGCGCCGCCTGGAACGTGGTCACCAACGCCGGGGACGCGGCCGCGCAGAATTTTGGTCTGGCCGGCGCGCCCTTGCACGTCGATCGCTACGCCCGCGCCGATGAGTTCATCGACGTCACGGTCAAGCTCTGGGACAGCTGGGAAGACGACGCGATCATCGGTGACGCCCGCGCCGGGCGTTTCGCCGACCCGAAGAAAGTCCACGCCATCGATTTCGTCGGCCAGCATTTTTCGGTCAAGGGCCCGCTGAACGTGCCGCGTTCGCCTCAGGGGCGCCCGGTGCTGGTTCAGGCGGGCTCGTCCGAGGGCGGCAAGGCGCTGGGCTCGCGCTACGCCGATGCGATTTTCACCACCCAGACCACGCTGGAAGACGGCCAGCTGTTCTACCGCGAGATGAAAGAGCGCGCGGCGGGCTGGGGACGCAACCCGGAGCACCTGAAGATCATGCCGGGGCTGTCCACGGTCATCGGCAGCACCGAGGCCGAGGCCCACGCCCGCTTCGATGAACTCAACGCCTGGAACGGC
>Ga0213820_1000709_pt1 | contig 19366 bp, 11 predicted proteins | sample MC6MC0910MG_FD_179889 | JGI IMG/M metagenome (GOLD analysis project Ga0213820, IMG submission 179889) | Enriched soil aggregate microbial communities from Iowa State University, Ames, United States - MC6-MC0910-MG | ecosystem: Environmental > Terrestrial > Soil > Unclassified | place: USA: Iowa... | reverse complement strand
ATTATTTATTATTATACTTCCTTCTTTGAGAAACAATTTTTTTAGTTCAAAAAGAAAAAGCTGCTTTTATAACAGCTTTGATCTTCATCTCTTGTTCCTATTGGTATTATAAGGCTAGCCAAATGTTTCTGGTTAACCTTTTTCAATATGGTCTCATTATTACGCTAGTCGGGATAGAACGGAGCACACGTGGGACTTAATTCCATCAAAAACTGTACACCCGATGCTTATTAAACTCGATAGTGTTTACAAACATAATAACCGCGTCCCCAAGATTCAATGTTTATACTAGTCCCTTTTTAAACCAAAATACAAATTTTTTTACAATATATAAAATAATTAGGTTACTTATTACACTAGAAAACCAGTTCCATTTTTTAAAATAAAATAAAGAACTGTATTTTTCAATAACAATTGAATAAGTGGCAATTGCTATTGCAAATATCAAAAAATGTATACAGATTCTTAGTTTCACTTTTTCAGTAGGATATAAAAAAATAAAAAATACCACAAATGTTGGATATATAAAATAATGTAGAGAAAAACTCATCTTTGTAGCAGTATTAAATTCTCGAAACGGAAATTCCACCAAACCAAATAACACTTGTAAGTATTCAAAAATCCATGCAATCGTTTGTACAAATATAAATGTTATATGTGCATATCTCTTACTTTCCTTCGGTATATATTTCAGCAATAAATATATTGATACTAGCCACGAAAATAACAATATAAGGATTTCTTTTATCATCTGCTTTCAACCTTAACTAATCTTTTTCTAAACCAGAGATAATATTTATGGTTTAAATATAGCGAAATAATTACAGATATTAGTGTCCAATACCATTTCCATTCATGATATTTCACGAGTGTTGTATACCTCTCAAGAACTACCTCAACAATAGTGAAGAAACCAGCAAAAGATATGTAATATATTAGTGAGTTTTTTCTTTTCATTTTATTTGGATAATACAAACTAAAAAAAATTGCAACAATAGGAAACACGAAGAATTCAAATGAGAAACTCGTTCTGTTATATTCATTTGCCTTTGGATATAACTGTGTGGGATATTCAATCCATCCCATTTCTACGGCAAATAAGCCAGCTGGCCAAGTAATAATTTGGAGGAACAAATATAAAACCCATGCATCTCTTACCTTTTCTCTTGGCAACAATTTAATAATTGCTATAATGCATAGAAGCGAAAAACCTATTAACAACCATCTGTCAATATTCATCCGATATTCACCCTAAAAGGAATTAATGTTTGTATTATCTTCCTTTTTAAAAAAAATATAACTTTTTTGTGAAACAAGGAATTTAAGATTATTCCTTTTGTATTCATCACTGATTGCGTAGACAAAGGTAATCACCCGTGAGAGAAGGTAAGAATAACGACGGGGCTCAAGGGATTTTAACAATAAAAAGGCAAGAAAACCAAATGCCATAATATGTGTCGATTTCCGAACGATAAGATTAAGAGTATCGATCTTGTCAGCTTGGGCAGTTGGGATATCGATAGTATTGTGCTCCGCGTCGAATACCTTATGAATGGCAAATTTCGCCTTTGGCTCTGTGCCGGATGGGAGCAGGCAGAACCATGATCCGTCTGCAAGATGGTATTTCAAGACATTGGAACGAGGCAAATCAATGCAGGTCTCCGCTCCATCCTCAAACCTTACGGAAGTTAAATAATCTTCAACTGCCGCTACTTCAATTCTAGAAACTAATGTTAATCTTTCTCTTCTAAATGTATCCATTAAGTCAGCAATCTGGGCTGCTCCGTTTTTTCCTTTAAAGTAATAGATTTTAGTGATTTTTGATAGAATCCATACTTTTCAAATATGGCTAAAGTCCTTCATACATCGTCATGTCTTTTGATTTATAGTAAGCGGTAACCTCGGCAACAAAAATGCCTGATTGGACAGAATCCTTGTCACTGACAATGGAACCAATCGAATAAGCATAGCTTTCCTCATACCCAAACAGAAAGGTATGCTCTCCTGTTTATTCGTATTCATCAATCTTTTTGCCTAGCTGTTGGGCTTTTCATCGGATAACAAAGAACTAGCAATTTTCGACAATCTTAGGGCGGTGCAAGGCACCGGAATTTTTTCTGCCCGTTCAAGTGGGATAAAATGAATCCTTCTAAATGGTAAATCCTCCCCATATAATCTAGTCCTTTATGACCTTCCTCTTATTTACAGTATAAATATAGATTGATATATTCTAATTATTCTAAAAAATGAAAGGGGTTCCAAATGGGAAAGTGGTATAACAAATTTATAGTTTTCTTCACTGCTCTTGTAATGGTTTTGGGGTTGTACGCAGCTCCAGCAGGTGCTGTTTCTAATTCAGCGAGTACCGTCGCTGAAAGAGTTTTATCTGTTGAGATTGAGGAAGCGACGATATTTGAATTGCAGCATGCGATGCAGAGGGGGGTTTTAACCTCTGAGGAATTGGTTCAATTCTATCTCAATCGAATTGAGGAGTACGATGACAGTATTAACTCCATCATTACGGTTGACGAAAATGTATTAGAAGAAGCGAAACAACTAGATAAAGAGCGCAAAGCGGGAAAAGTTCGCGGTCCCTTGCATGGAATTCCGGTTATTTTAAAAGACAACTATGATACATACGATATGCCTACTACTGCAGGATCCCTGTCACTTGAAGGTTCCATCCCTCTAAAGGATGCTTATCAAACAAAGAGATTAAGAGATCAAGGTGCAATCATCTTAGGGAAAGCGAACCTGCATGAATTTGCTTTCGGATTCCAAACAATTAGTTCCCTTGGTGGACAAACCTATAATCCATATGATTTAACAAGATACCCAGGTGGTTCAAGCGGTGGTACGGCAGCAGCGGTTGCTTCCAACTTTGCCACTGTCGGATTAGGGACAGACACCGGTGGGTCCATCCGAATTCCTTCGTCCTTTAATAACCTGGTTGGACTTCGTCCTACTATGGGACTTGCCAGCCGCGATGGAATCATTCCACTTGCACTATCACAGGATGTCGGAGGACCGATGGGACGTACGGTTGAAGATGTGGCTGTCGTACTCGATGCAATTGCTGGCTATGACCCAGCTGACCCGGTTACTGAAGCCAGTATCGGAAAAGTTCCAAAAACCTATACTCATTATCTTAAGAAAAATGGATTAAAGAAAGCTCGGATAGGCGTTATTCGCGACCTGTTTGGGAATGATCCTCAAGTCAATAAAGTGATGGATCAAGCGATTGCGGACATGGAAGCGCTTGGAGCAGAAGTGTTCGAGGTAACAGTTCCAAATCTTAGTCAAATTCTTTCTTATCCAAGCTTAAGCGGATACGAATTTAAATTTCAGTTAAATGATTATTTGGCTAGCCTTGGGCCGGATGCACCTGTAAGGACGTTATCAGATATTATCGAGAGCGGGAAATTCCATCCAAGTTTGGAAAGTGGATTAAAATCCCGAAATGAAAGAGAATCATTAGAAAATGATGAGGAATACCATGACATTATTACCAATCGTCCTAGAATGGCAAGGGAAAGCTTAATGGCAACGTTTAATGAACATGACATTGATGCACTACTCTATCCAACTTCGAGTGCTTTACCGGCACAGGTGGGAAGAAGCCAAGGTGCAGGTAATGCTAATCGCTTAAGTCCTTATTCAGGCTTCCCTGCGATCTCGGTTCCTGCCAGCTTCAGTGACAACGGCCTTCCAGTCGGGCTCGAGCTGCTAGGAAAAGAATTCGACGAGCCAACATTGATTAAACTAGCCTACGCTTATCAAGAAGGAACTAACCATCGAAAAGCGCCTGAACTAGAATAAGAACCCACATAGAAAAGGGGTCAATCCCACTAGCCTTGCAAGTCTTGAGAAAATAAAACAAGTTTTACTAATGAAAAAAACTCCTATTGTAGAAATTGTTAACCTTGTTTTGTTCTCTAAACGAACAAGTCTTCTACAAAGGAGTTTTTTCAATGAGTAATGAAAGTACATCATTTTTTGTAAAAAGGAACTGAGCGGAGTTGAACTGCACCCCAATTGTTAATCTCATACACCCTTTAGTAGAATAACTTGAAAATTTTCATCATTTTCGATTGAAATAAAGACCGAGCCAACCAGTTTCATGTGTTTCACATTTGTCCAGTTAAAACCCTTATCCACAACGTAAAGCCCCCATTGGCTAAATATCTCACCTGTCATTTATTCCAACAAGTAAGAAATAATTTCTTGGTTCGTACATTGTAGTGAGCTTGGGATATCATCACGGTTTGAATTTAGTCTAAAATAACAAGTGTCGACTTTATCCTGATACAAACGATATCGTAATAAACTCTTTTCATTTGCAAGTTTACTTACAATCTGTTCAAAAAATTGTCCTTGAGTCATCATATCCACTGAACCTAAGTGAAATATCCCTTTTAAGTCATTTTCAATAATAAATCGTAGTTGTTTTGCTAACTGAACATCTAAAAGGTTGTTACATACAAGATTGCTGTACACATCTATTACTGAATTATTGTTTATGCTTTCTTTGATTAAGTTCCATCTTGGAGAATTCTTACCCCATATCGCTGGAATTCGGATGATTATCACTCTCTCATCCAAAATTTCTTTTAGCAAATTTTCACATTTAATTTTGAATTTCCCATAATCTGATTCGGCAATAGGTATATCTGTTTCTACGTGAGATCTTGAGGAGTCCCCATCAAACACATTTGTGGTAGAAAAATAATAAACACGGCTGCTATTATTTTGTAATTCTTTAGCCAATTCTTTATGAAACGTGAGCTGTTGATCAAACTCTCCTCTTAGGCAAGAAATCACGATGTCGGGTTTAATTGTACTTATAATATCCTTCAGCTTATCGATTTGCTGAACTTCTAATTGGAACTGCTTATCATTGGGAAGACTAGTTAACGAAGAAAAATATGTTCCATAAAGGTCAAATTCATTTGTAAATTCATCTATTAAAGCTTTTCCTACAAGACCACTTGCACCTAGAATAAGAATCTTTTGCATCACTATTTCCCCCATTCGAAAACTCCTTTATAATATAAAACGAACAGTACCTAAAAAAAGATACGCCCTAATTTCTAAAGTTATTCAAGAAATTGATTTTCAGCTAAACCGCCTCTTTAGTTCACTATGAAAGCTCTTATTTTTTATTGTTTTTCTCCTTATCATCACCTTGTTTGCTTTCCTCTTCTTTTTCGTCCTTTTCTTCATGAAATTCAACTGTCGTTTGTGCAGTAATATAATCGAATGGAGTGTAGTTATTATCCGGAAGCGTTCTATTTTTTATTATTTTGTAAGCAATTATTCCAATTATGCAAACTACTAGAACTGTAAATAATATAGTTAAAGACATTAAAATTATCATGTGAAATCTCCTCGATTTTCATCATTATGACATATATATTATTACGTGTTTTATTTCTAGGAGTTTCAAGAACTTCAATTTATAAGCGATTACTTTAAATTCCACGAATCACTATTGCTTTGCTTGCCTAACCTGCTCCGTTCAATAAGAAAAAGCCATGAAATGTTATTGTGGATATTGAGATAAAAATAAGAGACCTCCAGCATAGCCAGAAGTCCCCTGTCTTATTCGATTAAAGCTCCTTAAGTGAATATGTAATTATTTAGGTATAACAGGAACCCAAAGTTCATGTCTTGGTTTATGCTTTGGTCCGTAATAACATTCGATACATGGTAAATTAGCCAGTTCATAACTAGAAGTTGGAACCCATTCTGAATATAAACGTTTCCATGCCTCTACAATATTTGGAAAAACTGCCCATGTACTTGGAGGAATAATAAGTGTTTCCTTATCAATTGGAGGCTCCCCATCATATCGTACCCCCATAAAATAAGCAAATTCATCCTCTGTTATGGCTGCTTCATTTCCACAAACGCCCAAGAGGCTTTCAAGTGTACATTTTGGATTTTCCCATGACATATCAATTAACTCTTGCATAAATCCATCTTTTTTCGCACTGTTCCAAAGCGAAGGAATTGTTTTAAATGCTCTACTTGTTTTTACAGGCTTACTCTTTCCTATAATTCTTAATTCAAAATCAATATTCTCAATTCTGTACTCCATTTCAGTGTCTCCCTTAATTGAAATTTGAAAGGAGATTCTTGGAAAGGCTTTTAATTGAACCCCTTTATTGCGAGCATCAGAGGGTTTTAATCCAAGTGTTTTTTGAAAAGCACGTGAAAACGAGTCTGCAGAATCATATCCATATTTCATTGCTAGGTCGAGAATCCTAATATCGCTTTTTTGAATTTCAAACGCAGCAAGTGTTAATCGCCTCCGTCTAATATATTCTGAGAGTGATATGCCTGAAATAGCTGAAAACATCCTTGAAAAATGATATTCCGAACAAAAAGCGACCTGTGCAATCTTTTTATAATCTAACTCTGCATCAAGATGATTTTCAATGTAATCCAATGCGTTATTCATTCTCTCTAGCCAATCCATATTTTCTCTCCTTTCAATACTTAATCTAAAGGAAAAGGGACTTTTTGGTCCGACATTTCATGCACAAAGATGTCGGGTATATTTGCTTCCCAATTAGCTTAATTCTATTATCTTTAGATAATTTCCTTCTTGTGCTAACTTTTGAATAAGATCTCTTTTAAATGGACCAACAATCAATGATTTTCAGTCCATATATGGATATTTATGAGTTAGTTGTTCCGAAAGATAATCTTTTACGTAAACTTAACGATCTGGTTGATTTCTCTTTTGTTTATAACGAACTTAAGGATAAATAATAGGTCTATTAGGCATGGAATTGCAAGGTGCAATGACAATATTTACAGTAAATCTCAAAAGAATATTGACACTAATAGATTAAAATAAGAAGAATGGATCTAATTCGCATAAAAAACGACTCTAAAATCACATTTTGGATTTTTGAGTCGTTTTTTTGGCTGTTTACATAGAATATTTTTAAAAAATCCGAAGGATTTTCAGTGCCCTCCTTTCGGAACGGCTTTGCGTTTTCTACGATGTGGAGTGGGAAAATAAAACTATTAAATTACTGAATGTGAGTATTTGTCCATTTCTATGTATCAATTAAACCAGGACCATCGAATTGTTTTAAAAAAAAAATGGAACATCATCCTCGAAAAGATGATGAAACTAGTCAAAAGGATTTAGCTTAATTATGAAATAAGCACTGTCGACCTCATTTTGGACTAGTTTTCTAATTTTCCCAATAACAACTAAACTATCAATTTCCGAATATTCTAATTTATACGACGAAATTAGACACAAAAGCCATTTTTAAAGGGCTATTTTTAGAGTAGCACTTAGTTATTTACATATAGTGTGCACCAGAAAGGTGGGTAGTAGATTCATTGATGAAGGAAAATACTTAGGGGGGTAAGAGGATGAAAAGAAAACAACGCCGATGGCTATCGATTCTACTTACAGCAATTCTAGTATTGCCGTTGCTCCTGCAACCGCAAATGAATGCTGACGCTGCTACAAAAGGAGTAAGTGTTTCAGCCAAGGATGAGCTACAAACACCAAAGCAAAAAGTAACGAATTCGTTGTACAAGCAATTTGAAGACCAAGATAAAGTAACCTTTCTCATCAAAATGAAAGAGCAGGTGGATGCTGCTAAAGTTGCAAAGGCAGCTGAGGATAAAGCCAAGCTGCAGAAGGCGACACCTGCAAAAACAAAATCATTAAAGCGAAACACAATTGTTTCCGAGTTAAAAGCAACTGCACAGGAAACACAGATTGACGTGTTAGCGTTTCTTGAAGAGCAAGTGAAGGCTGGAAAGGCCAAGGGCGTTCATTCCTACTATATCGTAAATGCGATTGCGGTTACAGCAACGCAAGAGGTAATGGAAAAAGCAGCGGCATTTCTAGAGGTTGAAAAAATCCTCCCGAACGAAACAAGACAATTGTTCGTTCCGGAAAAATCTGCAGGTACAGCTGTACAAGAACCGGCAGCAGGAATCAATTCGATCGAATGGAATATTGATCGTGTAGGAGCCCCTGCGGTTTGGGAAATGGGGATCGATGGAAGCGGAGTTGTCATTGGCTCGATTGATACCGGAGTGCAATGGGATCACCCGGCATTAAAGGAAAAATATCGTGGTTTTAATAAGGCAACAGGGCAAGCGGATAATACGTATAGCTGGTTTGACGCAACTAGTGGTCAAACTACACCATATGATGATCACGGGCATGGAACACATACAACAGGAACAATGGTTGGTTCAGAGCCGAATGGTTCCAATATCATCGGTGTCGCACCAGGTGCAAAGTGGATTGCAGTAAAGGCATTCACGCCAGATGGTGGTACAGATGCAGATTTATTAGAAGCTGGTGAATGGATGATGGCCCCAGGTGGAAATCCTGACAAGGCACCAGATGTTATCAATAATTCATGGGGCGGTGGTCCTGGGCTAGATGAGTGGTACCGTCCGATGGTTCAGACGTGGAGAGCGGCAGAAATCTTCCCGGAATTCTCTGCAGGAAATACAAACTTAAGTAATCCTGGCGGCCCTGGATCTATAGCGAATCCGGCAAACTACCCGGAAGCAGTCGCTACAGGGGCAACTGATATTAACAACAAACTTGGAGGCTTTTCCTTACTTGGGCCTTCTCCATATGGAGAAATCAAACCGGAACTTTCAGCACCGGGTGTCAATATTCGTTCTGCTGTCCCTGGTGGCAGCTATGAAGGCGGATGGAATGGAACCTCGATGGCTGGTCCGCACGTTTCAGCAGCCATTGCCTTACTTAAACAAGCAAATTCAAGCTTAACAGTCGATGATCTAGAACGAATTTTACAAACAACAGCCATTCCTTTAACAGACAACAAATACCCAACATCACCAAATAACGGTTATGGCTCAGGATTATTGAATGTATTTGATGCCGTATCTGCTGTTGTTTCTGGTTTAGGGAAACTAAAAGGCCAGGTAATGAAAGAAGGAACCGACAGTGAAGCACCGGTGTTAACACATTCCCAACCTGCCACGTTTTTTGCAGGAATGCCGTTAACGTTAGAAGCTTCAGCTGCCGATAATATTAGTGTAACAAATGTATCGCTCCAATATCAAAAGCAAGATGGTTCATGGAAGACTGTTGCTGCCCAGCGGATTAGCGGCGATTACAAAAATGGAACTTACCGCGTGAATATTCCTGGTGCAGAGATTTCAGGCAATGCTTTCGTATATAAGTGGAAAGCTCTTGATTTCGGTGGAAATGAATCTGTTAGTGAACATAGGGTCACTGTTCTTCCGGGGATTACAGTAGGCTATGTTGCTGATTTTGAAAGTAATCCTGATGGCTGGACTTCATATGGTGCCAATAATTCTTGGCAGTGGGGTAAGCCAACAAACGGTCCTGGGGCAGCTTTTTCCGGTGAAAAAGTATATGCGACAAATCTAACTGGAAATTATGATAGCAAAGCGAACGCTTCGTTACAGATGCCGCCTATTGATTTACCGGAAGGAAGCAGTTATCTCCAATTTAAGCAATGGTATGAGCTTGAAAGAAACTATGATTATGGGCATGTATTTGTCTCAACAGACGGTGTGAACTGGGTTCAAAAGCTTCGCGTTAATAATTTGTCAAATGGCTGGATTGACGGTGAAGTGAATTTAAGTGAATATGCGGGCCAAAGAATTTATGTAGCTTTCAACCTCACAACCGATGGAAGTGTGACAAAGCAAGGCTGGTATATAGATGATGTTCGCTTAACAAATGCACCACTTGCTGCACCACAAAAAGCAGAGGTGGACGTCACAACAGAAAAAGGGGAGTCTGCAACAGATTCTGTTAAAAAAGAAAAGGTCAATCCTGATAAGTTAACAATGATGATGCCTGAGCTGAAAAAGGAAGTAAGCACTGAAAAGGCAGCTCCAATGCAATTACCTATGCAGGCTCAAGTAACGGTTGTGGAATCCGGTCGTTCTGTAACCACCAATCCGGCTAATGGAAGCTTTGAGATGACACATGCAGCAGGAACATTTACGGTCATTGCTGAAAGCTATGGCTATCACTCGCAAACTAAATCAGTAACGATTGCACAGGACGGAGAAGCAACAGCGAACTTTACACTTCAGGAAAAAGCGAAGGGAACTGTTTCAGGAACGATCAAGAATAAGCAATCAGGACAGCCAGTTGCTGGTGCGACTGTATATGTTATAGAAGATGCAGCCGTACAGCCTGTCCAAACGGATGAAAATGGACATTTTTCAATTACAGGATATGAAGGTGACTATACGCTTAAAGTCATCGCACCACACTATTACAGTCAAGAAGCGACTATTAAACTAAAAGGGAACATCGAGAAGAATTTTGATATTAAGCCTTTCATTGGATTCCCAGGTGAAATCGGCTATGACGATGGCACAGCTGAAAACGCGCGAGCATTTTACGATGCCGGAAATGGCTGGGCTGTAAAAATGTCATTAGCAAAAGGACAGAAAAAGGCATTAGTGACAGGCGGTTTGTTCCGCTTCTGGACTTCGGAATGGCCAGTTCCAGGAGGCACTGCCTTCAAAGTAGCAGTATATGATGCTTCAGGCCCTGAGGGTGCACCTGGTAAAAAACTAGCCGGTCCTTTTGATGCTACCGCACTTCGAAATGGCCAGTGGACAAAAGTAGATTTGGGCAGCCATGGTATCCTTGTCGAAGGCGATTTCTATATGGTCTATATCCAAGCTGATGTAAATACGAAAGCACCTGGTCTGGCAACAGATGAGAATGGGCCAAACGCGAAGCGAAGCTGGCAGCTTGTTGGTGGCGCATGGACACCTTCTCCAGAAGCTGAGGGTAACTATATGATTCGTGCCGTGGTTGATTATGAAGTAACAGAACCAACGATTACCTCTCCTGTTGATGGCACGTTCACCAACGTTGAAACAGTAACTGTGAAAGGTGAATCTGCACCAACGACAAAGGTTCATATTTTTAATAAAGGCGAAGAAGTTGCTACCGTTGATTCAAAAGATGATGGCACATATTCTGTTGACGTGAAGCTCAAAAAGGGTGAGAACCAATTAACAGCAAAAGCATCTACAGCACAAGGAATGACGGATGCATCCGCACCTGTAAATGTAACCTATGATGCCGATGCGCCGGAGTTAACGATTGGCTCGCCAACTGATGGAAGTAAATTGAATAAAGAAACCGTCACCGTTACCGGAACTGTCGCGGATAACTATTTAAATTTCGTCCTTGTTAATGGAACTACAGCGAAAGTAGAGAATGGAAAGTATTCCGCAAGAATTATGCTTGATGAAGGAAAGAATGATATCAAGGTTGTGGCCAAAGATAAGGCCGGAAACACGACTGAAAAGTCGGTGAAGGTCGACGTCAAATACACAGCACCATTAATTCAAAATGTAAAACCTGAAGTGGATAAGGTATTGAAGAAGGGTGAAAGTGTTAAGATTGAGTTTACAAGTGAGCCTGGCTTGAAAGCATCTTTCTTCATTCATATGCCGCTGACACAAACGAGAACATCACAACTGGCGAATGCAACAGAGCTTCCAATGATGGAGGTTTCACCTGGATATTATGTCGGATACTATACAGCTACAAAGGATATGGTAGCGTCTGGTGCCACAATTGAGGTGAAAGCTGTTGATTCATATGGAAATGAATCAAGACAAACAGCTAATGGAAAATTATATATTAATGTGAAGAAATAGTAAAAAAGAAATAATGAATGATAAAAAAGGAGCTCTCCACGTATGTGGTGATGCTCCTTTTTTCTATCTTAAAATTTCATTGAAGAATGCATGTAAATTTGCAGAGGATTTGAAGGATAGTAATGGATGTTGTCGAATTTCTATACCTATAACAATTTACCTAGTAAGCGGGGAGAATTATGAACAGATCGGGTCAAATTATTTTAGTGTTGATTTCAATAGCATTTACCGCATATCAAAAGATATGGGCTCATCACGCTTTTTTTACAATAGACTTTTTTATTTTTACTCTCATTGCATGGGTTGTCGGTTGGCAATATGATAAGGCACGATTTTTTGAAAAAAAAGCACGTGCCAGTGAAGATAGCTATAAGAAATTAATAGACTCTTTACCAGATCCGGTATATATCACCCAAAATCATAAATTTCTTTATGCAAATAATGCTGCTGCTAGGTTAGTTGGAGCCAAAAATAATAAAGAAATAATTGGTAAAAACATTTTTGAATTTATTTTTCCAGAGTATAGTGACCGCTTAATGGAACGATTTAAGCAGATTATGAAAGAGGAACAGCCCGTTAACACGATTGAATACAAAGCAAAACGTTTAGATGGATCGGCATTCTTTTTTGAAGTATCTGCCTTATCTATCGTTTTTGGCGGAAAAGAGGCTATTCTTTCAATTGGAAAGGATATTACTGATAGAAAAGAACAGACGGAACGGATGCTGCAAAAGTCAGAAAAACTGGCACTGTTAGGACAAATGGCAGCAGGTATTGCCCATGAAATTCGAAATCCCCTCACTTCCATAAAAGGATTCATACAGTTATTTAAGGTGAATCAACAAAAAGAGGAATACTTTGATATTGTGCTATCAGAGCTTGAACGGATCAATATCATCGTTGGTGAATTCCTTGTTCTTGCTAAACCAACTGCAGCTGTATATGTTGAAGGGGATGTAAAGGTTTTAATTAAGGATGTTGTTACCTTAATTGGTACTCAATCAATTTTGAATAATGTAGAGATTTTCGTTAATTTTGATCAGGATTTGCCGAAGATTAGCTGTGAAGAAAATCAGTTGAAGCAGGTTTTTCTAAACCTTTTTAAAAACGCAATTGAGGCCATGCCCCAAGGTGGAATTATTGAGGTAAAAGTGAAGGATATAGAAGAAGGGAAGATCTCGATTAAAATTATCGATCAGGGTATCGGTATTCCGAAAGAAAGATTATCAACACTTGGAGAACCTTTTTATACTACAAAGGAAAAAGGAACAGGTCTTGGGCTTATGACCTGCTTTAAAATAATTGAAAGTCATAAAGGAGTATTAACAATTGAAAGTACAGTTAATAAAGGAACAACAATCGAAATTACCTTACCTACCATTACACAGCCCTTATTAAGAAATGAACAGGTATATGTGTAAGATTTTTTTTGCAGTAAATTGTGCTCCCTTTATGGACACCACTTTCATGTGGGGTCTTTTTCTTTTTTAGAGAAAAGGTCAATACAAATTTAATTAGATTTTAATTATGACATTTTGCTATAATAATAGTTGTGGAAAATATAAAATGTAAAAAAAAGGAATTAATGATTGCTTTTTTCTTAGCACTTAGGGGGTACTTATGGGGAAAAATAGATATGTATTTTGGGGGCTTGTGATTACCACCCTCATTTCGGCGCTTGATGCCAATATTATGCAAACGGCAAGTCCCACCATTGTAAAACAACTCGGTGGCATGGAGTTGTTTGCTTGGATTTTTGTTGTTTACATGTTAGCAAGTACTGTTACAGTACCACTATACGGGAAATTATCGGATATGTATGGCCGGAAAAGGCTGTTAATGATTGCAGTTGGCCTATTTACGATCGGCTCGATTCTTTGCGGAATGGCGAATTCCATGGTAATGCTGATTGTGTTTAGAGGGATTCAAGGCCTGGGAGCCGGCGGAATGATTCCACTTTCGATGATTATCGTTGGAGATTTGTTTACGATAGAAAAACGCGGAAAAATCCAAGCGGTTTTTAGCACCATTTGGGCCATTTCCTCAATCGTGGGTCCCGTTTTGGGTTCTTTTTTTGTTGAAGCCTTGACATGGAGATGGATTTTCTTTATCAATATTCCAATCGGTATAGCCACCGTGCTTTGTTTGATTCCCTACCAGGAAAAATTGGAATTTAAAAAGACGTATATCGACTATAAAGGGTTCTTCCTTTTCGGAATTTCGATTACACTTTTGCTACTGGCCACAAACGTTGGAAATCCTTTTTGGTATCTTGTAATTGGTTTTATCGGTTTGATTGTTTTTATTTTTGTCGAAAGGAAGGAAGAGCATCCGTTTCTTCCAGTTTCCCTTTTTAAAAATAGAGGCATACTTATGACCAATCTTTTCATGTTATTTTACTGTCTATCATTTTTTGGAACATCGAACTTTATTCCTTTATTCTTGCAACAAGGCAACCATATGAGTATTTATAAAAGCGGGCTGATTCTATTAAGTATTGCAGTCGGCTGGATGTTTGGAAGTACACCGGCCGGGAAGTGGATCCTGCGCTTTGGCTACAAAATCTTATTTATCATCGGCAGCTTTATTACTACTGTTTCAGGATTAGCACTCTATTTATTCATTCAGGATATTTCCTATATTGGATTGTTTTTGATTTTGACTGTTCAGGGTGTTGCCTTTGGTTTATTATTTGCAGTGGGAACGATTGCTTCTCAAGAATTTGCCGAATCGCATATCAAGGGTATGTCGACATCGCTGCAAATTTTTTTAAGAAACATTGGAACCTCTATTGGAGTTACCATCATGGGTTTACTCATTAATCATGCGGCAAGCGTTGTCATCGGGATGAAAAACGTGTTTCTTTATGCCCTATGTATGAGTCTCATAACCGTTGTGTTAAGCTTTCTAATCCCGGCTAAAACAGCCGCATCTTTAAGTGAAGACCACATCAAATAAGGTGAGCCATTGGCTCACCCTTATTTTTCTCCTCTAAATTTTTCTCCAATCTACCCAACAGTACTGGAACGATTTAAACCTAATTGAACGACCACTTGATGTTGTTGTCCGTCATCCACTAGTTGCAGAAAGGACTGCTCACCTACATCCTTGCCGTCAACTACCCATTTCACTGGAACACCATGGTCTTGTGTACAATCGACCTCAAGTGAATAGGTTGTCTTTCCATATCGATAGTCGATTGTGAATGATTTCCATTCAGATGGCACACAAGGTTGTAGCGTTAGTTGATCACCTTGAAGCTTAAGCCCCAATACATATTCTAATCCTGCCTGGTACATCCAGCCAGATGCTCCGGTGTACCACGACCAGCCACCCCGGCCTTGATATGGTTTTGCGGTATACACATCAGCTGACATTGCATATGGTTCATTTTCATAAATCTGTACGTCACGGAAGGTCTTTGTATGTGTGATTGGGTTGAGCATAGAAAAAAGCTCAAATGCCTTATCACGCCGATCTAACATTGCCCATGCGACAATTCCCCATATTACACCATGTGTATACTGTCCGCCATTCTCACGGATTCCAGGTGGATAACCCTGAATATAGCCTGGGCTAGGTTTTGTCACATCAAATGGTTTTGTTAGTAACCGAGCAAGGTTCAAATCTCGATCGACAAGTTCACGGTCAAACGAAAACATTGCACGCGATTGTCGGTCGCTAGAAGCTCCTTGTGAAATGACAGACCATGACTGGGCGATGGCATCAATTCGACATTCCTTGTTCTGATTCGATCCAATCCATGTCCCAGCATCTGAAAAAGCTCGACGAAACCAAGCACCATCCCAGGCATAATGGTTTAGGTTCTGCTTTAATTCGTGTGCACCCTGTTCAAACTGTATGACGACATCGTGAGGAACTACATCGTTCCGAAGTCTTGTAAAACGCTTCAGAATATCCAGAAGGAACCACCCTAGCCACACACTCTCGCCACGCCCCTTAGCACCAATCCTACTCATACCGTCATTCCAGTCCCCAATCCCCATAAGAGGAATTCCGTGTTCACCAAAGTTTAAGGAACGGTGAATGGCCCGGAGGCAATGTTGTAGAAGTGTTCCTATCTCATCTGAAATAACAGTATCTTCATACCGCTCTAATTCTCCCTCTTTCAGAACTTCGCTGAACAGAAACGGAACTCTCTCATTGAGAATGTCGTAATCATCTGTCTGTTCTATATAGCGGGATACAGTGTAGGGAAGCCATAATAAATCATCTGAAAATCCCGTACGTATTCCTTTATGCGTTTCTTCGTGCCACCAGTGTTGGACATCTCCTTCTTGATATTGGTGGGCAGCATTAATGAGTATTTGCTTCCTAGTGATAGAAGGGTCTACATGTAATAAAGCCAGTGAGTCCTGCAATTGATCACGGAATCCAAATGCACCACCTGCTTGATAAAACGCAGTGCGTGCCCACAAACGACAAGCAAGTGTTTGATATAAAAGCCAGCCGTTCATCATGATATCCATTTCTCGGTTCGGTGTCTTAATCTGTACCTGTCCAAGGAAGTGCTTCCAATGACGTGTCACGTTTGCAAGTGTATCCTCATAGGAAGAAGGGAGACCATACTTTCCAATAAGCGAAAGTGCTTCGTCTTTAGAGGACGCACAGCCAAGCAAAATGGTCATCGATAATTCTTCTTCTGCGGGTAGTTCAACCAAAGCCTGAAGTGCTCCACATGTATTAGAAAATGTACCTGTACGCTTTGACAGTTTTTCTTCCAAAAGGGCTGAAGGGCATTCCAATGTACCACTATGGCCAATAAATTCAGCCCGATCACCAGTCCAAGAAATCCTATGTTCCGTTTGTTTAGTCCTACTATCGGGCATTGAAATGTGCATAAAACCGACTGCATCGCGAAATGTCTCTTGGTACGTGTTCCGAGCAAATAGTGCCTTATGATCCTCATCCCATTCCGTAACGATGTAGGGTGCCTCGGCTTCTCTCATTACCCCGAGAACCCATTCAGCATAATACGTAATGGCAACATGCTTAGCAGTTTGACTAGTGTTTCGCAGTCGGAGCTGGATCAGTTTCAAGGTATCCTTCAATGGAACTGTGGTCTCCATTGTATGAACTATATCTCCATCTAGTTGTTCAAACCTGCTAAATCCTTTACCATGAGTGACCTTATATGTGAACCCGTTACCAGCTGGTTTTGGTGTAGCTGACCAGATTTGATTCGCTTCGACGTCACGTATATAAAGACATTCCCCAGGTTGATCTAGCACTGGATCATTTCTCCAAGGCGTAAGTTTACATTCACGTGAATTGCGCCACCAACTATATCCAGTACCAAATTCAGTCAGTAAGCAACCGAAATTTGGATTTGAGAGGATATTACTCCATGGTCTTGGCAGAAAATTACCATCCTGCACATAAACCTGGTATGCCTGACCCTCGTCAATGAAACCGCCCCAACCATTGAAAAATTCAGCTTCTGATGAAATACTAGCAGTTTGCTTTTTCCGGTGTTTTTTTCGGATTGGAATAGGTCGCTCTTGTCTAGTCGTTATTTCACCTTCATGAATTCGCAATTGTGCATGTAAGCTTGGACCCCCAGCACGTAGCATGACACGTGACACCGCCATGAGGAGATTTCGTTCATTCTCTTCTAGTTGAGAAGACTTGAGGCCAATAATTCGCTTCATCTCCCATATTCCTCTTGCTGCTAGATAATCACGTAAACGGTTCATAAGTTGGTCCTGATAGCCACCCACGGTCTCATCAAGTACGACGAGATCGATTTCCAGTCCAAGCGTGCATAAATATTGATGTTGACGTGCTAACAATACAACGAACGGCAGATCGGCTAAATTGTTGACTGTAACCATCACAATTGGCACGTCTCCACTAATTCCATGGGACCACAGGGAAGATTGTCCTAAAGAATTGTGTGCAATTGCATTCCGACGTACTTGTGTGAGCGGTGAAGTATATAGGAGCCGTCCAGCCAATTGATATGAAACAGACGCCTGCTTCGGAGTCAGGTGGAGATGCCTGAGATTAATTTGCGAACGCACCCAAGCTAAATGAAAAGTGCGATCTAATTGCTTCGGTTCACATAATTGATGAGTAATGTACAGTGCTTTCTCGCGGGTTTCTGCAACACCTGTTACAATATAAACTGTTGCTGATTCCCGTGGTGCCAATAGCATACGGCGTCGCATAACAAATGCTGGGTCAGCTACAGAGCCAACAGCCCCATGAAGCAGTGTGACCATCGATTTTGGCGATTGAAGTGAATGACCGCGGCCGATAAATTTAGCCCGATCTGTCTCGAATTCATATTCTCCTGCCTCAGATCCATCTACAAAGACAGTATGAACTGCCCAGGTTTCCGGCTCATCTTCCTCTCGGGAGCGTCTTTTTGCCAACAAGCATTGATTTTTTGCATCGTGGCTCGTTTCAATAAACAATTTGTTAAATGCTGGGTGAGCATGATCTGCAGATGGGCTAGCAAGCGCTAGCTCTAGGAACGAGGTCACTTCTAATATTCTTTCCTCGTCACTGTTGTTGACTAGTTGAAGGCGACGAACCTCTGCGTCAACATCCGGTGAAACGGTTATTTCAAGTTTAGATGAAATGTCAAGATATTCCTGCTCAAAAATGGTTTTATCAAGACGGAATGTCGTTTTCGTGTCTTGACCTTCATTACAAGGAAACCTTGTCGTGCTCCAAGTTTCTTTTGAAGTGACGTCATGAAGGTAGAGAATAGTCCCAGAAGTATTTACAACTGGATCTTCTTTCCATCTTGTGACTGCAAGTCCGTTCCATGTAAGCATCCCGTTTCCATCGTTCGTGTTTACACTTGTCATTCGGGTGTTTGACAACACGTTAACTTCCGGTAAATTGGTTGGTTTAGTAAAGGATCGTTCCTCTTGATTCAAATGATCATCAATTTCAGTAAACTTTGCATGGTGGCCAATCGGCTCTTCAATTAATGCAGCTTTACCAGGTATGCGCTCTTGTAAAAGTAATTCTGCAGAACTTACACGTGGATCGGTATGAAATCTTTTTACCATGATTTCGTCGGCTAATAAATTGATAAGGGTTAGCATACTCATGCCTTGATGGTGGGCCATGTAGCTCTGCACAACCTGATACCGATGACCCTTTGGCAGTCTTGCGGTAGTAAAATCAACGGCTTCATAATATCCGAACTCACCTTTAGCCCGATAATTTTCAAACTTATGCAACGCTTCGAGTCCATTTTGACCAGCGAAGGGAAGTGCCAGGATTGTAGCATATGGTGCAACAACTAAGTTCATTTCCAAACCACGATCAAGTCCAAGTCCAGGAACACCAAATGCCCGATACTGATAGTTCAATTGGTAGTCAAAGGAATAATAGCCGCTTTCTGAAATCCCAAAGGGTACTTGATAATTGTCTGTGTACATCCGTTGGCGATGAACGACGCCTCTATAAGTAGAGTCCCATAGGGTGTTTCGGTATGTCCGCATAATCAGACTCGGCATTAAATACTCAAACATGGTGCCAGACCAGGATAACAACGTCTTACATTTTCCTAAAACGGTCATTGTCCGGCCAAGAGAAAACCAATGAGAAGCCGGAATTTGTCCCAGAGCAATGGCAACAAAACTAGCTTGTCTAGCTTCTGAAGCCAGCAAATCATAAAGAGTAGTGTCTTTTTGGT
>Ga0213820_1000706_pt1 | contig 19410 bp, 25 predicted proteins | sample MC6MC0910MG_FD_179889 | JGI IMG/M metagenome (GOLD analysis project Ga0213820, IMG submission 179889) | Enriched soil aggregate microbial communities from Iowa State University, Ames, United States - MC6-MC0910-MG | ecosystem: Environmental > Terrestrial > Soil > Unclassified | place: USA: Iowa... | reverse complement strand
GAGGTAGATAGGTTCGAGGTGGAAGTGTGGTGACACATGGAGCTGACGAATACTAATCGATCGAGGACTTAACCAAAAAAAGTTTGAAACAATCAATGAACCGTTTATCCAGTTTTGAAAGAATAACACTTTCAACAAAGAGAGCTTCAAGACACAAGTAGAACAAGAAAGCAAACGAGTGATTGAGGGAGCGTACTTCTGTACGTGACTGATTGAACGAGAGCAGCTGACGCAGTAATACGCCGTGTATTGGAGGTCGAACATAGTCTAGTGATGATGGCAAAGAGGTCACACCCGTTCCCATACCGAACACGGAAGTTAAGCTCTTTAGCGCCGATGGTAGTTGGGGGCTTCCCCCTGTGAGAGTAGGACATCGCTAGGCAATTGAAACCACTGAGATTTATTACAGTGGTTTTTTATTTTTGTCTGTTTTTGCAAAGCCTAAAAATGTTAAAATCTAATTGTAAAGATTATACAAGGGGAGGGCGAAATGCATTGGCAACAGGACTTTATTCTAGTGATGTAATTTACATACAGAAGGCAAAGTTGGAGAATTTTATTCACAATAAAGAAGAGTGGGCTGTTTTAATACCTGGTTATTTGCATCATGAATTACTGAATGAAAAGGATATGATTTGGGTCTTCCAAGGTGACTTTGGCATAATTCAAAAGGCTGTGAAAGTGGAACTTCGTTTGAAAACATCAGAACCTCATCAAGTATTATTTGATTTAGTTGGCTTATCTGATCCGATAAATGGTGATGGCTCATTCGAAATAAAACAACATCAAGATGAATCATTCCAAATTATCGGTAGTTTAACAATGAAGGCTAGTGGCTTTTTAGCGGGAATGATGAATCCTGTATTAGAAAAATTTGTACCACAATTGGTGGAGCAATTAGTTATTCAAATGGCCATGAAAGTAGCAAAAGAATAGTTGGTTATTTTATAAAGGGGGGAAAACCGATTATTGCAGAGGGTGGCAATGGTCGGTTTTTATGATAGTAAGGCATTTTATTGAAACTTTTTAGTTTTACCTGTAAATATGGTGTACCTTGTTGAAGGATAGCTTTTTTATCACGTTAGAATCTCGTATAATTAAGTGAGAATATAACGAAAATGGGTGTTTGTTTTGCAAAAGAAAAAGCCGATTATAGAGGGATTAGAACGTTTTCGACAACAACAAAATATTTCTTTTCATGTCCCAGGTCATAAGCATGGTGAACTGTCCCACCTTCCGCAAGCATTTAAGGATGTTATGCGTTATGATGTAACGGAATTATCGGGACTAGATGATTTGCATTATCCAGAGGAAATGATATTGGAAGCAGAAAATTTATTAGCCGATACATATGGGGCAATGAAAAGTTTCTTTTTAGTAGGTGGTTCAACTGTTGGAAATTTAGCAATGATTTATGCTACTTGTAACAAAGGCGATACCATTATTGTTCAGCGAAATGCGCATAAATCTATTTTTCATGCTATTGAACTTGTTGGAGCCAAGCCTATTTTCGTGTCGCCTATGTGGGATGAACGAACGTTAACAGCGACACATGTAACTTATACGGATCTAAAAGAAGCAGTAGAAAAATATTCAGAGGCGAAAGCAGTTGTTTTAACATATCCTACATATTATGGGGTAACCTCTAATGAAATACAGCAACAAATTGCTTATTGTCATGAAAAGGGGATCCCTGTATTGGTGGATGAAGCACATGGCGCTCACTTTCATGCATGTACTTTATTTCAACCGTCTGCTTTGTCTCTTGGGGCAGATGTTGTTGTACAATCTGCGCATAAAACACTACCTGCTATGACGATGGCATCCTTTATGCATGTCAGATCGGAATTAATAGACGCTGATAAAATACATTACTATTTACGTATGCTACAATCTAGTAGCCCATCCTATGTGTTATTAGCTTCACTAGATGATGCTCGCTATTATGTACAGACATATATGGAGAGTGATGGGGCATATATAATAGAAAAAAGGAATCAATGGATTGAAGCGTTACGTTCGATTGGTTCATTGGAAGTAATTGAAGTGGATGACCCCCTCAAATTGCTTTTACGTGTCAGTGGTTATAGTGGTTTTCAAATACAAGAGGCGTTAGAGGCAAAGCATGTCTATGCGGAGCTAGCTGATATGAATCAAGTTTTATTCATATTACCTTTACTCAAGCAAGGACATACCTATCCATTTGCTGAAATAAGAGTCCGGATAAAGGAAGCCGTAACAATGCTATTAGATACAGCTAAAACCGATAGCATAACAGCTTCTCAAGCAGCCTATAATTTTGTACAAATTACAGAGCCTATTTATACCTTTAATGAGATTGCATCATTAAATAAAGAATGGTTACCATATATGCGTACAATGGGACGAATATCAGCAAGTATGATTATTCCTTATCCGCCTGGTATTCCATTGCTTGTGCCGGGAGAAAGAATAACTGTGGCAAAGTTAAGTCAGTTAGAAGAACTACTTGCAGCAGGTGCAACATTCCAAGGAAATCATCGATTAACAGAAAAAATGATTCAGGTCATTAAATAGTTGGAGGCAATAACAGCATGAATAGCAATTTATTTATAACATTTGAAGGTCCTGAGGGAGCAGGGAAAACAACAGTCATTCAAAAGATAGCAGAGCGATTAGCAGAAAAAAATATTGATGTTCTAGCAACAAGAGAACCTGGTGGAATCGAAATTGCGGAGAAGATAAGAACGATTATTTTAAATCCTGCACACACAGCGATGGATGAGCGAACAGAAGCGTTGTTATATGCTGCGGCAAGAAGTCAGCATTATTTTGAAAAAGTTCAACCTGCTTTAGATGTTGGAAAGTTGGTAATATGTGATCGTTTTATTGATTCATCTTTAGCTTATCAAGGTTATGCAAGAGGTATAGGCGTCGATGAGGTGCTTTCTATAAACGAGTTCGCTATCGGGAAGAAATTACCTGATATGACGATATTATTTGATATTGCACCAGAAGTAGGATTAGCACGTATTTATGCTACTGGTGATCGTGAAGTAAATCGTTTAGATGTTGAAAGTTTAACGTTTCATCAAAAGGTGCGTGAAGGCTATTTACAACTCGTTGAGCGATACCCAGAACGTATACGTATTGTAAATGCTGACCAAGATATTGATAGTGTTGTTGAAGATGTGTGGTTATTATTATTGGAAGCAATACAGTAAAAGCATGAAGTTGTCTACAACAATGTGATATAATGATACTATCCATTATTTTATCTTCAATTGGATTATTAATAGTGGAAGTATTAAATGTTTATAAATGCCAATGCTTAGGAATAGTATTAAAACCTATTTAGGTGAATTTTATAAAAGGGGTGAGTGCGAATGAAGTTAGTCGTAGCTGTAGTGCAAGATCAGGATAGCAGCCGCTTATCAAATGCTTTAACTAAAAATCAGTTTCGCGCAACTAAATTAGCGAGCACAGGAGGATTTTTACGTTCAGGAAATACGACGTTTCTTATAGGAACTGAAGACTCTCTCATACCCAAACTTTTAGATATTATTCGGGATAATTGTCGAGCGCGCGAGCAAATGGTTGCACCAGTTTCCCCATTAGGTGGAAATGCTGACTCCTATATTCCTTATCCTGTTGAGGTAGAGGTAGGAGGAGCTACTGTCTTTGTTTTACCGATTGAACAATTCCATCATTTTTAAAAAGGAGCCTCCTAATAGACATTAGGGTTCACTGTTTTAAAAGCAGGATTTTGATTAGGGATCTAGCCTAATTTGTTTTCCTAAAGCAATTTGCCAGGGAGAAATAGATAAAGATAGCGGGGGCGAAACCAGCTTGAAGATTAATCAAGATATACGTGTCGGGTTAAATACAAATCGCAAAGAGCCACTACAAAATAATAATCAAAATAACCGATTTGGAGATATGGTCGTCAAGCAAGGTACCAAACTGCAAACAGAACAACTGACAAGGTTATTAGGGGATATATCTTCTGCGGGTGACCGCGTTGCGAGATCACGTAATTTACGAGAACTTGCTAAGTTTAAAATGCTTGTTAAACGATTTCTACAAGAGACAGTAGAACATGGTATGGAGTTAAAACAATCACATACTTGGAATCGTTTTGGTGAAGGAAGACGTTTAAAAATCATTGATACCATTGATACACGTCTTGTCGAGCTTGCTCAAGATATTTTAGACGAAGAAAAAGAAGCGATTGACCTCCTTGATAAAATCGGTGAGATTAAAGGCTTACTAATTAACTTATATATGTAAAACCCGTGTCTCGTTCTCCTATAGGCGCGGGCTTTTTTCAAATTTTTATCTTCATTTTTATACCCATGATAAATTGAATACTAATAAAAGGCGTTCAAACACCTGTCACTTCGCTTGTGTAAAGAGCATCTGTTTATTTTAAGAACTGAAGTGTTTATCTGCCTATAAGTGAGGGACAGTGGCAATTACATCAAGATGTAATCGCCAATAAAATTGAACCACTGCAATGTTTCTATAAAAATTGAGGGTTGGGAACAGTTCCGCTTTTGTTATAGATACAGGAAGGAATTTTAAATATATGGCCAAGAATGTTGAAGAGCTATTCACGCTACAACCAGTCGTAATGAAGCAACTTCAAACGATTTTTGACAAAAATAGATTAGCGCATGCATACATTTTTGATGGTGAAAAAGGGACAGGCAAAGCAGATATTATGAAATTTTTTGTCAAATTGATGCTTTGTGAGCACCCAAATGAAAATGTTCCATGTGAAACATGTCGAAATTGCAGACGTGTTGATTCGGGAAATCATCCAAATATTCATCAAATTTATCCTGAGGGTCAATTTATTAAAATTGATCAAATGCGAGAACTAATTGGTGAGATGAAAATGATGGGCGTAGAAGAGGGACGTAAAATTTATGTGCTTCATCATGCAGATCGTCTCAATACAGCCTCTGCCAACATGATACTTAAGTTTTTAGAGGAGCCAGACGGTGAGGTAACGGCAATTTTATTAACAGAGCAAATGCAATCTATACTACCAACAATCCGCTCGCGTTGCCAACACATAAAATTTCAAAAAATGCCCCGTCATGTTTTATTACAGCATTTACAGGGAAATAATATTTCGCATTCGATGGCCTCAACAGTAAGTATGATGACAAACGAGCTCGAAATGGCGATATTTTTAGCAAGTGACGAGCAGTTTGCACTCGCTCGAAAAACAGTGTTAAAATTAGTAGAAGCCATTCGGCAAAATGTACATGAAGCCATGCTTATTGTACATGAGGAGTGGTTACCACACTTTAAAGAAAAAGGCGAGATGGAGCAAGCATTGGATTTACTACTATTTGCTTACCGTGATATAGTGTCAATAAAAGCTAATCCCGAAGCAGCTTGTACTTATCCAGACATGTTACCACTATTTAAAGAAGTCGCGTTATATTCCACTTATGAGCAATTATCTAGACAAATGGAATCTATTTTACATGCGCGTGCATCTTTACAGCGTAACATGAATAGGACGTTATTGATGGAGCAGTTAATGCTAAATCTGCAGGAGGGATATACATTTGTATAATGTAGTAGGAGTCCGCTTTAAAAAGGCGGGTAAAATATATTATTTTGATCCAGCATCATTTCTACTAGAAGATAGTCAATATGTCATTGTAGAGACAGCTCGCGGCATCGAATACGGTAAAGTGGTTGTCCCTCAAAAAGTAGTAGGTGATAATGATGTTGTATTACCACTTAAACAAGTACTTCGACCAGCGGATGATCGTGATCGTATCCAAGTAGAGGAAAACGCTGCTGAGTCTAAACGAGCATTTGAACTTGCTAGTACTAAAATTATAGAACATAATCTAGAAATGAAGCTCGTAGATGTTGAGTATACATTTGATCGTAATAAAATTATTTTTTATTTTACAGCTGAAGGACGAGTTGACTTCAGGGATCTTGTAAAAGATTTGGCTTCTGTTTTTAGAACAAGAATAGAACTTCGTCAAATCGGTGTTCGTGATGAGGCAAAGTTATTAGGGGGTATTGGCCCTTGTGGTCGTATGCTATGTTGCTCCACATTTTTAGGAGATTTTGAGCCCGTTTCTATTAAAATGGCTAAAGATCAAAACTTATCTTTAAATCCTTCAAAAATATCAGGTCTTTGTGGACGTTTAATGTGTTGCTTAAAGTATGAGAATGATGAATATGAAGAGGCAAAAGAGGGCATGCCAGATATAGGTGAAGTAGCAATGACACCAGATGGCCGCGGTAAAGTTGTAGGTTTAAATGTGCTGGAAAGACTTATTCAAGTATATTTACACGAGCAGGAACGCACAGTTGAGTATACACTAGAAGAACTGCTAGCATGCGAAAAAAATCTTATATAAGATAGAGAATTTAACGAGGTGGCTTGGGTGAAGGACCGTAATTTCTTAGATACCGTTATGGAGTTCGAACAACAGCTCGAAGCAATGCAGGAGCAATTTGGTGCATTGAAACAATTTGTAGCGTTAATGATGGAAGAGCATAAGGCACTTGAAACAGAAAATCATCATCTTCGCTCACGTCTAGAAGAACTACTTTCTAATACAAACTCCGTACAAGCTGCTGAAGTAAAGAAAGAGAGTCCACTAGATATTGGAGAAGGTTATGATAACCTAGCTCGCCTGTACCAGGAAGGCTTCCATGTTTGTCATGTTCATTTTGGAAGCTCCCGTAAAGGTGAAGATTGTCTGTTTTGTCTATCATTTTTAAATAAACAAAATGTATAATAGAAGGCTGATTCCCACTATGGTGGTATCAGTCTTTTCTTTTGTAGAATAGGAGGAATAAGCATGGAAAAATGGCTAAAGGGTGATGAACGTCTAGACTATTTGTTGGCTGAGCATTTGCGTATTATTCAAAGTCCCTCTGTCTTTTCATTCTCATTGGATGCAGTGTTGCTTTCAAAGTTTGTCAATATTCCCTATCATAAAGGAAATATTGTGGATTTATGTTCGGGAAATGGCGTAATCCCTCTCTTTTTAAGTGCTCGAACAAAGGGACAAATAACAGGGGTAGAGCTTCAGCCACGTCTATATGATATGGCAGATAGAAGTATTCGTTATAATCAATTAGAAAACCAAATCCAAATGATTCTTGGAGATGTAAAAGAAATACCGAAACAACTGGGCATTGAAAAGTATGATGTCGTTACTTGCAATCCTCCATATTTTTTAGCACATGAAGCAAGTGATAAAAATCTAAGTGAACATCATGCGATTGCACGACATGAATTATATTTAACATTAGAGGAAGCTATTCAATCAGCAAGTAAATTATTAAAGCAAGGTGGAAAGGCAGCATTTGTACATCGTCCAGGACGATTATTAGATATAGTTACTGCAATGCGCGCAAATCGTATAGAGCCTAAACGAATGCAACTTATTTATCCGAAAGAAGGGAAAGAGGCCAATACATTATTAATAGAAGGAATAAAGGATGGAAAGCCAGATTTAAAAATATTACCACCATTGTATGTCTATAATGCTAATAACGAATACACAGCAGAAGTGAGAGAGATTCTTTATGGAAAAGAACAGTAGTCACTATTTCTATGTACTAGAGTGTGCTGACCAATCATTTTACGCAGGCTATACAAATAATGTAGAAAAACGTGTGGCTGTACATAATGCTGGTAAAGGGGCAAAATATACAAGAGCTAGAGGGCCAGTAAAGTGTATTTATCAGGAAAAGTTTAAAACAAAGCAAGAAGCAATGCGTGCCGAATATGCTTTTAAGCAATTAACAAGAACACAAAAAATGAGTTATATAAGGAGGGGTGAATCGTGAAATCGCAAAAAAGTACAATACACGATCAGACAGGATGTTTATATCTTGTAGGGACACCTATTGGAAATCTAGAGGATATTAGTGTGCGCGCGCTTCGCATTTTAAAAGAGGCCGATATTATCGCAGCAGAAGATACTAGAAATACAAAGAAGTTATGCAACTACTTTGAAATTGAAACACCTTTAACGAGTTATCATGAACATAATATCGCAGTAGGTGGAGAAAAATTATTAACTTTACTACAAGAAGGGAAAACAATAGCATTAGTGAGTGATGCAGGTTTACCTTGTATATCTGATCCCGGCGCAGATATAGTGGAAAAAGCAATTGCTCAAAACTTTCCGGTTGTGCCCGTACCAGGTCCGAATGCAGCAATATCCGCATTAATTGCCTCTGGATTGACGCCCCAGCCATTTTTCTTTTATGGATTTTTGAATCGTGGAAAAAAAGAACGTCGCCAGCAATTAGAACAGTTAAAAAAACGACAAGAAACGATTTTGTTATATGAAGCACCTCATCGTTTAAAGGATACATTAAAAGATATGGAAGCTATTCTCGGAAATCGCCGTATCGTCTTAGCGCGAGAACTGACAAAGAAATTTGAAGAATTTTTGCGGGGCACGATAGCTGAAGCTGTTGAATGGTCGCAAACAGAAGAAATACGAGGGGAATTTTGTATCGTCCTTGAGGGAAATCATCATGTCGAAGAGGAAGATCCTGAAGAAGCCTATTGGCATGCATTGTCTATTATCGAACATGTTGATTATATCATTCAACAAACTGATATAACTTCTAAAGAAGCGATTAAAGAAGTAGCCAAACAACGACAACTAGCGAAACGAGATGTCTATAACGAATATCATAATCAATGACAGTAAAGAGTTACCTTAATAGGTAGCTCTTTATTTTGGAATTGATAACAATTGTAAATGTTGGTAATCTTAAAGCGAAAGGTCTGACATGGACATTATAAGGGATTTGGAATTTGGGTATATTGATAATATACAAGTCCATTAAAAACACCTAAATCACTGTCTTGATTTAGGTGTATAAACATTATTTTTTTAAGTTTGATTGAATTTCTTTTACTAACATTTCAGCGCCTTCTGGACTTAAAATTAATTTGCCACCAACTAGACGGAAGTTATCATCTGAAACTTCGCCAGTAACAGCACATGTCATATTAGGCATATATTTTTTTAAGATGATTTTATCATCATCCACATAGATTTCTAAAGCGTCCTTTTCAGCAATACCTAGTGTACGGCGTAATTCGATAGGTATTACTACACGACCTAACTCATCGACTTTACGAACAATTCCTGTTGATTTCATAATAGTTTTCCTCCTAATTTATAAAAAGTTATATTTGTGTTTCGTCAAATTTCGACATTATTTCTTTGTCTGATAGTTATCATACCAAGTAATGCCATAAACGTCAATTAATTAATGCACTAATATTATGGTTTCTAAAAAAAATTTTTGAGATGAATGCTGTTATTTTAATTTTTTTAAAAGGTTTTTAATAAATATTTTTGATAATAGTAAAAAAGGTTCTTATTTAAGTCATTAAATGGATTGAATATATTATTCGACAATTTTCGCGAATGATAAACTTTCATTGAAACGAATTTCGGACTTCGATAGAATAGAAAGTATATTGTAAAACAATGGAGGCAGTCTTGTGAGTGAACAAAAGAAAACATTCTATATAACAACACCCATTTACTATCCAAGTGGGAAATTTCATATTGGTACGGCCTATACAACTGTTGCATCAGATACGATAGCACGCTATAAACGTTTACGTGGTTATGACGTACGTTTTTTAACAGGTATGGACGAGCATGGACAAAAGATTCAAGAGAAAGCAGCAGAAGCGGGTAAACATCCTCAAGATTATGTAAATGAAATTGCAGATGCTGCGAAAAAGCTTTGGGCGTTAATGGATATTTCTTACGACGACTTTATACAAACAACGCAAGCACGACATACAAACGCTGTCGAAAAGATTTTCAAAAAGTTTCTTGATAATGGTGATATATATAAAGGTGAGTATGAAGGCTGGTATTGTACACCGTGTGAATCATTCTTCACAGAGACTCAATTAGTTGATGGGAACTGTCCAGACTGTGGTCGCCCCGTGCACAAAGTAAAAGAGGAATCGTACTTCTTTAATATGAAGAAATACGCTGATCGTTTATTGGCTTATTATGAAGAAAATCTTGAATTCATTGAACCTGAGTCACGAAAAAATGAAATGATCAATAACTTTATTAAACCGGGGTTAGAAGATTTATCAGTATCGAGAACATCCTTTGACTGGGGAATTAAAGTACCTGGCGATCCTAAACATGTTATCTATGTATGGGTAGATGCATTAACGAATTATATTACTGCGCTAGGATATCTTTCAGATGATGAAACGCTGTTCAACAAATACTGGCCAGCAGATGTGCATGTAGTAGGGAAAGATATTGTTCGCTTCCATACAATTTATTGGCCAATTTTCTTAATGGCTTTAGATTTACCATTACCAAAAAAAGTTTTTGCACATGGTTTTATTATGATGAAAGACGGGAAAATGTCTAAATCTAAAGGTAATGTAATTTATCCGGAAATGTTAATCGAGCGTTATGGTCTAGATGCGACACGTTATTTCCTTTTACGTGAATTACCTTTTGGTTCTGATGGTGTATTTTCACCAGAGTCATTTATTGAACGAACAAACTTTGATCTTGCAAATGACTTAGGTAATTTATTAAACCGTACTGTTTCAATGATTAATAAATATTTCGATGGCATTATTCCTACAGAAAACCTTCAATCGACAGAATTTGATGCAGCACTAAAAGAGCATGCTGAGTCTGTACGTATTAAATATGAAGGAAGTATGGAAAAGATGCAATTTAGTGTGGTACTTGCAGACTTATGGACACTAGTGTCACGCACGAATAAGTATATAGATGAAACGCAACCATGGGTATTAGCAAAAGAAGAGGATGATAAACCAAAATTAGGGGCAGTTATGCGAAATTTGGCAGAAAGTTTACGCCAAATAGCTGTCATGTTACAACCATTTATGACAACAACACCGAAACGTATGATGGAACAACTAGGATTGGATGACAAATTCTTAGCATGGGATACAATTGAAACATTCGGCAATACTATTCCAGCAAACATTAAAGTGGTAGAAAAAGGGATACCTATTTTCCCTCGTTTGGAAAGTGAAGTTGAAATTGCTTATATTCGTGAAGAAATGCGTGGCTCTGTGAAAACACCACAAGATGAAGAAGCTAAAAAGGATACAAAGAGTGATGGAAATCCAGAAATTCCTGAAATTACTATTGATGATTTCATGAAAATTGATTTGCGTGTTGGGACTGTAACTGCATGTGAAACTGTCCCAAAAGCTGATAAGTTATTAAAGCTTCAGGTCGATCTAGGATACGAGCAACGCCAAGTGGTTTCGGGTATTGCGAAATTCTATTCGCCGAATGAATTAATTGGTCAAAAGGTGATAGTCGTAGCAAACTTAAAACCAGTTAAATTACGTGGTGAATTATCACAAGGAATGATTCTAGCTGGTGAAAAAGATGGGATTTTAAAATTAGCATCTGTAGACTCAAAACTTGAAAATGGTGCAAAAGTAAAGTAACACACGAAGAATGGCCTGCTGAATAGAAATTATTCAGCAGGCTTTTCAAATCTGACATGGAAATTGGTTTGATTATTATTTCAAAATAATTTATTCGCTGTAAAAATAATGGATTTTTAGTTATATAGAACTACATTGAGCTTTGTCGATTAAGTGGAATGTCACAATACAGAATAGTTTGTAACAAATTTGTAATGCTTACGAAAAATATGAAATAATAAATTTTAATAAAATCTATGTTAGGAGAATGAAAATGTTTATTGATACACATGTACATTTAAACGCAGATCAATACGAGGAAGACCTTCAAGAGGTAATCAATAGAGCACTAGAAGCTAAGGTAGAAAAAATGGTGGTCATAGGTTTTGATCGTAAAACCATTGAAAGAACTATGCAGCTGATAGAGCAATACGATTTTGTTTACGGTGTTATTGGTTGGCATCCCGTAGACGCAATTGATTGCACTCAGGAAGATTTAGAATGGATTGAAGAATTAGCATCACATCCAAAAATAGTTGGCATTGGTGAAACCGGTTTGGACTATTATTGGGATAAATCCCCAAGAGATGTTCAACAAGCACTTTTTCGCAAGCAAATTCAATTAGCGCAAAAGCTAGCTTTACCGATCATTATTCATAACAGGGATGCAACAGGAGATGTTGTAAAAATTTTACGTGAGGAAAATGCAGCATCTGTAGGAGGTGTTATGCACTGCTTTAGCGGTAGTGTAGAAACAGCACGTGAATGTATTGCTATGAATTTTATGATTAGTCTTGGTGGGCCAGTGACGTTCAAAAATGCACGTCTGCCAAAAGAAGTGGCTACTGAAATCTCTCTAGAGCACTTGATGATAGAAACAGATGCCCCTTATTTAGCGCCACATCCTCATCGTGGAAAGCGCAATGAACCAGCTTTTGTGCCATTAGTTGCGGAAGAAATTGCGCGTTTGAAAGGGTTGAAAATCGAGGAAATTGCACAAGCAACTACCGACAATGCGAAAAAATTTTTTGGGATTGACAGCTAACTAGCTAAGGTGCCTCCAATACTGGGTTTATGGTTGGCAAAAACGAAGAAGTCAATTTTCTGAGAAATACTTTCGGGTTGACAGTGCCAAAACTAGTCCGTATAATCCAACCTTGTATTAAGGAGGCGTTTTTTCATGTCAAATAATTCCATGAAAAACTTGTTCTTAGGATCATTGAGGAGTAAGCAAACAGTGATAAGAATTATTTCACTTGTCCTGTTTGTATCTGTAATCTCTTTCGTGCTTTATCAAGGTACGAAAAAGGCCGTTAAGCTTGAAGCAAATGGAGAAACAATCGAAGTATCCACACATGCCAAAACTGTAGAACAATTATTACAAGATCAAAATATAGATGTAGCAGCGCATGACAAAATCTCACCCTCTCTGAACACCAAAATTGTTAATGGATTAGCAATTCAATGGGAACAGGCAAAAGAAGTAACAATTTCAGTTGATGGAAATCAGTCAAAAGTATGGACAACTGAAACACTAGTGAAAGACATTTTGAAGGAAGCAAATATTGAAGTATCTGAACACGACTCTTTAGCACAAGGTCTAGATACTGAACTAGGTGCAGAAAACAAAATCGATATTCAAAAAGCGTTTCAATTAGCGCTTGTCGATGGCGTAAACAAAAGACAAGTATGGTCCACTTCGACTACGGTCGCTAACTTTTTAAAACAACAAGGAATTCAATTAAATGAATTCGATCGTGTCGAAAATAACCTGGAGGACGTTATTACTCCGGCGAGTAAAATCACAGTAGTTCGCGTAGAAAAGGTTATCGATGTAGTGGAAGACTCTTTAGATTTCGCAGTTGAAAAGAAGCAGGATGCTTCATTGCAAAAAGGGAAAGAAAAGGTTGTGGCAGCAGGCGAGAAGGGCTCAGTTTCTCGTAAGTATGAGGTTGTCAAAGAAAATGGTAAGGTTGTAGCAAAAAATCTACAGTCTGAGGCAGTTTTAAAAGAACCTAAAAAACAAGTCGTTGCAGTTGGAACTAAAACTATAGTTGCAAGCACAGCAACTGTATCGCGAGGTTCAGCAGAGCCAGCTAGCGGTAAAGAGTTCTATGTAACGGCAACAGCTTATACAGCATATTGCAATGGATGTTCAGGTACATCAGCAACTGGTATAAACCTACGTTCAAATTCTGGGTTGAAGGTGATCGCGGTTGACCCTTCTGTTATTAAGCTGGGATCAAAAGTTTGGGTTGAAGGGTATGGTACAGCTATTGCTGGAGATACTGGCGGCTCAATTAAGGGTAATAAGATCGACATACTTGTACAAACAGATGCCCAAGCACGTAACTGGGGACGTAAGAAAGTGCGTATTAAAGTATTAAATTAAAAAAAATGTAAAATTAATCAAAATGCTTTTTCACTAATAGAGCTTTCCTGTTTTGACTGGCGGGAAAGCTTTTTTGTTTTTCCTTTACAAATATTATTTACTCCGGGGACGAGTGATAGTGTAATTATAACTACGTGGAAGCTTTGTATTTCTGTACAAACGGTATCTTGCAGTTGTAAAATGGTCAGAAGATAAGGTAGAAAAGAGGAGCCTTTTTGCAAATAAAAGAAATTATTGTGGTAGAAGGAAAAGATGATACGACAGCTATTAAGCGAGCTGTACAAGCAGATACTATAGAAACAAACGGGTCCGCAATATCTGAAGAGACGCTGAAACGGATCCAGCATGCACAGGAAAAGCGAGGAGTTATTGTATTTACAGACCCTGATTATCCTGGGCGTCGAATACGTGCCATTATCGAGGAGCGTGTTCAAGGGGTCAAGCATGCTTTTTTACCGAAAGCAAAGACAATCGCGAAGAATGGCAAAGGATTAGGGATTGAGCATGCAGCAGATGATGATATTCGTGAAGCGCTACGTCTTGTCTATACCCCTAATCATGATGCACCAAACGAAGATGATATAACACTAGAGGATTTAATGACAGCTCGATTAATAGGACATACGCAGGCAAAGCAACGTCGTGATCGTCTAGGAGAATTATTGAATATAGGTGCTACAAACGGTAAGCAGCTCCATAAAAGATTGAAAATGTTTCAAATTACAGAAAAGCAATTTGGTGCGGCGGTCGCACAGTTAGATCAGGAGGAAAATAATGCATAAGGATATTGCAACACCGATTCGAACGCAAGAAATTTTAAAAAAATACGGATTCTCATTTAAAAAAAGCTTAGGACAAAACTTTTTAATTGATCCAAACATTTTAAGAAATATAGTTAGTCATGCGAACTTAACAGAAAATAGTGGGGCAATTGAAGTTGGTCCAGGTATTGGGGCATTAACAGAGCATTTAGCGAGAAGTGCTAAAAAGGTTGTTTCCTTTGAAATTGACCAACGATTATTACCTGTACTTGAGGATACCCTTAGCCCATATAATAATGTGTCTATTGTCCACTCTGATATACTAAAGGCTGATGTAGCGAAAGTGATTGCAAATGAAATGCCAGGAATTGAAGATATTATGGTGGTGGCCAATTTACCGTACTATGTGACTACACCGATTTTAATGAAATTATTGAATGATCGACTACCGATTCGTGGTTTCGTTGTTATGATGCAAAAAGAAGTGGCAGATCGTATAACGGCTAAACCCGGAACGAAGGAATATGGTTCATTATCGATTGCCATTCAGTATTACGTGAAGGCGGACATTGCTATGACTGTCCCTAAAACGGTTTTCATGCCACAGCCTAACGTTGACTCCGCAGTAATTCGCCTTATCAAGCATGGTGAACCACCAGTAAAAGTCATTGATGAGGATTTTCTATTTGTTGTGACGCGTGCATCTTTCGTACAGCGTAGAAAAACCATTTATAATAACCTACAGTCTGGTTTGCCGAACGGTAAAGCACAAAAGGACTTAATTCTAGAAGCCTTAACGGCAGCTAATATCGAACCGACCCGTCGAGGAGAAACATTAACTATTCAAGAGTTTGGAAAATTAGCGGATGCGCTACATCCTGTGTTTGCAAAGTAAAAATTTTTGTTAACATTTTTTCTTGGATGTAAAAAAATATATGTTTTTTATAAAAAATGAGTTGACAAAATTTATATTGTGCTGATAAAATATTATATTTTGTTGACATTTTTGGGCGATTCGCTTATAATAATTATTAGTGAGGTGTAAGCGAAAATGCCAAAAACTTTAGCGGACATTAAAAAGTCGTTGGATTGTCATTTGGGTAAACGTTTGCAATTAAAAGCAAACGGTGGTCGCAAGAAAACGGTTGAGTGTGCAGGGATATTACGTGAGACATATCGCGCCATCTTTGTAGTTGAACTCGATCAAGAAGACAATACGTGTAAGCGCGTATCGTATAGTTACACAGATATTTTAACTGAAGCAGTAGAGATTACATTTTTAGACGAAGCAAAGGCTGCTGTCGCAAAATAGTTTCTAGTACTTATTTCTATATTTTTGAAACACTCATGTATGTTAAAAACTACATGAGTGTTTTGCATTTTCACGGGCATACTAATGTGGTCAGTTGTTAAAGGAGGAGTTTACATGCCTAGAAAAGGTATCATGTCACCTCGATTAAAAGAAGAGATCGCAAAAGAGCTTGGATTTTATGATGTTGTGCAAAAGGAAGGCTGGGGCGGCATAAAAGCTCGAGATGCTGGTAATATGGTCAAACGTGCCATTGAAATGGCTGAACGAGCAAGTAGTGAGCAAGAGCGTAAGTAGGCTATTTCTAATAAAATAGACGACTTATTAAGTTTCATTCAGCAAGGATGAAAATCCTTACTGACACAACAAATACAGCTGACGAGGGAGAACCGTTACTCAGAACAGAGTATACGGTTCTTTTTTTCCATTTTCGTAATCCCAATATGGTAAAATAAAATGAATAATCTTGCGCGAAAATGGAACTGTTTATACGTGTAGCTATAAGGGAGGAAGAAAGATGCTTTATGTAAAGGCGCCTGCAAAAATCAATTTAACATTAGATGTACTTTATAAAAGACCAGATAATTTTCACGAAGTAGAGATGGTTATGACAACAGTGGATTTAGCTGATCGTATCAGTCTTGAATCTCGTGAAGACGGTGTTATTCAAATATTTTCAACCGATAATTTTGTACCGAATGATCATCGTAACTTTGCTTATCAGGCAGCTCGTCTCATTAAAGATACATACGGCATTAGACAAGGTGTATCCATTACTATTGAAAAAGAAATCCCTATTGCTGCAGGGCTAGCTGGTGGCAGTAGCGATGCAGCTGCTACATTAAAGGGTCTTAATGAACTTTGGAATTTAGGGTTATCCATAGATGAATTGGCTGAACTTGGTGCTAAAATCGGATCAGATGTATCGTTTTGTGTCTATGGTGGCACTGCCCTTGCCACAGGGCGTGGAGAAATAATTAAGGAAATTCCTGCCCCGCCAAACTGCTGGGTTGTTTTAGCAAAGCCTAAAATCGGTGTATCTACAGCTGAAGTGTATGGAGGTCTTAAAGTTGAAGGTCTGCAACATCCAAATACAAAGCAAATGATACAGGCTATTGAAACAAAGGATTATGAGTTGTTATGTTCTTCATTAGGAAATGTTTTGGAAACTGTAACATTTAAGCTACATCCAGAAGTAGTCATGTTAAAGGAACAAATGAAGCGCTTTGGAGCAGACGCAACATTAATGAGCGGGAGCGGTCCGACTGTATTTGGGCTAGTGGATAGTGAAGCTCGTGTCAGTCGCATTTATAATGGTTTACGTGGATTTTGTGAGGAAGTTTATGCAGTAAGAATATTAGGTGAGCGAAATACGCTTGCTTAGAAACGCAAATTTGTGTTAATTTTACCTATAAATATTCGTGTTTAGGAGAGGGTCGCATGAAATGGAAACGCAGTGAACGACTAGTTGATATGACGTACTATTTACTAGATCATCCACATCAGCTGATCCCGCTAACTTATTTTTCAGAACTATATCAATCTGCGAAGTCATCCATTAGTGAGGATTTAACGATTGTAAAAGAAACTTTCGAAGAAAAAGGAATCGGGTTATTGATGACAGTGCCGGGCGCTGCAGGAGGAGTAAAATATATTCCTAAAATGTCCGAGGCAGAAGTACGTTTAGTTATTCAGGATTTAAAGGCAGAGCTAGAGCATTCAGATCGCTTATTGCCGGGCGGTTACTTATTTATGACAGATTTACTGGGGAACCCCAATTTAATTAATCGGGTAGGAAAGGTTTTTGCTTCTGCTTTTGCAGATCAACAGATCGATGTCATTATGACGGTAGCTACAAAGGGGATATCTATTGCACACGCCATTGCAAGACATCTAAATGTTCCAGTAGTTGTTGTAAGAAGAGATAGTAAAGTAACAGAAGGTTCTACAGTTAGCATTAACTATGTGTCTGGTTCTTCCAGAAGAATTCAGACAATGGTATTATCAAAAAGAAGCATGAAAAGTGGACAACGTGTCTTAATCACCGATGATTTTATGAAAGTCGGTGGTACCATGAATGGTATGAAAAATCTATTAGAAGAGTTTGATTGTCAATTAGCAGGCATTGCAGTGCTAGTTGAGGCTGAACATGCAGACGAAACTTTAGTAGATGATTACTATTCACTTGTAAAGCTTCATGAAGTCAATGAAAAAGATCGAACAATTGCATTAAGTGAAGGTAACTATTTTTCAAAAAGGGGACATGACAAATGAAAGTAGTAGCAACAACAAATGCACCAGCAGCAATCGGACCATATTCACAGGGGATTATTGTGAACGGTATGTTTTATAGTTCTGGACAAATTCCATTAACAGCTGCAGGTGAATTAGTGGAAGGCGATATTACTGTACAAACAAATCAGGTATTCGCAAATTTAAAAGCTGTATTAGAGGCAGCGGGGACATCATTAGAAAATGTTGTAAAGACTACAGTATTTATGAAGGACATGAACGACTTTGTGGCAATGAATGATGTATATGCAAGTCACTTTGGCGAGCATAAGCCAGCTCGTTCAGCTGTAGAGGTAGCACGTCTTCCAAAGGATGTAAAAGTAGAAATCGAAGTTATCGCTATTGTTAAATAAAATAAATTGGAAAGGCCTACTAACAGGAGCGTTTGTTCTGTTTAGTGGGCTTTTTTTTACGTTGACAAAGAATTGTCAAAATTTCCGTATATAAGAAAAAATATTATTCTAATAAGTATTCAAATTTTTTAGAAAATTTGATAGACTATAAAAAGGAAAATATTCGGTAATCGAGAATATACTATTTTTATTTCGGCATCCAAGAGAGAGGTGGTGAGAAAATGGAAGTTACTGATGTGAGATTACGTCGGGTACAGACGGATGGTCGCATGCGTGCGATTGCTTCCATTACACTTGACAATGAGTTCGTAGTTCACGATATTCGTGTAATTGATGGAAATACTGGGTTGTTTGTAGCAATGCCAAGTAAACGAACGCCAGATGGAGAGTTTAGAGATATCGCACATCCAATTAATTCTGACACTCGTAATAAAATTCAGGAGATTATCTTAAAGGAGTATCATAACTCTAGTGAATTAGAGGAAGCGGGTAAGGAAGAAGAATTAGAGGGAATTGGCGTGTAATTTAAAGGTAATAACTAACTATTCAAGAAGTTGTTACAATCTAAAATGCTTTAAATGGTAAAAGATTTTAAGAACTCTTCAAATTTGAAGAGTTCAGACTGTAGACAAAAGCCATCGAGAAGTTCACTCTCGATGACTTTTGTCATTTTTCTTTCTCTTTCATTTTCAATATTTGGTAAATCACTGCTGAATCCAACATACTCTTCGAGCATAGTTGCTCTCTTAAGCTACTTGCCACGTCCAAGTAGCCAGTTTCTTTAAATTCATGGCAGCAAAAGTAAGCATCGCCTGCATGGACAATTTTTTAAGACCTCT
>Ga0213820_1000702_pt1 | contig 19469 bp, 23 predicted proteins | sample MC6MC0910MG_FD_179889 | JGI IMG/M metagenome (GOLD analysis project Ga0213820, IMG submission 179889) | Enriched soil aggregate microbial communities from Iowa State University, Ames, United States - MC6-MC0910-MG | ecosystem: Environmental > Terrestrial > Soil > Unclassified | place: USA: Iowa... | reverse complement strand
CATGCCCGCGAACATATCGCGAATCACATTCACGCCCTGCACCGACTCGGCACTGACGATGTCCAGATACGCCGTAATCTGCCGGCCTTCGATGGATTGGGTGGTGGAAATGATCATGGAGGTCGTCCTTTTACATGCCGGATTTAAAACCGCGATTGTAATGCCCTGGCAAAAAGAAGCCGAACCGATCTCTGTGACCAAAAAAATCCGGGTGCCAGAATGCACAAAACCCCTGGCTTCTTTCGAAACCAGGGGGTTTATTTACATCGAATTTGGCGGTGAAGGAGAGATTCGAAACTACCCGTTTACGGTTTCTTGAAGCACACCCCCCGGTTTATAAGGGCTGCAGAGGAGCGGAAATTTCAATCTCAGTCCCATGCCAGTCCCATGGGTTTTGTGCACCTGTTTACAGAACGGGGTCGCGAAGGCCATTTCGACGTTTCATGTTGACCCATGGGAAAAAGGTAATTTTGGTAATGAGCTGAGCGCAATTCGATGCAGGCCTTTAAATCCGGTTCGTTCAGCGTTTTAAGTGAAGGTAATAATGAGGTAAGCAAATGGTTAGAAAATTACCTTCTATGTGAGTAATACCGCATGGCTACGAAACCCAATGAAATAAGCCCTTTCAGCAATTATTACCTTCGCCCTTACCTAAAATTACCCCTTGAGGTAATAGCGCAAAGCCAAGCGCTGCGAGGGCTGCAGCCCGTTTCCATCCCTTGCTTACCAAAATTACCGTTTCCCCAGCCCACGTTTGAAAATGGGCAACGACAACGCCAGTTTTCAACATTTTTTCGCGCATTCTAAATTGGCACTGCTCGCCACGATTTTTTGGTAACGCTGTGTAATGCCGGGAATCAACGTAGAGCCAAGCAGACCGGGGCTTACAGCCGTTTTGTAAGCGGATTGGAGGATGCTGGATTCCCGACCGATGCTAGCAGTTCTGAAAACGAAAACAGTCCGTTCAGTAAGTTTTCCAGACCGAAGCCTATGCAAACCGGGCCTCTCCTTCCCCTTACCAACTCGTCCCCGCTCTGTCGCGCTATGCAACGCCCCTACATTTTTTTGCAAAACCTTTCACTGCGTGCAATCGCTACTACGCACACAGCCCCCGCAGCGGGCCTGGGCGGAGTAGGCAATTGCAGCGCTCTGGCCTTTGCACAAAAAAGGGACGCAAAGCCCGTCGGCGGGAGGGGGATAAGTGCTTTTTCAACAATTTTTTCTTGGGCGCATGCCGCTTTCGGGCTGATGCTCCCGCATGCCCACCGCCCTATAAGAGTGAAATAATCATAGTGCGCCCGGCGCTCGTGAAGGTTCCGCCACTTGCGTGCCGATCAGAAATCTGCTTTTTGATACGTGATTACTGAATCTAGAAAAGCATGGATTGATGGCGGGGGGAGTTGAGCTAGGATCGCTGCCTGCCTGCATGCAAGATTCGTTTCATTGGTCGGAGAGGTAGTTTACCCATCGCGGATTCGCTCACCCTTCGCTACCATTGCACGTTGACTCAATGCTCACGCAAATTGTACTGTCTATACATACAGCTTCCAGAGGCATTGTTGGATGCTGCTCCAGAAAGTTCTGCACGAAGGAAAGTGAAGATTTCTTTTCCCTTCTGCTCCGATTGGGTAGGTCTTGATGGTTCTGCTCAGGACGCCTTCCCTATAATCTGGCTATGAAAAATTATCAGCATGCATATCAATATGACACCTAGTAAATTCCGTGTAATAGACCTTTTTTCCGGTGCTGGCGGCATGACGCTGGGCTTTACAGATGAAAGATTTTGTGGAGGATTCGAGTGCGTTTTGTCGGTAGACAATGATGCGGCTGCAATGAGAACGCACGAGCAGGCATATGCAGCTCCGGGCGTGGTCGGCAATATTGAGGATTGGCTGCAAACAAATCCCAACATCCCCCCTGCGGATGTCGTCATCGGTGGTCCGCCTTGTCAAGGCTTTAGCCTTCTCAACAAAAACAGGACCGGGGATGGTCGTCGAGCTTTGTGGGAGCCATATATGGATGTTGTGGAGCAGTGTGGCGCCAAAATCTTCGTTATGGAGAACGTGCCTGAGTTGCTTCGATCCACCGAGTTTTTAGATATTCAGTCTCGGGCGACTTCTATGGGCTTTGAGACGATCTTCGATGTGGTGAACACTGCCGATTATGGCGTGGCACAGACTCGAAAACGGTTGATTATCATTGGGTGGAAAAAGGGGTTAGTTGAAGCGCCTGAGTTTCCGGTTAAGACTCATTCCAAGAACGCAGACGACCATCTTCTCCCTCCATGGAGGACGGTTAAAGATGTGATCGGAGACTTACCAGATCCTGTTGGCATTCAAATTCGAGAATGCGCCCCTCCTTTGAATTTACATTTCGGTCGAACTCCAACAGAAAAAAGCCTCGCTCGGTACAAGGCTGTACCTCCTGGCGGCAATCGATTCGACTTACAGCGAAATGCACCCGAGATTACTCCCGCATGTTGGATTCGGAAAACATCGGGTGGAACCGATCTTTTTGGGCGACTTTGGTGGGATAGACCGAGCGTAACGATCAGAACTGAGTTTTTTAAACCAGAGAAAGGCCGCTATTTACATCCAGAAAAACATCGGCCAATAACTCACCGCGAAGCGGCAAGAATCATGGGGTTTCCGGATGATTTTCCCTTCCAGGGGACAAAAATTGAGATTGCCCGGCAGATAGGGAACGCTGTCCCACCTCTTCTCGCTGGCGCCATAGCCAAAGTAGTATACAAAGTTTTGAATATAAAATTGCAAAGCAAGGCAGCTTAGGATAAGCGGCAACTGAAATTTTCCTTTTATTAATTGCCGAAGTTGATTCGGCACGATAAAAATGCTCGTACTTAGGTATATATCTGGTGCCTCGAATTTCATGGGAGATGATGAGTTGGCAAGGCGGTCAGGGAAACTGCAGGATGATCCAGAAAGCTTGCGACTTCGGTTGTTGGAGCTCATTACAAACTTCGGACATGAATTAAGTCATGGAGACCTAAGAGCTCGAGTGATTTCATTGGTACCAACCTTTCACGCTCTCAGAGACTTGGGTAGTTCTCTGATTCCGAAAACTAGTGCTGCGTCCGCGAGGGACCGCATAATCCTTTATCTTGTCACCTACCCGCGTAAGGTAATAAAGGGCGATGAGTTGATGGTAGTCGCGGGTATTGGTGAATGGGCAAGACGTGTCCGTGAGCTTCGTGTCGAGCAAGGCTGGAGTATTGTTACAGGTGTTACGGCAGAGGAAATGGTTAAAGCTGGAGATCTAGACTTGACCATATTGGGGGTCGACTCTTTAATGGTTGATGACTACGTACTTCTTGATGAGAAGCAAGATCGAGATGCAGCATTTCGTTGGAACAGTGCGAATACGATTCGTAAAAAGAAACTTGCAGTAAAAGATAAACTGTTGGAGTTCCTGCAAATGAATGTGGGGCGAGCCGTTACAGGCGAAGAACTTCGTTACGTCGCCGACGGTTCAACTGAATGGGCACGAAGAGTGAGGGAGCTGAGGACAGAAGAAGGATGGTCTATCGCAACTAGAACAACAGGACGCCCAGACTTACCGGTTGGTGCTTATGTCCTTGAAGATATGAATCAAACACCACCACATGATAGAAAGATACCCGACGATGTTAGAGGTGAAGTCCTTGTTAGAGATAGGTACTCTTGCCAGCATTGCGGGTGGACTCACTCGATGTGGAATGCCTCCGATCCTAGGCATCTCGAGCTACACCATGTTCTTCACCATGCCAAAGGTGGGAAAAACTCCGTGGACAATCTAATTACGCTGTGTACTATCTGTCACCATAAGGTGCACAGAAAAGAAAAGACTGAATGATCAGTGAGCAGGTTTATAGCATTATTGCGTTATCAATTTCAATTTCTCTTCCAACTGAGTCGCGGTAACTGCAGCAGCTTTGAACGCACCAGCATTCCCCGGCGTAGGTGTCGGCCCATGTACGTGCGCAGCAAGTTGCATATTCATCTCCTGCAATAATTCAAGCATCTCACACACGACTTTGAATAGGTTTACATCATGTGAACCTATCCAACTTTTCGGTGCCTGCATCCGCTGGCTAATCCCAGCCACGCTTTGACGCAAGCCCTTAATCCGCTCCTGCATATCGCCTCCCACCGTGGCGTTGTGCTTCTGACCCACCACAAGGTTCAGATCCCGACCGGTCGCCTGGTGCAGATCGTCCACCGCTGCCAAGCTCGCCGATCCTCCCGACAGCAGCTTAAGCGCACCCAGCGCCTCGATCTTTTTCACACCACCCACCGTCTCGGTCGAATGGTCATCGACGGCCCGCGTGTGGCTCTGGAACTGCTCGCGGTTGTCCAGGGCCTCAACTTCGCGCTCTATCGCTTGATCCCGGATCTTGCCATCGGTCTGGCGTAACCAGTTGCCGTCCGCGTCGACGCGCTGCTGCACTGCTTCGCTTTGCTGCCAGACCTGGTGCCCGTTTGGCACCTTCGGCATGGTTAGGCCGTGCGGCAAGATTGATTGAATGTAGGGCTTGTTCGGCAGGCCGTAGGCGAAACACACCACGACGCGCGTGCCTTCCTCGGGAAAGGCGTAAATGCCCATATCCTCGCCACCGGTGGGCAGCGGCAGCGGAACACCTTTGAGCTGCGGCATCGCCGGATCTGGCTCGTCATCGGCGCCCAGGACTTCAATGTCGACCGCGTAGCGCGGACGGAAGTCGTCGCAGATCCCGGCATCCGCCGGGGCGTCGGCCACGGCAGTGACCCGGGCAAAGCGCGGCAGGTGATAACCGCCGGTGAGTTCGGGAAATTGGCGCTCTACAGCGCGGCGGATTGCGTCTTCCATCGGATGGCCATCTGGTCATTGGCGAGTGCCACACTGGTGACACGTTCGCCGGCGTTGATCGTTGCACCCGGTCGCAGGCCAGGAAGGGCCGCGACCATTGCGCTCTGGTTGCCCTGGTAGCCGTCGAACAGCTCCGTGGGGATCTGCAGCGCCGCCCGGGCGCCAAAAAAACTGTCGGCCCAGCTGCCGGCAAACACTTCGCCGTTGCCCAGCTGGTGCCAGGTGAAGTCGGGAATACTGAACACTCGGGCCAGGCTGTCCATGGCCTGGTATCCGGCAGCAAGGCTGTAGAAGTACGGTGCCTTCACGCTGGCGTAAGGCCGATCGGGAACGCGAAAGCGCAGGCCTGTCTGCTCGCTGATGGCAGCCAGCACGGCGCGCAGATCGACGTGACGCAGGTTCAGCGGAAGCGGGTTGGCCAGCACAGCAGCCAGCTCACGGCAAAACAGCACCTGCCCTCTCGCATTGGCGGCGGTGCAACGCTCGACGTAGCCGATGAAGTGGCGCTGCAGCGTGCGGTCGTTGTAGCCGATATCCAGCGTCACCAAACCTTTCAGCGGCTCAGCAGACTGAACGGTGAAGTTCGCCCGCCCTGGACTGGTGGCGTCCAGCCGAACGTCTTCCTTGACCAGGCGAACAGGCGCGCCATTGATCGACAGAACTTTGTGCAGTTTCACGTCTGCTCACTCCCCAGCCATTTGTCGACGCGGCCCAGCACCTTTTCAAAGCCGCTCAGTTCCGGGTTGTCGCTCGAACCTGAGTTACTACCTCCCTCACCTACTGCGCTGCCCGGGGCGCCCTGGGCGTCGACCTTGTTGCCGGCACGCCGACCCTCGACCTTTTCCGGGTTCGACTCGCGCTCGCTCAGCGTGAACTGCACCAGCCAGGCTTTCAGGTTGTCGGCTTCCCGAGCGCTGACGCCTTCGGAAAACTCCACCTGGCGCACGCCGAACGCCTCGGCGGTGTCGTTCACGACGCGATAAAGATGCAGCTCGCCGCCGCTCGCCGTGGCTTCGGCCAGACGCATCAAGTCAGTCAGCTGCAGCCGATCAACAAAAGGGATCATCAGCGAGACGGCCAACGTTTTGGGCTTAAAACCCTTGTGCGCCTTGTCGGTGTTGCTGGTCTGCCCCGACATGTCGCCGCTTTCGATGCGTAGATTGCCGGTGACCTTGAGGTTCTTCCCCTGGACTTTTTGCCCATCGAGCAACAGCGTCATAGGCCCACCAGTTCCCGTACAAAACTCAACCCCTCTTGCGTGCCCACCAGCAGCAGGCCAGCGCATTGCACCCACTCATGGCCAGGGGCATCGCCGCTCAGCAGTTCCTGGCGCAGCTCGCTGGAGTTGCCGGGGCCAATCAGGCGCGCCCGTATGCTGACGTCAGGATTCCCGCCAGCCAGCAGTTTTTTCAGAGCAGTCAATTGTTGATCCCGGCCTTGTTGCTGTGCCGCCTTGCGAGCGGCCAGCGCCGCCAGATCGCCCAACGGCGAACTGTCGGCGGCGTAGCCCTCCAGCACGGCCAATTGGCCGGCCATGGACTGCTTCGCAGCTTTGACCACCGTGCAGCGCTCCAGGGGCAGTCCTTGCCAGCGCGGCAACGCACCGGCGCCGGGGATCTCCCACTTGTCAGTCTCAAGCTTCATCAGGTGCTGAGCGCGCCGCTCGGTTCGCACCAGGTCGCCGATCGGCAACAACGCGTTGAAACGCGACAGGCCGCTGGCCAACTGTTCCAGACGTGTCCCCAGGAACAGAACCGACAGGGCATATTGCGGCCCGACCGGACGGCCCGAGTCGGTGGCGTCCTCCAGTTTTTTGGCCAAGTGTTCCAGCACGTTCGGCGCCGACAGGAAGCGCTGATAGCCCTTACCTTGGCCGACGCCGCTTTGAAAAGGCGTCACCACCAGGCACGCGGGCAGCTGACCCAACTGCTCGGCCAGCGCCGCCCGTCCGGCTTCAATGGCACCTTTCGCGGCGTCGCCGACCGGCCCCGGGTTGGTGTTGGCCAACCCGCTCAAACCGGCCAACCGTTGCGCGGTGCTGGCCAGCTCACCGGTGGCCAGATCCTTGGCAGCGGACAGCCCGCCCATCCATTGCGTGGCCTGCTCGGGCCAGCGCATCGTCACCGGTGCCCAATTCATGCTGGCGGCGTCCAGGTGATGGCCTTCATCGCCTTGAGGTTCTTGTCTTTCAGCGCCTTATACACAGCCTGACGCAAGGATTCTGCGCACTGCTGGGCGGCCTGGCGAAAGCGCACCAGGTCATGGCTGACCTTCTGCAACTGGGCGATAGTGTGAGGCCGGAAAGCCAGCGCCTGGTCGGCGCCGGTGCACGGGTAAACGTCATCGACTCCCAGCAACACCTGGGCGTTCAGGTTCACCTGGTCATCGATGGCGCTGCTGTAGCGGTGCACGTCGCCCAGGGCGCTGGAGTTGAATCCGCCGGCGATGTACGTCGCGCAACCGGCGCCGATCGCCTGAAGCTTTTGGTCTTGGAGCGCGGCCAGCACGGCGTCGATGTCATCGACCCATTGCCCGTCCTTCCAGATCTGGTTTGGCCCGGGCTTGTTCATAGTGTGCCCCGCCGGCACCAGTTCAAAGCCTTCGAGCGTGCGCGGTTCACCGGTCGCGGTGTTGTACACCACGACGCCGCCGAAGTAGTCCACCAACTGCCAGGCGCTACCGTTCCACCACGCGGCTTTATATTCGGGGATCAGCGGCGGCGCTGTTTCCACGCAGCCGCCTGGGATCATGTACACGCCTGGTTCCAGCGGCGATTCGTCAGCCTTCACAGCACCGACGAGGATGCCCAGATGGTTGGTCTGATAGACGATTTTCTCGGTCATGCTCGATCTCAGTACTTGATGCAGTAGAAAAGGGCCAAGTTCTTGGGCCGGGTTTCGGTACCGCCGGCGGCGGCGACGGTCACGCCGTGGGTGTGCGCGCCGCCGGCGCCAATACCGACGTTGTGTGCGTGGTTGCCGGCGGCGTTCATCAGAACGTTGTGCTGGTGAGCGCCTGCCCACGAGGTTTCGTGTGCGCCACCGGACTGCTGAACCGAATTGATGCCGCCGGCGCCCTGACCAATACCCGGGGCGCTCGGGGCTGAGTGGTTGTGCGCGCCTTGCACGTCAGTCCATGCACCGTGCGCGTGGTTGCCCTGGGCGTCCGTCCATGCGGTGTGCGCGTGGTCGCCGACCGCTGCAGCCGAGGCAGTGTGCGCGTGGGAATGGATCATCATGTCCTGAAAGCTGCCGAACGCTCGGCTCGGATCAACACCGCGCCCGTCGTCCCAGCCTCTTGGGAACAGGCCGCGCATATCGGGCAAGTTGAAGGTCGTCGTCCCGTCGCCTGTGCCGTAGTGTGTGGCGATCCGTGCAAACAAACCGGCGAACGCCGTGCGAGAAATCGCGGCACCGTTACACGCCAACCACCCTGCCGGCGGGCTATTCATGGCGAAGGCGGCCACCATGCCCGTCATCGAGTCGCCGACCTGCGTTTTCAGCTTGTTCAACGCGGCAGTAGTCGCGAGGATCTCGCTGCTGTTGGTAGCTGGATCGTCGCTCTTGGCGTTCGGCAGGTTGCCCAGCTTCACGTCTTCTTTTGTCGTGGCCCGGGCGCGCAGGTTGGCGTAGTCACCGTCACGCGCTGCGAAGTGTTGAACGAGCGGCCCACCGATTGGCTCGGGCTGTCTTTCGTCCCAAAACGCCGTGGGGGACGTGTAATGGGCGATCGGCACGCAGTAGTGGCGCACGCCCGCCGAGTCGGTGTAGTCGGCCTTTTCGCCGTAGACAACTTTCCACGTTGCCACCCGATCGTTTAACTGGCGTTCCAGGCAGACGTCGAGGGTGATTTTTCCAGCCGGGATAACACCGGTGAAGGCCCAAGGTTTTGACATAAACACCCGGATGCCTTCGATATAGGCCGTGCCGGCGCCCAACTGCAACCCGTTTTCACTTTTCCCGAATGCCAGTGAGTTCCCGAAGAAACAGGCACGCCCGTAAATCTCCCGATTGCTCAGGCGCTCGCGCTCATCGATGCCGGCCAGACGCACCGTAAAATCGTGCTGCCAGGTGCTGGCATCGATTGTTACGCCGGTCAGCGCCTGGGCACCATCGAAGGCCACCAGAAAGTTGCGAGTGACGTTGTTGCCGATCTGCAGCGGCGGGATGTTCTTGCGCTTCTGCTGCAGCGGCACATAGGACACGGCGAACAGCAGGCCGTCTTCATCTTCCAGGCCGACCCAGTTGAAGTCCCAATCGCCAATGTCGGAACCCAGCTGGGCGCTGTACACGACCTGGTTGGGATTCACGAAGCCGGCGTTTTCCTTGGGAATGTCATAGGTCTGAACGATCTGCCCTGCCGGGGGTTTGCCGGCGGCACGATCCACCGGGGCTTCGGGGTTCAACCCGGGCACGTTGGCAAAGATAAATTTCGTGATGACCAGGGGCTTTTTCTGGCTTTGCTTCAGGGCGATCTGGCCTTCACCGGCCAACGTAATACTGGCGCTCACAGTGCGCTCCTACAGGCTGGCGACCAGCGTTTGCTGGTCGTCGTTGAAATCGATAAGGCCCACTTGAAGGCCCACGGGGGTGATGGTCACGAAGTCGTAGCGCCGGCACGTCCGACCGTATTGCTGGATCAGCACGCGCAGCAGTTCGGGATTGAGCGACAGCTGCGCGTTGCTGAATTTCAGCAGCACCACGTCCCAATCGCGGTCGGGCTGTCGTTCCTCGATCTCGACATAGCCGACGCCCAGGCGCTCGAAAATTCGCTTCATGCCGGCGGTGCTGCCGGCGTCGACCGAGTTGATGAAGGCGAATTTCACCCGCAAGCGGAACAGCGATTCCGGCTCGCCGGTGAAGCGCGTCACGTCGCGCTGCCAGGCCCACAGCTCAAGGATGCTCAGGTGGCAGGTGTCGGGATCGATCTGCGAGTAAGGCCAGCGCAGCCAGCCGGTGACGGTTTCCCACCAGGACTGTGCGGCAGCGGTCAGTTTCGACAGCTCGGTACCGGCGAGCCAGAACGGCAATTTGAGCTTGATCACTTGATGTTCACCGTCAGGTTTTCCAGCCGGGGAATCGACAGGCCGTTGACCACATCGACCATGGGCGTGAACTTCACCGCCTCGATGCCGGGAAACTGCCGGTGTAATTCCTCGCCCAGGCGACTGGTACTGAACCTCGACTGCGGATAGGTCAGGGTGGGTTGGTAGTCCCGGGGCGTGCTTTCGCGATACGCGGCGCGCACAAACAGTTCAACCTCTTGCTTGAGTTCGGCGATCTGCGCAGCGGTCTGGTTGGCGAACGGCCAGACGTTCACCACAAGGTTGGCCGGCGTTTCAGGCATGACCATGGCCAGCAAATCATCGCCGTGGCCGTGGTTGCCCAGGTCGCGGATATGCGCGTTGATTTGCTCCAGGTACGTCGCCGCCGGGACTCCGGCATCAAACAGGATGTAGGCGTTAGCGCTGCCCGGGCCACGCGGGGCGCCGTGTTCGAAGTACACGCCGTCCGGACGTACACCGGGAAAAGCGGAAATCATGGCGCGATAGACCGCGTCGGTGTGCCACTGATTGACCGCCGAAAACTGGTTACGCACGCGCAGGCGCAGCTGCTCGTTGGGTTCCGGATCTGCGCCTGGCGATTCCAGCCACCCGTCTTTGTTGGCCACTTGCACGATGCCGGGGATCGGCGTCGGTAGGATCGCGTAGTAACCCGGCGCCAGGTTGAAGCCGCTACCGGCCTCGATCGCCTCGACAGGAACGTCCACCTGCAGCTGGCCCTGCTGGAACGTCGCCGGCGCCGTCGTGACCAGTTTGTAAACGTTGCCGTTGATCGCGGCAGACTGCACCACAATGCCCTTTTCCAGTTCCAGCACGCCGTCCGGAATCGCCCGGGTAAACAGCAATTTGCCCTTGGCCTTGGTCGCGCCCTTGCGCTCGACGTTGACCGCCCACGCGAGCGTGTCCAGCCAGGCGTCGACCGCCGTTTTCACAAAGAAATTGGGCAGCACGGTCAGGCACAGGAAGTCCAACAACCACAGCACCGGCTTGGTCACCAGCGCGGTCATCACACGCCAGAACGGCGAATAGCTGCTGGTGTTGGCGACTTTCGCGCCCTGGGCTTCCACCTCTTTTTCCCACGCGGCCTTCAGCCCCGCCTCGGTGGTCGGTATGCCGGTATCGGCAATCACCTTTTTGAAATCGACGCTCACAGACTTACCTCGATCGATCCGAATTTGATGGTTTTCGCGGTCACCAGGTACGCCCCTGACGCCTGATCGGTGATGCGCGCCGTACCTGGCACCAGACGCACGTCGTCTTCCACGAGCAGTTCCATCTGCTGGATGCAATCGCGTTGACGCAGGCGGTCACGCTCGGCCACCAACGTCACCAGCAGGCCGCTGTCGCGGATCATGTGAGCGATGTCCTGGGCGATGCAGGCGCGGTCATCGATCAGCCTGGGCTGGTTGGATGGATCAAGTGCCAGGTCGTTGTCGGCGATCAGCAAGTCCACGTATTCGCTCATCCGCCCACCGCCATGGCGACCATGTTTTCCATCTCCAGCGGCGTCATCTGCTTGCCGGTGTTGATGTTCACGTTTTCCACATGCGTGCCCTTGTTCTGGCTGTTGGAGTTGTTCTGAATGCTGGTCAGCAGGCCGCCCGGCGGCACTGCAGAAGGTCGCGCCGGCGAAAGGCTGGGGATTGCCGCATTGATGGTCTGCTGGGCTTTCTGCGCGGCGTTGGCCGTGTCGGAGGCATTGGTGGCCGCGTCGACGCCTGGCACTTCGGGCATACCGCCGAAACGCGCCTCGATGTTCACGCCCGGGATGCTGTTCAGCAGCTCGATCACGCCATTAACGGCCTTTGTGAAAATGCCGACAATGCTGTCCCACGCAGCCTCGGCCATGCCTGACCAGCCGCCCATCGAATCGAACCAGTCGGACAGTTTCTGGAACGTCTCGGCGACGATCCGGAACGCGGCGGTGTTCATCAGGGCCGTCGTCCATTCGTCCCAGTAGTAGACGGCTGCAGCGATCATCGCGACCAGGGCAACGATGCCGACCACGATCCACACCACGGGGTTGGCCAACAGCGCCGCGTTGACCAGCCAGATCGCCCCTTGCCACAGCAACATGGCGCCACGAATGACCGCCAGAACAGCGCTCAGCGTGTGAATCACCACGACGTAAGCGAGGATCGCCAGTTTCTGCAGGATGAACATCGCGACCGTGCGCAGGCCCATCGCCTGGAAGAGTTTCCAGACGGTCAGCATCCCGAGCCAGGTCATCCGTGCGATGCCCACGACCATGGTCAAGGCCGACATGGCGGCGACGATGCCCATGATCGACAGCGCAGTGATGCCGATAACCCGCGTGATGTTGGGGAACAGCTGCGACCAGCGCACCAGCGTTTTGCCAATGTCGACCATCTTGGCCATGAACGGCGACAGCACCGGAATCAGCACCTGACCGAACACCACGCGCATGACTTCAACCAGGGACGCCCACTGTTGCCACGGGTCAACCATCGCCCGCGCCATCTGCTCGGCATTCTCCAATCCGCGCACCTTGCCCAGCTGCTCGATGCCGTTGCGCAGCCGATCGGTATCCTTGGCCAGCGCACCGATCACCTGGGCGCCCTCACCGCCGAAAGCTTCCATCAGCTTGGCGCCGGCCGAGGCGCTGGTCAGGTCACCGAACTTGCCCTGGAGCTTGTCCAGGATGGTCATCATCGGCAGCATTTTTCCCTGCTGGTCGGTGAACTTCATGCCCAGCTTTTCCGAGGCGGCGCCGATGTTCTCGAAAAACGCCTTGTAGCGTCCGCCGGCGTCGCCGCCTTCCATGGTGCTGCTGAGTGTGCCGATCACCGCCATCTGTTCAGCCAGGTCGACGCCGGACGTGGTGGCGATCGCCCCGGCTTCCTTGAAGGCGTCTTTCATCGCGGCGCCGCTGGTACGGAACAGTTGCACCGCCAGCGCCGTCTGACCGCCGAGCTTTTCCACCCACGCGCCCTTACCCATCGCATCGGCCTGGGACTTCTGCAGGTTGTAGAGTGTGCCGACGTACTCGCCCATCGTTTCGGCGTCGGATTTGGTGGCCTTGGCCAACAGGTTGCTGGTGTTGGTGAACGTGGCCAGCTGGTTGCCGGCAAGTCCCTTGATAGCGCCCTCAATCAGGTACACGGACGCCACAAAGTCCTTGGCGTTCTCCCCGTAGTTCACGGCGAACTCCAGCGACTTGGCATTGAGCGCCGACAGCGCGTCCTCGGCCACGCCCAGCGAACGCACGTCACCCAGGGCACGGTTGACCTCCAGCGCCGGTTCCATGGATTCGCGAATGGCAACAACGCCCGCCGTCAGCCCGCCCAAGCCCAGGCCGATCGTCTTAATGTGCTTTTCGCTTTGATCGGCAAGCTCGGAAAAGCCCATTTTCACCTTGCCCAGGGGCGCGGTGACTTTGTCCTGCAAGCTGAGAATGAAAGCCAGGCTGGCGCTACGGTCTGCCAATGTCGTTACCCGTTCAGCGCAAGGGCGATGCCGTTAGCCACGGCAAATTCCATGCGTCTCCAGTATTCGTCCTCCAGCCACTTGGCCGTCCCCATCGCCTCGGGCGTGGGTTCGGCACCAGGTAGCCAGCGGTTCGTCAGGGCCATCAACTGGCCCAAGCCGTTTTCGCTTAGGCGCTCAGCGTGCTCGAGCGCTTTTTTACGATCACCTCAACGTTGGGCGCGTATTCCTCCAGCAGCGCGCCGGCGAGTTGCATCACCATCACCGGGTTGCCCAGCAGCGGTTTCAACACGGCTTTCTGTTCTTGCTGCACGGTGTTCATCAGCAGGTTGTTGCCCGGGGCGACCTTGTTGGTTTGGGTCAGGGCGTTGAAGTACTTGGTCACGTCCGCCGGTGTCAGGTTGAAAGTGAATTCGTTTTCGCCGACTTCCAGGGTGATTTCTGCGTTTTGTTCGTTCATTGGATGACTCACTTGTTGAGGTTGGGTAAAGGGTTGGCCTGGGGCGCCAGCGATCGCCGGCAAACGCCCAGGGCGTATTGCTGCAGTCCGACGATCATTTGCCTGCTTTGGGCGAGTTGATCTCGGAGGGTGAAATAATCCTGTCGAGCGTTTGCTGCGAGTTCGGCGCGTCCTGCATCAGCCACGCGGGCGGCGCCGGCGGTAGCGGACACAGATCCGGTACCGGGACAGGTGGCGCTGACGTACAGCCGACCAGTGCCATCGCCAACAGCGCGGCGCAGGCGTTCGTTTTCAGTGCGTGCATCGGTCAATTCCTTGGTGTTTCGTTGGTCGATCGCGTCCCGCTCGGCGAGCATTTCGCCGCTGATGCGCGCCGCTTCGCGCAGCCCCTTAACTTCCGCCGAAACCCCACGCAGGTCTCTCAGGGCGTCGTCGCGTTGATCCACCACGCGGATAAACCAGTACAAGGGCACCAGGGCGGCAATCAGCATCCCGATCAGGGCGGCTTTGAAAGGGGAAATGGTCATTTCAGACAGACTCCCATCTCGGCCAGCCGGCGGTTGTGCAGACCCGGCACAAAGCGCTTCTGGCCCTTGGCGTCAGTCACAAAGGCCCACACCGGCGTCTTGCCGTCCGGCGCCCAGGCAAGCGCCTTGCAGCCTTCGGCAATGCGACCGGCGTTGATAAGCGCGACCGCTCGACTGGCGCAGGTGCTGGTCACGCCGAAGTTATGGGCGTGACTGGTCAGCGCGTCGAACGGGTTCTGGCCCACGTCCGGGTTGGTGATGCACTCGGCCAGCTGCAGCTGCGTTTTCCGGATCACCATCTGCTCCACCTCGGCGCACTTGGCGGGCGACCAGTATTCGCCGACGACAACCGGGTACGGGCTGGTAAACCGGGTGATGCCTTTGCAAACCGTGGGCAGTCCGCCCGCCAGCTTGTCCGCGTAAACGGTGTTCTGGCCGTTGCCTTCCCAGGTGCCCAGGAAGATCACCAACGGGGTGCTGGCCAGCGCGATCAAACCAGCGGTGATACGTCCGCGCAGGCTCATGGGAACCACACGCGCAGCACTGCCGGCACCACCATCTGCAGCACGGCGCCGACCAGTGTCAGGATGGTCAGCAAGCGCCCGACCTTCGAGCCGATCACGTTGACCGCAAGGGTCAACGCCTGCTGCCCCTTGTTCAGTTCCTTGAGCTGGCCAGTCATGTTTTCGAATTGCTGCTCAAGCTTGGTCACGCGAGTGGGCACGGTGTCGTGCCGATCTTCAAACTCGTTCATGCGGTGCTCGATCACGGCAATCTGCCGTTCCAGCGTTCCCAGACGTGCGGTTTCAGTGGTCATCGGCGGTTGCTCTTCTCAACGTCCGTTTGGCACGGGACACACCGGGTGATACCGCCATGCGCCTGGCGCGCCAGCGGAATAGGTTTGTCGCATTCCTGGCAATGGGTCAGGCTCGGCCCGACCGGCACAGGCTTGCTCAGCTGGGCTTTGATCGCCTGGTCACGTTGGCGCTGCTCCAGATCCTGGGCACGGTCGAACCAGTCCACCATCAGCGCAGCCCCTCAGTCTCAGCAGCGGCCAGATACGGCACACCGTTGATGCGGATGAAATCCGGGCTGGTGACGTCAAAGGGCACCTTGTGCTTGCTCTTTTCGCCACCCTTGGGATCGATCGAAAGCAGGCTGGAGACCTTCACCCGGCAACCGAACGCTTCCACCCGCATTTCCTCGTCCTCGCCGGCCTTGGCGAAGAACACCGAGTCAAACGGTTTCAGTTCGCGGAAGCTCCCCGCCGAACGGGCGGCATCTACCAGCAGGTTAAAGTTGGTGCTGTCCAGTTCCAGTTCGCCGGCAGCAGCAACGTCGCCGTCCACATAGCCGTCAGGAACACCACGGGTTTGGGCCACTGCCGAGTTGTCGGTAATGTCCAGGGTGCAGCTTTCAACGTGCAGCGCGATATCGCCCAGGTTCACGTCAAAGTTCTTGCCGCCAATCTTCGCCATGGGGCGTTACTCCGTTTTCTCAGTGGAAAGATCCAACGCGATGTTTGCGGTCAGGTCTTTCGGGCAGTTGTGGGGCTTGAGCTTGATGTAGGCCGCGACCTTGGTTTTCGTCTCCCAGGTCAGCACCAGGTCGCCGTCCTTCGGCGGCTCGATGTCGCCCGGGAACACCTGACCCGCAAACGTGGTGGACTTGGCCATGGCTCGCAGCGGCGCCATCAACTGGTTGGTGTTGACGGCCATGCTGTTGGGGGTGTTGTTCAAACGGCGATCGCCTACGCGGCGAATCAGCAGCGGGCGGATCTGGCGAGCGGCCTTGTCGGTGATGCGCAGGTATTCCACGACCTGAAAGTCACTGGCGGCGGTGTCCAGCATGTTGCCGTCGCCCCAGTACACGCCCGGGTAATCGGGATAGGTCTGCGAAACCGAGTAGCGCGCTCGATCCAGTTCGCTGCGCACAGCCGAGGTCAGCGGGACTTTGTCGCCATCGATCGGGACAGGGCCGAGGCCCAGCACGGCACCGGTGGCCACACGCATGGGGCTGTCAGCGATGCTCACAGAAGCGTTGGCCAAGCGACCGGCCAGCACGCCCAGGTCATTGCCATGCAGTTGCGGCACGACCAGCACACGCGGCGCCGTCAGATTGGCCAGCAGCCCTTTGCGCTCGCTGACGTACTGCGCCCAGGTCTGTTCGGCGGTGATGCCAGGCACGGATGCCATGAAGAACACGCGGCGCCCGTAGGTATTGTTCAGGGCGATCGCCGCGTCATGCATGGCCGACAATTCAGCGGCAGTGGTGACCGGGTTGGTAATCACCACGGCTTCGACGGAGTAGCCCTGTTGCTGGGCCTTTTCCAATGCGCTGGCCCAATCGCCCTCGGCGCCGATCGGAGCCGCCACGCACGCCCAGCGTTGGCCACCATTGAGCTGGGCGGCGGTGATTTGGGTTTTCAGGTCGCTGGCCGGGACGCCCAGTTGGACGTCCAGGTCGCTGTCCATGTTCAGCGGCAGGATCTGCCCGACGTTCTTGCCGGCGGGGCCGATGAAAAGAAAGTAACGCTCAATCTCGCTCACTGGCCCCTGGCCCAGATTGAGATTGTCGACGGTGACTTGACCGAGTGCCATGCAGTGCCTCGTTAGCGGGGTGAATTAAGGATTTGTTGCAACACCTGGTTAATCAGCAGATTGGTGTCGCGATCGGAGTTAACGCCGATAAACTGGCGCTTTGGCAGGGTGATTTCCCAGCTCTGCGCGCCCGAAGATTCGCTGCGCTGGTCGTCCAGGATGCGGATCAGCAAGCCCGCCTTGGCGTAGTTCACATGCTCCTGAATCCACGCCACCGACGGCCTGGTCAGGGTCTTTTTGCCAGCCTGGCGCACGCGAAAACCCAGCCGACGCAGGCGCTTGGCTTGCTTTTCGGTGGCCGCAAGTCCCGGCGGGGTCTTGTTCCAGCGGCGCATCTGCGCGGCGGTGCGGCGTTCACTGACGCCGTTGTGTTGCTGGGCGGCGACCCATCGGGTCAGGCCGTTCTTCCAACCCAGTTCCGCTTCATCAGCGGTCAGCCGGGTGACCACCATCAACTTGGCCAGGCCGGCTTCCATCTTCTTCTTGCCCTTGCCGTCGCCCTGACGCGGGGCGAACGCCGAGCCGTCCAGGTTCTGCTGAGCGCGCTGCCGCTTGCGGCTCATCGTCCGCACGCGCTTGGTGACCTGGTTCAACAACCGGCGGCGCAACTGGGGCGGCATGGCCAGCAACGCCAGTTGTTCACGCACGCCCAGGCGACCCAGTACGTCGAGTTCGAACGTGCTACGCCCCGCCATTGGTGGCCACCTCGCCGCGCTCCGCGACCCACAGGTCAAACGGGATGAACGCCCAGGTCTTGCCAAAGGCCTCGACTTCGCCGTCCGGATCTTCGGAGAGGTACTGCGGTTCAACGAATTCCAGGGTGACTTCCACGTCGAATAGATCGGTGTCGACCGGCTCCACGGCGAATTCCGGCGCCGGCAGTTCGTGGTGGTCGCGATCGGCGTCGTGGTTTTCCAGCCAACTGCCGACCAGGGCCATCAGGCGCGCCGGATGATCCGCGAAACGCTCCATGACGATTGCGGCGCGATAGTGCATGTCCGCGAAGTGCATGCCGCCGACGTCGGGTTTCCAGATCAGCGACAGCCTTACCTGCTCGGTGAAACTGTCGAGTTGTTCAGGCTCGACCAGGCGCCGTTCCAGCAGGTAGGCGGTCAACGCCTGCAGCTTGGTCATAGCAACTTCGCCGTGATGCGGCCACGGCCCTGCAGGGCGCGCACGGCTTGCTGACTGAATGCCAGAAACGCGTCTTCACGCTCCGGCGCTTCCTTGCCGGTGTTCTCGGCGCTCTCGCGGCGGGTCACAGTGGCGAACTGCTGCAGGGCGCTGGCCTTGGCGCGGCAATACACGGCGCGCTTGTACAACCGGGCTTTGAAAGCACGCTCAGGCAGCAGCATCGGATCGGCTGTTTCCACGGCAACGATGCCCGCTGCAAGCCAGCTGGTTTTGAGCTTGGCCAGGTCGGTATTGACCTCGGCCATCGCGATAAACAAAGCGTCGGTCAGCAGGTCGCCCAGGAACTCCGCCGGCAGGCGATAGCCCTTCTGAAACTCGGCCACGGAGAGGTTCGGCCAGAAGCCGTCGTTCTCGATCGCCTGTTCCACGATGGTGGTGGGTTTCCCGGAAAAGCTCATTGCTGACCGCTCGAATTAGGGCAGGGAGACTGTTTTCCGTGGGGCTGGCCATAAATGGCAGACACACGTCCACAGTTCCCCGCTGGGGGGTAGTCGGTTATTGGGCGCCAGTGACGGCGGATGTTTGTTTGGCGATTGCCTTGCGGCACTTCGCAATGCGCGTTTCATTGCCGGCTTTGGCGTACAGCTCAGTGGAGCGCTCCAGATGCGTAAGCGCTGTTTCCCACTGCTCGGCTTCCATAGCGCGCATACCGATCAACTTGTGGTACTTGCTCGGGATCTGCTCGATCAGATCCCAGTCACCGTCGACACGCGGCAGCAGGTTGGACAGGTAAGGCTCCGGGCTGCGCTGGGCGTTGTATTCGCCGTAAGCCCAGTCGATCACTGCATCCGCGACAAAGGTCTGCACGTCGCGCCGCTTGAAGCGTTCCGGCATCTGCTGGCCCTGCTCGATCGCGAAGTCCGCCAGCACCAGGCCGTCTTCGAACTGCTCGGTGTCGAACAGCCACACCATCACCTGCACCAGGACGGGGTTCGCCATGACAAGGCCCGAATCCATGTAGCGCTGAATGAAGTCCTGGTACTTGGGCAGCAGTTCTTCCCGCTTGAGTGCTTGGCGTCCGGCCAGTCCCTTGATCGCGCTCAGGCGCTCCAGGTCTTGGGCCATTGCCGCTTCCTGCAGCAGCAGATGCTTTTTCGCGTTGGCTGGGCTGCTCAGGGCTTCCGCCGGCGAATACGCCAGCGGTGCCGCTGCAGCAGCGATCACTGCAGCGGTTCCCTGGGCCAAAATACGGCGCTTGTGGGCAAGGGCCAGGCTCACTTCACCAGCTCCACGTTTTCGGTCAGCGCGATCTTTTCCAGCTGCTCGATCACGTAGCCCTCGTTGCGGCTGTTGTAATCCTCGACGCGGGAACGTTTCGGGTTGTCCACGGTTTG
>Ga0213820_1000700_pt1 | contig 19539 bp, 23 predicted proteins | sample MC6MC0910MG_FD_179889 | JGI IMG/M metagenome (GOLD analysis project Ga0213820, IMG submission 179889) | Enriched soil aggregate microbial communities from Iowa State University, Ames, United States - MC6-MC0910-MG | ecosystem: Environmental > Terrestrial > Soil > Unclassified | place: USA: Iowa... | reverse complement strand
ACACCTTCACCACGGAGGAAGAACCGCGCATCACCATCGTGTGGACGCCTGACCGTACAGACGAGAAAACGCCGTGGAATACCGGCAACAAGGCGCGGCCGGTGCTGCCGAACCCCGTGATTGTTGACCCGCTGCCGGATAACACCGGCATAACGGCGACCACCAGCCCGGCCCCGGAGGAAAAGAATTTCGCGGATTACATTCTGATCCTGCCGTTCCCTGACCTGCCGCCGATTTATATCTACCTGAGCAAACCCCCGGTGGAGTTTCTGGAAGTCGAGCTATACAGTGACTTTAAACGCCGTTCGCGGCAGGGGATTTACGAGGCTGACCATATGCCGTCAAGGGCGGCGGTTGAAGCATATTTAATGGCGCTTTATCCTGATGTTGATCCGAAAGATATCAGTAAATTAGCTGATGATGTGGCAGCAATAGTAATCCCTAAAAAAGTACATCAAAAAATAAGTGAAACGTATGGAGGCCGTAATACTCCGACACAAATCGATCTAGATTCAAGAAACTTGCGCGCGGCGCTTGATCGCAACCTGGATGCTATCAAACCCGCGCTAAAAGCAAATGGAGCAACAGAAAGCCAAATTGAGGCGGCGAGGGCGAAAATGCACAGACTGAACAGCGAACAGGGTTTATACAAATGATCATAAACGTTAATGCGCTAATTGCGGGGCTAGGAAAAAGTTACAAAGAGCTGATTGATTATGAATTAATCATGTACAAGTCACCTCCGAAAGGTGCGCCCGGCTCTCCTGTTCTAAGTCTCGATATGTCCAAAGAAGGGGTATTTTTATCCTTTTGGCGAGAAGGCCGGATTTTGAAGGCACTGACTTTAACCATTCAGGACGATGACAAAGCCGATTGGGTGTTTCCAAACGATTTACCTGAGCCTTTAGTTGAAAAGATGAACAGGAAATGGGTACATGAAAATTTTGGTGAGCCATTAAGAAGCACTCCTCCTAAGGTGATTATGAAGCGTTCCTTTGGATGGACGGATCTTTATGAAGCAAAAGGGTATGTTAATCCTACGAGCATGCAGATTAACTATGACGTAGCCGATAGCGTGAGGTCTGTAACCTTCATGCCAACGTCAGAGCTTCGCTGGTAATGCTTACACAAGCCCCGGAAGGGCTGGGGGATCCCCTGACACATCATTAATACACCATGAAGATGTTTTGATAGGTCATTGCCATATCGGCGTATACCCTGTCGGGGTTCATCCCCGACAGGGGCCCCTGCGACTGCCGGATGATATGTTCACTCAATGTCAGATATGACAGCACGCTGCGTGATTTCTTGCTGTTTGCCTGGAACCATCGATTCCTGTCTCTATTTATGGGGAACCATAAGCCCCGCAAGGGGCTTTTCTGGTCTGTATTAAAATATGATCCTCAGCTCTCACTATGAATATTGAGCGCCCGGCGCGTACGCCCTGAACTTAAGTACTCGGCAATATAGTCCTGCGAAATCTCACCGTTGTAGCGACCGTCCTCATCTACGATCGGCATCCAGCTGGTATTGCTCTCATACAGACGTGAAAGCACCACGCGCAGGTTGTCTTCCGCCTTGCCGGTCATGCGGAACGGGTGCAGGATGTCGGCGCAGGTACCGCTGGCGTTGCGCGCTTCGCGACGCTTCACAAAGCCCAGCGGTTTGCCGTGCTCGTCGACGACGGTAATCGCGCGAATATCGTTATCATCCATGGTCGCAAAGGCGTCGGGAAGCGGAGTAGAGCCCCGCACCGTAATGGTCGGCTGCTGGTCGGTGACGTCGCCCGCCGATACCAGCAGCAGGCGCTTCAGGGTGCGGTCCTGACCGACAAACGAGCCGACAAACTCATTCGCCGGTTTCGCCAGCAGTTCATCCGGGCTGGCGCACTGCACGATTTTCCCCTGACGGAACACCGCAATACGGTCGCCGAGCTTCAGGGCTTCGTCGATATCGTGGCTCACCAGCATGACGGTTTTTTTCAGCTTGCGCTGCATCTCCAGGAACTGGTTCTGGATCACCTCGCGGTTGATCGGGTCCACCGCGCCGAAGGGTTCATCCATCAGCAGCACCGGAGGATCCGCCGCCAGGGCGCGGATGACGCCGATACGCTGCTGCTGGCCGCCGGACATTTCGCGCGGGTAGCGGTTCAGGAACTTGTGCGGATCCATCGCCACCATATCCATCAGCTCTTCGGCGCGGGTTTTGCAGCGCGCTTTATCCCAGCCCAGCATGCGCGGCACGACGGTAATGTTCTCTTCGATGGTCATGTTCGGAAACAGGCCAATCTGCTGGATCACGTAGCCAATGTTGCGGCGCAGGGTGACGGTGTCCATCCCGCTGGTGTCTTCACCGTTGATCAGGATCGTCCCGCTGCTTGGGGTAATGAGGCGGTTAATCATCTTCAGGGTGGTGGTCTTCCCGCAGCCGGACGGGCCGAGCAGGACACACATTTCCCCTTCGGGCACGGTCAGGTTGACGTTGTCGACGGCCTTAAAGGTCTGGCCGTGCTTCTGTGAAAATTGTTTGGTGAGGTTTTCCAGTTTTATCATTATCGAATCCCCTTTGGAGTCAGAACCACCTGCAGACGGTGCAGCAGCCAGTCGAGCACAATCGCTAAAAGACAAATCATCAGCGCGCCCGCAATCAACATGCGAATATCGCTTCCGCCGATGCCGTTGAGCAGCAGCAGGCCCAGGCCGCCCGCGCCGATCACGGCGGCAATCGCCATCACGCCGATATTCATCACCACGGCGGTGCGGATGCCGCCGAAAATCACCGGCAGCGCCATCGGGATTTCAACCCAGCGCAGGCGCTGCCAGAAGGTCATGCCGATGCCGCGCCCGGCTTCGCGCAGGCCCGGCGGCAGGCTGTCGAGCGCCGTATGGGTGTTACGCACAATCGGCAGCAGCGAGTAGAGAAACACCGCCGTGATCGCGGGCAGGGCACCAATCCCCTGACCGATCAGCGAAAACAGCGGGATCATCAGGCCAAACAGGGCGATGGACGGAATGGTCAGCACGATGGTGGCTATCCCCAGCACCGGCGTTGCCAGCCACCTGTGGCGGACAATCAGAATGCCCAGCGGTACGCCGATGATGATGGCTAAACCTACGGCCAGCGCCACCAGCCACAGGTGCTGCAGCGTCAGGGTTAAGAGGTAATCCCAGTTGTCCAGAATGTAGTGAATCGTCTCCATAGCGCCTCCTACAGCAGTTGTTTGCTACGCAGGAAATCGCGGGCGACCTGCTGCGGTGACTGATGGTCGATATCCACCTTCTTGTTCAGCTCGGTGATAACGTCGTTGTTGAGCTGGGCCGAGAGGGTGTTGAGCGCCTCTTCCAGACCGGGGTTGTCCTCCAGCGTGTCCTTACGCACCACCGGCGTCACCGCGTAGCTCGGGAAGAAGCCTTTATCATCTTCCAGCACCTTGAGGTCGAAGCCTTTCACGCGCCCGTCGGTGGTGTAAATCAGACCGGCGTCAACGAAGCCGTCGCGCACCGCGTTATAGACCAGACCGGGGTCCATCTGACGGATTTGCGGGCGGTCCAGATCCATCTTGTAGGCCGCCTGAAGCGGCTTCATGCCGTCGCTTCGCCCGGCAAACTCCAGGTCCAAGCCCAGCAGCCAGTTTTTGTCCGGTTTGGTTTTACGGACCTGCTCAATCTTCGCCACCATCTCCGACATGGTGTTGATATGTTCCGCCTCGGCGCGCTTGCGCTGCATGGCGAAAGCGTAGGTATTGTTCATGTCGGCGGGTTTGAGCCAGACCAGACCATGCTTCGCGTCCAGGCGTTTCACCGTCTCGTAAGACTCCTGCGGCGACATGCGCTTGTTGATGTGGTTAAAGATGATCAGCGACGTGCCGGTGTACTCCCAGGTCATGTCAATCTGCTTGTTGATCATCGCGTTGCGGGAGATCACCGTGGCAATGTTGGTTTGCGGCTGGACCTGAAAACCTTTCTTTTGCAGGTACTGCACGGTCATCGCCGAGAGAATGTGCTGCTCGGTAAAGCTCTTGGTCGCCAGAATCAGCGGGGCCGCCATCGCCTGGCTGGTGAACAGCGCCGCGGCACACAGCGCCGTCAGGCCGGAAAACAGTCTCATAAAAGCTCCTTGTTATTGTTATCGAGCGAGATGGGGACTCATCGCGCGACCCAGCGCCGCCAGCAGGGTATCGAGGATCAGGGCGATCAGGGCGGTGGCCGCCGCGCCGAGGATCAGGGTCGGAAAATCGTTCAGGTAAATACCGGGGAAAATCAGCTCGCCGTAGCTGCTGGCTCCAATCAGGAACGCCAGCGGCGCGGTACCGACGTTAATGGCGGTGGCGATGCGGATCCCCGACAGCATGACCGGCCAGGCGGCTGGCAGCTCAACCTGACGCAGACGCTGCCATTTGGTCATCCCGATGCCGTTTGCCGCCTCCAGCAGCGACGGCGGGACCGAGCACAGCCCGGCGTAGGTGTTACGCACGATCGGCAGCAGCGAGGCGAGGAACAGGGCGATGATGGCGGGCGTATCGCCAATGCCAATCACCACCATCGCCAGCGCCAGAACGGCCAGCGGCGGCAGCGTGTTGCCGACGTTGAAGATTTGCATCACATATTCGGCGATACCCCGCGCGGCCGGGCGGCTCAGCAGAATACCGGCCGGGATGCCCACCAGCAGGGCAAAAAACATGGATGAGAAAACCAGAATCATGTGCTGTTGCCCGAGATAGACCAGGTCAACCTGGCGCGCCTTTATCGTCTCCATCCCGATACCCCAGACGAGGAGGGCGAGGACCACGATAATGGCGCCGACAAACAGCAGCGAACGTTTGAGTAATGGGTGCATTGCGGTGTGTCTCCCTGTGCGCATGCGTTATAGCAATCACCGGTTGCCTGTTGTTATGCCATGTTTCGGCAGGGGTATTTCACCTATAGCAAGCGTTTGGGAAGGGTTCCAGCGAAGGGGTAAAATCAGTAACCCTATGAAAACAGTGACAACCTGGCGTTAAGCCTTATGGCGTAAGGGCTGATTGAGGGGCAGGCAGAATAGTCCTAAAGACGAGAAGTGAAAGTGACGTTGTCACGAATAGAGGCCGCACCTGTGGCGGTGCGGCAGCGCAGCTACGCTGTTTTGCGGGCTTTTGATTCCCATTCCTGCCAGATGTTTTCAAGACCCTGCCGGTATGAGATGACGGGGAAGTCGGGAAAATGCCGCTTAAACTTCGTCGACTCAAACAGGTTATCAACGTCGTATCTGGGCAACAGCTCACGCATTTCGCGCGCGCCCTGCGAAAACAGCGCCGTCGCGGCGAATGCCAGCTTGCCCAGCACGGTGTAGTCCGCTTTCTGGCCGAAGATATCGCAGGCGAGAGTGACAAACTGTTGATACGTCAGCCTTTCGTCGCAGCAGGGCAAATGCCACGTCTGCCCGTAGGCCTCAGGCGTATTGCCCAGCAGGGCGAGCGCGCGACTGGCATCCGGTGTCCAGATGAGGGTGCGAAGCGTATCGTCACGTACCGGAACGCGCGGGCGTTTGTGCTGCTTCAGCCTGTCGATAATAAGCGTATTCGTGAAGCTCTGCGTTCTCTCAGGCCCGTAAAACTCCGGTGCCCGGCCGATGAGAACGGGAATGTCGCCCCGCTGCATTTCGGCAAGCACCCGGTTGGCCATCAGCGCCCGCACGTTGCCTTTCCGCCCCCGGGGCGCAAAGCGCGTCTCTTCAGTTTGCGGCACGTCGCTCTGGGGATACATGTAGGTATTGTCAAAATAGACGAATCTTGCGCCCGCCTTTCGCGTGGCCTCCAGCGCATTTTCCAGCATGGTTGGGAACTGACGCTCCCACAGCGCGGAATCCGGCGGCAGACCAGCGGTAAAATAGACCGTATCGCTGCCGTTAACCGCCTCCTGCGTCTGCTGCGCATCCAGAAGATTGGCCGCAACCGTGATATCGCTGGCGTGGACTTTCTGCGGATGGCGGCTGACCAGCCTGATATCGTCGGTATAGGCGCGTTTTAATTCGCGGGTCAGTTCACGGGCGATTTGCCCGCTGGCACCCAGAATAGTTTGCATATGAGCTCCCTGATGAGATGACGATCCGGTTGACCGTATGAAAAGTTTAAGCTTAAAGTTAACTTTAAGGTCAAGACGTAAGAGCGGATGAAATGAAAATTGGCGAGCTGTCGAAAATGACGGGTATTTCCCCGTCGCGCATTCGGTTCTATGAGGCGGAAGGTTTACTGCCGCGACCCGTCAGGCAGGGGAACGGCTACCGATCGTATTCTAAAGAGGCGGCAGCGCTGCTGAATATCATCGACAACGCGCAGCGTACCGGGTTCTCACTCGAGCAAATACGCCGCTTCCTGCCGCAGACGCAACAGCACTGGGATCATGAGGGACTGATCCAGTCCCTGAAAACGCGTATTGCCGAAATAGAAGCGATGCAGAAGCAGCTTGAGGAAAACCGCAGAGAATTGCTGACACTGGTCGCGAGTATCACCAACCGTCCGGATGGAATCTCCTGCGACGACAACATGCAGCGCCTGCTGGGGCAGCTACAACACTCAGACGGTAGCGCGAACCCGTCGAACCCGGGTCGAGACGGTGATAATTGAAAAGATAGCGACCACGGCAAGCATCAGTCCGAGCGCCAGCATGGCGTTAAATCCGATCCACCTGAACAGCAGCAGCCCCGCGATACCCCCCGTAATAAACGAGAAAAGGGTGGTTAAGTGGGTTTTCAGCTGACTTTTTTGTGCCGCCGTATCTTTGGAGTAATCCCTTCGCAGCATCGCCACCATTACGGAGGCCAGGGATATCCCCGCGTCCGTCAGCGTGCCGGTAATGTGCGTCGATCTCACCCGTCCGCCGGAAAGCTGCGTGGAGGTGGAATTATGAATGCCCATCAGGCCGCACAGAAAAAGAATAATCTCGCGGTTGCTGGTGAGGGCGTGAAAATACATCTCGTAGAACGAGACGCCGGTCAGCAATATCCCCTCGACAAACAGGATCTGGCAAAAAACCAGCCTGACGTTATGGATAATGCCCCATATTACAATCATGCGGGCAATAATGGCGCCTGCGACAAAGGAGAGAATAATCGAGCCGAAGAAAATAATATCGCTCAGGTCGGTGGAAGAGACTTCGCTGGATAACTGTGAGGTGTTGCCGGTCATGTGTGAGGGGAAAAAGCCAAATGCCCCGAGGGCGATGGCATTCAGCAAACCTGCCGAGGTCGCCAGCCAGAGAGCAAGCCGGCGATCCTCCTTATGCGTTCGTTCTTTCTTGAGTCTAATCAGCAAGAATACCTCCGGGTTGAGCTTTGCCTGAATAGTCAGGCTAGCAAAGCGGTGCAACGGGCTGTCCAGGATATGGCTTAATTATTATTCCCTCTGACGCGTTTAAGGGTTTAGTAATTAAATAAAATATCCATGCTCAAGATGGGGGCGCGAAGCCTTTATATCATGCCGTTATTGCCGTGACGCAAAAATGCCGGGCGCTGGTTAAGACGTTCAAACCAGTCCTCAATCGCCGGCACGTCGGGCTTATCAAACGGCGTCATCTTCCAGCGATTCACCGACAGCCCAAGCACCACGTCCGCAAGGGTAAAGGTCTCGCCTGCCGCAAAGGCGCCGGTGCGCTGCAGCTGGTTTTCCAGAATGGTGATGCAGTGGTTCCACTCTTTTATTCCCGCCGCAATGCGCTCAGGGTCGTTAAAGTCCGGGTTTTTACGCCCCAGCGCCGGGAAAACATAGCGCCAGGCGTTATTGAATTCGGTTGCCTGCCAGTCCATCCAGCGCTCAACGTTGGCGCAGGCTTGCGGCTCTGCGGGCAGCAGATCGTGACGTCCGGCCTTGCGCGCCAGATAGCGGCAGATGGCGTTGGACTCCCACAGCACGAAATCGCCATCCATCAGCACCGGCACCATGGCGTTGGGGTTCAGGGCGCGGAAGGCATCCGTTTCCGTTGAGGCAAAACCGCTGCCGTAATCTTCCTGTTGATACGCGAGGCCTGCTTCTTCGCAGGTCCAGAGCACTTTACGCACGTTGATGGAGGTGGTTTTGCCGAGGATGTTAATCATGTCGCCGCTTCTCTTCAGAGTGATGAATCGTTTAAAAACAATACACCAGCGGTGAAGAAAAGCGTCAACAAATCATCCGGCGAGTGATTTGTGACGACGCGAAAGCAGAAGCGTCAATACAACCGCGCCCAGGAGCAACATGCCGCTCAATGCAAACGTGCTCTGCCAGCCGAGATGGTCTAATACCAGGCCACCGGCCGTTGAACCCAGCGCAATAGAAAGCTGGATCACGGCGACCATTAACCCGCCACCGGCTTCGGCATCTTCCGGCAGCGTTCGCGCAATCCATGTCCACCATCCCGTTGGCGCCGCCGTCGCCAGCATTCCCCAAAAGCCTAACAGCAGGGCAACGATCCACACGCTGTGGCCGGTCAGTATCAACACGCCTGCTATGACGGCCATCAGCAGGGGTATGGCAATTAGCGTCAGGTAAAACGCGGCGTTCAGGACCAGAGCAACAAGCAGTGTGCCAACAAAACCCGCGACGCCGATGGTGAGTAAAATCAGCGATAAGCCGGAAGGGCTGACCTGCGTGACGGTTTCGAGAAACGGACGCACATAGGTAAACAGCGCAAACTGTCCCATAAAGAACAGGCCGCAGGCCAGCAGACCAATGGAAACCACCGGCTGGCGGAATAGCCGAAAGACGGATGCGCGTGACGCCGTATTTTTATTGCCGTTCATATCGGGCAGGCTAAAGCGTTGCCAGAGGAACGCCACTATCGCCACGGGAACCAGGCACAGGAAGGCGCCGCGCCAGCCAATGGTGGCGCCGAGATAGCTCCCGAGCGGGGCGGCGACTACCGTCGCCAGCGCGTTGCCCCCGTTGAATATCGCCAGCGCGCGCGATACCTGATGCTGCGGAACGAGGCGAATGGCCGTTGCGGCAGACATGGACCAGAACCCGCCTATAGCGATACCGATCAGCGCGCGGCCGGTCATGTAAACCAGATAGTTTGGGGCGAAAGCGATAATCATCCCCGAGAGCGCCATCAGGAGCGTCATGCCCAGCAGAAGATGTTTGCGGTTCATATTCCCGGCAAGCCGGGAAAGGAAGAGGCTGGTCAGAACCGCCAGCGCGCCGGAGATGGCGATCCCCTGGCCAGCGAGCCCCTCCGTAACGCCCAAATCTCTGGCAAGGGGCGTGAGCAGGCTGACGGGCATAAATTCCGAGGAAATCAGGACGAATACGCACAGGGTCATGGCAAAAATACCGCCCCAGTGCGCGCGGTCCTTATTCTGTGAGGTGGCAGGGTTCAGAATGGACATAGTCATCTTTCACGAAGGGCCGCCCGCTAAACACGGGCGGCGAAGAGGTTTATTTCAGGCTGGTTTTGAAGAACTGTTCAAACTGGCCGAACGGGATCTTCCCGGCAACGTTGTCGTAGAGATCGACATGGTTTGCGCCCGGAACAATCACCAGCTCCTTCTGCTTGCTGCCGACCGCTTTAAACGCATCTTCTGCAAAGTAGCGGGAATGTGCCTTTTCACCGGTTACGATAAGCGTCGGGATCGTAATTTCACCGGCGTAGCTCAGCAGCGGCATATTCATAAAGGATAATGGCGTGGTCGCGGTCCACGCGCCGGTGGAGTTGACGGAACGCGCGTGGAAGCCGCGCGGCATGCGGTAGTAGTCGTAGAACTCCTTCAGTACCGGATGCGGGTCTGCTGGCAGCGTCTCTGGCAGAATACGTTCAGCCGCCGTCACCTTGCCGTTCTCATCGACATAAATGTCATGGCCGCCGTGCGCGAAAGTCCCGTTCTCGGCATCTTTCCAGCGCTGTGCGTTCAGATACTGCAAAACGGCACGGCGGTCAGACGTTGAATAGCGATCTTTCCCGTCGCCCACGCCGTGGCCCATCGCCCGGCTCATGTCATACATTACGCTGGTGGCGACCGCTTTCACGCGGGTGTCCATGGAGGCCGCATTCAGCGCCATACCGCCCCAGCCGCAGATGCCGAGAATACCGATGCGGTTACGATCAACCTCTTTCTGTAACCCCAGGAAATCCACCGCCGCGCTAAAGTCTTCAGTGTTGATATCCGGTGACGCAACGTTGCGCGGCTGGCCGCCGCTTTCGCCCGTATAGGACGGATCGAACGCCAGGGTCACAAACCCATTCTCCGCAAGGGTCTGCGCATACAGGCCGCTGGACTGCTCTTTGACCGCGCCAAACGGCCCGCTGACCGCAATCGCCGCCAGCTTGCGGTCACCGCGGTTTTTAGGAAGATACAGATCGCCCACCAGGGTGATCCCGTACCGGTTCTGGAAGGACACCTTGCGGTAATCGACTTTGTCACTTTCGGCGAAGGTTTTATCCCATGTGGTCACCATCGAAACGGGTGCGTTTGGGTTGGTTGTTTCGGCATAACTCATTGTTGTCACTCCACTTAAGGATGCGCATAGCAGCATCGCAACGGACAGTTTTTGGGTGAATGTTTTCATGAAAATAGACCCTGTGGTGTTGTGTTGCGGACATTATAGTTAGCAAAAATAGTGCTGATTAGAGGCCGAAAACTGCTAGGATTCATATCATATTGTTATAAATTGGGGGCGTGATGGCGAAGCGGGAAAACTACAATGAGCTGTACCTGTTTATGCAGGTGGTGCGGGAGGGGAGCTTCACGGCGGCTGCGCAGCGGCTCGGGCTGGCGCAATCCGGGATCAGCCGCTCGGTTCGCGAGCTGGAGGAGCGGTTGGGCGTTCAGCTTCTGGTCCGCACCACGCGCAAGCTGTCGCTAACCCACGCGGGGGAACAGCTTTACCGGACCGCCGAGTCCGCGTTCGATACGCTCGATACGGGCCTGGCGACCCTGGCACACTATCGTCAGACGCCGTCCGGCACGGTACGTATTAATGCCAGCCAGCACGCTATCGACAAATGTCTGCTGCCAAAGCTCGCCATTTTTAAACAGCGTTACCCGGACATCAGGCTGGAACTGATAAATGAAAGCCGCTTCGTCGACATTATCGCCGAGCGGTTCGATGCGGGTGTCAGACTGGGGCCGGAAGTGGGGCAGGGAATGATTGCAGTGCGTATCACGCCTGATATGGAAATGGCCGCAGTGGCTGCGCCGGAACACTTCAGACGCTACGGTTTTCCCCAGACGCCTGCGGATTTAGTGGCGCATCCGTGCATTGCCTACCAGCTTGCCGACGGTAGTGACTATCAGTGGGAGCTGGTGCAGGACGGAAAAAAAATCACCCATCGGCCAGAGGGGCAATGGGCGCTGTCTGACAGCTACATGGAGGCCGAAGCCGCCCGGCTGGGGCTTGGGCTGGCCTATGTCCCGGTGGAGCTGGTGGCTGACGATCTGGCGCGCGGAACGCTGATCCGGGTGTTGCAGCGCTATAGCCTGCGCATGGACGGGTTGTATCTCTATTATCCGCACCGTAACGTGTCGCCCGCCCTGAGGGTGGTGATCGATACGCTGAAAATATAGCTTTATTTCAGTGATAAAGAGAATGGCAGGAACACGCCTTCATTCATTTGGAAGATTTAAAGAGGGTATTGCAAGACGGACAGACAAGTTGAGAGCCTTTCTGAACGCGGATAAAGCTGTGTTCTGAATCTTTTGCACAGCCTGGACATGTGCATTTCACTAAATAATTACGATGAGTTTGTGTTTTTTTACGTACTGACATAGGGAGTTCCTGCTATAAGGGGACAAAATAAAACACGTTTAAAATGATGATTACTTATTTTTTAACAATATTTGAAGAGATTAAGACGTCAGGAAGTATAAATAAAAAACCCGCTCGGGGCGGGTTCATTTTATTATCAGTAGCACATAACTGCTCAGGCCAACGCCTTCATCGCTATCGTAAGCGCCACTGATAATGAGCACCTATTACAGTGCAGTGACGTTACCGGCCGCAGGGCCTTTAGCGCCATTTTCAATGGTGAAGGACACTTTCTGACCTTCATCCAGAGTTTTGAAGTTATCGCTCTGGATTGCAGAGAAATGCACGAATACATCTTTGCTGCCGTCGTCAGGAGTGATAAAGCCAAAACCTTTATCTGCGTTGAACCATTTTACTAAACCAGTCATTTTATTAGACATAGATAATTCCTTAATTTATGAGCCACATAGTGCGGCGATGATGGCCTGTATTGAGAGAGTTACTTATTTGGCACTTAGGAGAAGGCTCATGAAGAAGGGATATCAAAGGATAACACCTGAACTGAGGACTGCTTTACTAAAACTGCTTTCATAAGGTCTGTTTTCCAAACCGATGACGCTATTAAGACATAGAATATTTATTACCGCAATGTAAATGTTATTTTATTTTAACCATTTAAACACCCGGATGGCTGAACGGCTGATAATATCCTGAATACCCTATTAGCTGCCGCGGCCTGGCAATAATCCAATATCCGCACATTTTTGCAAGCTTCCACCCTATGACGACTCAAGCTGTTTCAGGAGCGTTGTTCTTTAATGAGTAGCCATGCGGGTCGTTGTTTTGCCTGCTTTCGTGCTGCCTAGACTGCGCATGGACGGTATCCGCACCGCCACGTGTCGCCTGCCTTAGAGCGGTGATTGATACGCTTAAAATTTAGGGCAGCGTTGTCATTCTGGAAGGCGCCTCGCAAACCGCAAATTAACCGCGTGAAATTCAGGGTTATGTCTTTTCTTCAACCGATCGGGGTCGTAAAGTGCCTGCGTTGCGGCACATCCGCAATCGGGCGTAGGAACCCGCATCTACCATATAGTGACATTTCGTATGTCGCGGCAGCACCGATCCCGCTACAATTGCGGTGGCGCTGGCGGAGCAGCCGTAAGGCTGGCCGTTTTTCTATATGGGCGGTATTCCTACCTCTGTCAGCGCTACCCCCCGAGCGTAGGAACTCACTGGGTGGTTAAATGAACTGCATATAGAAGGATGCCTTGTATGGCTACTATCCCAACCCTGAATTATCTCCCGTCTGACGAAAACGTCATTCTGCAACTGATCTCCCGGCCGCTTCCGGCTGATGCCGATCTGTTTGTCGTAGCCGACAACTGCGCCGCGCTGGTGAGCGTGCTGGTCGAAATCGAAGATGCGAAGATGTTTACGGCGCTCTGCGAGCGTCTGCTGCACGCCCTGCGTAAGTTAAGAGAACTCTGCGATGTCGATCTGCCGCCAGACCTGATCGCGCAACTGATCATGGGTGAGAAACTGAACTCCTGCGTGCCGGACTGCTGGCAGGACACCCTGACTCAGGTGGACTATGTTCTGGCGCTGACGCAGGCGGTTATGGATGTAACGCTGCCCGCCCACGTAGCGAAAGAGCTTACGGGCCTGTTGCACGACATGGTGTGGCTGCTGGCTGAGTTTGTGAAGGAGCCGCGCATCACTACACACTAAGGGCGCTCGCGTGGAGGGGCGGTAGCGCCCCTTTTAAGCCGTGATTAACGAGTTCAGTTCCCCGTATCCAGCAGCGACGTACCGTAGGAGTTATCGATAGTACAAAGCCAGCGACCGTCGCTTTCCTGCCGAAAAACATAGGTCGCGCGGCGCGACATTTCCGTTATCCCACCCAGACCATCAGGAAAACGCAGAACGGTTTCCATGATAACGAGGGCATTGCCGCCACCTTCGATCACCTGCATCTCCCCTTGTTCGACGATCAGCTGATCCTGAAAATAATCAGAGATGGCAATAAACGCGCTGCGGATGTTTTCTTTGCCTTTAACCGTCATGCCGGGCTTGACCACCAGAGCCGCGTCTTCGGCGTAATACTCCATCAGGGCGTCATAGTTTTTGGTGGTGATGGCGTGGTCGCAGGATTCGATGATCTGGCGTAGCGGATGTGGGGTCATGCGCGATTCCTCGTTGATGGGGGGAACACGTATTAACATAACAGGCTGCCGTGTTTGTATAGCTACCAGGTTTTGTGGCTGGCAGGCTCTGGGTTTGAAGTGGAGGATTTAGTGAAGAATGTTACGTCTGCGATAGGCTATAATGGGGCGGAACACTTAAATCCACAAATGATTTCATACCGGAAGTTACTAATAAGCATAAAAACGACATTGCTTCTACTAAGTGTTATGTATTTATATCGATGAAGAGTATTTTTGTAGAAAACCCTCTGAAAAGGCCAATGTAATGCATATTTTTGATGGGAATGGAAATAAACTTGATGCAGAGTGCTCTGTTTGTGAAGAAGATGGAATTTATGGCCTAATCCTTGAATCTTGGGGGCCAACACATAGGAACAAGGATTATAATACAGCACTTGATTGTATCATTGAGAGACTGATTGATTCCGGTGTAGATAACGTTGTTGTATATCTGGCTTCATCCACAGTTAGAAAACATATGCCATCCATAACTGAAAGGAAAATCCATCCTGGAGAATTTTTCTCTCTTAAAGGTGATAATCCTCGAAATATTCGCTTGGAAATGTGTAGTTATCAGGCTCATTTTAGTAGTACAGGTAAAAAAGATGTTCCTTCCGGGAACAGGGCAAAGCGAATTATGATAAATGTTCCTGGTATCAATGACGGCGAATTTTGGGAGCAGATAGTGCTTGGGGAATTATCAGATCTTTTTCAACCTACAGAAGATGAGGCTGTTCTAAATGCAAGGGTTAGCAAGTTAATCAAACAAAATTTAAGCGAGCCTAAAGGATATCAATCACCAGTAGTAGTAGAGCGACTTCAAAAGGTCTTTGCTCGAGATCCTAGAGTGAAGACTTGGATATTACAGAAAAGTAATGGAATTTGTGAAAGCTGTGGTGGAAATGCACCTTTTTATATAAATGGTGGAATCCCATATCTGGAAGTACATCACGTAGTACCTCTTTCGTTATCCGGTACTGATACCATAAGCAACTGTGTCGCTCTTTGCCCTAATTGCCATAGAGCTTTGCATTATAGTCAAAATGCTAAAGAGTTAATTGAGATGCTTTACAATAAAATAGATAGATTGCAGAAGTGAACAGTACTCTTGTTAGAGTCATCTTTAGGCGGGCATCATTAGCCATTTAGCAATGCTGTACGGCTCGAGATGAGCCTGTGGTAAAAAACAAAAGCCATTGATTATTATTCGTGTCAATGGTTTTTTCCTCAACTGAAATTTATATAAAAATAAAATAATTTGTTCGTATAAAGAATGTCTGCTATCGGCGCAATACGGAGGGTGCCAAAAACAGTATGCCTGTGTTTGAACGAGGGGGAAATCTCTAAATCTGTCGTACTGAACTGCCGTACCCACGATTTTGCAATCCTACAAAATAACCTGTAAGAGATTATTTTCCCATCTTGGCATGAACATGTTCCCCACACAGGAGAAGTGCACCGTGACCCATAAAAAAAAGATCGTCATCGTAGGGGCTGGGATCACTGGCGTATCCATCGCATGGCATCTTGCCGACCGTGAATTTGACGTCACCCTCGTTGAACAGAATATGCCTGCGTCAGGTGCAACCGGCAGCGCGTTTGGCTGGCTGACCGGTGTGGTGAAGGATGATGCGGCAGACGTGTTTATCCGGCGCATCGCACTTGCGGACTGGCACAGGCTGGAAGAACACCTACCGGAACTTAACATTAAATGGAGCGGTTCGTTAACCTACGGCCCGGCATCTGGGGCCTGCCTGCAGGATGAACGTCTCCTCCACAAGGCGGAGATTGCCCGCCTCGAGCCTGCGTTGATCAATCCTCCCTCAGAGGCCCGCTGTGCTGCAAAAGATGGTGCCATTGATGCCGTCAGCGCAACGCGATTATTGCTCGATAAAGCCTGTGAGAAGGGCGTCGTCCTAAATACCCAAACAACCGTTACGGGGCTTTGCATGACGGAGGGGAAGGTGACAGGCGTCCTGACCTCTCGGGGGAAACTGGATGCAGATTGCGTCGTGCTGGCCTGCGGTACAGGTATTCCCGTCCTGACTGAGCGGGTGGATATTCATGTTCCGGTTCTGTCATCACCGGCCATATTGCTGCGCTTTGCGGCCTTCCGGAACGTGGTCAACACGATCCTCTCCGGTGATGATATTGAGGTTCGGCAAGCGCACAACGGGAATTTGTTAGCCGCAGAAGATTATCCGGCAAACGGCAACGTCAGAGAAACGGCGGAGGCAGCACAACGCGCGGTAAGAAACAGGCTCACGGGCGCAGAGTCGGCTGCTCTCATCCAGTACTCAACAGGAGAGCGTCCTGTTATTCAGGATGGGTATCCCGTTCTTGGTTTTACTGATGAGAACAGAACGGTATACGTCGCCTCGATGCACCCAGCCGTTACGTGCGCAGCGACGATTGGCAGACTGGTCTCAGAGGAGTTATGCGACGGCCAGAGCGATGAAATCCCGCAAAGTTACCGGCCCTCTCGCTTTATAGATAAATAGCGTTCGTGGAAAGGTATCACTACCGATAGGAACGATGGCGTGATGTAAATCGTAAATGAGCCTCTACCGCATGAAGAGGTTGTTTCAACGATGAGACGAAGTACGTATAGTAGTATGATATTACAAGACATGAAAATATGACTATGTTCAGAATCCTCGCCTCGGCTTCACTCCTGCTGTTTCCAATAATTTGCTTTGCGGCCTCGCATGAAGAGGTATTGCGTTTAAATGCAGAACAAAAGGCGGGTAGTGAGGTCGTTTGTCATGTTCCACTGAATATTATTGTGGATCAGAAGCCCGTCACACTTGATTTTAAAAACAGTATGACCGTGATTTCAAATCAAGGTAACAATCGAACGTATCAGGTCATCACAACATTTGTACCCTATGGCACAGCCACCGCTGTGATCACACAACGCTATCGCCTCAACGTCATAACTGATGAAACTGGCCAAACACATAAAATCGATCCGAACAGTGTTAGCGTAACCAGTCCATACTCTACGGAGATGGCCAAAAAAAATGAGACCCAGCTTCGCAGTGCCCCAGAGAGTTATCAATCTGACAGCATGGTGACAGTGACCGATTTCCCGAACTACACCATTCAGGGTTATGAAAATGGTCCTGTCACTCGGTGTGCTATTTTGTCTAAACACGAGTAGTTATCGTCGCCCGGATAAATATGGGTTAAGTATGAGCCGAGGGTTAACTGTTAAGTTGTTACAACAATTTGCACTGATTAAAGGGCGATAAATAGAGGTCTGCTTAAACTCTAATGATTATATCCTATGCCGATAACCACATCTGCTTTTGGCAAAAACTGACATTGCAAGATAAGTACGTCTGTTTTGAGCGAGGAGCGGAAGTCTGAGTTTCTACTATTTTTAGCTGCCAGATTCTGGAAGAGCCAATATGTAGCATAAGGTTTTTGTTACCCCAACCAGTGCTCCGGATATATGATTCATATGCGTAAATTACAAAAACTAATAGCAGCCGAGCGGACCACCTTTTCACCGTACACCAGCCTCTCTCCAAGGGCCATATCTCGTATAGCATCTAAATGTCGGAAGGATGAAATTGCAGATGCGCATATCTTGATAAAGGAGTTCATGGCTGAGTTGGCCACAATTCATTATTGGGATGGTGATACACATGATGACATCTGGAGGTCCATCGAACTGTTCAGAGCAATCCTGCAAAAGGTGAGATAAAAAAATGATGCTAGCGTCCATTCCTGGCACGATGTTGCAACAGCCGCTACTTTGGGGGGGACCAGATCATAGCCTCTATCCTGGAAATGGACGGCGAGGTATTGCGAACCTGCTCTTTGCGTTTCAATCTATGTTTAGATGCTGTTTTTACAGGGTTGAGGCGAGATTTCTGATCTTTTCCGCCTTTTCAAAATGGTCCAGCTTCATCTCCATAATCCACCAGTGCGCCACTTCCATAAGCAGTTCAGGATCGTCATTTTTATTAGCAAAAAAAGCATAGAACGAAAGCCCAACATCGCTTCCCTTAGAGGCGATTTTTGCATTACAGATCCTGATGATTTTTTCCTTCATTCCTTGCCGCACGCCATCTCCTTAACTCTTTTCGTGTTCAGGCCAAAAAAGCCGTAAGCAGTTATCTGCTTACGGCTTCCGGATCGGTGATGATTTTTCTGACAATCAGGCCGCTTTCACAGCTCTGATTTTTTTCGTGTCAGCCGCATCGGATTCTGTTTTATCCGCAGCAGCTGGAGTATTGAGATCGGGAAGCTTGCTGGTACGAAGAATATGCTGCACGGTCTCCTTCTGCTCGGCGAGATAAAGGCCAAGATTTTCAGCCTGCGTTTCATCCATCTGCATTCCGCTTTGCAACAGCCAGTCGGTGAACGCGTCTGCCATATCGAGCAGCTTGTCGTGAGCGTCAGCCTCTTTCTTACTGGCAAATATCATTTTCTCTTCACCTTTTCTTACGACAACAAATTTTGTTTCAACAGCCATCGTGCACCTCGCTATACTGTATTTATGTACAGTATAGCAGCAACAGATCGACGTTGCAGCAAAATATATATTACTGGCGTAGCTGCTGCGTCTCCGGGCCACCCATGCTCCGCCGCCATGCCCCAGGCGCCTGACCATACTGACGCTTAAAGCTGCGGTTGAAGGACTGCTGGGAGTCAAAGCCCAGCGCGATCGCCACGTTCAGAATCGGTTCATCGCTGCGGGTTAAGCGCTCAACCGACTTTTGCAGCTTTTGCGCGCGAATATACCCGGCGAGGGGATAGCCCGTATGCTCTTTGAACAGGCGCTGGAGGTGCCATTTTGAGTAGCCGGATCGCCTGGCGACGGACTCAATGTCCAGACGGCTATCCAGGTTGTTGTCAATCCAGTCGAGTAAATCATGCATAAATGCGCCAGTGTTCATCTGGTTACCCCCACGCTGCCTGTCTAAAAGTATCTTTGTCTGTTGCATTAAAAGGTGGCGCGTTTTTGTATTAATTGCAAGTTTTATTGTTGCATTTAAAACCCTCACCGAAACGGGTCTTTTCACATCCGCTCAAATAGCACATAAAGTGCAACAATTATTCTTGCACTTAGTTAAGCGCCTTCCTACAATCGCCGCGATAGTGTATTCGCAACTGTTACAGTTTTGTGGCGATGAACGACACAAATGGCCTTGAGACAGCCACCGGACAAAGGAAGTGGCGCGGTGCCTCCTGCTGCGTCTTGCCCGGCGGCGACAATTACCGGAATAAAAATAATGAGCCTGCAAAAAACCTGGGGTAACTATCATCTGAACGCGCTGGGGGTCATGTTGCTCTCCGTGCTGCTCGTCGGATGCGATAACAGCGTCGCGCAAAATGCCGCGCCGCCTGCGCCCGCCGTCAGCGCTGCTGACGTGGTGGTGAAATCTATTAGCCAGTGGGATAGCTTTAACGGCCGGATTGAAGCGGTGGAGAGCGTTCAGCTCCGCCCGCGCGTTTCCGGCTACATTGATAAAGTGAATTACACCGACGGCCAGGAAGTGAAGAAGGGCGAGGTGCTGTTCACGATTGATGACCGAACCTATCGCGCGGCGCTGGAACAGGCGCAGGCGAACCTGGCGAGAGCCAAAACGCAGGCCAGCCTGGCACAAAGTGAGGCTAACCGTACCGATA
>Ga0213820_1000693_pt1 | contig 19727 bp, 16 predicted proteins | sample MC6MC0910MG_FD_179889 | JGI IMG/M metagenome (GOLD analysis project Ga0213820, IMG submission 179889) | Enriched soil aggregate microbial communities from Iowa State University, Ames, United States - MC6-MC0910-MG | ecosystem: Environmental > Terrestrial > Soil > Unclassified | place: USA: Iowa... | reverse complement strand
CTTCGAAGTGGCTGAAGAGTGGAAGACCCGCGTGCCGGAAGTCGTCCACGAAGACGGCACGTCCCGCGCCCAGGTGCTCAAGCGCGAATACAACCCGCGCTACTACGACATGATGAAGGCGCTGGAAAACCTGACCGGCAATGGCGTGTCGCTGAACACCTCGCTCAACCGTCGTGGCGAACCGATGATCTGCTCGCCGACCGATGCCCTGAACATGTTCTTCGGCTCGGACCTGCAATACCTGATCATGGAAGACATTCTGGTAGTCAAAGACGGCGCGGACACCTATGACACGCTCGGCTGAGCGCCATGTGCTGCAGTTCTGCCACGGCTATGACGGGCCGTTTCTGGACTGTGCCCGTCAATACGCCAGCCTGTTCGCCGGTCAGGGATACCGGGTTACCACGGTATTCCTGACCGGCGCTGCCGACCCTGACGTGGCCGCTGGCTGCGCCTCGGACGAAGTGCTGTTCATGGAATACAGCTCCAAGGCCATTCGTGGCCTGAAGCTGGGCGCCATTCGCGACCTGCGCAAGATCGCGGCCTCCCGGAATTTCGCGTTCTGCATCGCCCATCGCTTCAAGCCGATCTACATCGCCTTGCTGGCAACTCGTTTGCCGGTGATCGGTGTGCATCACGCCTTCGGCGATTATCAGCGTCGCAGCCGCAAACTGTTCGCTCACCTGTTCCGCATGCGTTTGAGCCTGCTCGGCGTGTCCGATGCGGTGCGCGACGACATGCGCAAGTGCCTGCCGAAATGGCCGACCGGCCGAATCCAGACGCTGTACAACCGCATCGATGTTCAGGCCCTCGCCGCCGCGCAGCTGCCGCGCCAGCAAGCCCGCGAAGCCTTGGGGCTGGCGCAGGATGCCTGGATCGTCGGCAACGTCGGTCGCCTGCATCCGGACAAGGATCAGGCCACGCTGCTGCGCGGGTTTGCTCAGGCTCTGCCCAACCTGCCTGCCAACAGCGCGCTGGTGATTCTGGGCAAGGGCCGTCTGGAGCAGGACCTCAAAGAACTGGCAATGGAACTGGGTATCGGTCGGCAGGTCCTGCTACTGGGTCAGATTCCTCATGCCAGCCGTTACTACAAGGCATTCGACGCTTTTGCCCTGAGCTCCGATCACGAGCCTTTCGGCATGGTCCTGCTCGAGGCGATGGTCGCGGGTGTGCCGTTGATTGCAACGGCTGCCGGTGGCGCGAAGGAAGTCGTCGAAGGCACGGGCATCCTGTTTCCGCTGGGCGATGCCGAACATCTGGCTCAAGGGCTGGTTCACCTGTCGCGCCTCGATGACGAGCAACGCCAGTCCTGCGCCGAGATGATGCTGGAGCAGCTGCGCCAGCGATTCTCCGACGAGGCGGTTCGCAAGGTGTTCTGGCGCTTGCCGCAAGTCACCGACCTGACGGCGGAGGCCTGATGCTCAATCGCTTTCAAGCCTGGCGCGAACGTGGCTGGACGCTGATCGATGCGCCAGCCTATGAACAGGCCTGGCAGCGTTTCGGCGGCAGCGTCGCGACGCATCCGTTGGTGGTCGAGCGTCTGGCGGCTCTGGCTGAAATCCCGGTGCGTTATCTGGGTTGGGAGCACAACGGCGAATTGAAGGCCGCGATCCCGACCTGGGGCCGCTCGCTGGCGCTGTCCAAGGACGTGCTTAAAAGCCACGGCAAGAAGGGCCTGTTCGACCTGGGCAATGCCGAGTTGATCCTGCCCGCGGCCTTCGACGCCCAGGTGCCGTTGCGTCATGCCGGGCGCTATCTGTCCGAGTTGAATCAGGGGCGCATCGCGACGCTCAAGCCTCAGGCCGAATCCCTGGCCATGGCCCGCACCCCCGAAGACCTGTCGAAGAAATTCCGCTACAACCAGCGCCGCGAACTGCGCCTGCTTGAAGAGGCGGGCGGCGTTGTACGTCCGATCACCGATTTTCCCAGCGCCGAAATCGCGCGCATGTACTGCGATCTGTTCCAGCGTCGCTGGGGCTTTGCCGCCACTGGCGCCGAGCGTATGGCCGATGTGGTCGAGCTGTTACGCGAACTGCTGATCGGTTCGGTCATTTTTCTTAATGACGTGCCCATCGCCATCCAGCTGATTTATCGCGTCGAGGCACCTGAGTGGATCAGCATCGAATACATCAACGGTGGCGTTGACCCCGAAACCCGCGACTTCAGCCCGGGTAGCGTGTTGAGCTTTCTCAACACGCAGAGCGCCTGGGAAGATGCGCGCGCGCGGGGCAAGGCGCTGCGATTTTCCTTTGGTCGCGCCGATCGTGAGTACAAGGATCGTTGGTGCAACCCCATACCGGTATTTCAGATTTGAGCCGCAAACAGGAACTGCTCAAGCGCCACCGCCGCAACAAGCGTGTGGCCTTGCTGGTGGCATTGGTGCTGCTGGTGGTGGTCGGTGTGCTGGTCGCCTGGTGGCTGCCGCTGGTGCTGGCGGTTCTGGGTTGGGTCGCCCACGAGGCCTGGTTTTCCGATCACCTGTTTTATTCGCCGGGCGAGAACTATCAGTACCAGCTACCTGCGCAGAACGAAGTGGCGGGTGTGCGTTTGCAGGGAGATCTGCTGGCGTTCGAGCAGACTCCCGAGCTGACCGGCAGCGAAACCCTGGTGCTGGGCCTGTCGATCAAGAGCTCATGGCTGGGGCGTTTCTTCGACCCGAGCATCGAACTGAGCGGTGCGGGGCTTGGCGACAGTCAGGCGTTCGAGCGTGGCGTCAGCGGGTTGCGTTACCTCAATCTCAGCGGTTTTCAGACGGCACTCATGTCGGGCGAGCTGCGCCTTCGCGGGCGTCACTGCCGCATTCAGGGGCAGCCACGTTTCTGGTCGTTCCGCCACGACGATGTGCGGCGCCAACGCGTGATGGTCATCGCGCCCCACGCCGATGACGCCGAGCTTGCGGCCTTCGGGCTGTACAGTCAGGCCGATGAAAGCTGGATCGTGACCCTGACCGCCGGTGAAATCGAAGCCGAGCACTATCAGCAAATGGGCATGAGCCGACCTGAAGCGGCTCGCTTGAAAGGCCGTCTACGCGCTTGGGACAGCATCACCGTGCCGCGCTGGGCGGGCGTGCCGGAGTCGCGCTGCGTGCAGCTGGGGTATTTCTGTCTCCAGCTTCCCGCCATGCAGGCTGCACCGGATCAGCCGATCGCCTCACGTGAGGCCGACTTGAGCGATACGCGAATTTTCCGGCAGTTCAATGGCATGGCCTTGCCCGGCGATGCCGATGGCGCCCCAACCTGGAACAACCTGATCGCGGACCTGCGCGCTTTGTTGAGTCTGGCAAAGCCGCAGGTGCTGGTCATGCCCCACGGCACCATCGACCCGCACCCTGATCACATCTGCTCGCAAGCCGCCGTGCTTGAGGCGTTGCAAGGGCTTGAGTGGCAGCCCCGTGTCATCCTCGGCTATGCCAATCACCTTCACGACAACGACCGCTGGCCAATGGGCAATGCCTACAGCGGCGTGTCGCTGCCGCCGGTGTTCGATGCGGCGCAGGTGCTGGTGCCGTACAGCATCGAGCTGAATATCGAACAACAGCGAGACAAGGCCATGGCCTTGGGTATGATGCATGACCTGCAGCCGCCGGCGCCGCTCAAGCGTCGCGTACGCCGCTGGCTGCAAAAGGTTTTGGCGGGGCGGCAGTGGCCCGCTGAAGGCGAAAACGAATTTTTCAGAAAGGCCGTGCGTCGTCACGAGCTGTTCTGGCGCAGAGAGCTCTGATCGCCCTCATAACCTCGCTGCAGGATTGAGCGGCCGGGCTGAGCGTGATCCGGTTTGATAAGGAAGCCCATGAAGGTTCTATTTCTGGTCCAGAAAGAGCAACGCGCGATTCTGGATCGTCTGTATGACGGCGTTGCTGCCAGCTGCGATTGCGACCTGCGTTGGTTGAGTTCTGACGAGCAGCGCAACCTGCGGCGCTATTTCCGCCAGCATGTGGACGTCACGAAGTACGACCGTATCGTGTTTTTTCTGCGCTTCAAGCAGGAGATTCGCCAGGCCAGTTTCATCCGCACGGTGCCCAATCTGGTCATCCTTGAGCATGACGCCTATCAGAACTACATCCCCTGCAAGTACACCGGCAAGTTCAGCGCGCATTACCGCAAGCTGCCTTGGGTGCGCGTGCTCAGCTCGGGCTTTGTGGTTAGCGAGCGCCTGCGAGAAGAGGGCTTCGACGCCGTCTTCGTGCCCAAAGGGTATGACCAGACCCTGCTGGCCGATCAGGGCCGCGAGCGGGATATCGAGCTGGCGTTCGTCGGCAGCACCAACAGTGTCGCCTACAGTGGCCGAAAGGCTTTGCTCGACGAATTGGGGCGCGTGGAAACGCTGGTCGTGACCCGCACCAGATCCGGCGAGGAATATTGCGATACCCTGAACCGCATTCGCTTTTTCGTCAGTGCCGATGTGGGCATGGGCGAATACATGATCAAGAACTTTGAAGCCATGGCCTGCGGCTGCGTGCTGTTTGCCTATGATCAGGGTGAGGCCGAGAACCGTGCCCTGGGCCTGCAGGACATGCACAACGTGGTGTTCTACAGCGATATCCCGCAGTTGCAGGAGAAGCTGGCGATCCTGCGCAACGATCCGGCACTGGCCGCGCGTATTGCAGTCAACGGACGTGATCTGGCAGTGTCGCAGTTCAGCTTTGGGGCCATTGGTGAGAGGATTGTTCGAGAGCTGGAACCTGCACTGCGGGTGCAGGCTCCAATAAGCGGTTTCGAGAAGCTGCGGGCAGTGCTGGGAATTTGATTTGAACGTTTTTTGCGCTGAAAATAATCATACTAATTTAAAGCTAGATAGCCTCCGCATGCCATTTTTCTCATTGTCAGGTTGCCACAGCACCCGTCGCCAGCGTTCAGGGGGTTGGCTATTGAAGGCGCAGCAAGAAGCCCAGGACCGAGTGCGGGTATGAAATGGCCATTAGTCTCGATTTTAGTGCCGTGTTTCAACCATGAACGTTACATCGAAGAGTCTCTGCGCAGCGTGCTGGAGCAGGACTACGAGAATTTCGAGCTGATCGTCGTCAACGATGGTTCGACCGACGCAAGCGCCGAGAAAATCGAAGCGCTGCGTCGTGTTCATGGTTTTCAGTTCTATCAGCAGGACAACCAGGGTGTCAGCGCTGCGCTTAATTGTGCTTTGGGCCATGCGCGCGGCGACCTGGTGCTGACCCACGATTCCGATGACGTCATGCTGGCCGGGCGGATTCGCCGTCAGGTGAGCTACATGCAGGAGCATCCGGAAGTCGGGTTGCTAGGCGCAAAAGTCATCTACATCGACTCCAATGGCAAACCCCTCAAGCATAAAGTGGCCAGCCAGGGGGTGGTGCAGCGCTGGAGTTTCGACGAGTTGCTGGCAGACGCCTATGCCGTCGGAGGGCCGGTGGCCATGTATCGCCGCGAGGCCATCGACAAGGTGGGCGGCTATGACCCCGCGATCAAGGTTCAGGATTTCCAGATGACCCTGCGCATCGCCAAGGCAGGCTATCAGGTGCACATTCTTCCGGACCGGGTCACGCTGTACCGGCGTCACGACACCAATATTTCCAAAACTGCATACAAAAGTCAGTTGATCTACGACCTGAAAGTGATCGAGGCTTACCGCGATAATCCAGCCTACGAAGCGGGCCGCCTGGCGATCATCAACAAGGCGCTGAAGGAGTCGGTCGTGGCGGACAAGCCATTCGCCCGCGGGCTGTTCGCCAGCATACCGGTGCGCCGCTGGAATCGCGTGACGTGGAAGCGATTCAGGCATTTTGTATTCAAGTACCGTAAGCCCAAAGGTGCACAGTGAGTCAGTCTCTACACAATCAACCGTGGGGCCATCGGGTTTTCTCACAAGGCAGCGAACAGCTTCGTTCCATCAGCGACCACCTTGGCATGGCGGGTGTTGTGCTGGCGTTCGGTTTGTTCTGGAGTGTCGCTGGCGTCTTGCTTACGCCTACTATGAAGTTTTACAGCTGGCTGCTGACGGCGTTCGTTTACCTGCCCTGTCTATACCTGATCGCTCGTTATTTTCATGAGTTTCGCCACACGGTGCTCAATCGGCGCGAGTTGTGGCTGTTTTTGTTGCTGTTCGCCTGGTCGCTGGTTTCGCTGACGTGGAGCGCCGGGGCGGACCGCTACCTGACCATTATCAAGCGCGAACTGTTCTTTCTCATGCTGATCCTGGGCTGGATCGTCTGGGGGCGGACGTTCAATCGGCCTTTGCAGAGCATGATGATTCTGTGGGGGGGGCTGGCGGGGCTTTACTCCATGGCGGCTCTGATTGCCTATCCGATGCGTGGGATCGACCGCATGTACGGGTTCGGCGGCTTCATGGATAACCCCAATCCGGCCGGTTACACCATCGCCGCACTGGTGGTACTCAGTTGCACATGGTGGCCGCAGAAAGTCAGTGGGCGCGTCATTTGGGCGCTGCTTCAGGCGTGTTCAGTCGTTTTCGTCATCATGACCGGAAGCCGCGGTTCGATCGTTTCGCTGATGGCCGTGGCCGGGGTGGTTGTGCTGCTGGGCGGCGGACGGTTCTACCGCACCCTCGCGATCCTGGCGCTGGTCGCGGCCGGCGCCTTGGCCATCTTTGAGCCGTCGATCCTGCAGCGGGGTGACTCCGAGCGTCTGCTGCTGATCAAGGGCGCCATCGATCTGATTCACCAGCGGCCGTGGCTGGGTATTGGTCTGAGCAGTGATTATGAAGTGTCGGCCGGTGGTGTTGTCTTTGGCCATTGCCACAACCTGATACTCGACACCGCCGTGCAATATGGCATTGCGTTCACAGTGCTGTGGGGCGTGTTATGGCTGTGGCTGGGCTTGCGCGCCTGGCGTCACCGCAATGAGGCACTGGGCATGGCCATCCTGATGATCTGGGTGTTCGCCACGGTCGCGGTGCAATTTGACGTGTTTACCGTGTTCGGTCGGGCGCGCGCCATGTGGATGGTGGTGTGGATGCCGTTCGTGCTGTCGCTGTGTCTGGGCAAGTCGGAACGCAAGGATACAGTCAGCCCACCTCAGGCCTGATCGGCCAGCGCCAGCTGCTGGGTGAGTACCTGGCGTTTCCATTGATGGGCGCTGTGTTCGATGTAAGCCTCGAAAAACACGTCGCCGTTCGCCTGCAGCAGCCAGGCGTGGTCGTTCTTGTAACGACGCATGTGCTGGAAATTACGCAGGCAAAGGCTTTTGCGCAGCGGGCGGCGCAGTGTCTTCATGTCGGCGATGTCGATCAGCCCGAATTCGTTTTGCGGCGTCATCACCACGTTGCCCAGGTGCAGCGAGCGAAAGTAGATCCCCTGATTGTGCAGCTCGGCCACGAAGCGTCCGAACTTGCGCAGCAGTGTTGCGTCGTAGAAATGCTCAGGCTCGGCAATCAACTGGCGCAGCGTGCTGCCGGGCAGTGGCTGGTAGTGCACGACATCACGTGCGATATCGCTCACCCGGTAGGTTTCCAGCACGTTCGGGCAGGGAATGCCGCGTTTGTGCAGGGTCAGGGCGTTGTTGGCGAAGCGCTTGGCGTAGGGGTACAGCGCTGCCGACGAGATCAGTCTCTTACGCCGGAACAGCTTCATGAAGTTGCCATCGGTCAGGCGCAGCACCTTGTCTCCGAAGACGTCGGCTTCAATGACTTCGGCATCGCTGCGTAAGGCTTGGTAGTCAGAGTAGGCGAGTGCGCGCATGCGGGCTCCTTCGAAAAAGGCCGCCATCATACCTCAGCGGCTGACCCCAGGCCCAATGCTCTGCCCGTGTGTTAGTATTTCGGCTCTTTTTATCGTATCGATGACCATGAGCACGCCAGAGAAAAGCGAATCCTCCAGCCTGAAAATCTATTTCCGATTGCTGAATTACGTGAAGCCCTACGTGGGGATCTTCCTGCTCAGCATCATCGGTTTTGTCATCTTCGCCTCCACCCAGCCCATGCTGGCGGGCATTCTCAAGTATTTCGTCGATGGACTGACCAACCCTGAAGCGGTGCTGTTTCCCAATACGCCGTACCTCAAGGACCTGCAACTGCTTCAGGCTGTGCCGCTGCTGATCGTGCTGATCGCGGCCTGGCAAGGCCTGGGTTCGTATTTGGGCAACTACTTTTTGGCCAAGGTTTCCCTCGGTCTGGTGCACGACCTGCGCGTGGAGTTGTTCAATAAACTGTTGGTCCTGCCCAACCGGTATTTCGATACCCACAACTCCGGCCATCTGATTTCGCGCATCACCTTCAACGTGACCATGGTCACGGGGGCGGCGACCGACGCCATCAAGGTGGTGATTCGCGAAGGACTGACCATCGTCTTCCTGTTCTTCTACCTGGTGTGGATGAACTGGAAACTGACCATCGTGATGCTGGCGATCCTGCCGCTGATCGCGGTCATGGTCGGCAGTTCGAGTAAGAAATTTCGCAAGCAGAGCAAGAAAATTCAGGTGGCGATGGGGGATGTGACACACGTTGCGTCGGAAACCATCCAGGGCTATCGCGTCGTTCGCAGCTTCGGCGGTGAGAAATACGAAGAAGAGCGCTTCGCCAAGGCCAGCACCAGCAACACCGACAAACAGCTGCGCATGACCAAGACCGGCTCGATCTACACGCCGATGCTGCAACTGGTGATCTACACCGCGATGGCCGTGCTGATGTTCTTGGTGCTGTGGCTGCGCGGCGATGCGACCGCCGGTGATCTGGTGGCCTACATCACGGCGGCCGGCCTGCTGCCCAAGCCGATTCGTCAGTTGTCGGAAGTCAGCTCGACCATTCAAAAGGGTGTGGCGGGTGCGGAAAGCATCTTCGAACAGCTCGACGTCGAGCCTGAGCTCGACACCGGCACTGTAGAAAAGGAGCGGGTTGAGGGCCATCTGGAGGTCCGCAATCTGAATTTCACCTACCCGGAAACCGAGCGCAAGGTGCTGCACGACATCAGCTTCTCGGCAGCGCCCGGGCAGATGATCGCGCTGGTGGGGCGTTCGGGCAGCGGCAAGTCGACGCTGGCCAATCTGGTGCCGCGCTTCTATCACCACACTTCGGGTCAGATCCTGCTCGATGGCGTCGAGATCGAGCATTATCGCCTGCGTAACCTGCGCCGCCACGTGGCTCAGGTGAACCAGAACGTGACCCTGTTCAACGACAGCGTCGCCAATAACATCGCTTACGGTGATCTGGCCGGTGCGCCGCGTGCCGATATCGAGGCGGCAGCGGCCGATGCCTATGCCAAGGAGTTCATCGAGCAATTGCCTGAAGGCTTCGACACACAGGTGGGCGAGAACGGCGTGCTGCTTTCCGGCGGCCAGCGCCAGCGTCTGGCGATTGCCCGGGCGTTGCTGAAGAATGCGCCGCTGCTGATTCTCGACGAGGCGACATCGGCGCTGGACACCGAGTCCGAGCGCCACATCCAGGCGGCTCTGGACCACGTGATGAAAGGCCGCACCACGCTGGTGATCGCTCACCGGCTGTCGACCATCGAACGTGCCGACCTGATTCTGGTGATGGATCAGGGCCGGATCGTCGAGCGCGGCACTCACGCCGAACTCCTGGCGCAGAATGGCTATTACGCCCGCCTGCACGCCATGGGGCTCGACGAGCCGGCACCGGTCGGGGCGGTGTAACACACGAATAATCAGTAATTGTGGGAGCCGGCTTGCTGGCGAATGCGGTGCATTAGTCAACGTGATCGTGACTGACACACTGCCTTCGCCAGCAAGCCGCCTCCCACAAGTCATTTATCATGAGTCGTTACACCGACTTTTCCCCAAGGCCTCAAGCCTTCGCGAACCCTGTGCTAAGATTCCGCCCCTGTTCATTCTTAGTTACGGGTTGTTCGATGAAGTTGTCCATGCCGCGTTTCGATCAGGCACCAGTTCTCGTGGTGGGCGACGTCATGCTCGACCGCTATTGGCATGGCGGTACCTCAAGGATTTCCCCTGAAGCCCCGGTGCCGGTGGTCAAGGTCGATCAGATCGAAGACCGTCCGGGCGGCGCCGCGAACGTGGCGTTGAACATTGCAGCCCTGGGCGCCAAGGCGTCGCTGGTCGGCGTTACCGGTGAGGACGAAGCCGCCGAGAGCCTGAGCAACAGCCTCAAGGCCGCAGGCGTGACCGCCCGTTTCCAGCGCATCGCGCATCAGCCGACCATCGTCAAACTGCGGGTCATGAGCCGCCACCAGCAACTGCTGCGTATCGATTTCGAAGAGCCGTTCGCCACCGACGCCCTGGCCCTGAGCTCTGAAGTGGGCGCGCTGCTCGAAGGCGTCAAGGTGCTGGTGCTTTCCGACTACGGCAAAGGCGCGCTGAAGAACCATCAGGCGCTGATCAAAGCCGCTCGTGACCGCGGCATTCCGGTGCTGGCCGATCCCAAGGGCAAGGACTTCGCGATCTATCGCGGTGCCAGCCTGATTACCCCGAACCTCAGCGAATTCGAAGCCATCGTCGGCCATTGTGTCGATGAAGCCGAGCTGGTCGCCAAGGGCGCGAAGCTCATGGCCGAGCTGGAACTCGGTGCGCTGTTGGTGACCCGTGGCGAGCACGGCATGACCTTGCTGCGCCCTGAGCAACAGGCGCTGCACCTGCCTGCGCGTGCTCGTGAAGTGTTCGACGTGACCGGCGCTGGCGATACCGTGATTTCTACCCTGGCGGCAGCCATTGCGGCAGGCGAAGAACTGCCTCATGCCGTGGCGCTGGCCAACCTCGCCGCCGGTATCGTTGTCGGCAAGCTGGGTACGGCGGCGATCAGCGCGCCTGAACTGCGTCGTGCCATTCAACGGGCCGAAGGTTCCGAGCGAGGCGTGTTGAGCCTCGACCAGCTGCTGCTGGCTATCGACGACGCCCGTGCGCACAACGAGAAAATCGTCTTCACCAACGGCTGCTTCGACATCCTGCATGCCGGCCACGTTACCTATCTGGAGCAGGCGCGTGCCCAGGGTGATCGTCTGATCGTTGCGGTCAACGACGACGCGTCTGTCAGCCGTCTCAAGGGCCCAGGCCGTCCAATCAACAGCGTCGACCGTCGCATGGCGGTGCTGGCGGGGTTGGGTGCGGTGGACTGGGTGATCAGCTTTCCGGAAGGGACGCCTGAAAACCTGCTGACCCACGTCAAGCCGGACGTGCTGGTCAAAGGTGGCGATTACAGCGTGGATCAGGTGGTCGGCGCGCCGATTGTCCAGGCCTACGGCGGCGAAGTGCGGGTGTTGGGGCTGGTGGAAAACAGCTCGACCACGGCCATTGTCGAGAAGATTCGCGGGCAGTGATTCAGTCGTAAGTTCACTCTGTGGGCGCCAGCAAGCCGGCTCCCACAACTGTGATTCGTGTTTTTAACGCCTTACGATTTATGCAGCTTCTGACGCGCCATGCGCAGCAGCTGTTTGGCCCCCACCTTCAACCGGCGCTTGATTCCGGTCTTCTTCGCTTTCGGCGGCACCATGCCTTGCTGCAGCAGCCAGTCCTTCCAGCGAATCCGCTCCTCGCGCACCACCCAGCCTTCCTGCGCCGCGAAGCTCTCCGCCAGATAAAGCCCCCGTGTGCCTGCCGGTGACAGCTTGTCGTTCTTGAGGGTGTACAGCTCGGGCAGCGGCGAGCCGTTTTCCAGCGGCATCAGGTAAAGGTCGGGCTTGCTGCGATTGAGCCGGGCGACCAGTTGATCGTTTTCCAGACTCTCGTCGACGTGAAACAGGCTCAAAGGGCGTGCCTCTTTTGGTACTTCCAAGCGCATGTCGTAGATCAGCTGCAACGACGCAGTCGGCAAGTGAACATAGGCACGCGGCCGTTCGATCAGGTTCAGGCTGCCGCAGCGCACCGGGCGAGCCGCGCCGGACAGCGGGCTCAGGCGAAAGGGCATGGCCTCACGGTAATGCAGGGCGGCAGCATAGGGCGCAGGCAGCCAGGTGTCGTTGAAGCGCCCGCTGAGCCAGCCTTGCGGGGTTTCGATCAGGCACTCCTCGGCCACTTCCTGAATTGCCGTCAGCAGCGGCAGGTTCAGCTCGTGGGCGGGGACGTAGCCGGAAATCAGTTTCAGCACCACATCGCCGCGATCCTGGCGACGTTGACGCACCAGCACCCAGTAATCGCGGTTCTGCCAGTTGAGGGTCAAACGCACTGACACGCCCAGGTTCGCCAGCTCCGTGGAAAAGCGATCGCTGCTCTCTACCTCGATCTTGCGACGGCGTTGCAGGGTCTGGGAAAAGTTGAGCGGCATCCCGACGCTCTGGTAACTCAGGCCTTCGGGAGTGGCTTCGACGAACAGCGGCAGGGTCTTGAAGTTGCTGGGGTTCTTGCGGATCAGCGTTCGCGGCATATCGGCTCCTTCTTGCGTTGGGGTCGGCCGCGTGTCATCAGCGCTGACGACGAGGCTGATTATTGAGCACGGCAGCAGCGGCAGTGGCCACGTTGTGGGACAGGTGCAGTGGATTGATCGTTCCGACAATAGCACCGGTCACGCCGGGGTGCCCAAACAGCAACTCGAAACTGGCCTGCACCGGATCGACGCCGGGGCTCAGGCAAACGTGCCCGCTGGCCAGCGCTTTCTTGATCAGAATGCCTTTGCCGTGTGCAGCAGCGTAGTCGAGCACCGGCTTTTCGCCCTGCTCATTTAGGTTGTAGGTGACCATGGCGCAGTCGCCGTCCTGCAAGGCCTGCAGCCCGCCCTCGACAGTCTTGCCCGAGAAGCCGAAGCCACGAATCTTGCCCTCGCCCTTGAGTTCGGCAAGGGTCTGATACACCTCGCAATCATTCAGCACGTGCAGATCGTTGCCGTCGGAGTGCACCAGGACCAGATCGATGAAATCCGTTTCCAGACGTTTCAGGCTGCGCTCCACCGACATCCGCGTGTGAACGGCGCTGAAGTCATGACGTGACTGACCCGCCTCGAACTCTTCGCCGACCTTGCTGACAATCACCCAGTCCTGACGCTGGCCGCGCAACAGCGGGCCGAGGCGCTCTTCGCTGCGGCCATAGGCGGGCGCGGTGTCGATCAGGTTGATGCCCAGATCCCGCGCCAGCTTGAGCAGCATGCGCGCCTCGTCGTCATCGGGGATGGTGAAGCCGTTGGGGTATTTGACGCCCTGATCGCGGCCCAGCTTGACGGTGCCCAGACCAATCGGGGAAACGTCGATGCCCAGATTGCCCAGAGGTCGATGCAGATCGTGCAGGGTTTTCATGGCAGCAACACGTCCCAGACCGGTTTGGCCATGGGCGGGCGGGGCAGGCCGGGGCAAGCGGGTTGCGGGATCGGGTGGATGTCGTCCCGCGACAGCGATGCCAATACGCGATCAGCGAAGTCCGGCGCCAGGGCCAGCTTGGTCGGCCAGCCCACCATCAGGCGACCTTGCACATCCAGAAATGCGTTGTCCGGGCGCACCAGGCCGCTCTGCTGGGGCTCGGCACGATCAACGCGCATCGTGGCGTATTGCGCCTGACTCAGGTCGACCCATGGCAGCAGTTGAGACAGCTCTTTTTTAGCCGCCGCGATCTGCTCGGCAGGCTCGCGGGCCACGCCTTCGGCCTCGGAAATATCGCCGCCCAGGTACCACACCCACTGGCCGTCGGCGGCCGGATGAGTGGTCACAGTGATGCGCGGCTTGGGACCGCCGCCCAGGCAATGGGCGTACAAAGGCTTCAGCGTCGGGCCCTTGACCATGACCATGTGCAACGGACGACGCTGCATGGCCGGGTGGCTGACGTTGAGTGTCTTGAGCAGGTCAGCGGTGCCGCCGCCCGCGCTCAGTACTACGCGTTGGGCATGGATGTCGCGACCGTCGACGCGCAAGCCGACCAGCTCGCCTTCGTGCAGCAGCGGCTCGATCTTCTCGCCCGCCAGCAGACTGTCGCCTGCCAGCTCCGCCAGTTTCTCGATCAGGCTCGGCACGTCGATCACCAGTTCTGCCAGGCGATAGACCTTGCCCTTGAAGCGCGGGTCTTGCAGGGCAGGCGGCAAGTCGCTGCCTTTGACCTGGTCGACACGCCCGCGCACCGCTTTGCTGGCGAAGAAACTGGTGAGGTTGCCGGCGAGGGTGCCCGGCGACCACAGGTAATGCGCTTCGGACAATAGACGCACGCCGGAGAGGTTCAGCTCGCCCTTGCCCGCCAGAGCCTCACGCCAGCGGCGCGGCATGTCGGCGATGGCTTCCGAGGCGCCGGAGAGCGCGCCGTGCAGCGCATATTTGGCGCCGCCGTGAATGATGCCTTGGGATTTGACGGTCTGCCCGCCACCCAGGCTGGCGCTTTCCACCACGATCGTCGAGAAACCCTGCCGACGCAGACGCGCATTGAGCCAGAGACCGGCAACGCCCGCGCCGACAATCAGGACGTCAGTGGAAATAGCAGATGGCATGGAGACCTCAGATGGCGAAACGAATCTCGCCATTATAAGGGAAGCCGCTTTTGTATGGCCCCCTTAATGACCCGCCGTTTTCGAGAACAGCTGGATCACCACGACGCCCGCGACAATCATGGCCATGCCGCCGATGGCTGGCAGGTCGAGCTTCTGGCCGTAGATAAACAGCGCGGCGATGCTCACCATGACGATGCCCATGCCGGCCCAGACGGCGTAGGCCACGCCCACCGGAATCGTGCGTACCACCAGCGTCAGCATCCAGAAGGCCACGGCATAGCCGACGATCACCAGCAGCAAGGGCAGGGGCGTGCTCAGGCCTTTGACGGCCTTCATGGAAACGGTGCCGATGACTTCGGCGCAGATGGCGATGGCGAGCAGGTAGTAGGCAGGCATGGTGATAACCCTCTTGGCGCAGACTGTCTTCAATGAAGGCGATTCTAGAGATTGTGCAGATGGGGTAAAGTCATTACCTATCTCTCTCGCTGATAGGTTGGCGTGTCATGGAATGGAACCTTGAGCAGATCCGGCTGTTCGTCAGTGTGGCCGAACATCGTTCGTTTTCCGCAGTGGCGCGGGAATCCCGGCGTGCGCAGTCGGCGGTCAGCAGCGCCATCGCGATGCTGGAAACCGATCTGGGCGTGAGCCTGTTCGATCGCAGCAGCGGGCGTCAGCCGCGTTTGACCGAAGCAGGTACGGCGCTGCTTGAAGAGGCGCGGGAGTTGTTGCGCCAATGCGACCGGCTGGGAGGGCGCGCGCTGGCCCTGATGCGCGGGCAGGAAGCGCGTCTGCGATTGGCACATGACGAAGCGATGCCCTATCAACCGGTGCTCGACAGCCTGGACAAGCTGGATCAGCGTTTCCCAACCGTTGAAGTGCAGCTGGCCAGCGGGGCGCAGGGCGACGTGGCGCGCAAGCTGGTGGAGCGCCGGGCGGATCTGGGCCTGTTGTTCCATCACGAGCAAATGCCTCAGGCGCTGGAGCGTCGCGTGCTGGGCAGTGTTGAGATGGTCACCGTTTGCGCGACCAATCATCCGCTGGCCCGCGAGCCCGTGGTGACTCGTCAGCAACTGGCCCGGCACCGCCAACTGCTCATCGCCCCCCAGCAAAGTGGTTACCCCGGAGGCGAACAACTGAGCCCGCAGGTCTGGCGGGCCGACAGCTTTTACGTAATGGCCGAGCTGCTGATGCGCGGCCTCGGCTGGGCGTGGCTGCCGCGTCATGTGGTGCAGTACCCGGCCTATCAGAACCAGATGATCGAGCTGAGCAGCGAATGGACGCCGCCTGCGTTGGTGGTGGAAATGGTCTGGCGTCGCGACGAACCGCTGGGGCCTGCCGCGCGCTGGCTGGCCGAATGTTTCACCCATTATCTGAAGGCCATTGGCTGATAAACTCTGCGCCCATGAATAGAACTCTCTACAGCTTCCTGTTTCATCTCGGCCTGCCCCTCATCGCCCTGCGCCTGTGGCTGCGCGCCCGCAAGGCGCCGGCCTACGCGCAGCGCGTCGGGGAGCGTTTCGCCCGCGGATTGCCGCCCATGCAGAAGGGCGGGATCTGGGTCCACGCGGTGTCTGTGGGCGAGAGCATCGCGGCCGCGCCGATGATTCGCGCCTTGCTCGCGCGTTATCCACAGCTGCCGATCACCGTCACTTGCATGACACCGACCGGCTCCGAGCGCATCCAGTCGATGTTCGCCAACGAGCCGCGGATTCAGCATTGCTACCTGCCTTACGATTTTCCGCGGGCAGCGGGGCGTTTTCTAGATCACATCCAGCCCAGGATCGGCGTGATCATGGAAACCGAACTGTGGCCCAACCACATTCATCAGTGTGCGAGACGGGGTATTCCAACAGTCTTGGCGAATGCGCGTCTGTCGGAGCGTTCCGCGCGAGGCTATGGAAAGTTCGCCAAACTGACCCGCCCGATGCTGGCTGAGATGAGCCTTATCGCGGTGCAGACCGAAACCGAAGCCCAGCGTTTTCGCGACCTCGGCGCTCGGCCTGAATGCGTGACGGTAACGGGCTCGATCAAGTTCGACCTGACCATCGACCCGCAATTGCTGGAGCGCGCGACCCAGCAGCGTGATGATTGGCAGACCACAAGCCGTCCTGTGTGGATCGCGGCCAGTACCCACGCCGGTGAAGATGAAGTGGTGTTGGCGGCCCATCGCGAGCTGCTGAAAAAACATCCCGAAGCCTTGCTGATCCTGGTGCCGCGCCATCCCGAGCGCTTCAACAGCGTATTCGAATTGAGCCAGCAGCAGGGATTCGCCAGCATTAGACGTTCCACCGCCGAGCCTGTGACCAGCGTTACGTCGGTTCTGGTCGGCGACACCATGGGCGAGCTGCTGTTTCTCTATTCGCTGGCGGACATCGCCTTTGTCGGCGGCAGTCTCGTGCCCAATGGCGGCCACAACCTGCTGGAGCCTGCGGCGCTGGACAAACCCGTGTTGAGCGGCCCTCACCTGTTCAACTTCCTCGAAATCGCCGCGATGTTGCGCAGCGCCGGGGCATTGGAGGAGGTCAGTGATTCAGCAGGGTTGGCTGCGGTGGTGCAGCGCTTGATCAAGCAGCCTGAGCAGGCGAAAGCCATGGCCGATGCGGGGTTGGCGGTGATGAAGGCCAATCAGGGGGCGTTGCAGCGGTTGCTGGATGGGATCGGCAGATTGCTGCACTGATCCGCTTCTGATGCCTGTAGCAGCACCGCTTGCCGGCGGTGGCGCTTTCGAAATCGCTACCGCCGGCAAGCCGTGCCGCTACAAGGACGTGTTAACAAGCCGAAAATGCGGCCGAATCGTCAACTCATCGTTCTGAAGGGCGCTCAAAATTCTTCGCCGCCTCTTTCGCCAAATCAGGCGGCAGGAAGTCCTTGTCCGGGTTGTAATCGGACTTCAGGTAGCGCGACAAGTCCTGCAGATCCCCCGGGCTCAAGGTTCCCGCGGCCTGCTTGAGGCGCAGGTTGTCGAGGATGTAGTCGTAGCGGGTGTTGTTGTAATCGCGCACCGAGGCATACAGCTGGCGTTGCGCATCGAGCACGTCGACGATGTTGCGGGTGCCCACCTGATAGCCGATTTCCGTGGCTTCCAGCGCGCTCTGGTTGGAGATGATCGACTGTTTGCGCGCCTGTACCTGTTCCACATCGGTGTTCACGGCGCGGTGCAGGTTGCGGGTGTTTTCCACCACCTGACGACGCAGGCCTTCGCGCTGTTGCTCGGTCTGGCCGAGGCGTGCGTAGGCTTCGCGCACTTGCGAGCTGGTCAGGCCGCCGCTGTAGATCGGGATGTTGACCTGCAGACCGATGGTGCGTTGCTCGACGCTGCCGTGGAAGCTCTGCCCGGTGTAGTTCGGGTTGGTGAAGCCCAGCGGGTCGTTGTCGCCTTTCTCGTATTGCGCAACGGCATCGACGGTCGGCGCGTGCCCGGCCTTGCGCTGGCGCAGGGTCTCTTCGGCGGCGCTGACGGCGTAGTTGCTGGCCAGCAGATTGAGGTTCTGCTGCGAGGCTGTGTCGACCCAGGATTTCGCATCGTTGGGCGACGGCGCCAACACCGGCAGGGTGTGGACGATGCCTTCGATGGAGTTGTAGTCGCGGTTGGTCAGGGTCACCAGCGCCTGAAACGCGTCGTCCACCTGACGCTTGGCGACAATGCGCGCAGCCCGTGCGGTGTCGTAGCTGGCCTGGGCCTGGAGCACGTCGGTCTTGTCGGAGAGGCCGACATCGAAGCGCTCGTTGGCCTGATCCAGCTGGCGCTTGAACGCCGCTTCTTCAGCCTTGGTCGAGGCCAGGTTGTCTTGGGCGCGGAGCACCGAGAAGTAGTCCTCGGCACTTTGCAGAATCAGGTTTTGCTCGGTGGCCGAGAGTTGCAGGATCGCCTGCTCGTTGACGTCCTTGGCCGCCTTGAGCTGGAACCAGCGGTCGGCGCGGAAGATCGGCTGGCTCAAGGTCGCGCGATAGACCGTGCCGCTGCGGTTGATCACGGCAGAGGGCTGATCGATCTTGGTACGGGTGTCATTGATGTCAGCGCCGCCGGAAATGTTCGGCAACAGACCTGCGCGAGCCTGGGGCACGATTTCTTTCTGCGCGTCGTAACTGGCGCGGGCGGCTGCCAGGTCGGCGTTGTTGTTCACGGCTTCCTGGTAAACGCTGACCAGACCGGTTCTGGTCGGCAGAGGCAAGTCCGCTGCCCCGGCCATCGCATTCGAAGCACACGACACGGCAATGGCCAATGAGAGTTTGCGCAGCATAGACATTCCCTGGTAGTTGGTTTCGTGAAAGCGCTTTCGTCAAATCGAGTGCGGACGGCGTTTGGCGCCGCGTAGCGAGTGTAGTTCCGCGCGTTGTCTACAACAATCAGACAAAACGGCCATTTAACGAGCGTTTGAATTCCACGCTTGGCGTTTGCCCTGTCACACGTCTAGACTGACGCCGTTCTTGTCGGGGTGCCTTGCTATGAGGCTGAGATCGGATAATCCGGATCCCGTTGAACCTGATCAGGTTAGCGCCTGCGTAGGGAACAAGATTTCTCGTCTCCCGGCGAGTCCTCTTGAGTGTCGTCCGGGGTCGTCTTTGTTCAATTATTGAACAGTCCTCGTGTTTCGATTCTCAGCATCCGTTGTGTCTCAGGGTGCCTCCGTCCGTTCGAATCAGGCTCAAGCTCCGACAAATCAATCCGCCGCTGGATGATGTCTGGAGAGCCCGTGATGAGTACAACACTAAAAAACGCCAATCTGAGTGAATCCGCCCAGGTCGATTCGGGGTCGGTGCAGCCGTTCACCCGCTCGCAGAAAATCTACGTCCAGGGTTCGCGCCCGGACATCCGCGTGCCGATGCGCGAAATCAGCCTGGACGTCACGCCTACAGACTTCGGTGGCGAGATCAATGCGCCGGTCTGCGTGTACGACACGTCGGGCCCGTACACCGACCCCAACGTCCTCATCGACGTGCGCAAGGGCCTGGGCGACGTGCGCTCGGCGTGGATCAACGACCGTGGCGACACTGAGCGCCTCGATGGCCTGAGCTCCGACTTCGGTCAACAGCGCCTGGCCGATGCCGAGCTGACCAAACTGCGCTTCGCCCACGTGCGCAACCCGCGCCGCGCCAAGGCCGGGGCCAACGTCAGCCAGATGCATTACGCGCGTCAGGGCATCATCACCGCGGAGATGGAATACGTCGCCATCCGCGAAAACATGAAGCTGCAAGAGGCCCGCGCTGCCGGTCTGTTGAAGCAGCAACACGCCGGCCACAGCTTCGGCGCGAGCATCCCGAAAGAGATCACCCCTGAGTTCGTGCGCGAAGAAATCGCCCGCGGCCGCGCCATCATTCCGGCCAACATCAACCACGTCGAACTGGAACCGATGATCATCGGCCGTAACTTCCTGGTGAAGATCAACGGCAACATCGGCAACAGTGCTCTGGGTTCGTCCATCGAAGAAGAAGTGGCG
>Ga0213820_1000678_pt1 | contig 20147 bp, 17 predicted proteins | sample MC6MC0910MG_FD_179889 | JGI IMG/M metagenome (GOLD analysis project Ga0213820, IMG submission 179889) | Enriched soil aggregate microbial communities from Iowa State University, Ames, United States - MC6-MC0910-MG | ecosystem: Environmental > Terrestrial > Soil > Unclassified | place: USA: Iowa... | reverse complement strand
AGTTTAACATACTAAAGCCTTATGAAAAATCGAAAAATCACTAGGCTTATTCGGCATAGCCCAATTTATCAAATTAACATCAGAAAGTTAAGAAATTTACCATAGATACTTGACTAATCGTAAGAAAAGAGCTGCCTATGCAACTCAATGATCTTTAATTAACGCACTCATTAGTTTAATAAGCTTGTCCTGTTCTTTATTATCTAATCAATTAACCTCTTTATTAGCAATAAATTACCAAATAAAATGCAACTTTAATTGATTTCATTTACTAACACTGCAGAGCTTGGTGCAACAATCGCTTCAATTCCCACAGCTTTGTAACTAACTCGAATTGATTGGTTGTTTTTAAATAAATGGAATGTATCAGAATTAAAAATAAATTCTCCCTTCTCATCTAAAACCGGTGAATAAGTGATATCATAATGGAATTTTATGTCCCTTGCATCGTTTGGCATATCTGGTTCATATTTATAATCCTCTGGAACTTCCGTTGTCACGTATCTAAAAAAAAGTTGTATGTCATTGCCATTTATTTTTTTCAAAAGGTCATATGTAATCCCTTGCGTCTTCATACCATCAAAATAGGTTGTTTCCTTTTCTTTATCGTTAAGGGGCAGATAAGGTACGGCTGCTTTTGCTAATTCTGTTATTTTTATTCTCTTAGTTTCTTTCCCTAAAGAATCATAAACTAATAGAGTTTTGTCCATGTTCCCCAGTGAATCATCTTTATTTCCAACTAAAAGATGGTTATCAAATGCTAAAAACACGCTATCCTTTTGCAACTCTACATTATATTGATTGTCAACTTTTTCAATCTCTTTATTAATTAAATGATCTTCAAGGATAATTTTTAAATTTCCAAATCCCAAAAAGGGAATTACTGCTGCTATGACCATGCTAATAAAAAGCAAACCAATTTTTTTTGATAAACTAATCTTGTTTTTAATAAAGATTATTGGAATACCAATTACAAAAGTAAAACCTAATAAGCCAACATAAGCAAAAATTTGCATTAACCCTAATTCATCATTTTCGTACATATCAATATAGACACACATACCAAGTAGAACAATGGCGATTAACCGTATCAATTGATTTTTCATCACTTACTTCCTAAAAGTTAATCCTTAGAAATATATCACACATGTTGTTTGTTTAGAAAGAAGAAAAATCCAATCCACAACACTTTAGGTATGACACTATGGAAGTAAAAAATAAGCAGAGCTATCATCGACTACGTTTTTATTAAAACTCTGTTAGTTCAATAAGGAGGTAGTGTTATTATCGTTTTTCAACAAATAACAAAATTAGTGTTGCCAATGGTCCTAACAAAAGAGATAGGAAAAACCAATTTAGCCCTGTTCTATTCTTCCCTTGTGCAATACCAGCATTTATCAATGCCAATGTACCCCAACCTACAAAATATTGGTTATCCATCTTATGCCCCCCTTTTTTCTATTAACCGTTAGTACATTTCCTCACAAATTTGATCATAACATATCCAAATAACATGCTTCTTAAAAGGTGTCCATATCAAATAACCATCAACTACCACTATTTCTAATTCTGTTGAATAGTCTTTATTTTTTCTACTCATAAAAAAATCCCCTTCAAATAGGACATGCAATTGACTATAATTATAGTATTTTTTCATTGTCTACTTATAGGGGATACTATTCATCGCAAGGATCTTTTATTTTTAATTCAGCACTAACCTTATCATCACTTTTGTTTTATAGCTATTCCATCTATATAATCCCGAACTAACCTCCCTATCGCTCATTCTATTAAGCTCTGCCATTGAGTACTTTTCCTGCAATTGCTGCGTATCAGTACGTTCTAAAATAGGAGCTGGGTGTTCCGAAAAATCTCCAATTTCCAAACGTTTTTCAAATGATAATGATTCATCAGCCTTTGTAGAATGTACAATGTTATCTTTCAGAGTTTCTATGCCAACAGGTTTCATTTGTAATACATTATAGGGTGTTTTTTCTGCTGCTGATGCTTCTGCTTGTAACCCTCCTAACGAAAGTGCCATTGTACTAATTCCAAGTAACACTTGATTGAATTTAAATTTCTACTTCATCACAAACGCTCCTATAGTACTACATTTATTATTTGATAATATATCTGTTTTTCTGGTACTATATTACCTACCTTAAAATAACATATTATGTAAAAATATCAATATAAAATGTTATATTTAGTAATATTTTCTTGTGTAATTTGAACGCTAAGACACAATTAAACCAGAAAAACTGGTAAACTCTTTGTTCTAGTAATGTGTGTATGAATAAACTAAACTATTCTTTAACAAAAAAAGAACCCGAAATTCGGATTCTTAAAGTGAACTTTTATAGCATTTTGAAATAGCTTTAACCAATTAAAACACTTGGTGAAGAAGGTAACAATGGGTCTTAAAGAAAATGACTTCTGGCTGCTGTTTATTTGGATTCAATATTGCCAGTGTTTACTGCTCCTTTAGGTTCCACCAACATAATATGGCATTCTGTTTCAGTGAATGGCTTTTGCTCAGCCCCTCCTGGAACAATAAACATCTCACCTTTTGAAATTTTTACCTGACCATCGCGAAAAGCGATGAACATCTCTCCTTCAAGCACAATAAATACCTTATCGGCGCCTTGATGGTCATGCCATATAAAGTCCCCAGCAATCTTAACCAGTTTGAACTGAAAATCGTTTATTTCACCAACGACTTTCGGAGTCCAAAGCTCACTTATTTTAGATAGTTGCTCATTTAGATTAATAACTTGATAATCCATATTCATCTCTCCTTATTTTTGTCATTTTTTTCGATAGGAATTCTTCTCTATTTTTAGTACTATTGAAGGGCATTTGTTATATTTTGCAAAGCGTATTCGATAGCTAATGGACCACCAGTAATAGCAGACGTATCCATCAAATGAATATTACCTTTTTTTACAGCATTCATATTATTCCAGACATTGCTTTGATTTAATTCACTCATTAATGTTTCCTCTTTTGTAATGTCACCTATAAGGAAAATATGGTCTGCTTGAACGGTAGAAATTCCTTCAAATGCAGTAAATTGATTATTATTACCATTGAATGAATTATCCGGTGTAAGACCCAGTCCCTTTTCTTTATCAAATGCAAGTGTATAAACAGGATTATCTTTACCTAAAACATTAAACGTTTTTCCATCCCAAGATAATATAAGTGCTACTGACTCCCCCTGCATTGACTGTAATGCTTCACGCCCAGTTGTGATGTCTTTCATCATTTTATCAATGACTTTTTCCGCTTCGTCCTCTTTCCCAATGATCTCAGCTACTGTACGGATTCCGTATTGCCAATTTTCATAGATGTCCTTGAATTTTAATGTAATGACTGGGGCAACTTTTTCTAGTGAATCATACAATTTTTCATGGTGTTCTGTTGCTAAAATATAATCAGGACCAATCGATAGAATTTTTTCAATACTAGGGGACACTTTATCTCCCAATTCTTCGGTTGAATCAAGCTTTCCTTTTAAATAAGATAAAGAAGAAAGATACTCTTTTTCAGTAGTAGCAGCAGGCGGCTCACCTAATGCAACTAATATTTCAGGAAAAAAATACCATAAAGAGGCCAACTTTTCTGGCTTTTTCTCAATCACAATTTCTTTACCTAAGGCATCCTTAATTGTTCTTGGCCAATCAGGAACTTCTGATGTGGGTGTTCCTACTGTAGTTAATTCTTTATTTTCAACAGGTGTTGCATTACAACCTCCTAGTATGCCTGCTACTACTAGTATTGAGAATAACAGGCCTTTAAACTTTTGCATCTGTAATTCCTCCAACATATTATCTTTGGTCTACCATTAGTATAGTAAAGTAATTTTTGGATTTGAATGGATGCTTGTTGAAATTAGCATGGATTATTGATGAACTTCTCTCGATATTCAGTAGGTGAAATACCCAATTGTTTCTTGAACACTCTACTAAAATAAAAAGGGTCATCAATTCCAACAGTTTGCGCAATTTGTTGTACAGATGCATCACTTGTAAAGAGCATTTCTTGCGCTATGTTTATACGATAGTTTAATAAATATTCCGCTGGTCCCATCCCTGCATATTTTCTAAACACATAAGAAAGTCGATTTCTATTTACGTTATATTGCTCGGCAAGCGAGGCGATTGAAAGGCTTTGGTAATAGTATTCATGAATATAGGTAGATACCCGTTCGAATAATGTGTGTGATTCACAACTATGTTGTCTATTAACAACACATAATAAGGCTTCATTGAGTACATCACGAAATAGCATTTCGGTCTGAAACATTGGAATCCCTCCACGCTGATTATACACATGCCAAAGTCGCATAATTAATTCGATAAGACGAGGAGATTGTCCTGTCGATAATTCAAAATGTTGATGAGAAAGGCTTGTCTCTTCTAGTTCTGTGTTACATATCCGATATAACACAAGAATATACTCCCAATTTGTATTATCATAATTTTTTTGATCTAGTTTCATTTTTGCACCCCCATGCACAACTTTTCCTGGCGAAAAGATATAAGGTGTGCCATTGAATTGAAATTGTATCTTTCCCGTCAGTGGAAAAACAAAACCGGGAAACGAATCTGTATAGTCAGCATAAGGCACACCTGAATTTCTAGTATATCGATATACGCCTTCAACTTGAAAAGGTGTGTGTGCTAAATGCTCTGCTAGCTGATTAACATCAATTTTCAAATTGCATACCTCATTTCCATAATAATTTACTAGTAACCCCTTAGTTTATAGTTATACATCCTGTGCTTTTGATCACAAACTATATTTCAGCTAGTAGACATTTGCATCGAGAAATTTTTAAAGGTCCGTCTTCTCTCTACTCAATTCCCCATTGGTATTGATCCACTTCTATATTGCTAATCATGTTGCGTAATCTTGATGATCTCGCCTTTCACGTTATCGATAATGATTATCATTGTCAATAAAAATCAAAACCACCAGGCTAGCTGGTAGTTTAATCTGTGTGTCTTGGAATAAAGTTTGATAAAAAGGAAAATAGAAAAGCGTATTTTGAATTAATCAAAACACGCTTCTTCTAGACGCATGTGGATATTCGTGTGTTAAAAAATAAGTACTCTTCCAAGTCCTTTAATTGTAACCAATACATTAAATTTACTGTAAAATAATCGTTTCTGTTCGATCTTCATTGACCGTATAAAGGAAGAAGTTTAATGTTAACTCTTTATTTTTTATATTTTTAAATGTTTCTACTTGTTTGTTTATATTTAACAATCCATCATTAGAACGATCTTCAGCAAAGATTCTTTCGCCATTCTGATAAATAACACTTTGTGTGATACCACCAAATTGTTTGTTCTTACTTTCTGATTCAACAATTAAATCACTACCATTAGCATAATACGTAATATCAATTAGATACCCATTTAATTCAGTTTGTATTGTTTTTGGTACATCAGAAATATTTTTAAGTTCTACTTTATCTTGCTTTTCAGCTTCATAAGAGACGCTCGCATCTTTTAAAGTAAGAGCAATTTCTTTATTGGTAATATCCTTTATCAGCTCCTGTGTTTCAAAGGAAAGAAAATCATTCCAATAATTTCCGAATAATTCTTGTTCACCAATTCGTAATTTAATCTGACGATAATTATAGACATAAGACCATTTAGAATTGGTCTTTATATTTTTTTCATCAAAATAAAGCTTCACCCTACTCGGTGTAATCACAAGCTCTTTAAATTGAAGTTGCCGAGAGCCTAGCTCAACTTTTTTGTCCACGTCCAAAACAAAGGTAGATTGTTTAGCAAGATCATGATTATATTGAAAATTTAGGTTCCATGTTTCTGGTTTATAACTTACCGTATCATTATAATTTAAAAATACACCCAATTTTTCTACTGCTTCTTTTGGTATCTCTAGAGAATCACTTTTTTTAATGACATTTGGTTGTGGACGTTTACTAGTAACGCTTGAATTCGCAATGGATTCATTTTCTATGGTATAGGATAAATAGGCGTGTTCTATATTATTGGGTTCTTCCAGTTCGATAAGATAATCCAAGATATATTGTCCGTTTTGATAATCATTTGAAATGAAATCTATTTGTGATATTCCATCTTGGTGAATGTTAATCTTTGCAGGATATGTGTTCGATTGAGCCAAATCTTTTAACGCTATACTTTTCAGTTGTATCTCCTTTACACCACCAAGTTGAAGTGTAACATTGCTATTATGTGGGATTTCCTCATCTGTATGTAGGACCCCTACTAATTTATCTGATTCAAGATTATATTCTGCACTTGCTTCCATCTGTATTTCTTTTCCTTCACCTATTTTGAGTAATGCCTGCTCGAAGCCTGCATAATCTATTGGATAATCGTGATCTATATCTAAGCTAAAGTTAATAGTAGTACCATTTTGATCTGAAATTACATTATGGATAGTTAGTACTCCAGCTTTGTTTTCTGCAGTTTTATTGATTTCTTGTCCGAATCCATTTTCTAAGGAAGTAATAATGCCAGTTCTATTCATATTTCGCATCCAATCCAAGATTTCTGTTGTATATTTAGCAAATACAGGTGTGGATGATAAAACGATGGTAAATAAAATGGCAGTTAGTATGACTTTAGGTTTATAGCTATGTTTAGTTTTATAATTGCGATTTTGTTGCTTACGGGAGATTTTAGCCCACATTTCATTCTCATTAGGATAATCTACTTGATCATACTTCACTTGTTCTTTTATGAAATCGTCCATATTACTCACGATGATCCCTCCATTCAAATAACAAATTTTTATCTACTTCTATAAACTTTTGCATTAACTTTTTACCTTTAAAAAGCCTCGATTTAACCGTGCCCTCAGGGATTTTTAGAATTTGAGCAATCTCTCTATCTTTACAATCATGCACATATTTCAATACCATAACCTTTCGTATACGAACAGGCAGTTTATTCAATAAATCCACTAGCTCACTTTTATTTTCATTAAGTTGTATAGTTCGCTCAATATTTTGAGTATTGTCAAATCGTTTAGATGATAGAAAATTAAAGTTTTCTTTTAAAAGTATTCTATTCTTTTTCTTTAAATAATTTCGAGACATATTCATGGCAATACTAAGTAACCAAGATTTTTGATTTTGTATGGCTCGAAAATCCCCACTCAAAGCTTTTGCAAATACATCCTGACAAAGATCTTCCGCATCATATTTGTTTTGAAGCATGTAATAGCAAGCCCTGAAAACGTCTTTATAATATGTTTGAAACAATACTCTTTCATCGCTAAATTGTTCCACAAGCCCACCTCCTTTTCCGATTTCTACACAAGTAACAATTTAGTATCAAAAATAGTTCATTTTATATAAAAATTTTTTTTACAGCGTTTAGTAAAATAATGTTCTAGAAATATCATGCCCCCCCAAGAAATACATAAAAAATCAACACGCCTTGGCTCATAACAATTATAATAATTTTTGTTTTTGGCGGGCTTTCTTTTACGAAAACAGTTATATCCACCATTGTTTCATGTAGTTTGAAACAAAAGGAAGCGGGTGCTGGAATGAGTTTACTTAATTTCACAAGCTTTTTATCAGAAGGAATAGGAATAGGAATTGTAGGTGGATTATTGTCGATACATTTGCTAAATCGAAAATTACTACCTATAAATGCTGATCCGTCCACTCATTTGTATAGTAATTTGCTATTACTTTTTGCAAGAATCACATTTATTAGCTGGTTGGTTTGATGAAAATGTATAAACGCTCATATATAAAAGAGTAAAAGAATTCATTTGTAAATTCCTTTATTGTTACATTGTAGTAAAGGCTTCTTGCATCCAAAATTAAATAAGTATAACCCCATCCTAAATTTAGATGGGGTCATACTTTTGAACTTTTAAAATTAAAAACGTTATTTTCATCACTTTACATTATTCAACTAACACCCGATTGTTTAAGTACATTTTTTCACAATCTTATAAAGCAACTGTACCTTTAAGGTTGATTGATTGTATCCTTTAAGAACTTCTCCGTTAGTATTTCTCAATTTTTATTGTTATATTTTCTTCGCTAATTGTTACGTTTTCTGTTTCAGAAACTTTCTTTATAGACTCTTCAACTATTTGTTGAATCATCGTATCATCAACTTTTACATCCTTCGGAAAACTTACTGAAATAGTCATTTCTTTAGAAGGATTACCATCTACCATTACTGCTATTGACTCACTATCATGTTCCGATTGTTCTGTAATAGATACTATTATTTCATTTTTTAATTCTGATAATAACTTTAATTCACCATTTTCCTCATTTGTCGGAGCAACTACTGCTTCCTGCTCGCTTTCTATTAATTGTCCTCCTTTCTCCTCTCCATTACACCCAACTAACAAAATTGAAGTAAATACAATTCCTGAAATTATAGTTTTTTTCAACACTTCTACTTCCCCTTTCATAATAAACTACAGATTCTGTAACAATTCTCCATATATAAATTTAACGGTATCTATTGGTAAAAGTTCCAATTTAAAGAATAACTTTGTGTAACTGCTCCATTAATTTAAGCAAAATTTATCTCAAGTGTAACTACTAGCATCAAAAAAAATCACCTCAAAGAATAACTAAGAGATGATTTTTATTATGTTTTCTACCTTTAATGTTAAATAGATAGAAAAAACTCAACATATTTGGTGTGTACCTTTTATGAGGCAAAATCACTAATTACATCGTTTTCTTCTTAAAAATAGACGGTAGTACATCTAACAACCGCTCACGTGTGATAGGATCACAATGATTCCATGTAAAATCTACAAAATGAGTCTTACTGGGAGTTAACTCGGCTAAAGTGGCGATCTGTGGACAGTGAGTAATAGTTTGTAATTCTTGGGGAGAAGCCAAGATAAAATTACGCTCTCCAGCATAGTGATTTACTTGGTGTTGCTGAATTTCTATCCATGCTTGCCCTTGCTCAATTAGCTGCATTACTTTGGGAGTGGGGCGAAAACCAAGAGATTCATACAAGCTGGCAGCCAACCCTGTCTGACACATAACATAAAATTTTGCACCTAACTTGAGATAAACAGTAGCCATCTCCCCAGCAACATAAGCATCGGCTAATTGCCTACGTACCAATCTTACTTTGTTCTCATATGTAGTAATCCACTTCTCCGCCTCTTTACTACGTTCAACTAGTTTAGCGATATAGCGTAACCGTTCAAATAGTCTAAACTTCTTGTCCAGTACAACAGTTGGAGCAAGTGCATCCAGTTCCTGCAAATCTTGTGGATAATAGCTAAGCAATATGAATTCAGGCTGCAGCGGTGCTATTTTATCTGGATCTGCCCAATACCCGATACTATGAATATTTCGCAGCCTATTATGATAAACCACATTATCTCCCATGATAGAGATGGCCGCTCCTATAGGGGATATGCCTAGAACGAGTAATTCCCCAAGTGTAAATTTACCATCAGTCACAATACGTGTTGCACCTGTAGGAACATGAATTTTTCTGCCCAGTGAATCGATAACGGTTCTTTGCTGCGTATGAAGATGAATGTTTGCATATTCACGTGGGGTGTTTCCAGTTAATTTATGAAAGCACCGACTGAAATAGTATTCATCCTTAAACCCAATTTGTCTAGCTATTTTGCTCAATGGCTCGGTGGAATTACACAAAAGCTCCTTTGCATGTTCTATACGTAACTGGACCAAATAATCAGTTGGCTTTTTGCCAGTCAATGTCTTAAACTTTTGACTATATTGCCATCTGACCATTCCAGCCATGTTAGCCAGTTGTTCTACTGACAAGTCCTCATCATAATGCTGTTCTATGTACTGTACAGTTTGTTGAACCAATTTTATCTTGTCTTTGTTCTGCAACTGGGCAGCTTGCTCATCTAACTGAGCCATCAATCCTAGTATCAGCTGAAGTCTACCTTGCATCATCGCCATTTCTGATGTGGAAAGAGAGGAGCAAAATTGATTATTTATCCATGCTTCTTCATTTCCTAATATCTGTTTGACTTGAGAAAATAACAGATGATAGGGATAACCACAAAGCAAGGGTGGATGAGCAACCCGGTTCAAAGTCATTCCTTCCACTTCAAAGGTTTCAAAAGTAAAGCGCGCAAGCTGTGTCTCTTTGTTTCTTGATTCAACTGTGTAGCGTTGTACAGGTAAAACTAGAATGCAGCTTCCTTGTCGTAGATCGATAGCCATTTTGTCTACATACAGCCGTATGCCATGACTGAGTGCTATCAATAATGTGCATAAATTTGTTTCATTATCATTTATTCCCTCATTGTGGCTACTAGCTGCCATTATCTGATCAACTTGAAATCGATCATAATGTTGTAGCCTAATATATAGGGGCGCTAGATTCATAAGCAACTCTCCAACCATTGAAAATGATTCTCATTATCGTTATTGTAACATATAATGACCCTCTATCAACTATTGTTCGAGTATGTGCTATTTTAGAATACAAACGGTTTAAATCGATTGGGCAAATACAATTTTTACTGTTTGTGCATCCATTCTGGTAACTTTTTATACAATTGCTCCAAAGCTAATAAATTATCTGTATTCCATCCATTAGGAACAACATAAACATTACCTTTTTTGACTGCAGGCAAAGTTCCCCATATCGGGCTTTGTAGCAGTTTATCAGCTTCTGCTTCACTTTCATCATCCTCTTGTACAATTACAAACAAATGATCACCAGCAAACTCTGGAAGCACCTCTTCGGAAACTTCAAGGAAAGATACCCCTTCTACATCAATAATATTCTTTTGTACAGCTGGTGGGACGGCAAAACCGTTTTCTCCATATATAATGGCACCAAAGTTACGATCACCCATAACATAAAGCATTTTACCTAACTGGTAGAATACTGTTGCGGTCTCCCCTTCTGCTAATTGAAGCTTATCAAACATTTCTTTAGACTGTGTTTCAAACTTAGCAATCAATTGAGCTACTTCCTCCTGTTTACCCAAGATATTCCCCATCTCCTTTACACGTTCTGCATAAGGTAGAGCTGGATTAAAGGGAATCGTAGTAGCAATTTTTGACAATTCTTCGTTAAGATTTGGATCTGCCTTGTAATAACCATTAATAATCAGATCAGGTTTTAAAGTCAGAATCGTCTCTAAGTTAGCAGGATTTCCAATATCAACGATCCCTTCAAGTTTATCTCCATAGTAACTAGCAGGATCTTCAGGAAGATTATTACCAACAAGTGGAATATCCATCGCCAAGAAATCACCAGTCGTCTGACCAATATAAACCACTCGTTTTGGATCTGCAGGTATTTCAACTTGTTCGCCTGTAATCGTTGTATATTGAACTGTTGTCTCACTTTCCTCTGCTTGCACATTAGATTGAGCTGTTTTCTCGTTTTCCTTTTCCTGCGCATCAGATGCGTTGCCATTAGAATTGCATGCCGATAATATCAACAGTAATAGTAGGAAACTCCCTCCCCATAGTATAAATTGCTTTCGTAGAAGCTTTTTCACATTTATTACCCCTTTCCTTTTTACCTTTAATTGAAAATGATTATCATTTACAGAGTTATTATAGTTTGTATGAAAGGGTGAAACAATGAAAAAAACGCAACAATTTATTTGGATAAATGTCAATAATTATCCCAAGACAAAAAATCTGTTCACTTATTTCTTTGATAAGTAAACAGATGGATATGGCAATTATATTTTCTCTTTAAATTATTTTTAAAGACGTTTCCCAAAAACGATTGATTATTCTAAACCACTTTATTCCACTAAAGCCATTACTTTAAGGTGTGTTCATTCTCAAATAGTTAGTTCAACTTATATCTCTTTCAAAATTAAGGAGCATCATTCTTCATGTGAATGATACTCCTTTAAAAACTGCAATTAGCTATTATTTAAACTCAATTTCCTCTGCCGAAGCCCCTTTAGTATACGCTATATTCGCTCCAGCAGGTAAATTACGAATTTCTTTTACATTTTTTCCTTCGATAATAATTTCACCAATTTTCGTACCTTTAAAATCAATAATCGCATTTCCTTTTTTGGGACTGATTGTTACCGTTTTGTCTGCAAATCCAACACCGTGGAATTCCGCATATTCACTAAATACTGCAATTCCATTTTTAATATTTGTATTTTCCCCTAATGTTAGCGAGACACTTGGGCGATTCACTATTAATTTACCTGTTTTGTAGTTATTAAAGCTATATACATTTTCAGGTTTTATAGGTGTTGGTATTTCTTCTTTACCTGCCTTCAAATCAATTTGAACTAATACTGGATCATGATCCGATGCACGGCCTTGTGCTTCTGTAAAGTTCGCATTAATATGAATCAAATCAATATCCGTCACGTCAGCAAGATTATTTGAAACTAAAATATGATCCAACACTTGATTGTTACCTTGGAAGAAGTACGTAAAACGGTCTTGTTCTGGAGCTTTATCCACCATATTCGTTAAAACATCACCTTTTAACGTTCCAAGTGCTGGTGTGAATTCAAAGTCATTCATGTCCCCTGCTACAATGATATTTAAATCCGGATTTTTGGCAAGTCCTTCATCAATAAAATCATTGATGGCTTGAGCAAGCTGAATACGTTTCGTTACTGATTCTAACACTGGTGGCTGAGTTGGCCCCCAAAGTGAACCATCCCCACCTTTAGAATTTAAGTGAGCTCCGATAATGACTACACGCTCTTCCTGGAATTCAAATTCCGCTGCAATCGGTTTACGTGTATCTACAAATTTTGATGGATCAACAAAGCCAGGATTTAAAGCAAGGCTTCCATCTGTTGTCCACGCATTCGCTTGGTCACCCATCCCTTTTATACCTGTCACTAATGAAACACGCATCGGGTTATATAAGTAGCCTACACGAATATTGCCACCAGGTGCACCACCTACTGTATTGTTAATTGGCATGACGTCAATCCAATCATAAGCAGGTCCACCTGCAGCTTTAATCGCATTTATTAATCGCATGTAACTTTCCGATGCATCAGCATTTCCTGAATCAGTTTGCCCATCATTATCTTGTACTTCGACAAGTGTAATAATATCTGGCGACTTCATATTATTCACAAATGTCGCTGCAATTCTGGCTACTTTTTCGTTTGATGTATTGGCAGGATTATTCGAAAAGTTTTCGATATTATAAGAAGCGACATTTAACTTGTCCGCTACTGGTTCAAGATGCGTCACTTCTTGTTGATGATTCGCCTTTGTCACTTCCGGAAAGACTTTATTCGTGTTCAGTCGATAGCCATCTGTAAAATTTTCTACAAATCCGATAAGTGCTTCATTAAAACGATCACCCGAATCGTAATTTTTCCCTTCTACCCCTTCAAGCATAATTTTTTCGGGGTTATAATCATCGGTAGCAATATTTAATCCGCCATTGACATTAAATGTATTATTTGTTGTGCTCGGTACAACAATTGGAGAATCATTATTATAAATCGGTCCAATCACTCTCGCATCTGGGAATGATACCCGCATATACTCGATTGATTCCCAAAAATCGATGCCATCTTCTTGTGGGTCAAAAATTGCCAAGCCATCATTATCGATAATTTTATTTGGTGGGAATAGGTCCTCCCCTATTACAAGAGCTTTTGGAATTACTGCAGTACCGGTTTTTGTAATATTTGTTGCCGTAATTTGTGTATCTGTCAATCGAGAGTTTCCACCCGCTTCTACTACATTTCCTGATACTTTAATAACTTCCCCTACTGCTACTTTATGTCCTGACTTATTTACCTTGATAGCAGTTGATTTTACGCTATCGAACGCCGACTCGTTTTCTTGCATAATAAAGTTACTTGAATTAATAACGAATGTTACAATTCCCTCCACATCATTTACCGTTAAATCGACATATGGTGATTTATGGCTTGCCCCTTGAATATCGCTAATCTTGGCATTTTTAGTATCAATAATTTCATAAACAAATGTAGCAATCGCACTGTTCGTTAAACCTTCTTTGACCGCAATCGCTTTAATCATCATCGGTTCATTAACAAGAATTTCCCCTGAATACTTTGTACTGGCTGTTGTTGGTGTTGAGCCATCCACTGTGTAATAAATCGTTGCACCTTCTGTCATTGTAGAAAGTGAGACTTTCGTGCCAGCTGTTACCCCACCAACGTGAGAAGCTTTGATATCCTGAACCTTTGTTACATCATCAATAATGCGAATCGGGAGCAGTTGATGGTTTGTATATTGACCAACAATTCCTGTAATTTCCCCATACGTTTTTCCACTCACTAAACCAGAGTCTCGTGTTTTATCGTAAATAGCAAATGTGCCTACTTCATCAGTTCCGGTAAAGTTTTGACCCGAACCAGTAATGGCAACATTTTTAATCGTTACTAATTTCGATTCATTGTCTTCTGCAACATCAATACTTTTTATAATGTGTGGCTCTGGTATTGTCGAAGGAACAGGCAAGCCAACAAGCGAAATATTCATTAATTGCTTTAGTCCGCTATATTCAGCTACTTGACCTTGCACCGTCACGCGATCACCGACATTTGCAGTAAGACTATCTACAGGATAAATTGCTATCGCCGCACCATCTTCATCTTGAATGTGCGCTGTAGCAGTTTCTAATTTTGCTGTTACAATACCTGTTACGATTACATTTTGTCCGATTTCTTTATTACGAGCTTCCGTAATTGAAATAGCGGTTGGCTCATTTTTAACTGCATAATGAAAGGATGCCATTTCACTATCATCTAAGCCCGTTGCAATAGCAAATGCTTTGATCGTCAGTGCTTCATTTACAACAATGCCCGCTGCTGCATCATAAACCTCACTAGCTGTTGACGGTTCAGAACCATCTATCGTGTAATAGATTGTTGCATTTGGTGTATTGGTAGACAATGTTACTTTTGTTCCTGCATAAACTTCGCCTGTTGCTGGAGAAGCTTTAATAGTCTCTACTTGTATTGGCTCATAGTTTGATACTAATCGGAAGCTTTCCGCGCTTAACGTCTTTAATTGATATATCCCATTAAAAATTGAAGCAATCCCTGTCACGGTGATCACATCATTGTTATTGAAGCCATTTGCTTCAAATTGAGAGAACTGATAGCCTGTACGGTTATCATGGCGAATTAATAGCTCGTTTTTTGCTGCATCAACTGCTTTAAATTCAAATGTTCCATACGTACCAGATGGCGCTAAATCTTTAATCTTCACATTTTCAAGTGTAATTAATTCACCTTGTATACTGTCATCAATCGGTAGATTCACTGTTTGCGGTGCAGGGGCTGTCCCTGAAGAAATCCGTTCAATTGTCGGTGAGTTAAATTGAACTTCTCCATTAAATAAACTCGTTTTCCCTGTGATTTTGACAATATCTCCAACAGTTAAGCTCCCTGCTTCTGCAGAACTAGAGAAAACATATACCCCTGCTGACTCATCTTGTACGTAGAAGGCCTTGCCTCCCCAGTTACCTGGTGTTGTCGTAACAGTTCCTTGAATTTGAACTGTGAGGTCCGTTCCAACCGCTGCACGAGCTTCAGCAATTGTTACTTCAGCCAATAAAGGATTTGGATCAAATTGATTAACCGCTTCCCCCACTCCAATAGCTTCTGTCGTTTCCGCCTTTACAACTGTTAAGTAAGGCATAATCATAGAAATTACAAGTAAAAATGATAACGCTATTTTGGAAACGAAATTAAATTCATTTTTCTTCATTCGTTTAGCTCCTTATAATTTATTATCAAAAAAATAATCCTTTTCCTATTTAAGGGATTTACGTGAAGTTATTATTCTATTATTGTGTTCCCATCAACGGTTAACCCATCTAAACTGATGTTTACTTTTGGCGCATAAATGATAAGATCCCCTGAAATAGTGCCAGTACTACCAGATGGCATTAAAGAGTACTTCCCTGATGCTGTTGATACCGTTATCGTTACATTCCCCTTTAAGGTATGACCATTCAAATCAATCATTATTAAATCTGTTAGCGCTACATCTGCAGTCACTGGAGCTGTTAACTTAATCAAGTCTCCTGCTTTAGCTTTTTTTAATGCTTGTGTTAATTCCTCGGCATTCTTTACATTAAATTCATTCACTTTTTCTGGTGGAATAACCGGATCGGGTGCCACATTTCCTCCACCTGTGTTTGGCACGCCAGTACTTGGCGTAGAATCGCCAATAATGGCTTTTATTTGGGAAGCAACCGAGGCATAGTTGACAATAATTTTTGATACCGTTGAGCCTGTTGGAATCGACAATTCATTTATTAGTAATCCTGTACCGATTGTAATCCGAGTATCAGGGTTTAGAACCGTTAAATAATTCACTACACCAACTGCATTCAACGCTAATTCCACTGCTGTTGGAAGCAATAGTCGTTCAAACTTTACATTCCCAGTCATATTCAGTTTTGTAGATTCTATTGTTACCTTCGTTGCTGCACCGTCAATATTTATAGCAGATACGGCAGACGTTATGATAATTTCTGGAATAACGGTGTCCGACACAATCGAAATATTATTACGCTTGACATGTACTTTTCCAGTTTTCGAATTTTTGATTTTCAATACAGGTTTACTTTGACTGTCGATTGCATCAGCTATAATTAAATCGCCAGTAATTGCAGTACCATCAAATTCCATTTTTGTCTTAACATTTGAGGTAACGATCGCATTTCCTGTAACCGATACATTTTTAATTATCACACCATCTGCGTTAATCGTGATCGAATCGAGCGTTGCATTAGTATTGAATACAACGCCCATCTCTGCTGAGCCTGCCTTATTTAAAACAACATTATTTACTTTTGTTACAACACCGTTTTTAATTGTTGCTGTAATTTTAGCCCCCGTTAGTGCGATTTTGTTTTCAGTAGTAAAAATTGCCTTTACTGAATCGTCAAATAAATAAGTCGTACCATTAATAGCAATTTCATTGGCTGTATATTTTTCAACTTCAAACGTTACACTTTGAGAAGGTTGAATAGTCGGATGTTCAACAGCTTCTGAACGAGTAATGAATGCAGCCATTTGCCCACGTGTTACATTTGAAGAACCATCAAATAATGTAGCTGTCTTACCAGTCGTTACATTGTTTTCATATAAAGCAGCAATCGCTTCTTTGTAGTGTGCACGCACATCAGTGAATGGTAATGAATTCGCATTTGAAGCTTTTAAATTAAAGGCATTCGCTAAAATTTTTGCTACATGGTTACGTTGAATAAAATCGTCCTGACGGAATGTTCCATCTTCATAGCCATCAATGATCCCCTCTTGCTTTAATGCAGCAATTACTCCGAAATATAGATGAGTAGTAGGAATATCATTAAAGTTTGGATTGCTAACATTCGATGTATCTAGTCCTAATACACCCGCAATAATTTTAGCAGCTTGACCACGTGTTAAATTTTGTTCAGGTTTAAACGTACCATCTTGGAACCCATTAATAATGCCACGATCATTTAAATTTTTAATCTCGTCATAAAATTGATGTGTTCGCTGTACATCCTTGAAACTACTCGCCTCAGATGCAATCGGTGCTACCACTACCACCGTTGAAGCCATTAACGCCATTGCTGTTATTGCTTTTAAATACTTCGATTTACTCATACTTAGAGTAATACCTCCCCATTCCTATTTAATAAAGATAATTTTGTTAAAATTCACCTTACCAAAATATTGGTTAACATAGTAATTTTAACAGAAAAATAATAAATACATTCTATTTTAATATTAATATTCTAAATTTTATGTAAAATAGTACATATTAAACTTTTACAATGTATATGAGAATAGTAATAATAGGTCCTTTATCCTCTGCATCGCATTATAACAACTAGACTTATATGATAATTCAAATTTTATGCAATCATATTTTCGCATGAACAAAAGCGCAATTGTACCCGACCAGTTCCGACAGATATTGGAAAGTCTGATGCAAAACTTAACAGTAAAAAAGCTGATGAGATCATCCACTCATCAGCTTCTTTAAAACCACATTTAATCAAACTTATTAAACTACCCAAATAAACTCTAAAAAATGTAGAAGCAACTTCCCTCATACTTTGCCATTTATATCTTCTACTTTTATTTTTTGTCTTTCTAATTCAATTCTTTCGAATTCCACTTCTAGTTCCCTATGCTTAATCAAATACTCTTTTTTTATTTGATAAACTTTAATGAAGCTTAAAATCACAATAGTAAAAGCAAATATCAACAGATAAAATTGTATATCCGAAAAATACAAGCAACCCACCTCACATTCATTTCACATACATAATACATTAAATTATATATTATGTATAATAAAGGAATTTATACATTCAAACATTTCATGGATAAAACAACTAGCATAAACAATGACGCACCCTTTGAAGTAATTCAAAATTTGATGGGACATGAAAAAAGTGAAACAACTCTACTTTATGCACAAATAAGTGGAAAGCTTAGGAAGAAATTTTATCAGGAGTACTTTTGTTTATTTAAAACAGAGAAACATCATAAATGTTACTCTGTTTTAATGCACCCATTAGTTTAAGTACATTTATTCAAAAACATTAAGTCTTAAAAGGCTATTCAGATACAATTCTTCTCTCAAGAGGGAAGAATTGTATCTGAATATTCAATCCCGTGAAGTTTCTTTATCTTTGAATATAAACAAACCAATTTTCCAAATGCGAAGATCGGCTAAGATATTTTTTCTGACACTAAAACGTCAAGTACTTCTATTTTCTATCCTCAAGTACTAATGAAATTATCTTTCGTTTTTGAACTACTTAAACCAATTGTTATAGTTAATGTTACTGGTATAAGTTTTATAATTATTGGTTTAATAATTGGTATAATGGATATTTATATTAATTTTAAATTTAAGCTTTTTTCTTAGATTGTTGTTATTTGTTATGCGAAATAAGGGAGGATTATTTTTGATTGTATACACTGTTCAACCTGAATTTATTTATAAAAAAATGCGAGAGCAAGGATACTTAGAAGGAGATAAGAAATTTGCTATGTTTCCCGAAGCCTACGAATGGATGGTAGATCAAATGAAAAAGCGCATAGCCAATTGCAACGTGGAAAACAACCCTATATGGTTATGGCAAAGAAAACCAAGCGGAAATGAAAAAGCTCTTGCAGTAAAAGGCGAAAGATGGGTTATTTTAAAATTAGATGTTCCAGAAGATAAAATTTTATGGTCATCATTCGATGATTGGCATTCCATTCTAAATAATAGTCCAATAGCTTATAACGAAAAAGAATGGGATTCTATTAAAGAAAGAGGATTTACAAAAGAAGAAGTTGCAAAAACTTGGGAAAGATTATTTGACTATGAATGGTTAGCAAGTAGACCTACTGAATGGGCTGGCAATTATAAAGAACATTGGTTTCAAGGTGTTACAGCACGAATTACAATGGAGCAAGTTAAGAAAGTTTCAAGATTTATTGGTAAAGGATAATGTCTGTTGTAGGTATACATAAAAAGTAAATAAGGTTGGAATTTAAATAGTATAAGGCAGCTTCCGAATAGAAACAATGCCGTTGGGTTGTGTTCCCATGGTCATACCCAACTAGAATTTTATATTTTACATCGCTAAATACCCTAGATTTCGTAATAATTCTCTTAATAACAAGCGGTAAAAGAATAAATATTTAATTTCTAATTGTTTACATAGGATAAGGAGTGATGTAACAAAACATCACTCCAACAGTAAATTCTTTATCATCGAAAGATTTAACTAAATATTTTCCGAGTTACATATAGAGTAAAAGACAATCCAAAAGATTGTCTTTTTTTGTTTAACCTAGACACCTTTGTTCAACATTATGGCCCTTTAATGAAAATGAGAGCTGATTCTTGTTACAGAATCGCGCCCTATTGTGATATTAGTGCTCTTACAATGTAGTAATAATCGGTCCTTCCTTGGTAAGGATAATCGTATGTTCGTATTGAGCCACAAAACTTTCATCAGTTAGGCAAGTCCATCCATCTTCGGATATGATAACTTCCTCTTCAAATGTAGAGATCATTGGCTCAAAGGCAATTACCATACCATCTTTTAAAATTTCGTCATCCCAGTGAGTGAAGTAATTGAAAATGTGTTTTGGTTCTTCATGAATCGAACGTCCTATACCGTGTCCAGTAAGATTTTTTATGA
>Ga0213820_1000658_pt1 | contig 20863 bp, 17 predicted proteins | sample MC6MC0910MG_FD_179889 | JGI IMG/M metagenome (GOLD analysis project Ga0213820, IMG submission 179889) | Enriched soil aggregate microbial communities from Iowa State University, Ames, United States - MC6-MC0910-MG | ecosystem: Environmental > Terrestrial > Soil > Unclassified | place: USA: Iowa... | reverse complement strand
CGTTTCAAGGGAATGTGCCGGAGGGGAAGCTGTTTGAACCGGGTTTTGCGGCACGGTGTGTGATCGAACAGGTGGGGCGGCTTGGGCCGTCGGAGAGTGGCAGTTTTTGGGGGTGGGATGGCGAGCGAATCGAATGGTAAGCCAGTAAGTCATGGCCCCCTGCGACACAGGTTGTCGCCCTCTTGGCAAAAGCTACTGCTACCCAGCCAGAGGAATGAACATGAAAGACCTGTTTGCAGTCATCGGCTTTGCCGTGGTGGTAAAGAACGGATACGAGTGGTACCGCGAGTACGGTGAGCTCAAGCGCAAAAATGAGCAGAGGCAGTGAGCCTGCGGAGCCTGGGCAAGACCAATGGCTATAGATATTGACGCCAAAAAGCGCCATTAAACCGCCATCAAGACTAGCATATCGCCACCATTCACCGGTACGATTCGCACAGCCAAAAGTCGTACCGGCCCCCCGGTGATCCAGAACAAGGTTGTTTTCATGTCACAAGCGAAGGACACGCTGCTCAGACTGTTCGCCTTACTCCGTCTAATTCCGACCGAGCCACAGCGGATTGCTACTCCAACGCTGCTGGAGAAGCTTCGTGATCGAGGCTTTTCGGTCACGTTGCGCTCCATTCAACGCGACTTGAATCGGCTGTCTATTCCGTTTTCCCTGGTGTGTGACGACAGCGAGATGCCTTTCCGCTGGAGCTTCACTCGTAACGCTCCCTTGCAGTTGCAAGACATGGATGCACCTACCGCGCTGGCGCTGTACCTGTCCGAGAACCACCTGTATACCCTGTTGCCGCAAACTGTTCTGGACCAATTGGGTCCACAGTTCCGCCGCGCTCGGAACTACCTGCAGGGTGTAGGCGCCAACGGCCTGGCCGACTGGTCCCGGCGCGTCCGTGCACTGCCCAACGGCAAAACCTTGATGCCTGCCGCAGTGTTGCCAGAGGTTTGGGCACACGTCTCCAGCGCACTGCTGGAACGTCGCCAACTGCAGGTGAGCTACCGAAGCCGCAGCAAAAATTCGATCAAACCCTTTCGCCTGCATCCGGCCGGGCTGGTCTCGCGCCATGCCATCAGTTACCTGATTGCGACGGTCGGTGAGTACAGCGACCTACGGCAGTTTGCGCTGCATCGCATCCAGCAAATCGAAATGCTCAGTGAGCCTGCAGAGTTTCACAGCAGCTTCGATGTCGACGACTACATCGCCAGCGGCGTGTTCCACCTGCGCCAGGCCGACCACCATGTCGAACTGATTGCCGATGTCCATCCACAGATAGCAACGTTGCTGCACGAGACACCGCTCAGCCTCCAGCAGGACTTGAGCGACATTCCCTCTGAGGACTGGAAACGCTTGCGCGCCAAAGTGCCATTGGATCGGGAAACACTGTGGTGGATATTCGCGCTCAACGACAACATTCGTGTGCATGCCCCACAGGTGTGGGTCGACGAGATCCGCAAGCGCCTGCGCTCGATGCAATCTTTTTACCTGCAGGCTAGCCCCGCTTGACCTCCCTCGCAATACGTTATGCCAACTTCCCGCGCCCCAGCTTGATGAAACGGGGCGCAAACCTAGACAGATATCGATATCTACAAAAAGGACATTGCCATGCCGCTTCCTCTCATCCTCGGTGCCGCCGCTCTGGTTACAGCAGCCTACGGAGCCAAGAAAGGCTACGACGGATACCAGCGTCATTCGGAAGCCGACGAAATCGTCAAAGTTGCCCAAGAACGCTATGAGGCAAAGAAAGACGTCTTTGACGAACAGGAAAGCAAAACCACTTCTGCACTCGAAGCCTTGGGGAAAAAGGAACTGGAAATCGGTCAAAGCTTTGCCGAATTCAAGGTACTGGCCGACAAACTGCTGGACCAGATAAACGCCGGCCGCCAGCACAAACTTGAAGTCAACATTCCCAAACACAACCTGCAAAAAGTCGATAATTACAGCTTCACTGCCGTTGGCGTGCTCGGTACCGTTGCGGGCGCTGGCACCGCAGGCGCTGCGGCTGGCTTTGCCGTGTATGGTGGTGTAATGGCCTTGGGTGCGGCGTCGACCGGTACCGCTATTTCCTCGCTGGCTGGTGTTGCTGCTACCAACGCAACCCTGGCCGCCATTGGTGGGGGCTCGTTGGCTACCGGTGGCCTGGGCATGGCAGGTGGCACTGCAATTCTGGGCGCGGCAGTGGCCGCCCCTGTGTTGGCGATTGCCGGCTGGGCTTACAACAGCCATGGCGAAGAAGCGCTGAAAAACGCTCACAAAGCCGACCTGGAAGTTACCGCAGCTGTCGGCAAGCTTACTCGCGCCACTGATATGCTGGGTGAAACCGAGCACTACTCACGCAAGATCCGTCGTTCGCTGATGTCCATCTATGCCCAGTTCAACCAGTATTTCGACAGTTTGAAAGACATCGATAACTTCCTGCAGGACCTTAAAGGCCGCAATGTCGATGTCAAAGCAGAAATGGCCAAACACAATGACTCGATCGTACTCACCATTCAGAACGGCTATGCGCTGGCGGCCATCCTGGTGAACGTGATCACCACGCCTATCTTCAAGCTCAAGAAAGTCAACGGCCAAGTCGCCAAAGATAAAGACGGCGTTCCGACCATGGAATTGGACAAAGACGGCTCGATGGTCCTGAACGAGACCGAACTCGATAAGGTGATGGTAAATGCCAGCGCTGAAGCCGAGAAATTCGAAGCAGCCTGACACCCTCCGGGGAGGGCTCGCCCTCCCCAACTCCCCTTTTCGACTTTCATGGATCTGAATATGCACGCCGCAGCGCGAGACTATCCCTGGGCTGAAGAGCTCGAAAAAACTGTGGTCAACAGCCTGGCCACCAGTTTTGGCCTGGACTTTTTGTTGTTCCAGGACAAGCACGGCGGTGACGTGAACACCGTTCATAATGCCCGCAATGGTGTATGGGCAACGGAGCAGGAAAAACAAAGCTTCGAACAGCGCGGCGACTACAACCCGGATCCGTACCACCAGCACGAAAACTACATCGCGACCGGGCGCCGAGATAAAGCGACTCACCTCGCAGGCGACCTTCACGACCCTTACCGCAACGCCACACTGACAGCGGCACAGAAGCGCAACCTTGATCACGTCATCAGTGCCAAGGAAATACATGACGATGCAGGCCGCGTTCTGGCCGGGTTGGACGGTGTGGAGCTGGCAAACCAAAGCAGCAACCTGCAAACAACCCACGAAAGCATCAACAAGTCGAAAGGCCAGACGCCTATCAACGACTACTTGCGGGACCTGCCCAACCTGATTGGCAGAAGCGAGAGCAAACTGGCAAAAGACCGGGCACGCCTGGCCGCCCTGCCACGCAACACGCCAGAACAACAGCACAATGCACGCGTGCTTGAAGATCAGATTCGCAAAGACGAAAACAAGATCGAAACGTTGAAGGCCATCGACCCCGATGAAATGCGCAAGCGGGACGAAGCTGCCCGTGCCCCCTACAACGAACAGATCAACCGCACCTATTACACCAGCAGCAAATTCTTGAAGCAAAGTGCCTCTGCGTCGCTCGAGGCCGGCCTGAAAATGGGTGCGCGCCAGATGCTTGGCCTGGTGCTGGCCGAAGTCTGGTTCGAGTTGCGCGGGCAGGTGCCGGTGCTGCTTGAAAAGCTCAAGCACAAGTTCGACTTCGAAACGTTCATCGACAGCGTCAACGACACCTTGAAAGGCGTTTGGGCGCGCGTACAGAAACGCTTCACAGACTTTCTCATTGGCTTCAAGGACGGCGTTTTCGCTGGTGTGATGGCCAGCGCAACCACCACACTGTTCAATGTGTTCGCCACGACCAAGGTCATGGCGGTCAAAATTATCCGCGAAGTCTGGGGCCAGTTGGTCAAGGCGATCAAACTGATGATCTTCAACCCGGAGCAATTGAGCTTCGTCGACCTCTGCAAGGCCGTTACCAGCTTGATGTCCCTTGGTGCAGCCACCGTGGTGGGCACCATGGTACATGCCCAACTGCTGCCTCTGTGTAGTTTCCCGTTCGGCGGTGAACTCGTGGCGTTCGCAAGTGCCTTGGTCACTGGCGTGGTCACCCTAGGCCTCAACTACTTCCTACTGCATAGCCCAGTAGCCCAGAAGCTCTGGGCTTTCATCGAGTCAATCATGCCGCATGCCGGCCTAGTGAAGCACTTCGAGTCGGTGAACGCAGAGCTGGACCGCTACCTGACCGAGCTCAGCAGGCTTGAGTTCAACCTGGATGCTTATGAACTTGAAGCGTTCTCGCTCACCCTGATGGCATGCAACGATGAGCTGCAACGCGGCATGGTGCTGAAAGCTGAGGTGGCCAAACGCAACATCGAACTGCCTTTCGAAATGGGCAACAGTGCGAGCACTCGCGACTGGTTGGCCTCACTGGTTTAAATGATGCAGCCTTTCCCATGTAATCAGTGCGGCCTGTGCTGCCGCAACGTTCACCTGGCCGAGGAAACGCGCTTCCTCGACCGGGGGGACGGTACCTGCCGGCATCATGATGTACCCAGTAAACGCTGCACGATCTACGAAGACAGACCCGAAATCTGTCGGGTGGATCGGCAATACGAATTGCACTATGCCCGCCAGTATGGCTGGGACGAATTTGTGAAGCTGAATGTTCAGGTCTGTAAGGTACTGGAAGCGCAATCACATCAGTGATGCTACTTAGGTGCGCAAATATTTCTGCTGTGATTTCCCTTCTTTGCCCTGACAACTGGCACTCCCTCGGGCTATCCCTTGAAAGGACTCGAATGAACCATTCCGATTTATGCCTCAAACCTATTCATGAGCTGCTTACCGACGAAACTGGCAATCCGAAACAGTTCTGGATCCCCGCCTATCAACGCGGCTATCGCTGGAAACCCCTGCAAGTGACGCAATTGCTGGATGACATCCGGGAGTTCAGCCAGCGTCGCAACCCACAGCCTGAAGACTTCTACTGCCTGCAACCGCTGGTCATCAAGGCCACCGAGCATGGACCACTCGAAGTGGTTGACGGCCAACAGCGGCTGACGACACTGCTGCTGATTCTCCGCCACTTTAATGAGCGGCTGTCGGAGAAGTACAGGCAGAAGTTGTACACCCTCGACTACGAAACCCGCCCCCAGCTGCTGGCGTTTCTGGATGCCCCGGACGACACTGCTGCCGAAGAGAATGTTGACTACTTTTATCTCCGCAGTGCCATCAAGGCTATTGAAAATTGGTTCAGCAGCCGTGGTCATGAAGTGGACGAAATCAAGTCTGCGCTGCTGAACAAAACCCGGGTTATCTGGTTCGAACTGGCGGACCAGGACAACGCGGTGGACGCGTTCACCCGCCTGAACGTAGGCAAGATTCCACTGACTGATGACGAATTGATCCGCGCGTTGTTCCTCAAGCGTGGTGATGCGAGTGAGCACGACGCGACTGCCCAGCAGTTGAAAATCGCCCACGAATGGGACCAATTGGAAAAAGCGCTGCAGGCAGATGAGTTCTGGTACTTCCTCAGTAACCAAAAGAGCAGACCCCAGAACCGCATCGGTTTTTTGTTTGAACTGGTAACCAAGATAGAGGGCCCGGCCCAGGATGCTGCCGAGGATGATCACAGTATCTTCCATGCCTACAGCAGAAAGCTGAAAGCTGCTGACGTAACGACTGAAGAATGGCTGCGCATCAAGCAGACCTTCATGATGCTTGAGGAGTGGTTTGAAGACCGCACCCTATATCACATCGTCGGTTTTCTGATCCATCAGGGCATGGACGTTGCGCGTATCTGCAAGCTCTCGCAGAAGACGACCAAAAGCACGTTCGAGCGCAGCTTGCGAAAAGAAGTGTTTGCTCACGCAATCGGTGACGAGGACCTTGATGCACTAACGCCCGATAAACTGAAGCTGTGCGTAAGCGAACGTCTGAAGGAGCTGGAATATGGCCCTCACTCGGGAGAAATTCGCTCCCTTTTATTGCTGTTCAATCTGGCCACCTTGCTGAGCAGCCCACGTTGCAACATGCGCTTCCAGTTTGACAGTTTCAAAAACGGTGAGTGGGACATTGAGCATGTGCGCTCAGTCGCTTCCAGCCGTCCTGTGCGAACACATGATCAAGTGAATTGGCTTACTCTGTGCTCAGGTTATTTGTTAGCTAAAAATTCGGGTGACAAAGAACGCCAACTTTTGGTCAGCATTGAAGCCTTCATCAGGAGGTCGAAGAAAAAGGAGTCGGACGAAGCCTTTGAAGCGCTCTACAACAAACTGCTGGCCTTCTTTGAGGAAAAGGAAGATGCGCCGACCGAGCACGGCATTGGCAACCTGACCTTACTGGATAAAGGCACCAACCGCAGCTACAAGAACGCCGTTTTTGCGGTCAAGCGCAAAGCGTTGCTGGCCCTGGACCAGTCGGGAATTTTCGTCCCTCTGTGTACCCGCAATGTATTCCTCAAATGCTACAGCCCGGAAGCTGACAACGTGATGTTCTGGAGCCAGGAAGACCGTGACGCCTATCTGGCCGAAATCAACCGGGCCCTGGTGGGCTTCTTCAGTGCAACCCAGGAGATGATTCAATGAGCGAATCCGGCACTCAAATTTCCCTGAAACAACTGGTCAACCGCCATCAGCGCATTCAGGTACCCATGATTCAGCGTGATTATGCTCAGGGTCGCGCGGCTGCTGAGGGTGTGCGCGAAGAGTTCCTCGCTACCCTCAAGCAGGCCTTTGCGCTGAAACCGAGCAATCCCGCCCTTCCCCTGAACCTGGACTTCATCTACGGCAGCCTTGATCTTGAAGGCCGGACCAAGTTTCTACCGCTCGATGGTCAGCAACGGCTAACTACCCTGTTTCTGCTGCACTGGTACCTCGCTTGGCGCGACGGCTGCGAAGCTGAGTTCCGTCAAGTGTTCTGCGAAGGTAATCGCTCACGCTTTACCTACAGTGTTCGCCCGAGCAGCAGCGAGTTTTTCGATGAACTAGTGAATTTCTGGCCAGCATGTGAAACCATCGACAATCCTTCGCTGGACAAGCTGGTAACTAACCAGGCCTGGTACTTCCGTTACTGGCGCCTGGACCCGACCATCCAGTCGTGCCTGGCCATGCTCAAAGCGATTCACGAGCATTTCGGCGATGTTCGAGGTGGCTACCAACGGTTGATGGACGAACAGCAACCGGTAATCACTTTCCAGTTGCTTGACCTTGAGCACTTCGGATTGTCCGATGACCTGTACATCAAAATGAACGCTCGCGGTAAGCCGTTGACCGCTTTCGAGACATTCAAGGCCCGTTACGAGCATGACCTCAAAGGGCAGTATGAGTACGAGAGCCGCGAGATCAGCGGCCGAGCGTTTTCAGTCGCCGATTACTTTGCTCGTCGCATGGACACGTGTTGGGCTGATTTTTTCTGGGCGTATCGCGACAAGGAAACCAACCTGTTCGACGATGCGATCATGAATTTCTTCCATGCTGTGGCGTTCATTTGTCGTGACCCCGTATCACCTGACTATCTGGAGGACATCAGCACCTTCAGAACCCAGCCGTTGAAATCGACATACGCGTATTACCACAAGGCAAAATGGCTGGAGCGGGCGTTCTCCGACACCTTGATTTTACTGCTTGAAACTTGGAGCACTGACGGCAATCGCTTCACACCACTACTCCCGGAAAACCCGTACTTCAACGAAGCCGCAATTTTCCAACGGTTGGTCAATGATCCATCAGCCCTGGCATATACGGATCTGGTGCAACTATTCGCATACGTTGCATTCCTCCGCGCTGTGGATGGAGCGCCTGAGCCGCAGGCATTGCGGGAATGGATGCGGATAATCTACAACCTGTCGATCAACACCAGCTATGAGCGCCCTGCTGACATGCAGCGCAGTATGCTGGCAGTGCAGTGCCTTCTGCCCCATGCTGACGAAATCGGCGCTTTCTTTGCTGGCACTGAAAAACCGACTACAGGTTTTTATCATCAGCAGATTAGTGAAGAGCAACTCAAATCCAAACTTTTGCGGGCTCATGCAGGGTGGCCTCCGCTTATCGAGCGAGCGGAAAAGCATGGTTATTTCAAAGGGCAGATCGAATTTCTGCTGGACTTCAGCGGTACGTTGGCCAAGTCAGAGAAGTCTGAAGTAGCAGCCTGGTCAACAAAAGAACACAAAGCGCTTCAGGGAGCGTTCTCTGAATTTTTGGGCAAGGCAGAAGCCATGTTCAATGCCCGTGGCCTGAACAGCTTGCCTGACTTCCGGTGGGAGCGTGCGCTGCTGTCGCAGGGCGACTACCTATTGCACAGCGGCTCAAATTACTCGTTCCTAAGCAACTCAGCCTCTGATCAAGCCAGTTGGAAGCGACTGCTCCGCGGGGGAGCCGGGCAGAATGAAAAAGAGGCACGCATCCTGCTGCATCAGGTGCTGGAGCAGATTGACCTTCGCAACCCGCTAGAGCCCCAGCTGGATGAAGTTATGGCCAATGCTGAAGAGATGGAGTCATGGCGCCAGATCATGGTGTGTAGGCCAGAAGTATTCGCATACTGCAATGAGCGCGCCTTGCGCTGGCAAAACGGCGAAATCTATTTGCTGAGGCGAAGCCGCATGAGCGGCATGCACGCTGAGTTGTATAGCTATGACCTTCACATTCAGCTCCAGGTGCCAGCATTGCAGAAGAAGCTCGCGCCATTACAAGTGCTTGAATATAGCTCGGTGAGTGGCGCAGAATACCAGCCCGGTGTCGAGCTCGCCATTTCACACCGAGGGCATCGCATAAACTTCATAGTTATCTCCTCATCTGATAACTTTGAGATTCATCTCTCCCTCAAGCGTCTCAAGCCTCTACCCGAAATAAAAAAACTTTTGCTAGATAATTACAATTTTGAGAACAGAGAAGAGGCAATAGCACTCAGCGTCCCACGACAACACATCCACAAAACGCTGTCCAATATGGCTCGAACGATTAAGGCGATGCAGGCACAATCTGCCGATACCGCGTAAGGTCTGATGTCACGAAGCGAAAAGCAGTAAAAAATGCTCTCGTGCCGGGCGCCTTTTTACACTCGGCCGAAGCATTGTGCTTTACCGCGAGGTCACTTCAGCGCGGGCCACCACTCTGATGGCCACCAAAGCCACCGCCACCGCCGTGGCCACCACCATGACCACCGCCACCACCTGGCGGCATGAACATCCAGCAACCTGACATGGTGGATACCAGCACTGCAACCAGGGCTGCACGGAAAAGATCTTTCGACTTCATTGGAACGCTCCACAGGGTTAGGTCTGCTGCCTGCAAGTAGCCGGTTGGGCAGCCGGCGGATTCTAGAGTTGCGGCATGATGGCCCGGGGAAACTTTGCATATCTTTACAGTCGATGCAGGCACCACGGCGCAGCGGAGGCGAGAGACTGCCTCCGTAAAGCGTCCTTGACCCACTCCCCTCCACCGCCGCATGCTCGAACGCTTCCACCCCACGCTCAAGGACCGACTGCATGAAGCTGGAAACTCTCGCCATCCACGCGGGCTTCAGCCCTGACCCGACCACCAAGGCAGTGGCCGTACCGATCTACCAGACCACCTCCTTCGCCTTCGACGACACCCAGCACGGCGCCGACCTGTTCGACCTGAAAGTGGCCGGCAACATCTACTCGCGCATCATGAACCCGACCAACGATGTACTCGAAAAGCGCATGGCAGCCCTCGAAGGCGGGGTTGGCGCGCTGGCGGTGGCCTCGGGCATGGCGGCCATCACCTACGCCATCCAGACCGTCGCCGAGGCTGGTGACAACATTGTCTCGGTGGCCAAGCTGTACGGCGGCACCTACAACCTGCTCGCCCACACCCTGCCGCGCATGGGCATTCAAACCCGCTTCGCCGCCCATGACGACATCACTGCGCTCGAAGCCTTGATCGACGCACGCACCAAGGCGATGTTCTGCGAATCCATCGGCAACCCCGCCGGCAATATCGTCGATATCGCCGCCCTGGCCGAAGCCGCCCACCGCCACGGTGTGCCGCTGATCGTCGACAACACCGTAGCCACCCCGGTGCTGTGCCGACCGTTCGAACATGGCGCGGACATCGTCGTGCACTCGCTGACCAAGTACATCGGCGGCCACGGTACCAGCATCGGCGGCATCGTCATCGACTCCGGCACGTTCCCCTGGGCCGACAACAAGGAACGTTTCGCGCTGCTCAACACCCCCGACCCGTCCTACCACGGCGTCACCTACACCGAAGCCTTCGGCCCCGCCGCCTTCATTGGCCGCTGCCGCGTGGTGCCGTTGCGCAACACTGGCGCTGCGCTGTCGCCGTTCAACGCCTTCCTGATCCTGCAAGGCCTGGAAACCCTGGCCCTGCGCATGGAGCGCCACACCGAGAACGCGCTGAAGGTCGCCCATTACCTGCAAGCCCACGAGCAGGTGGCCTGGGTGAAGTACGCCGGGCTGCCCGACCACCCCGAGCATGAACTGGCCCAGCGCTACACCGGCGGCAAGCCGGCGTCGATCCTGTCGTTCGGCATCAAGGGCGGCCAGGCTGCCGGTGCGCGTTTCATCGATGCGTTGCAACTGGTGGTGCGCCTGGTGAACATCGGCGATGCCAAGTCACTGGCTTGCCACCCCGCCTCCACCACCCACCGCCAGCTCAACGACGAGGAGCTGGAAAAGGCCGGTGTACCGCGGGACATGGTGCGCCTGTCGATCGGCATCGAGCACAGTGACGACATCATCGCCGACCTGGCCCAGGCCCTGGAGGCCAGCCGCGGGTGAATCATCCGCGCCCTACCCAATGCCGACGGCGGGCGCACCGTCATCTAGCCTGGATACACCCGCAATGACCTTGTTCTACCTGAAACTTATCGTCACCCCCCTGCTGATGTGGGCCATCTCCCTCGCCTCGCGGCGCTGGGGCGGTTTGCTGGGTGGGTTGCTGTCCGGCCTGCCGATCACCTCGGCACTGGTAATGACCTTCCTGTGCCTGGAACAGGGCAATGCCTTCGCCTTGGGCGCGATACCCGGCGCACTGGGCGGCTTGGCGGCGGTGCAGGCCACCTACACCTTCTACCTGTTGGCCACGCGCAGGCTCGGCACCGCCGTAGCCGTGCTGCTGGCGTTGCTGTGCTATGGCGTGGCCGCCTATGCGTTTACCCACTGGGGCAACCTGTACCTGTCGATTGCCGTGGCACTGGTGCTGATCGGCGTGCTGATACGCGCCAGCGGCCGTGAGCCCAAGCCCGACACTTTGAGCCGCACCCGTCAGCGATTTTGGGAGATCCCCCTGCGCATGGTGTCTGCAACTTGCCTGCTGATGATCATCACCAGCCTGGCCAGTTGGTTGGGCCCGGCGACCAGCGGGATGCTCGCCCCGATACCGGTGATTGCCTGGCCGCTGGTGGTGTTCGCCCATGTACAAGGCGGGCGGGCCGGGATGGTAGCGATGGTGCGGGGCAATGCGATCGGAGCGGTGGGGGTAATCGCGTTTTATCTTGTGCTGGCGGCGCTGCTCGAAGTGTGGGGCGTTGGCCTGACCATCGGGCTGGCCATGCTTTGCGCCGTAGTGCTGACCGTTGGGCTGGCTACCGTATTACGACGGCGTTGATGCGCCAGAGGGGCTGCTGCGCAGCCCATCGCAGGCAAGCCAGCTCCCACAGGGGCGGTGCAACGTCTGAGCCTGGCGCCATACCTGTGGGAGCGGGCTTGCCCGCGAACACCGGCGCAGCCGGTGCCATACTCCGCGCAGGATGCTTCGCGGGTAAACCCGCCCCCACGGTGGCCGTGCCAGATCAATGAATTGAGGTAACCCCATGAAGTATCAGATTCGCAGGGCGCGACCAGAAGATGCTGCGGATATTAGCCGAGTGATCATCGCTGCCCTGCGGCAAACGAATGCAGCGGACTACGATACCGCGACCATTGCCAGGGTCGAGCAATCGTTCAGCGAAGCGGGCATTGCTGGCCTGCTGGAGAAACGCCTGATCTTCGTTGCAGCCGATCATGATGAGGTCGTGGCTACTGCCAGCCTTGCAGACGATGTAGTCAGAAGCGTATTCGTCGCCCCCGAATATCAGCGGTCAGGTCTCGGCGAGCAGTTGATGTTGGCAGTCGAAAACCAGGCGCTGATGCGTGGCTCACAACGGTTGCGAGTGCCCTCTTCGATTACGGCGCAGGGTTTCTACAAGCGCTTGGGGTACAGCAAAGTGCGTGATGAATACCACGGGGATGAACGCACGATCATCATGGAGAAGCAACTGATCAAGCCATGATGGCAGGGCCTGGACGCCTTGTAGTTGTTGGCATCAGGCCCTGTAGGGCAAATTCCATCAACGCGGTTGAGGATGCTCGGCGGATACCGAGTTATTGGCCTGCACGTCTTTCATTTCCTCTTCAATCGGGCCTTCATCATCTGCGGGTAATGGAACCTCTCCATCACCTGCACCCGGCTGCTCATCGTTGGTTCTTGCGGTACCGTTGTCCCGGTCGAGCTGCCCGTCCTGGTCCGAGCCGGGATTGCCGGGAGGTGGGTCCCAGTCTACCGGGCGCTTTTCGGACCAGGCTTCACCGACGCCTTGCTTGGGCTCGGACTCGGCTTGATCTAGGCCCGAGCCGTGGCCCCCTGCGTCGGTGGTATTTTCCGTAGGCCCCGGGTACGGCGAGTCCGGGCCATTGTGGTCGATTGCCATGGGTGTTCTCCTGATTGCAGCGCAGCGATGGTGCGCTTGTTGTTCAGAGAGAAATCCGCTGGCGAGAGTGCCTTGTGTTCGACCGGTGGTGCAAAAGGCCGGGCTCGCGGCTTTTGCTTGCCAGGTTGCAAGCGGGCGGCATGACCAGGCTCTTTGCACCATCACCCAAGTGCAGCACCATCAAGTGAAGGGCCGCTTCGTGCAGGGCGAGTTCGTCCTGTTTCAGTTCAAAAGCCTGCGGCCCTAGTCGAACGCCCCGTTCAACACCTCATAGATGATCCCGGTCGCCACAGCGACCAGAATCAGGTCCGCGCCCGCCTGCATCCACTCATAGCCGTCATAGTGCGGCAGCTGCCCCAAAAGGCGGCCATCCAGTTTTTTGGCGATTCCGGGCGGCAAGGGCTTGCCGCGCGCCAGGTTCTTCTGAATACCTGGAGGCAATGCGGGGCCTGGGCTCCAGTAACTGCGGTGCCCACCGAGAATGCCCAGCACATCACCACGGTCGATGGACGGGCCGCCGTGCCAGTCCTTGCCGCCAGCGCTCTGCTTGTGGCCGCCCGCATTACCCTGGCCTTGGGAGTGTTGAGCCTGGCCCTTGCCGTGCCCCTGACCTTGGCCCTGGCCTTTGCCGTTACCCGGGTCAGCGAGCGCCGGGCCAAAGGCCAAGGCCAATGAGGTGAGAACAGCTGTAAGGACTGTTGATCTGGCCATGTGAGCATCCGTCGCGCGAAGAGTTGCCCACATTATAGACAGTGCGCAGCGCCTGCTTCGCTCTGCAGGCCGTTGAAATAGCAGTTGTCCCCTCAAGGGGACATCGCTGGCTGTCGCCTCGAGTACAGTCACTTGCACACCTGAAAAGCTACAAAAATAAGGATGTGCACCACATGCATCAGCCCCATAGCGAGCCGCGTCGTTCCCTCTATTTCAACTATCAAGTCTTCCCCGCCCATACGGCCAGCGTCGGGGCCGCCCGCGTTGAACGCAAACCTGTAGTGGTGGTAGGCGCCGGCCCGATCGGCCTGACCACTGCCCTGGACCTTGCCCGTCATGGCATAGCCTGCGTGGTACTGGCGGCGGAACGGCAAGTGAGCGAGGGCAGCCGGGCGATCGTGTTCACCCGTCGCTCGATGGAAATCCTGCAGCAGGTAGGTGTCGCCGAGCGGGTCTGCGAGCTTGGCTTGCCGTGGAGCTGTGGCAATTCGTTTTACCGCAACCAGCTGGTGTTTCGAATGGAAAACCCACACGACCCTGACGACCGCTACGCGCCCATGACCAACCTGCAACAACCCTGCCTGGAGCAGTTGCTGGTCGAGGCCGCCGAGGCTGATCCGTTGGTAGACCTGCGCTGGGGCAACCGCGTAAACGGCCTGGCGCAGCATGACGACTTCGCCCGGCTGAGCATCGATACCCCAGCCGGTAGCTATGAGCTGGACGCTGACTGGGTAGTAGCGGCGGACGGTGCCCGCTCGACACTGCGCACCCTGCTGGCGCTGAAACTGGAGGGTACCGCCTACGAAGGGCGCTTCGTGATTGCTGATATCAAGATCGACCTGGGCCTGCCCACCGAGCGCCTGGCCTATTTCGACCCGGACTGGAACCCGGGCAACACGGTATTGATGCACCGCGAACCAGGTGATATCTGGCGAATCGACTACCAACTGCCCGCAAACGAAACCCCGGAACAGGCGCTGCAGCCGGAGTCACTGCGCGAACGCATCAATGCCCAGCTACACATGCTTGGCGTTAAAGACCCACAGTGGGAAATGGACTGGAGCTCGGTCTATTCCACCCGGGCGCTGACCCTGCCGAATTACATCCACAAGCGCGTGATATTTGCCGGGGACGCGGCACACCTGTTGCCGATTTTCGGCGTGCGTGGCGCCAATACCGGGTTCCAGGACTGCCATGGCCTGGTGTGGAAACTGGCCCTCACCCACAAGGGTTTGGCAGGCCCCAAGCTGCTGCCGTCCTATTCCACCGAACGCGTCAGTGCGGCGCGGGAAATCATCGGCGAGGCCGGCAAGAGCACCCGGTTCATGGCGCCACCCACTGCGGGTTACCGCCTGGTACGCGATGCGGTGTTGTCGCTGTCGCTGACCCAGGCATTCGTCCGCCCGTTGTACCACTGGCGCACCTCGCGGCCACACGACTACGCGGACTCGGTGCTCAACTGTGCAACTGACGACAATGAGCATTTCACTGCCGGCCCGCGCAACGGCGCCCCGCTGCTGAACATCAGGCTGGCCGAAGACGACTACCTGTTCGACCACTTGGGTGCCTGCTTCTACCTGCTCTATTTCACCGACAGTGACTGCATCCCAAGTGACGTGATCGAGCAGGCGACTGCCATTCGCAGCAGCGGCGTGCCCTTGCAGATCATCGCGATTGCGCAAAACGCCCAGGCCATCATCACCGGGGCAGACCAACTGATCGACGACACCACCGGCCGCATCGCCGCCAAGTATGGCATCCCCCGAAATGGCGCTTACTTGGTGCGCCCAGACCAGCACATCTGCGCCCGCTGGCTGCAGGTATCGGCCGCACAACTGCAATCCGCCATCGACACTGCCTTGGGCAAGCACTGAGAGGAAGCGCCATGAACACCCTGACCGCAACAGACCTGGAAGTGGTTTACGACATACTGGCAGACGCTTTGGACCAGGCCACACCGGCCAAGGCCGAGCTGTTCCTGACCAAGCTGGCGCTGCTCAGCGCCCATGCGCTTGGCGATGCCCAGGCCTTCACCGAACTTGCCCAGTGCGCGCTTCAAGACCTGTAGTACCTGCCCTTGCCAATGCACCGGAGCCGGTGCCGCTGAAACCAATAATAATCAGGCGCCCACATGCATCAGAACACTGCCCCCATTACAACGATAAAAACCGCCAGCAGTCCCCAGCAAACCGTGATGCGCAAAGTGTCCAGGCGCCTGCTCGGCTTTCTGTTCCTGTGCTTTGTGCTGTCGTTTCTCGACCGGATCAACATCGGCTTTGCCGGCCTGACCATGATGGGTGACCTGGGCCTGAGCAGTACCCAGTTCGGCATGGCCACCACGCTGTTCTACATCGCCTATATCGCCTGTGGTATCCCCAGCAACATGGCCTTGGCCAAGGTTGGTGCACGCAAATGGATCGGCAGCCTGATGATCGCCTGGGGGCTGGCCTCGACCGCGACGCTGTTCGCGACCGATGCCAGCAGCCTGTACCTGCTGCGGATTCTGGTCGGTATCACGGAGGCAGGCTTTCTGCCCGGTGTGCTGCTGTACCTGACGTTCTGGTTCCCGGCGGCCTATCGGGCACGGGCCAACGCTTTGTTCATGATCGCGATGCCGTTTACCGCAGGCTTCGGGTCGGCGCTTTCGGGGCTGATACTGGGCCTGGATGGCGTGTGGGGCTTGCACGGTTGGCAGTGGCTGTTTCTGCTGGAGGGCATGCCTTCGGTGATCATGGGCTTTATGGTGTTCTGCTACCTGAACGACACGCCGCAGCAGGCCCGCTGGCTGAGCCGCGAAGACAAGCAACATCTGCAGCATGCCCTGGCCGCAGACACCCCACCTTCCAACCGCACAACAGGGGACGGCCCCGGCAGCCTGCTGCGCGAAATGCTCTCACCCACGGTGCTGATGTTCAGCCTGGTGTATTTCTGCCTGGTCAACACGCTGGCCATGATCGCCGTGTGGACGCCGCTGATCATCAAGAGCATCAGTGCCGCCGACAGCAGCAACAGCACCATTGGCTTTCTGGCGATGATTCCGCAGGTGTGCACCATCATCGGCATGGTGGTATGGGGGCTGCATTCCGACCGCAGCCAGGAACGCAAATGGCACCTGGTGTTGCCCATGCTAATGGCCGCTGCCGGCTGGATGTTTGCCGCTTATGCCGGTAACCCGATGGTGCAACTGTGCGGCATCTGCATGGCGGCCACGGGGTCGTACACCGCCATGTCGATATTCTGGACTACCCCGGACCAGGCGCTGACGTTCAAGGCGCGTGCGATTGGCATTGCGGTGATCAACGCATTCGGCAACACAGGTTCGGCGCTGAACCCGCTGGTGGTTGGCTGGTTGAAAGACCTGACCCAAAGTTTCACGGCCGGGATTCTCTATGCCGCAGTGCTGTTGGTGATAGGCGCGTTGCTGACCTTCATGCTGCCCCTGCCCTCGCCCGCATCAGTTCCAAAGCATGCACAAAAGCTGTAGCCGGCGGTTGGGCGCCTCGATAAACCCGAGCCTTACGCAAAACCTGTGGGAGCGGGTTCACCCGCGAAGAATTCAACGCGGTGGATGGCACCGGCGCTGCCGGTGTTCGCGGGCGCGCCCGCTCCCACATGCCTGCGACCCGAGAGCCCGTCAGTGGACAGTTTTATGATTATCCAATGGCTCATTTAGAGACGTTTCCTACAAGGTTTTAGGACGCCCCAGGAACCTCCGGCAAGCGATTCCTCGTTAGTGTTCAGGGACCATCACAGTCCCTTTCAACGCGAGGTCGTTTTTGACAATCAGCCAACGTATCGCCATTGCGGCAGCCGAAGCCGGGCTCCCTTCTGACCAGTGCATGTCTTGCGAACGCCAGGGCCTGCCGATCCTGCCGCTACGTCGCGCCCTGGTGCCGGATGCGCGCCCAGGTTGCGTCACCACCGTCGCCGGTAGCCTGCACGTTACAGCCAAGATGGGCCTGCGCACCTTGCGCATGGGTTACCTGTATGTGCTGCTGGACCAGCAGGTCTGGCAGGCCTACGAAGTCAGCGAACAGGGCCACCTGCGCCGCTTCAATCCCTACGAACCTTCAGACGGCCTACCCGCGTCGCTGCCCGAAAAGTGCGTGAATGAAAACCACGATATCCCTTCCGCCTTCCTGAACATTGACACCGACCGGTATGGCACAGCCTGGCTGGCCTTCTCCAGCGATGCCTGGCCGGTCAGCGTGCTGAATGCCTACAAGAAAGGCCAGGCGCCTGCGCACCGCTTCGAGGGGGTCGACCTCACGCAAGCCCGCAAGAATCCTGAGTTGCTGGGCATCGCCATGACGCCGGACAACCTGCAGGTCGACAAGAAAGTATTTGAGTATACCCAGCGCGGCTGCGCACCGTTCGACAGTGCACACGGTTTTCACAGCCGCTGGCTGCGCCGGTTTGCGATGCGCGGCTATCTGGTCAACGCGATGAACCGGCACAAGCTGGAGAACGGCGTGCTGGCGGTGGTGCTCGACGATACCGTTGGCCTGATTCAGGAATTCAACCATCAGCGGTTGAGCTGGGTGGTGAAGCGCCAGGTCTGGCGTGAAGACCCCATGCGTGCCTACCAGTTGCAGACCTCGCAGATCCTGCAGGCCATTCGTGCCACGCACCGGGAGTGGGCGGCGCAGAAGGTGCCTTCGCTGGAACCGATGACCGGCGATGGGCCACCGGTCTTCGTCGACCCGGCAGTGGAACGTCAACGGTTGGTAGAACGAGCCCAGCTGGAAAGTGACGAGCGTCTTGAAGAGCGCTACCACGAACCGAAGCGAGCGGCGTTCCAGGCCGAGTATGACCAGCAGGAAGCCGAGTTCCAGCGCTACATCGATAAGGACGCCCATGCTTATACCGCGCTGTTCGACACGCCCATGTTCAAGGTGGCCGAGCAATACGACTACGACGGCGATCATCGTGAGTCTGGCGTGGCGTATGCCAAGACCATGGCCTTATGCCTAGGTGGCGGTATTACCGAGGCGGTGGCGTCCGATGTAAGTCCCGCTGCCGGCACCACCGAAACGCTCTGGCAGAAATGGCTACAGGATCCTGATAGCCCTCCCTATCGCGCGTTGTTGATGCGTGACCGTGCGTTGTTGGCCGGGCTGCTTCCCAGCTTTTCCGACGTCACCAACTGGAATGACAGCGACAAGCTCTACGGCATGCTGAGCAAGATCATTGCGAGCGACGATGCCGGCTTGCGCATGCGCAATACCTTGAAGCAGGCCATTGCCGAAACCCAGGGCGCGCTCAACGCGGCGAGCCAACGCCTTGCGCCCAATTTGCCACCTGGTATTCAGACCGCCGTGCGGCATCTTAACAGCGCGACGCAGTTTCTCTACAACGGCGTGCACCTGATCGAGCTGGAAGTGAAGATGAAGCTGGGCGAGTACTACGCCTTGCAGAGCGCCCACTTGCGCGAGTTGCAGCACAAGGCCAATGCGTCGATTGCCGAGGCACGGGACCGGATGCATCGCAACATCGATGACATCGACATCCATTCGACCAAGGCCTGGAACAAGGTGCGGCCGATCATTCAGCACGGGCTGATGAGCCTGGCAGTGCTCGACCCGCGGTTTACCAACACCATGATCAGTGTGTCGGTGTGGGTCGAGGGTACTGCGGCGGACGTGCAGGGTCGGTTGTTTGAGGAAGCCAGTATGAAGGTGACCCAGGCGAGCAGCTTGGCGCAGCGTACCTTGGTGGAGGTCTCGGTCGCGGCGGGGACGCTCGAGTCGAATGCGCGAAAGGTGTTGCAGGGCATGCGTATCACTTCGCAGCAGGCGGCGCAGTTGGTGCGAACCGGCTTTCGCGGATTGCGGGGTGTGGCTGGAAGCTGGGAAGTACTGCTGGCGATTGGAGGCCTGTACTTGCAATACGACAGCCTGAGCAGAAACCTGGAGAAGACGGAAGCCGAGATCGGGCCTAGGGCGCATGAGGCCAAGCTGGCGTTGCAGGGTTCGCAATTGGGAATATTGGGCGGTCAGATCGAGTTGGTTGGGCTAGTCATGAGGTCCAGTACCGCTTTAATTAAGACGTCATGGGGGGCAGGCACTGGAGCTTCACTGATAAGGTTCGGAGCTTTGCTAAGTGCTGTAGCTGGCATTTTCGATGTTGCGCAATCGATTTCTGCGACCAAACGTACCTCGGCGGCGGGCGACGTTATCGCTAGTAGACAGCATGCCGTGGCTGGTTTGTTCTATGGTGCTGGCGCAGGGGCGTTTACCCTGGCAGTCGCACAACCTTATCTGATAGGCCCATTAGGTGCGGCTATTATCTTGACGCTCATTGCGTATTCATTCAGCAAACGAGCTGAAACAAATGATTCTCACAGTTTCGAACGCTGGGTGAAACGGTGCTATTTCGGGAAGGCCAATGAGAATCCACGTATACATTGGGATACTCCTGAGTGGGCAGACATAGCGTTTGCTGAGCTAAATGCGGCAACCTTGGGGCTGCATGCAAAGCTGAATTTTGAGTCAACCCTAGCGACCAATCAAGCCGCACCTAAATTGGGCGGATTAATAAACTTGACTGTAGAGCACAAAATAAAGTTCCGAATAATTTTACCTAAATACAGTGAGGTGCGCTCCGCCTACCTCTGGAGTTTAACCGTCCATCGCATGGGTGATGGTGAATTCCCTGATTTTGACGGCGGGGAAGTGATTGCGTCAGGGGAATATAATGTTGCAGATTTAAAGCCTTTATCTGAAGCAGCGAAAACCTCTTATTATGCACCACCACGCTTCCCCGATTACACGCCCGATTTTAATTTACAAACAAAACTGCATGGCTCTGCAGATAATGCGGATATTTCCCTTCTAGAAAATGTTGCCGTGATAGAGCTTGCGCCAGCCATTGGAAGACACAGTATAGTCGCAGCCACCCTACGCGTGGCGTACTGGCCAGATCGAGAGATAGCAAGTGCGCTTTTAGAGAGCTGTATTCGGGAGGTGAACGAGTGAGAAACAGCGGTAAAATTCTGTGGGCTCGAGCAATAGGCTGGAGCCATGACCTGCCTCATGTTGATCAAACTCCGACCTTGCAGTATGACGCGAATGAATTAACCCCACCTCCCAACTACTGCGATGAAGCATATTTGGAACTGCCAAGAGCTACGGTGAATTTGCGTGGCATAGGCGTTTTGATTGGGACTGTCACGCTTCTGTTCTGCTGTGGAATTGCGCTATTTTTGTACCGGAGCTTTATTGTAGATGGCTGGCAAGGTGATTGGGCGATGAATGCATTCTTGGTACTTAGCCCTCCTGCTGCCGCGTGGGCTTTGTTTCCTTACATAAAACTGGACGTTGTTCTTCCTAGAGATGAGCCTATTCGCTTTAATCGCTTGCGTCGGAAAGTCTATTTTTACCAGTACCGCTTCGACCGCATCTTCATCTTCAGCCGTAAACGCTGGGGTGTCCAACCCGTCGCCTACAACTGGGACGACGTCACCGCCGAGGTCTACCGAATCTACGCCCCTGGCCATGGTGGCCTGATCGAAAACGTCATGCTGTC
>Ga0213820_1000651_pt1 | contig 20993 bp, 23 predicted proteins | sample MC6MC0910MG_FD_179889 | JGI IMG/M metagenome (GOLD analysis project Ga0213820, IMG submission 179889) | Enriched soil aggregate microbial communities from Iowa State University, Ames, United States - MC6-MC0910-MG | ecosystem: Environmental > Terrestrial > Soil > Unclassified | place: USA: Iowa... | reverse complement strand
CCATGTGCAACGGCCAGGCATGCCAGTAGGGCTACAACGGCCCTGGAGCTGTCCAGCGCAGCCCACAGGACCACTCCCGCGCCGACAAAAAGGAGTTGTAGGCCGTGCAACGCGCTCTCCCGCATCCCCGACGTTAGGGGAAGGGCCGTGCGGCGATGGATAGCGAAATCCATGCAGCCAAAGCCCAGCCACGCGAGGTAGAAGACGTATGCAAGACCTTGGCTGTCTGGCGCCCACACGTCAGATAGCTACCGGGAGGAACCGGTATGAAGAAACATGCTCCTCACGGCTCCCGTGCCGGGCTCTTCGTCGCACCTGCACCGTCGCCGGTAGCCAACTCTGCGCCGGTGAGCGGTGCCTCGTCAGGATCAGAGAGCGTGCGCAGGCTCACGGCCTCAAGCGCCAACGCCTCACGCTCGGAAAGACCCACTGAGCAGTTACCATCTCCGCCATCCAAGGCGGCCTGGGCATCGCGATCACTCACCCGCTCCCACAGGTCACCGCTGTTCCAACTGCCCTCAACGTCGCCCGCGCCCTGGGACATGTCCATGTAGAGATCGGTGAAAGCGGGGTCTCCTGGCATCTTGCCGGGTGGGAAGTTCGGACGGATGCTGTAGAGCGCTTTCTCAAACGATTTCTGATGGGCGATCTCACGTGTCATCAGGAAGCGCAGCGCGTCCTTGATGCCCGGGTCGTCGGTCACGTTGATGAGGCGTTCGTAGACGATCTTGGCCCGTGCTTCCGCAGCGATGTTGGAACGAAGATCCGCTGTCGGTTCTCCGATGGAATCGATGTAGGCGGCGTTCCAAGGCACCCCGCTGGAGTTCACCAGTGCGGGGCCGCCGCCGTAGAGGATCTGCTGGGTGTGACTGGTGCTGTTGCCACCCAGGTTGCGCATGTCTTCTGCTTCCGCCATGCCTTCGGACTGGACGGCCTTCGGACCTTGATTCAACATCGAGATGATGGTGCCGATGATTTCCAGGTGACTGATCTCTTCAGTGGCGATGTCAAAGAGCAGATCTTTTCTTCCCGGATCCGTTTCCCCCAGCGCTTGGGTGAAATAACGCATTGCGGCTGCGAGCTCACCCTGTGGGCCACCGAACTGTTCCAGCATGAGCGTGGCGAGCGCCGGATCAGAGCGCTCGACCCGGACGGTGTACATCAGCTTTTTGTGGTGCAAGAACATGACGTGGTCCTCTGGCGATGGCTGGGACTTGCGTTGTGCAGGTGTGCGCGTCTACTTCTTTGCCTCGACGCCTGGAGTGGCATCGCGAACCATGAATTCCTCGGTAACCTCAGGAAGGTGAGCTGCCAGCCAGTCGGCCATGGCTTCTTCCTGGACCAGGATTTCCTCACAGACCCGCACCGTTTCGGTGTCGCCAGCGGTCTTGGCAGCGGCAATCAACGCCGTGTACGAAGCGATCTCGAAGTGTTCGAAGACGTAGCCAGCCATCGCGCCTTTGACGATCTCGTCCGAAGCGGTCATGCCACCGACGGCCTGACCGAAGGCGGCCATCTTGCCCATCACATCCTTGATGGTCGACGGCGAACCACCCAAGCGCTTGATGCACCCTTCCAGCAGTTCCCGCTGGCCGATGGTTTCTTGGATGTGCTCTTCGATGCGCGCCTTCAGCACCGGGTAGTGCTCGATGCGGGACGCCTGCCCCTTGAGCATGGTTTCCGCCTGCTGCTCCATCGCGTGTGCGTCGCGCAGCCAGTCCAACAAGTTCTCTTTGAGCTCTGCCATGGGGATCTCCCTTGTTGATGGACCTCCACCGTATCGCCCGCGCCATCGCAATGAAGCGACGTCTCCGTGATGGCACAGCGAACGCGCGTCGCTTCTTTACTCAAGTAATCCCAACAAAGACCGATGTGCTGCGACGCCAGCAAGTGCCCCCTCTCCAATGGCCAGGGCAATATTGCCTGCGAACCTGGCTGCGTCCCCGCAGGCAAATACTCCCTCCACAGTGGTCTGCTTGGCAGAATCGGTGGAAATGCACCCCGCCGATTCGGTGCGGCATCCCAGTTGGTGCGCGATGGGAGAACTCAGTGTCGTTTCCGGGTGTAGAAAAAGGGCGCGCAGCACCGACCTGCGACCGTCTGCGAGATCCGCCGTCGCATCGCTGGAGACTGACAACAAGGGCGAACGTTCCAAGGATGCACCAATACCGCTCAACCCCTTTTCCAGCAGGCCCAGCGCCTCCTCAGTTCGGTCCCCTCGATGAAAGACCGTGACGTGCCCCACTGTTGCAAGGTCCTGACATGTGCCAGAGCATCGTCGTCTGGCGCGACCAGAAGACCCAGCGAACCGCCACAGATCTCGTAGCCGTGGCAGTAGGGGCAGTGCAGCACCCCCTTTCCCCACCGCTCTATCAAGCCCGGGATATCCGGCAATTGATCGACGACCCCGTGCGCCAGAATCAATCGATAAGCCGAAACTACCCGACCAGAGGCGCAGATCACTTGGAATCCACGGCCAGCCGATCCTTGCGCACCAGAAGCTTCATCCGTGATCCAGCGCACGCGACCGTAGGCTTCCAGTTGCCGCCGGGCGGTTTGCAGAAGGTCTCTAGGAGAGCACCCGTCCCAGCCTAGGCAGCCGTGCGCGAGGCTGGCGGTGCGATTGCGCGGCTGGTCCTGATCAATGATCACCACCGATCGGCACGCTCGAGCCAGTTGAAGCGCCGCCGACATGCCGGCAAAGCTTCCGCCAATCACGACCGCGTCTACAGACGAAGGGGCAACGTTGTTGGTCATCGGCGTTCCTGGAACCACCCGGCGTTGGTCCAAGGTCTTTTGCCGGTCAGGGCGTCGCGGGGCTGTGTAAGAAAATGCCGTCATAGGGACAGTTTCGTCACGCGAAGGCCCTGCTCCGTTACCGCTGGAGGAGCCGAGAGGTGCCGCCCTGCCGCTGGCGCGAAGACCATGTGAATCACGTATTCAGGCCGCGTGTACGGGCGCTCCGGCTTCCCATACGCCGCGTTCTCTGCCTTGGCTTCTACTCTGCAACTGGAGGACCAAGAACAGTGAGCACGCATCTGGAAATCGATTTGATGATCTCTCAACTCGAAGAGAAGCTGCCCGCGTGGGCAATGGTCTATCCTGAACAGCAGTTTCTTCGAATGCTTTCCGAAGCATTGAACTACATCGCCGCATGCGCGGATCCAGATGCCCGCGTACACTGCGTGATGCGCACTGGATGCTTGGACCGCAATAGCGGGGAGGCGCCATGGGCACGTCAATACCGGCGCTGCCCACCCTGACGTCACGCATGCAGTCCATTTGCTGGCTCTGCCGAGGATGCCCCATGACCCGACCAGCGAAACCCGAATCCGTTTTGAGGGACGAATCCCGGCAGTTCGCCATGTTGGTGAACTCTGTCACGGACTATGCGGTCTACATGCTGGACCCGACCGGCGTGATTCAGACATGGAACCCCGGCGGCCAGCGCATCAAAGGGTATGTCGCCGCAGACGTGGTGGGCACTAATTTTTTCCCGGTTCTACCTTCCTGAAGAAGCCGAAATCGGCTTGCCTGAAAGGAACCTGCGGACTGCGGCAGCGGAGGGGCGTTACATCGGTGAGGGGTGGCGCTTACGACAAGACGGCACTCGGTTCCGGGCAAGCGTCGTGATCGATCCCATTTGGGAGGATGGGGAGTTGATGGGCTTTGCCAAGATCACGCGCGACATCACCGAGCGCCACGAAGCACAGGAGCAGCTGCTCCAAGCCCAGCGCGACCTACTGCAGGCCCAGAAGATGGAAGCCATCGGCAAGTTCACCTTAGGACTGGCGCACGATTTCAACAACCTGCTGACGATCGTGGTCAATTGCCTGGACTTGATCAGCATGCGGGTGAAAGACGGGGCGGTGGCAAAGCTCATCGACACGGCGCAGCGGGCGGCCGAGCGCGGCGCCCTTCTTACCCGGCAACTACTGACTTTTGGCAAAGGTCAGACCTTGGTGCCGGAGGCCGTCGACCTAGCGGCGATGATGGCTGAATGCGAGGCGTTGTTACGCCGCTCCGCCGGTGCAGCAATAGCTCTGACCGTCGAGATACCAAGAGGGCTGCCCACGCTTTCGTTGGACAAGGCCCAACTGGAGGCCGCAGTTCTTAATTTGGTGTGCAACAGCCGCGATGCCATGCCGAAAGGCGGCACGATCGCCATCACAGCATCTGCGCGCCTGACCCGGGATCCTACGCTCCCCAACGCTGCGAAATCCCCCTACGTCTGCCTAAGCGTCCAGGATGACGGCACAGGCATTGAGGTGGACCAGCAAGTCAGGGTATTTGAACCATTTTTCACTACCAAGCCCATTGGAAGAGGCAGCGGGTTGGGCCTGAGCCAGGTGTTCGGCTTTACGGCTCAATCGGGTGGCTTCACCGAGCTCAAGAGCGAGCCGGGAAAAGGAACCTGCGTCAGCCTTTGCTTCCCCGCACCAGAGCACTGAAATGCCGATCCACGTGCTGTTTGTCGAAGACGAAGACGACCTTCGAAATGTCGTTGTAGAGGCCCTCACCTCGCAAGGGTTCGAAGTGACCTCCGCAAGCAACGGGGACGAGGCCATCGTCCTTCTCCAAGGCGGCTCTAAGTTCGCCGTGGTTGTGACGGACTTCAACATGCCCGACAGCGCTTCTGGTCTGGACGTAGCGTTGGTAGCGGCCATTGCCCAGCCCAGCGCCCGCGTCACGCTTGTCTCGGGCCTCCAGCGATCGCAGCTGCCGGCGCTACCCGAGACGGTGCGCTTCCTTCCCAAGCCTTACCGCTTCCGTCAACTCATCACGGCCATCCACGAAGACCTAGGCGGCAACTGACGCAGAATAGGTTCGCGGGAGCCCGGGGCTCCGGCCATCAGTGCGCCTGTTAGTCGACAAGCGCTCGCCGGCTGACCAGGAACAGCAGACGGTCAATTGCCGTCGCGTTGAGTGCTTCGCCATCTCCCCGTACCTTGAACGCGGTCCAGTCGCTGGCCGCCACCCGGCTCAGTTCGTCCGTTTCAACGGGTAGCCACCTCATCGGCCAATAGGGCAGACGCCGGTCTGCCACAGCGCCCCGTTGCAACTCAATCAGATGGAGGTGGCTCGAGGCCCCGAGCACGCGGGAGAAGGCAACGTCGAGCCCATCCGCCGGGCCCTCTAGGTATTGGAGAAACCTGGCACCGTCGAAGAGCAACACCCCGCTGACGCCCGCGTCGCGGTTGAAGCGCGCAGCGTCATCCACCAGATCGTCCAGCTTCGAGCCTTGCAGCCCCAGCTTGACTCCAGTCAGAAGATTCGAAGCTTCACTCACATACGCCACCGCCCGAATTGGCACCCACTGCTCCTTGTCGCCCCCATCAGCAGAAGAAGTTACCAAAACTGAATCAGCAAGGTTGGCGCAGCAGTGGGAAGTGCGACGCCAATCCTGACTGATTCACAAAAGCCCAGAACGGCGCGGAGCCTCTTTAGCCATTCTGAATCATCGGGTCAAGGTCCGCTTCCGGCCAGAAGCGGACGTTTTCGGTCAAGCCAAGGTTCGAGCGCGCGGCCTCGACGTTGCCTTTCGATGCGTAGCGTGCACCGTTCCTCTAACAATCACACAAGCAACCTGGACCAGCGATCTCCAAACAGCGAGATTGCAAGTCCGGCCAGCATGACCAGCGCGCCTGCAAGCTTGATGAGGGAGACGGGACGATGGGCAGAACCCATCAATGCGAAATGGTCGATAGCCAATGAAGACAGCAGCTGCCCGGCGATGACGAGCCCCACCAAGGCGGCCATGCCGATACGCGGCACCAGGATGACGTTGCTGAGCAAAGCGAATGCCCCCATCACGCCCCCCAGCAACACCCAGGCCGGCTGCGCCGGGATGCCTGCAAGCAGACCGAGGGTGTTGCCCCGGACGAGACCGACGAGGGTGAGCGACAACAGCCCGACCATGAAGGAGAAGATGGCGGCTGCAACAGGATCACCGCCCAGGCCCTTTGCCAACTGACCATTGAACGTGGTCTGCAATGTGACGGCCATTCCCGCAACCATTGCCAACGGAAAGGCCCAGGCACCGAAGCTGTTCATGTTCACTCTCAGTGATTGGATAGAACCGGGAAGGAAGTACCGAACACGTCCGGCGTGTAGCCGGCTGCCGAGAACAGGTGCCCGCAGGATTCGTCCACCGCAGCGTGCAACTTGCCCATGTCCAGACCGCACATTTCGCCGCCCCGCTTCAGCACCCGGCCGCCGACCATCACGGTGTCGATGTTGCTGCGTTCGGCCGCGTGCACGACCGTTCCGAACGCATTGTTGGACGGATACAGATTGATGTCGCCGGTGCGGAACAGCACGATGTCGGCCTGCTTGCCCGGCGTCAGGCTGCCAATCTTGTCCTCCAGCCCTGCGCAGGCTGCGCCATCAAGCGTGGCGGCCTCAAGCAGGCGGTGGGAGTTGAGCGGATCCTGTGGGGTGCCGGCACTACGTGGGGGACGTGCATTGACGCGTAGCACGCGCTCCAGGTAATAGGCCACGCGCATTTCCATGAACATGTCGCCGCTGTAGGACGTCTCGTTGTCGACGCTGAAGCCGGGGCGCAGGCCGTGCCGGATCGCCGCATCCCAGGCGAACATGCCATCCTCGATACCGTAGTGGGCATCCGAGCGCGGGCAGACATTGATGTGCACACCGGCATCGCGAAGGATCTCCCAGCCCTCATCCTTCAGGCAGGTGCAGTGGTTGAAGATATTGTCCGGGCCCAGCAGCCCTTGCGCATGCAACTGAGGGAGCTGGGCGCCCATCTGTTCACCGAAGAACTCGGTGACGATCGGGATACCCAGGCGGCGTGCTTCGGCCCAGAGCTCCGGCTCGATGTTGGCCATGGTCGCCAATGTGACTAGGTCGTTGGCCGGGTCCTTGAAGTACTTTTCCTGCAGGCGGGCGAGGTTTCCCGGCCAGTGCGCGCGGTCCCAAGTGCCGGACACAGGTGCGCCTGATGCATGCAGCGCACGGATGCCGGCATCGAGCAGAGCTTCAACCGATGCATCGGAGTGCGCGGCTGTGCGGCTGTTGTGGGAGTTGTCGATGACCGTAGTGATGCCAGCATCAATTGCGCCCAGCGCGGACAGCAAGGTGCCGACATACATGTCCTGCGGCCGGTAATGCTTGGCGAACGAGAAATGCGTGGCGTTGGAGTAGTGCTCCAGGGTCTCGGCGTTGGAGTTGATCCGGCGCAGCTGACCCTCCCAGGCGTGGCGGTGGGAGTCCACCATGCCCGGGATGGCGATCATGTCCTTGGCATCGATGACGAACGCATCCTCGGCGCTCAGGTTCTCGCCAACGGCAGTGATGGTGCGACCGGAGACCAGGATGTCGCCCTTCACGAGGTTGCCCACAGCCGGGTCCATGCTGATGATGGTTGCGCCACGGATAAGCGTCTTTTCGGCCGCTGCGGTTGTCGGTTGCTGAAGGATGTCTCGCGGGAGGGTGCTCATTGGGGCAAGCTCGATTTCTGTAATGGCGTGAACTCTATGCCCCGCTGACCCTGCGAAAAAGCCATGCTCTTCGTTTTTATTATTCGTAAAACGCGCATAATCGGGATCGAGCTGACCGTCAACGTAGGGTGGAAGCGAAATGGATCGGATTCTGGCGATGCAGGCGTACGTGCGGGTGGTAGAAGCGAAGAGCTTTGTGCGTGCCGCCGAGGCTCTCTCCATCCCCCCCTCCACCGTCACCGGCTTAATCAAGGGCTTGGAAAAGCACCTGCGCGTCCGCCTGCTCAACCGGACCACGCGCAGCGTCAGCCCCACTTCGGAAGGCGAGCGCTACTACCTGCAGTGTCGCGAGATCCTCAACCAGATCGAACAGGCGGAAACCGGCCTGAGGTCGTCGCCACAGGACCTGCGGGGGCGGTTGAGGATCGACATGCCAGGCGGCCTCGCGCACTCGATACTCCTCCCGAACCTGGACAGCTTCCGCCGCCAGTATCCCGGGGTCCATCTGATGATCGGCGTGGGTGACCGGCCGGTCGACCTCATCCAGGAGGGCGTGGACTGCGTGATCCGGACGGGGCCGCTGGAAGACTCCAGCCTCGTAGCCCGGCCGCTGGGGAACTTCCGCTGGATCACCTGCGCCGCACCAAGCTATCTGGAGGTGTATGGCGTCCCGCAATCACTTGAAGACCTCGCCGGACACCGCGCGGTCCACCATTTTTCCTCTGGTTCGAGGGGCGGTGGCAGCCTGCTCTTCTCAGCTGATGGGAAGAGACAAGTAGTTCCTGTGGAGGGCTCGGTCGCCGTCAATGAGACCGAGCTCTACATCAAGCTGTGCATGAAGGGATACGGCCTGGCACAGTTGCAAGGCGTACTGGTCGAGAAGCAGTTGCAGGATGGCAGCCTGGTTGAGGTGCTTCAGCGGTGGCGTCCGCCGTCGGTGCCGGTTTCGATCCTGTACCCGCACCACCGTTATGGATCACCCATCGTCCAAGCATTCATAGCGTGGGCTGCAGAGCTTTTCTCCGCCAAGAGCGAGAAAGCATAGATCGCGAAGTCTGCCGTGGCGTCCAGAGATTCCGAGGCAGTGTCGAGCATCTATCTCTCGGGTGGACTGCTAGAGATAGCGTATCCCTCTGACAGATGCCTCCCGGAAGCCGCCGGGCAAGGTGTCCGCTTCCGGCCAGAAGCGGACATCTCCGACATCCATGTCAATCCCCCGTCGCGAAGCTTTTCGCGGATGAGGTAGAGGCTGAGAGATCAGAATTCTGGTATCCCGGAGTCCTCAATCCAATGACTGACTGCCATCCCGGGCGCATGCTCCGTATGCATGATGGACGCTGATGCACAAGGCAACCTGCGTCGAGAGCCGTGCCGGTCTAGATCAGCGCTGCTGGCTTCATTAGGCCGAGCAGTCTACGAAGCTCTTTAATCGACCTCGCGCTTTGAATGTCGCCACCGCAGGAGATGCGCATGGCGTGCATGCAAGCGAAAGCGGAGCGAACGACAGCATTTACCGCAGGCCATCCCAGCAACGATGCCTGCTCATTCTCCGCCAAACAGATTTCGGTCGCCTCCAGCGCCATTCCTTCGGACAGCTCCAGCTGTCTGGCCAGCAGGGCGGGCGTGCTGCTGACCAACTCCTGCATCTGTCTGGCCTGCTCAACCGTGCCCACTTTTTCGCAGGTTAAAGCAGTGACTTCCAGGGATGCTGCCAAGGCGTCCCACATTCCGCTCGCGCGCAGCTGTTCCCTCAGCGCTTCCAAGAACGTGTCTGTGAACGCGCGTGTTGGATCCAGAAGCACATCGTCTTTGGAACGGTAGTAACGGAAATAGGTCCGGATCGACATCCCGACATCCGAAGCGATCTCCTCCACCGTGGTCGTTTCGTAGCCGTGCTCACTGAATCGCTTCAGTGCAGCCTGGGAAATCTGTTGGCGGACGGCCTTTTTTGCCACATCACGGGTGCTCATATCGCCAGTCTAGGATGAACGTTAGTCTGTCACAAGTGACATGTAATGCCACATATGGCTTGACGTGCCAGATCGGCGGACGTAGCTTTTGTGGCTTTCAGCACTGTAGTGATGCTGCGTCTCAACCTATTCAGGAATGGCTATGTCTGTACCCAATATTTTGGTCATCGGCGCCTCGGGCCGCATTGGCTCCCGCCTTGTCAAAGAGCTCGACGCGCTGGGCGACCACGTCGCCGTACGTGTGGCCTCCTCCAGTGATCGATCCGTCGAAAAGTGGAAGTCCGAGGGACGCGACGCCGTTCGCCTTGACCTGAACGACCCGGTCACTTTGGCTCCCGCGCTGGATGGAGCTGATCGCCTCTTCCTGCTGACGCCCTACACCGCAGACATGCTCGTGCAGAGCAAGCATGTGGTTGACGCGGCAAAAGATGCTGGGGTGAAGCACATCGTCCACCTGGGTGTTTTCACGTCCCGCCGCGACCCCATCCCACACTTCATCTGGCACGACCTTATCGAGACCTACATCGAAGCCAGCGGCATCGCTTGGACGCACCTCCATCCGAACGTGATTGCCGAAAGCTACCTCGTCCAGAATCCGCCCATCACCGAAACCGGCTCGTTCAACGTCATGTGCGGGGACGCGGTGCAGGGGTGGATCTTTGCAGACGACATCGCTGCAGTGGCGGCCAAGGTTCTGGCTGACGGCCCTGACGTGCACGCGGGCCAGGAGTACTGGATGAGCACCGAACTACTTACTGGGCCTCAGGCAGCCGAAATCATCACCAAAGAAACCGGGAGATCCGTAACGTGCAACGCAATGCCTCCGGAGGCCCTCGCACACTACGTTCCCTCGATTGAGGACACCTCCATGCGCGCTTACATGGAAAGCGCAGTCATCACCATGAAGCGCATGGCTTCGGGTGACTTCAAGCCGCAGACGGTGGTTCGAGACGACGTTGCAAAGGTCTTGGGCCGACCAGGGACGACAGTGGCCGAGTGGGCGCGCCGCAACCTCAAGGGCTGAACAGGACCCAGACTCGACGCCAATGCGGATCGCCCGCATGGCGTCGAGGTGTTTTCATTGGCGCTTCTAGGTTCCAGCCGGTAGTGGGGTTGGTATCCCGAACCTAAGCTGTTTCCAGCTCGCTGAATATCTGGACCGGAATCTGTACAAGCAGCAGACTGCAAAGTGGGCACCCGCTGCTTGCAGATGAGCTTGCACGTACGTGCTTCGCGGCACCGAAAACTCGGAGGTTAGCTCAAGCCCCTTGAGATCGGCCCACCGACCGCCAGCATCGGCAGGGGTTGGGACGGAAAGATTCCGCCCGGGCAGTGGCGTCACCTGCGGATCGGCGGGAGGTTGTGAGCTCCGCGCGTCTTTCGCCACTGGATCCACGCGATCGCGGCGACAAAGAAAACGCTGCACAGGTAACTACCTTCCGGCCCGTGAGCGCCACCGGTGAGGGTGTCCAGGCCTTGTGGACGCAGCGCCACCAGCAGCGCGGGCAGGTGCGCATCCATGCCGGTGACGGGCAGTTCGAAGCCGGTCGCGAGCAACCAGTTCCACCCCGCGTGCCAGCCCATCACGCCCCAGATATTGCCGGTCCGCAGCGCCCAGGCGCAGGCGAAAAGTGAGAACAGGAACGTGCTGAGCATGACCAGCGGCGGCTGGTGCGGACTGAAATGCAGGAAACAGAAAACGAGTGACACCAGCAGCACTGCCACCGCGACGTTGGTCTTGCGCGCTACCACCGATAGCAACCAGCCGCGAAAGATGACTTCCTCCACGCTCGCTTGGAACATGAAGCTCACTAGCAGCAGAGCGATGTGCAGCAGACTGACGGGCGAGCGCCAGGCGTGCCCCAAGCCTGCCGACTGCATGCCGCCAGCCATCCAGATCGCGACAACGACGAGCACGATCGTGCCGAACCCAAGGGCCATTCCACACAGGAAGGTTTTCAGCGGCGCCGGACCGGTGAGCCCGATACTCGCCAGCGACCGCCTTTCGACGAAGCGTACCCAGGCCAGCACGGCCGCCAACGTCGGTGCGAAGCCGATCCACAGCAGCGCATGCAAACCAGCGAGCCCGATCGGATCGCCGCGCGGCGTCGACCAATGCTGCGACTGCATCCACCCGTCGAGCGCGATTACCGGTACTGCGTTGAACAGGATCATCAGGATCGGCGTCAGCCACACCCAGGGCAGGCAGCCGCGGGCCGGATCAGGCGAATAGAGGGCAACGGGGGTCATGCGGGGCTCGAGGTGGCAGTGATCGCCGCTGCAAGTTGCCATTCGCGCGGGGGCGTGGCAACACGCTTGCGACCAAGCCACGGAAGCCGCCGATCAATGACCTGGATCGCCGACGAAAGGGCGCTGATCTGCTGCGTCACGACCTCCCGGAGGGTGTTGATCTATCGAGCGTCTCCCAGGCCAAGCTAAACAGCGTGGCCAAATAGCTAGACGGGAGGCCAGGCAAGACCCTGGACTTCCAGACACTGATCGAGAGATATCACCCAGTTTCCGCATTGAGCAGTTGAAACCGCGGTCGAAAGCGGACACTACTGGCAGTCGGCACCTCTGTCCTCCCCCGAACGTCCGCTTCCGGCCAGAAGCGGACAGCGTTGCGGCTACCTCTCACGCCGGGCTCGGCGATCAGGCCAGTTCAGGATGAATTCCTCCTGCTCCGGAGTCTCCACCGCAGCAGGTCGCACTGCGCGCACTTTAGAAATTGCATCGGTGCCGTCCGAAGCGCAGCCTGTTTCAATGAGAAGCATCGACGCCACGGTCCCCGCCCGACCCAAGCCTCCCTTGCAGTGCACTACGATCCTGGTTCCGGACAAGAGTTCGGCTGCGAGCTGGGGTCCTAGGGACTTCCATGGCTCAAGTAGTCGTGCGTCTGGGGCCGCGCCATCCGTAATCGGCAGGCCGTGCCACTTCAGCCCGTGCGCTTGGGCACGCTCTGCCAACGAGGAGATTCGCAGCTCTTGGAACTCCCATGGCTCAATCAACGTGATCAGGTGCTGGGCTCCCCACCTAACTATCGACGCTAGATCGAGGTCCAAATCTCGAGCCCAAGCCCCCGTCATTGCGACTTCTTGATGTTTTCCCGGTGCAAAGGTGACACCGATCCCGCCGCCGTTCATCCCGACAGGCAAGGTCGCAATCTGCAGTGGGTGGGAGACACTTGTTCTGCTCATCTGCGCTCTCCGATATCGATTGCCACTTAGGGCGGGAAGCAAACGCTGCCCGCTTTTGAACTGAATGTCCAACCGTGAGCCTAGTGGTGCAGCTAGGACCTGGCTGAGTGCCGGAAGCAGCTCACAATCGCCCAATTCCTGAGAAAGGATCCAAGCCAAATTTGTAATGACCCACCGCCTTCTGCTCAGATCATGCGGTTAATGTAGCAGCATAGGCCGCGTCCGATGGATCGCATCTTGTCATCACGCCAGATGCGTTTCGACCAGAAACAACCAGCGCACGTGATCATCTCCGCCGCTGGTTGCCACATTTCCCTGAAAGCGTCAACAGCTTAACCAGTGGTCAAAAGACTGAGGTTACGGTGTCGAAATGTTGCTGTGCGTGTCTTAGCCTTTTTCGTAAGCATTCTGGCGAGATCCGTGTCAAATCGGACTTTCGCGAACTCTAACGAATGACAGGAGATACGGATTGGGCAGCTCGTGGCCACTGTAGAAAAAATCGCCTACACGCACCCATTTCCTACGGTGGACGTGGAGCTTGAGACCATCACCTGGGGCGAAGGTGTCAAGGGCCAAACCATGTACATTCCACAGATTTTCTGGCGTGACAGCACCCCGTGGCGCGAAGCCAACATGTGGGTCATATGGCAAATCAAGCGTGGCTCCAAGAAAGTAGAGACGGCGCAAAGCGCTATAGGTCACTTGCGAGCCTTTGCCGCATGGCTTGAAGAAAACGGGATGACATGGACTCACTTTCCCGAGAGGGAGGATCAGCGTTGTCTGACGATATACCGGGGTCATCTGATCAGACAGCGCGACTCGGAACAGCTCATGCCTTCCACAGTTTCTGCCCGGATGAATGCGGTACTCCGCTTCTATCGATGGGTGATGGGGAATGGCTTGATAGTGGCCGACCAGCCGTTATGGAAGGACAAGTCGGTACTTGTGCAGCTCGATCAAAAGTACGGAATGCGGCGCAGTGTTCTTGTCACATCGAGCGAACTTAGCATCCCAAATTCGAGAGCAAACCTCCTGACACTTGAAGGCGGCGTCCTCCCAGTCTCGGTAGAAGTCAGCCAGAGAATCGTCAGCTTCGCCTCCAGACATGGTTCACCCGAAATTGCCCTTCTGCTTCGCACCGGCTTCGGCACGGGCATGCGTGTAGGAACCGTCCTGTCACTAAGAGAAAGGACAATAGAAAGGGCAGCGCCCCATCCCTCGTTTCGAGGGTGGTTCACAATCGCCGTGGGCCCAACCGGCGCAGTGCCCGTAGACACTAAGTTCGGCAGAAGCGGCGAGATCCTCGTCCCGGGCGCAGCGATTGAGGCCCTGAGGGGCTACATCCGATCTCCAAGGCGCTTGCTGCGTATGGCATTGGCCAAAGCTGAGGATCGCGACCTGATCTTCCTCACGAAGTCAGGGCGGCCATTTGGCAACAACTCCAGCAAGAGTATGGCTATGAATACCCAGATCAGCCGACTTCGCAAGAAGGCGTCCGATATAGGAGAAAGCTGCCTCGTCGGTTTCAACTTCCATCGCGCGCGCGCCACCTTTGGAACCGAGTTGGCCAAAGCTGCCCTCAAGCATGGCGGCATAACTTTCGCGATCTGGCTAGTGAAAAGTGCGCTCATGCACAAGAGCGAGAAGGACACCATCAGATACATCAAATTTGTGCAGTCTATTTCAATTCTCGAAGAGACTTCCGACCAATTTTCTCACGAGTTCTTTGGGATGCTTCCATGACAATGAAAATGCATCCTATGGAGTTCCCTGAGATCCGCCAGAGCTCTTCACAGCGACTCTTCGACCTCCGCTTCCTGGCGTACAGAAACGGGGCGTCACTAGACTGCGTCCCGCTCCGCTTCAGAACTTTCGATCAAGCAAAGTCCAAGGGACTGCTTCGCCAGTTCTTACCGCACCGCCTACCTCTGCTCTTGAAGTTATACGAGACAATGAAACGCGGCGTCGTTTCCGGGGATGCAAGTCCGACCACCTACTCGAGGCTTCGGGCCGCTTTCAAATTCTATGAATGGGCTGATGACGAGCAGCGCCGCGTCGATCTATCAACAGCCGCCGACAGTTTTTTGGACTGGTGCGAACACGTCCATCAAAGAACTCTCAAAGGGAGTGAAATGAGGATATCCTTGAATTCCGCCCATAGTTTGGTCGGCAGGCTGGACACCGTATTAGTGCGCGCGCTTGGCTTTAACCGCTCTTTACTAGCCGCGACCAGTCTTTCAAAGCGCCCTCCACGACAAACATTCCTCGCTGATAGGCAGGACATGCGATCCCTCGAGATCTTTGGCAGATCCTTGGTCGCGATCTGCGATTCCTTGACGCCGGAGTTGACCCTTGGCCGTCTTCCGGTTGTTGTAAGGGTTGGCGACAGCGGATCCATCTCACACTGGTGCGGTCTTCTGCCGCCGGAGAATGTGGCTGCGCAAAGCATGCCTGCGAACAGCTACAAGAAAGCCGAGTCAGACCGAGCTCGGCTTGCTTGGGAGCTCGATCCGAACCCTCTCAAGCGGCTCACCGTATTCAACATGCGAATCCGGGCAGAAATGTTGATTTTTATAGCTCAGACTTCCATGAACTTGGCCCAAGCCCAAGCACTGAAGCGCGAAAAGCTTCGCAGCTATGTGGAAGGGGAAATGGTGGCCTATGTCAGAGCATACAAGGGACGCCGCCAAGGTGAAGTTGTCTTCCGCGCGTTTCGCTCCTATCGAACACATTTCTCTCGCTACCTGGATTGGCTTGACGCTTGCTTCCCTGATCGGCAGGAACTGTTGTTTCCTATTGTCGGTCTGCAAAAGCGAACCACATGGAAATCCCAAGGATTTCAAAAACTGAAGGAAGAGTTGCTGGGAATTGGCGTCCCCTTCTTTGGACCCATGATCCTGAGGAGAGTGAAGGCAAACTGGCTTGCAGAGAGGATCGGGAACCGATCTGTATCCGTGGAGGCAATCCAGCACCTTGAATCGACAAACGCTGCCTATCAGCGCCCAAATCTGTCGAGGGCGATGGGCGAGATATCCGAATTCAATAGGATGATCGAGCAGGCATTGGCTTCCGCTGGTCCAGGCCAGTGTACTGTTCCGTTTCAGCCTTGGCAGATCCAGACGTCGGCGGCGAATGCCCCCATCCCTGACTGCGTCAATCCTGCAGGCTGCTTGTTCTGTGTCAACCATCAGGACATCGAAAGCCTTGACTACATGTGGTCACTCGCAAGTTACAGAGCACTTAAAGTACTCGAAATAGCGAACCATCGAAATGCTCCTTTCCCGTCGAGCGTCCCTCCAAGTGAAGACAAGCCACCTGCTGTGCAGGCCGCCGATCAGGCTTCAAAGAAGCTGATAGAACTTGGCGCCGTCAGCCTAGTGGCCGCAGGTTGGGCAAAGGAGGCAGAGGAACGAGTCCGGGAAGGCAACTTTCATCCCAAATGGGCTGGATTCATAAGACTAATGGAACTCGGATGAACTCTAGAAACTTCTTTCAGATCAAGTCTGAATTCGCCTCTCGATCGCACGATGCGGCAAACAATGCTATCGAATCTTGGCCGCCACCAGATGACTACCCGCTGGTCGTTGATGAGTTTGGGTCCGTTGTGTCTCGGATTGGGGATCCTTATTGGAACTTTACCCCTTGGACGCGCACTCCTACCCGGCTCAGTTTTGAAAGCGTCGCCAGCAGAAAGCGGTCGGTTCCATTGGATCAGGCCAATGCCAAGATCTTCAAGTATGTGGTACTAACATGGCTCTTCGGTCCCAACAGGGCCCAGAAGGCCAGTTCGGTGGTCGGAAAGTTTGAACTCATGAGGCCGCTGTTTGTGCTCTGCACGCAAACAGGGATTTCTGCGGCGGATCTCTGGCGCTTTCCGGCCATCGTGTCGAGAGTCAAAGACTGCTTTTCGCGTGCCCGTGCCCGCGAGAGCATTACCATCCTTCATCAAATCTATCTACTCCGTCGGGAGACTGGCTTCTTCATCCTGCTGCCTGAGCAGATCAACGAACTAGCGAGCAATATTCCTACGCACGAGCGCATCCAGACACCATACATTCCGCCGAGAATATGGGTGCACCTGATGCAGAGATGCAAGGCGTGCCTAGAGGATTTCATAGATAACTCTAGTCGAGTGGAGGCTCTCTTCAAGTTCTCGATTGATTCCTATCGGAAAAACTTGATGGAAGGCAAGAATCTCTATGTCGATTCTTTCTCAGCCGGTAGGAATCCGTTCTCCACTCCGTCGGGGAATCGCGGCACTCGCAGCTCTGTAGTGATCCACGGACCATTCCAACATTGTGCTGAGCAGTTTGGCGTGCGCAAGTTGCTATCAAAGTGGATAAAGGGAGTAGCGACAGAGAACGTGGCTCTGAAAGTTAGCGATTTGTCTAAGTACCTGTCCCTGATTACGCTTTGCGGCGAGGTGTACATCTCGTGCTTCGCGTTGGCGCGAGTGAATGAGGGGAGGAGTTTACGTGCAGGCTGCATTGAACAAAGAGTCGACAGCCTCGGGCTCCCCCTAACTCTGATCAAAGGGCAGACGACCAAGACGATCGAGGAGAATACCTATTGGATCGGATCAGATTTTTGCAAGAACGCTGTTGTCGCAATGGAGCGAGTTAGCCTTCTACGCATGTCGTGCGCAATCGAAGACCCCCGAACTCCTGCCACGGAGGAAGACCTCGACACCAGGCCACTCAGACTTCGCGCCTATGAACCCTGGATACCCAATTCCGGAGATGTGGGTCTTCCTATCGACTCGCTTCCCGGAGCACAGGCTCTGGGGAAAGCCTTGGATGAATTCGAATACCTGCTGGATGACAGGGAGCTTCAGATCACGCCCGACGACCTTAGCATCGCTCTGTCTGTTACGCCTGGATTGGACCCTGAGAAGTTCGCAATCGGCAAGAGGTGGCATTTCGCATGGCATCAGCTTCGTCGGACTGGCGCAGTCAACATGAACAGTTCGTCGCTCGTCAGCGATAAGTCTCTCCAACTTCAGCTCAAACACTCTGCTGAGGCTATGACAAGATACTACACACAAGGTTACTATCATCTTGATCTGGTGCTAGATGAAGGCTCGAGGAAAGAGTTCCTTCTGGCACTTTACGATGGAGTAGCGAAGGACATGACAGCCTTACAGGAGCCGTACTTCTCCAGCCCATTTGGCAACAACCACAAGTCATCTCTTCTGAACCTTGTTTCCGAGAAGAAGCATAGGCAGCTGGTCAATCTCGCTCGCCAGCAGGACATACCCTATAGGAATACGTTGCTCGGGGCCTGCACCAATCCCTCACCCTGCCGATTCGGCGGAGTAGATGCCTTGGTTGAATGTGCCGGCCGCTCAGATTTCTGCGCGTTCGTACTGTTAGACCGCAGGAAACTTCCCGCCTTGGGCGAACTTAAGGCTGACCTGCGCCGAACTGCCAGAGAAGCCGACCCTGACAGCCCACTCTATGCCAGCCTCACAGCTCAAGTAGCCGCTATTGAGCGAGTGGAAGATAGCTCGCGTTAACTTGCTGCTGAAATTCAAATACCAGCACTCTCTAACGGGTGATGGTAGATGAGGCACTCGTTCACGTCATTGCACGCCACGTCATCTCCATTCTGCCAGTCAAAATCGACAGGGCAACTGTAGTTTCAACAATTAGGGTTCCATCTAGATGAAAAAGCAAAAACCAATTGAAGAGGGCGTCACGCCCTCTTCCAAAGTATCTGCGGAGAGCAAGTTTCGGGCGGCGCTAGCCAGAATCATCGATGGAAGCGCACTTAACGTCGAAAGGAATGCGCGGATCACTCAGAACAACGTTGCGCGTGAGGCGGGGGTCGATCCATCCGCATTGAGAGCCAGTCGCTACCCTGCATTGGTAATGGAAATTCGAGACCTGGCTGATATCGCAAGGGCAGACGTTGGGCGCATGGGGCATAAGCCGCATCGTCCGGGAAGCGAGGAGCGCCGCAACGAGAAACAGCGCTATCAGGACATGAAGCGTCAACGTGATCATGCCGCCGCGCTTCTTGCCAGCGCGGACAGCGAGGTTCTGAGGCTAATGCTCAGAGTACGGGACTTGGAGAGGCACATCGAAGAGACTTCCCCTGGAGTGGTTCGCCCGCAGGTGACCATGTTGCGCATGCCTAAGCGCTAGCATCGCCCTCAAATCATCCTCACGCGTCCAAATATCAGGTCCACCATTGGGCCGTGGCTTCTTGCCCCCAACCTAGCTCAGTTGTCATGAGGCCGAACTTAGGTGTCATGTCACTAGGGACAATGGACGTTCCTTGAATTCTCACGTTTCTGTGGCCTTTTGCTTGACTCAATCCATGTCATGTCACAGGTACACGGCTGGCTGGGCCGGCGACCGCAGCAACCGCTGCCTGTGCAGCGACGAGCGCATCACCCGCTACCGCGCGCGGGTATCGGGCCCGTTGCTGGACCGCATTGACCTGCACATCAACGTGAGCCGCATGGATGCAGTTGAACTGCGCGAGAGCACACCCTTGGGCGAGCCCAGCGCCAGCGTACGTTCGCGGGTGGAAGCGGCACATGCGCGGCAACAGGCGCGCGGTGGCCTCAACGCGCACCTGCCGCCTGCTGCCCTGCGTGCGTGCACGCGCTTGAGCGAAGCCGACCAGGATCTGCTGGAACAAGCCATCGAGCGCCTGCAGCTGTCGGCGCGGGCGATGCATCGCATCCTGCGCGTGGCACGCACCATTGCCGATCTTGCCGAAAGCGAGACCATCCGGACCGCGCACCTAGCCGAGGCCATCGGCTATCGCCAACTGGATCGGGGAAAGCCTGCAAGCTGATCCGTAAGCGCCACGTCGACTGCGCGCGAGCGGCCTCCACTCGAGCACTTAGTTTACGAGCACTGATTCACCCTGCTTGGAATTCTCTCCCAGGCAGTAAAAACAGCCAGCGCGTCATGCGCAAAAGGGGAGGAGAAACGCCGCCACGGATTAGATCTCTCAGCGTAGCTTCAGCGCCCTATCCGATGCGGCTGCTTCTTTTCGGATCAAGTAAAACACTTTGATCACAGCCCGCGTCGCGCAGCTCGTTCACAGCAAAATAACTTCCCCGATAGATATCCAGTGCGCACTCGATAATCGAACGAAGTTCTCACTTACACCAACATTCAAGAAAATCAGTGAGCACCAAGACTATTTTCAAGATACTATCCAAATGCACCACGTAGTTCACTTGAGACATGTACTTTTATGGAGGAAATCATGAAGAAGTTTATTATGGTAGCAACCCTTTCTCTGCTGAGCGCAGGAATTTCTAGCGCTGCCTTCGCAGCGATCTTGCAGATCCCTGGCTTTGGATCCGGCCTCAGCCAAGCTCAGGCAACGCAGATTGCGGCGTCAAGCGCTTCCAATCAGTGCGCCATTCAGGGCGGCCACAGCGTTGGCTTTTTCCAGGTGACCATGGCCACGAAGAATGGTCCAACCTGGTTTGTCAACGGCGTACTTCCGTGCGACGTCCCTTGAGAATTCGAGTCAAGTAACCCAGGGAAGACTTGGGCATGCAGTTGGCCCGAAAGTAGACTGAAAAGGCGTCCTCTCGATGGTCCGCTGACTCATTGGTCATGCACTCCGCCTCGCAACGATTTAGTGGATGTGTCTTCCAAGCATGAGTGTGCGGACTTGCCCAAGTCTTCCCTGAATGAGAGTCTCGCGCTTTACGCGAAGATCGATGCTACCCGGGCACCTCGCGGCTATGCTCACGATCAACCTACTGAGCATAATCAGCTCTGCACTACCCTCGCGCGCCCGGCCAGCAATGTCACCCGACGACTGACCAGTGCGTGGAGCTCCGTCAGCTCCGATGCCCGCTCAATCGTCATGTTCCCGCCAAACAGAACCCGCGATAGCGCTACCTCATCGCTATCGTCCGGGTATTGCCATCGATCCCGATACACCTTCTGGCATACCAGCCAAGCTAACTGCAGCCCCCCGCCTGGCAGCGGTTGGACCACGCGCTCATATACATTCCAGAAGTGGTACTCGGCCTGCAGATCAACCACAGGCATTGTGGATAGCGGGTGCTGGGGCCGTCCGTTGTCCCGGATTCCGCGCAGTCGTGATCGAGGGTTCTCCTGTGCCATGCCCACAGCATGCACCGCGAACATTGTGGGAACCTTGCGTAGATGCGCGGGAGTCGCTGCTGGGTGCTTGAATGTTGTTGGGGGTGGGAGTGGGGTCGGAGTACTTCCCGTTGGGGAGGGCTCCGACCCCATGCTTCACTCTCAGAACGACATCGAGGTGCTGAACATCACCTGCCGGGGGGCGCTGCGCTGCAGGGTCTGGTAGTCGCCCGAGAACGACGAGCCGGCGATGGTGGCGGTGCCGATGTTGTTGCGGTTGAA
>Ga0213820_1000643_pt1 | contig 21194 bp, 13 predicted proteins | sample MC6MC0910MG_FD_179889 | JGI IMG/M metagenome (GOLD analysis project Ga0213820, IMG submission 179889) | Enriched soil aggregate microbial communities from Iowa State University, Ames, United States - MC6-MC0910-MG | ecosystem: Environmental > Terrestrial > Soil > Unclassified | place: USA: Iowa... | reverse complement strand
TCAGTCGGTTAGAATACCGGCCTGTCACGCCGGGGGTCGCGGGTTCGAGTCCCGTCCGCTGCGCCATATTCGGTAACCTGGAACACTGAACGCCAGGTCACCACAGGAAGCCCGCTCAATGAGCGGGCTTTTTGCTGTCTGGGGTTTGTAAAACCAAAAAAACGCCGCCGATCATTTCCGATGATCGGCGGCGTTTTTTATGGGGCAATCAGAAATCCCAGCGAGTGGTGACCATGAAGTTGCGCGGCTCACCGTAAGCGGCCGAGTTATAGAAGCCGATGTTGGTGTAGTAGTGCTTGTCGAAGATATTGTTGACGTTCAGCGTCGCCGACAGGTTTTTGCTGACCTGATACTTGGTCATCAGATCCACCAGCCAATAAGCATCCTGGGAAAACTCTTCATACCCACCCTTCGGTGAGTTGTAGATGTCCTGCCAACCCACGCTTTGCCAACGCACACCACCGCCGATGGTCAGTTTGTCCAGGTTGCCCTTGAGTTTGTAGGTGGTGAACAGCTTGACCTGGTCTTCGGGTTCGAAGGTGGAGATCTTCACGTCCTTGTCGTCGCGCACCACCTTATGGGTGTAGCCCGCCTGGAGTTGCCAGCCGGGGGCAATCTCGCCGGACATCTCCAGTTCATAACCCTTGGTGACGGCCTTGCTACTTTTATAGGCGTAGTTGTTCGGGATCGGTGTCTGGTTGTTGTATTCGTCGTCGGAGAGTGCGCGATTGGACTCGCGGATTTCAAAGTACGCCGCGCTGGCGTTCACCCGTCCGTCGAGGAAGTCGGCTTTCACGCCCAGTTCCCAGTTCTGGCCTTCATCCGGTTCCAGCAACTTGTTGTCGCGATCGCGGTTGTAGTTTTCCTGCGGCATGAAGATATCGGTGTAGCTGGCGTAGACCGCGTACGTGTCGTTGAGGTCGTAGACGGCGCCGATGTACGGGACGAAACGCCCGGACTCACGGTAGTTGGGGTTGTAGCCCGTGACCTGATAATTGACCACGCGACCGCCCAGCAGCAGCTTGAGGTCATCGGCGAGGTTCAGTCGCGTGGTCACGTAGGCGCCGGTCTGGCGCACGGTGTCATCGGTAAGCGATTGCGCCTTGCCCCAGTCCGGTATCGTGGCGTGGCCATGCCAGTTATTGAAGTCGACGATATTGGGGGAGAGGTTCCAGTAGCCTTTGCCTTTCCATTCCGATGCGCTGATCGAGCCGCCCAGCACCAGTTCATGCTCGCGACCGCCGAGGCTGAATGGGCCGCTGACGTACAGGTCGGCGGAATCGCTGACGGTTTCCCCGGTGTACTTGCCCGAGGTGAGTTGCGCGGTGCCATCCGGCTGCGGTTGGTCGCCCTGGATTGAGCCCATTAGCGCGTGATAGCCGTTGATCTTGTGATCCAGTTGCAGCTTGGTGACCCAACCATTGCCCAAGTCGTGTTCGAGCATGGCGAATACGGTGCGGGTGTATTGCTCCCAACTGCTCCAGTCCGCGGCGTTGTTGAACGAGCGCTTGACGCTGTTGCGGTCGCCCTTGGAGTTGATCAGCGGGAAACTGCCCGACCACGATGAGCCCTTCGGCAAGGTGTCCTGGTAATCGCCGCCTACGGTCAGCAGCGTATCGGGTGACAGGTCGAACTCCATGATGCCGTAGTACGTCGGGCTCTTGCGCGAGTAGTGGTCCATGAACGAATGCTTGTCCTGATAGGCCGCCACGGCGCGGCCACGCACGTTGCCGCTTTCGGTCATGGGGCCGCTGACATCCAGCTCGCTGCGGTAGTTGTCCCACGAACCGGCGCCGAGGGTCGCGTGGCCCTGGAAGTCTGCGGTGGGTTTCTTGCGCACCAGGTTGATCGTCGCGCCCAGTGAGCCTGCACCTGTGAGCAGGCCGGTGGCGCCCTTGAGCACTTCGACACGGTCATAGATCGCCATGTCGCTCAAGGTGTTGCCCGCAGAGTAAGCGACGTTGCGTGCGGTCGAGGGGATGCCGTCGTATTGGAAGTTATTGATGGAAAAGCCCCGGGCGTAGTAGTTGGTACGCTCGGTGTCGAAGGCCGAAACGGTGATGCCGGGGGTATGGCGCATCACGTCGTCGACGTTGTTCAGGCCGAAGTCATCCATGTGCTGACGGGTGACCACGCTCACGGACTGCGGGGTTTCCTTGGGCGTCAGCACCAGGCGTGTGGAGGTCGCGATGGTGCCGGGCGTGTAGGAACCGGTGCCTTCGGTGACGTTGCCCAGCTGGTTGGCGGTGACGGCAGTCGGGCTCAGTTCCATGGTGCCATTGCCAGCGATGGGGGCGGGTTGCAGGGCGTATCCCTGAACGCCTTGCACGGCGCGGTAGCCGCTGCCTTCCAGCAACCTGTCAAACCCGTCCTGAATCCCGTAATTGCCTTTCAAGCCTGGGCCTTTGAGGCCCTCCAGTTCGTGGGACTGGAACACGATGGCCACACCGGCCTGCTGGGCGAAGCGGTTGAGCGAACTGCCCAGCGGTCCGGCGGGGATGTCATAGGACTGGGCGGCGACACTGACGGCGTCCGCCTGGGCCAGGCCGATGTTCAAGGTGCCGGCAGTGAACAGGGCCAAGGAAAGCGGTGCACTTTTCAGTAGCCGAAAGCGTCCGCGTGGGTAGGAAGGGGTGTGCATGGTGAAGGCAGTCCTTTATGTGTCGAATTACCTTCCTTGACGGGCAGCCTCGGAAAAACCGGAAGCAAATGCGAATAATTATTTATTGGGTGCTGGCTCGGGGCCAACCACGATCAGCCATGGAGTGTAGGACTGCACCCGGATCGGCAGCGTTTGCGCGAGTAATTGCAAAGCCTGGTCGCTGTCGTCCAGGGGGATCACGGCAGACACGCGCAGGCTTTGCAGCGCGGCGCGATCAAACTGCACGCGGCCGCTGCGGTGCCGGGCGATTTCGTCGAGCACGTCGGGCAAGGGTTGGTTCTCCACCACCAATTGATGGCGTCGCCAGGCTTCGTTGATGCTGCTCGGCTCAACAGTGCCGGCCAGGCGCACTTGGTTCGCGTGCATCAGGGCTCGCGACCCTGCATCGACTTCCAGTGTCTGCTGGCCGTTCGCGCTTTGTGCCGCCACGCGCGACTGGAGCATGCTCAGCACCGTGACATCACCTTCGCGCTTGACCACGAACCGCGTGCCCAGCGCACGCAGCGTTCCTTGCGGGGTCTGCACGACAAACGGCCGGGTGCTGTCGTGGGCGACTTCCACCAGGATTTCGCCTTGCAACAGCTCGATACGGCGCTGCTGGCTATCAAAATGCAGGTTCGCTGCGCTGATGCCATTGAGCGTCAGTGTCGAACCGTCCGCCAGTTGCAGGGTTTGCCATTGGCTAGGGCCATTTCGTACATCGGCCATCCACTGCCGCGGATAGGGGCTGATCAACAAGGCCGCTGCTGGGATCGCCACGCTGCACGCCAATACCAGCGCGCGCAGGGCGTGCTTGCTGCGACGGGTTTTCGGCTGAGCAAAGGCCGCATTCAATGCAGCGCGGGCAGGGGCTTTTTTACCGCGCAAGGCCTGCATGCGCGAAACCATAGTTTCCATGCGTGCGGCGGCTGCGGCGTGATGCGGGCCTTGTTGCTTCCAGCGCTCGAACGCCTGCTGCTGGGCCTCGTCCCATTCGCCGTCGTGCAGGCGCAGCATCCATTCGGCGGCTTGTTCTTCGACGTCCGACATGCTCGATCAAGTGTCCATGCTGTGGCTGCAATGCATAAGCGCCTGGATCAGGTACTTGCGCACGGTGCGTTCCGACAACTTGAGCTGCCGGGCGATCTGTTGCTGGGTCATGTCTTCGAGGTAATACAACACGAAGGCCTGGCGCGAGTATTCGTGCATGCCTTCCAGGATAAAGGCGATCTGTTCGAGGGCTTCGAGGGTGGTGTGGATTTGCTCCGGGGATTGGAACCCTTCGAGCGTGTCCACCGTCAGCGCCAATTCCTGCAGGTAAGCCTGTTCAATCTGCTTGCGCCGCGCCTGGTCAATGAGCAAGCGCCGGGCGGTGGTGCTCAGGTACGCGCGGGGTTCGCGAATGCCGGCGACGGATTCACGCGCGTTCAAGATGCGTGCAAACGTGTCCTGCGCCAGGTCGGCGGCATTCTGTCGACAGCCCAGCTTGCGTCTTAGCCAAGTGAGCAGCCAACCATGATGCTCGCTGTAGAGCTGGGTAATTTCCCGTTGGAAGGGCGGTTCACCCGCAGACATAGGCGTGGCTCAGGTGTTATTGAGAATGGTTTTTAATTGTGCGGCCAAGGGGCGGGTAAACGCAATAGACTCGCGTTTGAAGGCGTAGAAGCCCGTTTTTGCTGGGTTTTGTCGTGCCTGAGAAAATATTTCAAATAAATTGCATTTAAATCAAGACATTGCGGATTTTTGGTGTATGATGCCGCCCACACCGAAACGAAGGGTGATTAGCTCAGCTGGGAGAGCGTCTGCCTTACAAGCAGAATGTCGGCGGTTCGATCCCGTCATCACCCACCATTCGCTTCATGTGTTACGCGCAGCGGTAGTTCAGTCGGTTAGAATACCGGCCTGTCACGCCGGGGGTCGCGGGTTCGAGTCCCGTCCGCTGCGCCATATTCGGTAACCTGGAACACTGAACGCCAGGTCGCCACAAGAAGCCCGCTCATTGAGCGGGCTTTTTTTCGTCTGCGATTTCTTCTTCTTATGCCCTGCCAGTGTGCACTGCTTATTCGTCCTGAACTGTACGGGTGCGCCATGACGTGAGGGAATACCCCCATGCTCATTGGTTGATTGCGCCGTCGGACGCTTAAACGTTTATCTATAGCCACGCGAAGACTTCCAGGCGAGTGACCGGCAGCAGGATGCTGCGGGGGCTCGCTCTCCAACATAAAAATAGTCTGCAAGGGGAATGGCTCTCTATGAAATATCCACTGCGTCCGTTGGTGTTCTGGCCAACGTTCCTGATCCTGCTGGCGGCGGTGATCGCCAGCTACGTCGACCTGAATGCGTTCCTTGCAGTCAGTAAACAGCTCAACAACCTGATCCTGAAAAACTTCTCATGGCTGTTCAGTGCAGGCTCGTTTGCCATGGTGGTGCTGACCGCTGTCGTGTACTTCTCTGCACTGGGCAAGGTGCGTATCGGCGGTGAAGATGCCCAGCCTCTGCTGAGCAAATGGCGCTGGTTCATGGTGGCGCTGTGCACCACCCTGGCGGTGGGCGTGCTGTTCTGGACCACCGCCGAACCGCTTTACCACCTGTACGGCCCACCCACCAGCCTGCCGATCGAGGCGGGCAGTTCGGCGGCGAAGAGCTTTGCCATGTCGACGATGTTCCTGCACTGGACCATCACGCCTTACGCCATCTACCTGGTGCCCTCGTTGGTGTTTGCGTTGGTGTTCTACAACCGTCGCAGCAATTTCTCCATCGGTGCCATGCTTGAACCGTTGCTGGGCGAAGCGCGGGTCCGGCGCTATGCCGGGCTGATCGACACCCTGGCGATGTTCGCCCTGGTGGCCGGCATGGCCTCGTCCCTGGGCACCGGCGCGTTGACCCTGGCCGGCGGCCTGGCCCAGTACATCGGCGGTGAAACCACGCCGCTTCGCCTGGCCATCATCATTGCGATCATCGTCATCACCTTTGTCGCGTCGGCCGCCAGCGGTCTACAGAAAGGCATTGTGATGCTGTCCTCGTTCAACACCTGGATCATGCTGGCCCTGGGGCTGTTTGTGCTGTTGTGCGGGCCGACCCTGTACATGTTCAGCCTCGGCGTCGAGTCCTTGGGCGTGTACCTCGACACCTTCTTCAGCCGCAGCCTGTTCACCGGCGCCGCCAGTGGCGACACCTGGCCGCACAGTTGGACGGTGTTCTACTGGTCGGTGTGGTTTGCCTGGGCGCCGGTCAGCGCGTTGTTCCTCGGCAAGATCGGCCGTGGCTACACGGTGCGTGAATTCATTCATATCAACATGCTCTACCCGGCGTTGTTCACAGCGGTGTGGATCTGCATCTTCTCCGGCACCAGCCTGTACTTCGATGCGCTGGGCGACGGCAGCCTCAACCGTGTGCTGAACGAGCAGGGCGTGGAACACGTGCTGTACCAGATGTTCCAGCAACTGCCGGCCAGCGGCGTGATGATCGCGTTCCTGCTGTTCGTCGCGTTCATCTCTTTTGTCACTGCCGCGGACTCCAGCACCGACGTTATCGCCAACCTGTGCAGCAAAGGCGTGACGGCCGATTCTGACCTGGACGGCAACCCGCTGCTGAAGATTGTCTGGGGCCTGATCATCGGCTCGGTATCGTGGGTGATGGTCGCGTTTGTCGGCATCGACGGGGTGAAGATGCTCTCCAACCTCGGCGGTCTGCCGGGCATGATCCTGGTGTTGCTGGCCAGTACTTCGCTGATCTTCTGGTTGAAAAATCCCGCATTGCTGGATGTGAAACGCCTTCAGCGGACCCCCGAGACGGAACTGCGCGGCGCTAGCCCGGTGCCGGATTTCGCCCGCTGATCGATTGAATCGCTGTAGGAGTTACTGATGGAAATCGTCACTGAATTTGCTTACACCGTGCGCGAAATCGAGCACTGCCTGATCCCCTTGAAGGACGGCACTCAACTGGCCGCCCGCATCTGGTTGCCGGAAGTCGCCGGTGTGCAGACCTTCCCGGCAATCCTGGAATACCTGCCGTACCGCAAGCGCGATGGCACCGCCGTACGCGATGCGCTGACTCACCCGTGGATGGCGGGGCAGGGCTACGTGTGTGTGCGGGTGGACATGCGTGGCAACGGCGAATCCCAGGGCCTGATGGCCGATGAATACCTGCTGCAGGAACAGGAAGACGCCCTCGAAGTGATCGACTGGCTGTGCCGGCAACCCTGGTGCGACGGCAATGTCGGCATGATGGGGATTTCCTGGGGCGGCTTTAACGGCCTGCAAGTCGCGGCACGCCAGCCCGAGGCGTTGAAAGCAATCATCACCTTGTGCTCCACCGATGACCGCTTTGCCGACGACATCCATTACAAGGGTGGCAACCTGTTGATGGAGAATTTCGGCTGGGCCGCGACCATGCTCAATTTCAGCGCAGCGGTGCCGGATCCTTTGCTGGTGGGCGACGACTGGAAAGACCTCTGGCACCAACGCCTGGAAGCTATGCCGCTGCTGGCCGAAACCTGGCTGCAACACCAGACCCGCGATGACTATTGGCGCCACGGCTCGGTGTGCGAGGACTATTCGAAGATCAAGGCGGCCGTGTATGCCGTGGGCGGCTGGGGCGATGCCTACCGCAACACGGTTTCGCGCCTGATGGAAAATCTGCCGGGCCCGAAGAAAGCCATGATCGGCCCGTGGATCCACAAGTACCCGCATTTTGCCGTGCCCAACCCGGCCATCGGCTTCCTGCAAGAGGCCAAACGCTGGTGGGATCACTGGCTCAAGGGCATCGATAACGGGGTAATGGATGACGCAGCCTGCACCTTTTACCTACAGGATATTCTGCCGCCGAAGGGCAGTTATGCCGAGCGGCCAGGGATCTGGGTGCAGACCTCGGGTTGGCCGGATCCGCAGGTGCAATGGACGGATTTCAGCCTGGGCGATCAAGGCCTGAGCGCGGGCTCACAGCCCTTGGCGGCGCCGCGCAGCCTCTGTTCGCCGCTGACCACCGGCCTGCACCAGGGCGAGTACTGCGCCATCTGGTTTGGCCCCGATGGCCCAACGGATCAACGTCGCGATGACGCCCATTCGTTGTGCTTCGACTCCCTGCCGCTGACCGAGCCGCTGGCGTTGCTCGGCGATGCACGTCTTACGTTACGCCTGGCAAGCGACACTTCCTGTGGTCAATTGGTCGCCCGGCTGAATGCGATAGCGCCGGACGGGCAAGTCACCCAGATCAGCTACGGTGTGCTTAATCTCACACTGCGTGAGGATTTTTCCCAGGTAACGCCGGTAGTCCCCGGTGAACCCATGGACGTGCAGTTAAACCTCGACCACATCGGCATGCGCCTGCCCGCCGGCTACCGTTTGCGTCTGGCGCTCAGCACGGCGAGTTTCCCGCTGCTGTGGCCGAGCCGTGAATTGACCACCCTGACGTTGCTACCCACCCTGCAAAGCCTGCAACTGCCGATATTCAAAGGCGAGGCGGTGGACTGCCCGTTCGAAGCACCGCAGTCGGCTACGCCGGTAGCGATGGAGGTCCTACGCGCCGCTGCGCCGAAACGCACCTTGATCGAAGACGTCGGCAGTGGTGAAGTCTGCGTGAAAATCGAAGATGACTTGGGTTCGGTGCGTTTTACCGACCATGGCCTGTCGGTGGACCAACGTTGTACCGAGCAATACCGCACCTTGCCCTGGGATCCGCTGTCGACGCAGGCTGACATTGAATGGCACTACCGAGTCGGTCGCGACCAGTGGGCCGTGGAGGTGGAAAGCCATTTGAGCGTGCACGCCGACGCCGAGTGGTTCTACATCGAAGCGGAGCAGACCGCCTGGGAAAATGGCCAGCTTGAGCACCGTAGGCAATGGAGTAAGCGCGTGGCCAGGGTCGCACTCTGAGCAGGCAACTGGCAGGATGCTCGCCAACGTGATCTCTGCGGGCCTGGGGTAACCTGGGCCCGTTATTGCCAATGGACTTGCTCATGTCGCGCCGAAACGTCGATCTTCCTCCCCTCAATTGCTTGCAGACCTTCGAAGCGGCCGCCCGCCATTTGAGCTTTACCCAGGCGGCCCACGAACTGAATCTGACCCAAAGTGCGGTCAGCCGGCAGGTCAAACGTCTCGAAGAAGACCTGGCCCGTCCACTGTTCTATCGGCTGGCCCAGGGCTTGAGCCTGACACCCGCTGGGGTGCGTTATTTCCGTACCGTCCAACGCCTGTTGCGCGAGCTTGATCGCGAGTCCGCCGAGTTGCGCAGGCGCGGTGCCGATCGCCAGTTGACCCTGGCCAGCACGCCCACCATCAGTTCCATCTGGCTGGCCGGTCTGTTGCCGCAGTTCCAGCACGACCACCCGGACTTGGATATCCGCATCCTGTGCAGCGAAAGCCCCAGCCACTTGGATGTCAGCGAATATGACCTGGGCCTGTTCTATCACCTGGATGAATTGGCCGCGCCCCACGGCCTTGAACTGTCGCCGGTGTTCGACAGCGAGCAGGTCATCACCGTGTGCAGCCCTGGTTACCTTGAGCGTCACGGCCCGATTCGCGACCTGCACCACTTGCTGCACGCTCATACCCTGCTGATCGTGGAGGACCACCACCACGACTGGTTGACCTGGGCCGACTGGTTCACTGATGCCGGAGCCGACTATTACACCCCGCGTCATGCCTTGCGGACCAACAGCTATCAACTGTTGATGCAATCGGCGGTGATGGGGCATGGCGTCGCTTTGGGCTGGAAGCGCTTGCTGGAAAGCGACTTGGAGTCCGGCCGTCTGCAAATGGCCTTGCCCCACAGCATGCACAGTCGCGGTCGCCTGCACTTGATGCAACCGCACCACCGCAACCCGCCGGCGGCGGTGCGTAGTTTTCGTCAGTGGTTAATCGCCCACGCCGGTCGCATGAATGACGTTACAAGCCCATCAGCCGGTAACCCACCTGCAACTCGGTGATGAAATGCTTCGGCTGCGCCGGGTCCGCCTCCAGTTTGCGTCGTAAGTGCGCCATATGCACACGCAAGTAGTGCGCGCGGTCCACGTAATCCAGGCCCCAGACTTCCAGCAGTAATTGCCGGTGCGTCAGCACCCGGCTCTGGCCGCGAATCATCGCGCAGAGCAAACGGTATTCGATGGGCGTCAGGTGCACCGGCTGGCGGTGGCGCCACACTTCATGGGTCGCCAAGTCGACTTCGATGTCGCCAAACGCCACCTTGCTGGTGGCCGCCACGGTGCCGGTCTGACCATGCCGTCGCAGTTGTGCGCGGATACGCGCGAGCAACTCGGGCACGCCGAAGGGTTTGGTCAGGTAGTCATCGGCACCCGCGTCCAGGGCGGCGACTTTCTCTTCTTCGCGATCACGCGCCGACAGCACCAGAATCGGCACCGACAGCCAGCCGCGCAGTTCGCTGATCAATTGTTTGCCATCGCCATCCGGCAGGCCGAGGTCGACGATCACCAGGTCAGGTTGACGGCTGGCGGCGTGGATCAAGGCGCGTTTGACGCTGTCGGCCTCGAACACCTGAAAGCCTTCATCCTGCAGGGCGATACCGACAAAACGGCGAATATTGGCCTCGTCCTCGACAATCAAAATACGTGCTGTGCTCATAGGGGTTCCAGAGAGGGCGGGCTGCCCGCCGGTAGCGTGATGATGAAATGCATGCCGCGCTGCTGGCCGGGCCTGGCTTCAATCTGCCCGCCGTGTGCTTCGACGATGCGTTTGGCCAGTGCCAGGCCCAGGCCGATGCCGGTGATGGACGACTCCTGCTGGCCGCGTGCGAAGGGTTCAAACAGAGGCGCCGGCGCGCCGCCAGGGCCGGTGTCGCTGACCTCCAGTACGATGCTGTCCCCGATTTTGTCTGCACTGACGGTAATGGTCGTACCGGGCGGGGTGTACTTGGCGGCGTTGTCCAGGAGGTTGACCAGCACCCGTTCGAGCATCAGCGCGTCAACCTCCACCAACGGCAACTGTGCGGTCAGCAGGGTATTTACGACGTGCTGCGCCAACGGCTCACGCAACTGGCGCAGGGCACTGCCGACGATTTCTTCCAGGGAATGCCACTGTCGGTTCAAGCGCACGCCGCGCTCCTGCATACGCGCCATGTCCAGCAGGTTTTCGATCAAGCGTTGCATCGATGTGGCTTGTTCGTGAATGCCCTGTAGCAGTTCGGGCAGTGGGCCGGGTGGGGCGTGGGGCAGGGCGGTGTCGGCGGCGCCGATCAGGGTGGTCAACGGCGTGCGCAGATCGTGGGAAATGGCGGCCAGCAAGGTGTTGCGCATTTTTTCACCCTCAATCTGCACCAGGGTGCTTTGGGCCACTTCGACGAAGTGCACCCGCTCCAAGGCAATTGCCAACTGGCTCATGCAGGCTTCCAGCAGGCGACGTTCCTGCGGATCGTTCAGGCGCTCGCTTTGCGCCAGTTCCAGCACCAGCACGCCGCGCACACGCATCGGCGCCTTGAGTGGCAAGTAGCAACCCTTGGCTGCGGACAATGTGTCAGTACCGTGGCCGGCCGCCTGGCTATGGTCGTAGGCCCATTGGGCGATGCTGTCGTCAATCGGCAGGCCGCCAGCGCCAGCGCTGTGCACACCGTCGGCGGCGTCCGGCAACGCCAGGCCGACCCGCGCTTCAAAGACGCCGCTGAAGGTGCGCAGGGCCACCTCGCTGATTTGCTCCACGGTCAGTGCGGCCGACAAGTCACGGGCGAGACGCGCCAATGAGGTCGCGCGCCGTTCTCGAGCTGCGGCCGTACGGGCCTCGTGGCGCAGGCGTGCAGTGAGTTGCCCGGTGATCAGGGCGATACCGAGCATCAGCGCAAAGGTAAAGAAATATTGCGTGTCGGTGACCGTGAACGAGTAACGCGGCTGCACGAAGAAAAAGTCGAAGCACAGCACCGCGAGCATCGCTGCCCACACGCCCGGGCCGCGTCCATAACGCAGCGCCACCAGTACGACGGTGAGTAAAAACAGCATGACCACGTTGGCCAGGTCGAACACCTGAAGCAGCAAGGCAGCGATGGCGCTCGCGGCAAAGCAGGCCAGACTGGCCCAGAGGTAGGCCAGCCGCGTGCCAGGTTGTGGTGCGACTTTTTCGAATGCAGGCGGTTTGCCTGGGAGTAACCCGTGAGCGATCACAATCTGGTCGATGTGCGGATGATGACGACTGATCCGATCACTGACCGATTGATGCCACAACCGCCACGGCTGACGTGGATGATGGCCCAATACCAGGCGGTTGGCATTGTGTTCGCGCGCGCAGGCCGCCAGGGCTTCGGCTACGTCCATCCCCGGTAGCGTAGCGGTGTCGGCGCCGAATTCGCTGGCCAGGGTCAGGGTTTTCATGGCGGTCAGGTAACGCTTGGCGCCGCGCCCTTGGTGCGTGGCCACATGCACCACGATCCAGTCGGCTTCGAGTTTTTGCGCCAGGCGCGCAGCTTCGCGCACCAGTCGCTCGTCGCCGCTGTCGCCTGCGATACCGACGAGCAACCGCTCGCGGGCCGGCCACAATGTATTGATCGAGCGTTCGCGACGGTAGGTGCGCATTTGCTGGTCGACGCGGTCTGCCGTGCGCCGCAAGGCCAGTTCGCGCAAGGCCAGCAGGTTGCCCTTGCGGAAGAAATGCCGCGACGCGCGCGCCGCCGCAGGGCCCAGGTATACCTTGCCCTCCTTGAGGCGTTGCAGCAGATCATCGGGTGGCAGGTCGATCACTACCACTTCGTGGGCGTTGTCGAACACATGATCCGGTATGGTTTCACGCACCCGAATACCGATGATCCCACTGACCAGGTCATTCAGGCTTTCCAGATGCTGGACGTTGAGCGTGGTCCACACATCGATGCCCGCACTCAGCAGCTCTTCGACGTCTTGCCAACGTTTTGGATGGCGTGAACCGGGGGCGTTGCTATGGGCCAGTTCATCCACCAGTACCACGGCGGGATGCTTGAGCAGGGCGGCGTCGAGGTCGAACTCGCTGTGGGCGAACTCACGGTGCAGGAGGGTGGCGCGGGGCAGTTGTTCCAGGCCATGGAGCAGATCGGCCGTCTCCACGCGGCCATGGGTTTCCACCAGCCCTGCGAGCACGTCACGGCCCAGCGCCGCTTCACGTTTCGCCGCCGTGAGCATGGCGCAGGTTTTGCCCACCCCGGCGTTGGAGCCGAAGTAGATACGCAGTTTGCCGCGCAAGGCGGCCTGTTCTTCCTGCTGTATCCGGGCGAGCAGGGCGTCGGGGTCGGGGCGTTCCTGATTTAATGCAGGCATGTCATTCCTGATGAAGACAGGCGCCGGCAAGCCGACGCCCACGGTTGAGGGCAGGTATGGCTTACACGAGTCCGAGCCCGGTCAGCAGCATGTCGATCAGCTTGATCCCGGCAAACGGCACCAGCACCCCACCCACGCCATACACCAGCAGGTTGCGGTTGAGCAGCGCCGCCGCGCCGATCGCTCGGTAGGTCACGCCGCGCAAGGCCAGCGGGATCAGCGCGATGATGATCAACGCGTTGAAAATCACCGCGCTGAGGATCGCCGAGTTGGGGCTGCTCAGGTGCATCACGTTCAAGGCGCCCAGCTGTGGATAGGTCGCGACAAAGGCCGCCGGGATGATCGCAAAGTACTTCGCCACGTCATTGGCCACGCTGAAGGTGGTCAGGGCGCCACGAGTCATCAGCATCTGCTTGCCCACCTCGACCACTTCGATCAGCTTGGTCGGGTTGCTGTCGAGGTCGACCATGTTCCCGGCCTCTTTCGCCGCCTGGGTGCCGCTGTTCATCGCCACCGCCACGTCTGCCTGTGCCAGCGCCGGCGCGTCGTTGGTGCCATCACCGGTCATGGCCACGAGCTTGCCCTGGGCCTGGTAGTCGCGGATCAGTTGCAGCTTGTCTTCCGGGCGGGCCTCGGCGAGGAAGTCATCCACACCCGCCTCCACGGCGATGGCGGCGGCGGTCAGGCGGTTGTCGCCGGTGATCATCACGGTTTTGATGCCCATGCGCCGCAGCTCGGCGAAGCGCTCCTTGATCCCGCCCTTGACCACGTCCTTGAGTTCCACCACGCCCAGCGCTTTGGCCCCGTCGCTCACCACCAGCGGTGTGCTGCCGCGCCGCGAGACTTCATCGACCTTGGCCTGCAACGCCGCAGGAAAACTGCCGCCCAATGCCTCGACATGGCTGCGAATCGCGTCCGCCGCGCCTTTGCGAATCGCCCGGCCTTCGGGCAGGTCGACGCCGCTCATGCGGGTTTGCGCGGTGAAGTGCACAAAGCTGGCGCCGAGGGCGTTGATGTCCCGCGCGCGAATGTCGAACTTCTGCTTGGCCAACACCACGATACTGCGGCCTTCCGGGGTTTCGTCGGCCAGGGAGGCGAGTTGCGCGGCGTCCGCCAGGTCCGCTTCCTTCACACCCGGTGCCGGCAAAAAGTGGCTGGCCTGGCGGTTACCCAGGGTGATGGTGCCGGTCTTGTCCAGCAACAGCACGTCCACATCCCCCGCCGCCTCGACCGCACGGCCCGACGTGGCGATCACGTTGGCCGACATCATGCGGCTCATGCCCGCCACGCCGATGGCGGAGAGCAAACCGCCGATAGTGGTGGGGATCAGGCACACCAACAAGGCCACCAGTACAGTGGCGCTGATCACGCTGCCGCTGCCGCTCATGGCCACGGCGAAGATCGAGTAGGGGCTCAGGGTGGCAATCACCAGCAGGAACAGCAGGGTCAGGCCCACCAACAAAATCGTCAGCGCGACTTCGTTCGGGGTCTTCTGCCGCTTGGCCGATTCGACCATCGAGATCATGCGGTCGAGGAAGGATTCGCCGGGGTTGACGCTGATACGCACTACCAGCCAGTCCGACAGCACGCGGGTGCCGCCGGTGACCGAGGAAAAGTCACCGCCGGCCTCGCGGATCACCGGCGCGGATTCACCGGTGATTGCGCTTTCATCCACCGACGCGACGCCTTCGATCACCACGCCATCCAGCGGCACCAGGTCGCCGGCTTCGATCAATACCACGTTGTCCTTGCGCAGTTGGCTGGCTTCCAGCGGCAACCAGGCGCTGCCGTGACGCGGTTGTTGCAGCAGTTTGGCCAGGGTCTGGCGCTTCATGCCACGCAGGCTGGCGGCCTGTGCACGGCTGCGGCCTTCGGCGAGGGCCTCGGCGAAGTTGGCGAACAGCACGGTAAACCACAGCCACAACGTGATACTGAGAATAAAACCGCTGGGCGCTTCACCCTGGCCGCCCAGGGACTGTAGCCACAGCAGCGTGGTGAGGATGCTGCCCAGGTACACCACGAACATCACCGGGTTTTTCAATTGGGCCTGGGGCAGCAGTTTCTTCAGTGCATCAACAGCGGCAGTGAGCAGGATGCTTCGGTCAAACAGGGGCAAACGGGCATTCTTCATCATCTCTTACTCACTGACCGCGATGGAGGGCTGACGAGCATCCAGCGCCAGGTTGAGTTGCAGTACGTTGACCCGTGGCTCGCCGAGCAAGCCCAGGACGCGGGCGCTGGTGTGTTGGCTGAGCAGATGCAGCAGCTCGGGTTCGGGGATGTGCCGCAGGCGGGCGACCCGTGCCAGTTGCAGGCGCGCGTTGGCCACCGAGATATGCGGGTCGAGGCCCGAGGCGGAAGCGGTCACGGCGTCGACCGGCACTTGGGCGTCGGCGGCGAGGGCGTTGTCCAGGCGATAGGCCTGGACCCGCGCGGCCACCTGGTCCACCAGCTTCTGGCTGGTCGGGCCGAGGTTGCTAGCGCCGCTGGAGCCGGCGTTATAGGGCTGCGAAATGCTTTTGCTGGGGTCTTGCGGGTCGGCGCCGAGGGTCATGCTCGGGCGCCCATGGAAGTACTGGGGCTGGGTGAAGTGTTGGCCGATCAGGCTGGAGCCGATCACCAGGCCATCGCGTTCAATCAACGAGCCTTGTGCCTGGAACGGAAACAACAATTGCGCCGCCACGGTGGTGAACGCCGGGTACGCGAGCCCCGTCAGCAGCATGAAAAACACCGCCGACACCAGCACCGGGCGCAGCAGGCCTTTGAAGAGTGATTGAGTGGTCATCTACGTGTCCTCAGTTGTACGTCTGGCCGGAGAGCAGCTGCAGTTGCTCCACCAGCGGGCCGAGCGCAAGCGCCGGCAGGAAGGTCAGGCCACCGACCACCAGCACCACGAACACCACCAGCAACATGAACAGCGGGGTGGCGGTGGGGATGGTGCCAGCGCCGGCAGGTACGGTTTTCTTCATCGCCAGCGAGCCGGCTACGGCCAACATTGGAAGCATGGTGAAGAAGCGTCCGATCAACATCGCCAGGCCGATGGTGGTGTTGAAAAACGGCGTGTTGGCGTTCAACCCGGCAAAGGCCGAACCGTTATTGGCGGTGCCGGAGGTGTAGGCGTAGAGCACTTCGCTGAAGCCGTGCGGGCCGAGGTTGTTGAGGCTGGCCATGGTGTCCGGCCATAAGGCTGCGAGGGTGGTGAAGCCGAGGATGCTGATGGGATGCGCAAGCACCGACAGCATCACCAGTTTGATCTCTCGGGCCTCGATTTTCTTGCCGAGGAATTCCGGGCTACGGCCGATCATCATGCCCACCAGGAACACCGTCAGCAGGGCGTACTGGATCAGGTTGATAAAGCCCACGCCGTCGCCACCGAACACGCAGTTGAGCATCATCTGCGCCAGGGGCACGAAGCCGCCCATGGGCGTCAACGAGTCATGCATGGCGTTGACCGAGCCCGTGGTCGCGGCGGTGGTGGTGGCGATGAACAAGCTGCTGTCGGCGATGCCGAAGCGCAGTTCCTTGCCTTCCATGTTGCCGCCGCTCTGTTCGATGGACAGCGCCTGGTTGGCACCGGCCTCGGTCAACAGCGGGTTACCCTGTTGTTCGGCGCCGTACACCAGCGCAATAAAGCCAATGAACATGACCAGGAAAGTGCCGAAAAAAACCCAACCCTGACGGCGTTGCAACAGCATGCTGCCAAAGGTGTAGGTCAGCGCCGAAGGGATCAGCAACATGCTCAGGATGTGCAGGGCGTTGGTCAGCGGCGTGGGGTTTTCGAACGGGTGCGCCGCGTTCATGCTGAAGAACCCGCCGCCGTTGGTGCCGATATGCTTGATCGATTCAAAGCTGGCAACCGCGCCGACAATCAACTGTTGCTGCGCGCCCTCCAGCGTAGTGGCCAGGGCTTGGGACGCAAAGGTCTGCGGCATGCCCTGCCACACGTAGACCAACGCCATGCCCACGCACAAAGGCAGCATCACCCGGTAGAGCGTGCGTGTGAAATCGACCCAGAAGTTGCCGATATCGGCCGAACTGGAACGGCTCAATCCACGGATGAAACCGGCCGCTGCGACGACGCCAGAAGTAGCCCCGACAAACATCAGAAAAGTGATGACCGCCATCTGGCTGAAGTTCGACAGGCTGGTTTCACCCGAGTACGCCTGCCAGTTGGTGTTGGTGATAAACGACGCGGCGGTGTTGAACGCCAGGTCCGGCGTTTGTGCGGCGAGCCCCAGCGGGTTGATCGGCATCACCGCTTGCAGGCGCAGCACCAGATAACCCAGCAGCATCATCGCCGCGTTCGACAACAACAGCGCCGACCCGTAGCGGGCCCAGCCCATGGTTTCCTGCGGGTCGATGCCCAGCAGGCGATAGGTACCGCGTTCCGGCAGGGCGTGGCGGTTCCCGGTGAAGACCCGGGTCAGCCACTTGCCCATCAGTACGGCGAGCCCGGTCATCAACCCCAGGATCAGCGCAAATTCCAGCACAGTGCTTAACATGTCGTAGCTCCGTTCAAATCTTGCCCATGGCGACAATGGCCATGGCAGTCGTTGCGAAAAACACCAGGCAAAGGCCAATGAACATCAAGTCGTACATGGCGAGCTCCCTAGAATTTTTCAGCACGAATGAGGGCGTAGCCCAAGTAAGCGAACAGACCGACGGCACATAAGCCGCTGGCGATGTAAATGAAGGTCAGTGTGAACACGGTGAAACTCCCCTTGGTGAATAAGCCGGGGGAGGTTAAGGGCCCGGGTATCAAGCTCGGGCACTCATTGGGGGGCGCGACATTAAGACGGTGTATAGATGAGTGTTTGGCAGACGAACGAAAACAAGGGATATCCCGGTGCCGGGGTATCCCTTGAAAGTCTGGGGTTCTGCGGATTTCGGTGACCCGCCTATTTGGCTTTCTTTTTCTTCTCGTCGCGGCTGGCGAGGTGTTCGAAACAGAAAGCGGCAGTGCCGAACAGCGCGATCATTGTCAGGACGATCATGCCTAAAGTTGAACTTTCCACGATGACTTCCTACGGGTGTTGGGGTAGGTGCTCAAGGTAGAGGCGAGGTGAAAACGGCTCAATAGACCCGACGCAATCCTTACGCCGTCGGATCCATTGTTACGCATTCTTTACGGGGCGTTGCGGCTGTGGCGGTAATCGCTGACCGCCTCATACACAGCCTTGCGCAAGCGGTTGATACCGCCGATGGGACGGTGCTCCGCTACACCAAACCAAGGGTTGAACGACTGGTTGTCGCACGCCAGGTTCTGCTCGGGGGTGTCGAAATCCTGCGCCGGGATACGTACCTTGGCCACGGTTTCATAGGGCGCATCACTCTCTTTCCATTCGATGCTGGTGTCTTCGATCGGCATGAATTTTTGTGGGTTCTGCCGCTGGATCTGCAGCACGAAACACGCAGGCGTGCGGTCGGTGGACAGCTGCTGGCTCAGGGCGCTGCGCAGGAAGTTTGGCAGGTCCTGGTTTTGCTTGGGCAACACATACTCCGGGCAACTTTGCGGGTCGGGCGCGACACGGAACTTGGCGTTGGCCGCACCGAACTTGTAGGGCGACACTGAAAAGTACGTGGTTTGCGTCGGGCTGGCCGGTGCCGGCGCCAGGGTCGCCAGGGCGATAAACAGATGTCGCACCTGCCAGGTCCTTGGGTCGACCTTGGGGAAGAACGCCAGGACTTTCTTGCCGTCCGCTTGCGCGCCGATGTTCTGCGCGTACTCCGCCACATCGCTGACAAAGAAGTTCGGATGGCTGAACATCACGAAGTCCTGTTCCGTGCGCGCCTGTTGGTCGGCCAGCAGTTGCTTGCCCGGCACATCCAGCAGCTTGAGCGCCATGCCCCGCGCATCACGGATACTGTCGAACTGCGGGTAGGCGTTGCCGTTGGACAGTCGCATCATCGCCTGCCAGGTCTTGCCTGGCTCGGTGAATACGCCCTGGCGCAGCGCTGGGTCGAGGTCGGCCAACACGCTGACTTCGGCCTTCACGCACCCATGGGCCTTGGCATGGGCATCGCGCAGGTAGCGCGTGCCTTCACGGTGCTGGTCAACGATGCGCACCGCCGTCTGGATGATGCCTTGGGTCATCGCCGCCTCACCGGACGGAATTTGCTCGTTCGGTGACACCGGGCCGCTGTGCTGCCAGGCGTACCAGGCACTGGCGCCCAGCCAACCGAGCAGGCCGAGGCCCACCAGCCACAGCAGGGTCTTGCCGAGGAACGCGCCGATGCGCAGCCACAGGCGGGCGAGCAGGGAAGGTCGGTCGTAGGGTGATCGAATCATCATGGCAGTTGTTGCTCCAGCGGGCCGCCCAGCACTTTGAGGTATTCCAGCAGCGCCCAGCGTTCCTGCGGCAGCAGGCCACGGCCGATTACGCCGTTGCCACGCTGGCCAGCGCGGAATTCGTGACCGCTGTTGTGGTTGCCGGTGATTTTGGTATCGAACACAAAGGCATTCTTGAACGCACCGGTCTCGAAGCCGAGGTGGCGCGGGTCGTAGTTGAACGTGCCTTTATAGAAGGTGGTGCTGCGCTCGTCCTGAGGCGAGAGCAACTGGTAGATCGTCGGCACCGAACCGTTATGCAGGAACGGCGGTGTCGCCCAAACGCCTGCCAATGGCCGCGCCTTGTAAGCACGCAACTCGCGCACACCGATGGGCAGGCCGTAACCGTCGAGGCGCGGGCGCTCGGCCAGGGTCACACCAGCGGCGCGGTAGGCATGTTCTTCGACGAAGGCGGTGACGTAGGCGAGGCCCTTGGCCACGGACATCTTTTTCAGGTCCAGTGGCTCGGTCGGCGTCGGGTGCAGCTCTACGTTGAGCTTGGCCAGTTCCGCCAGGTCCCATTGCAACGCGCTGAGGTCATAGCGCTGATCGGCGATGTTGCTGGCGGTGCCGGGGTCGGTGCCGATGTAGTCCACTGGCAGCATTTTCAGCTGTTGCACCGGGCGTCCGCCTTCCTGGATGACGCTGGGCACGTGGCAGCCGGCGCAGTTTTCGGCGAACAGTGCACGGCCTTGGGCGGCGAGCGGCTTGTCGATGCTGCCGAACAGGTCCTCGGGCCAGGTCGGTGGCTTGAGGCGTTGCAGGGTTTCTTCGATCAGGTTGAGGTCGCGCACCCTTACGCTGGACGGGTAACGCGCATCGCCCTGAAGCGGCTGGCCGGCGGCGTCGAAAAAAGTAAGCGTCGCACCGACACCCAGGGCTTCACCGATATTGCGTGCCATGGGTTGCTGGGCCGAACCGTTCCACTGCACCCAATCGAACGTCCAGATATCCCACAGCTGCGGGTAGTCCACCGGTGCGTTGGCGACGCGATAGTTGTCCGCAGAAATGGCATCGCCAAAGCTGGCATTGGCGATACGGCCAAAGGCGTCCGTGCGGCCGGGGCCTTCTTCTGTGGGGTAGAGGCCGCGGTGGGTATCGTTCCAGGCCACCTTGAGGAACTTGTTCAGCGACTGCTTGAAGTCCTGGCGCAATTGCTTGTGCTCGGCGTCGTAGCGATCCCCCAGCACCTGCCGGGCGAAACGCTCGAACTTCCACGGGTTGTAATAGGTGGCGGCGAGGCTGGCGACCAGGGCCTGGCCAAAACTGCCGCCGCGCAAGGTTGGCACGCTGGACGGCAATACGTGCTGGGCGGAACCGCCATCGATACGCAGGGCCTGGTTTTTGTAACGCAGTTCGCCGGTGTGGCAGGCGGCGCAGGTGATATCCAGGTATTCGGCGTTGCTGTCGGCGTTTTTATGCCGGGCGAAACCCACCGGCAGGTTGCCGGGGTTTTGTGCGGTGGGCACTTGCTTGGGATCGACCAGGAAACCGAAGCGCGCCAGATACGCCGGCGTAGCAAAACGCTGCTCGGAAAACGGCAATTCCAGGGCGGTGAACCAGTCGTAGTGCAGGCCTTTTACCTGGGTGCCCTGGGGCGTGAAGTAATAGGTCTGGCGGTCGGCGGCACTCCATTGGTCCTGGTAGTGCACCTGCTCCACGGGCACGTAGTCCGGCAGCTTGGGGTTGACGGTGTAATAGAGCACCACGGCCAGTACTAGGACCAAAATGGCGAATATCAGGAGTAAAACACGGGAAAAAATGCGCAAGATAACTATCCTTGTCGAGTTGTAGCGCTGTTATGCCACTACGGCACAAGTGCGGCAAGTGGCCATGAGCCCGGTAGTGGGCTGCCCCGCGATCCGTCGCGGGCCTCCATCATGAATGAAAATGCTTTTAAACACGTGAACTTATCAGAAGTTTCCCGCTCACATGCCGGTAGCCATTGGTCGTGGCCGCCTGATAAGCTCGCGACTTTATTCGAATGCCCTTTTGGCGCA
>Ga0213820_1000636_pt1 | contig 21334 bp, 17 predicted proteins | sample MC6MC0910MG_FD_179889 | JGI IMG/M metagenome (GOLD analysis project Ga0213820, IMG submission 179889) | Enriched soil aggregate microbial communities from Iowa State University, Ames, United States - MC6-MC0910-MG | ecosystem: Environmental > Terrestrial > Soil > Unclassified | place: USA: Iowa... | reverse complement strand
ATCGATGACGATTCGAGCATTCAGGCCGGTCTGGTCTATCACGATTATCCGATGGACCTGCGCGAAGGCCCCAACCGCCTGAAGGTCGCTTACACCGATGTCAGCGGCACGTTCGACTACAAGCGCCGCGACACGCTCTGGGGCATGGAGAGCAACAGCACCGTGGGCCTGCGAGTGACCAAACACCTGCCCAACGACGGGGCCAGCGAGCTGGTGCGGATTCCCACCGGCAATACCGCCGGTTATGCGCCGGGCACGCACATGCGCAACTTCACTTATCAGGGCTCGGATTCGGTCCTGCACGTGGGCAACGACCTGGAAATCGCCGACGACCTGTGGCTGACCACCGGCCTCGCCGCGATCTACACCCGCCGCGAAAGCGCGGTGACCTATCCCGAAGGTGGCGGCAAGACCAGCCTCGGTGACTGGGATTACGCGCCACGTCTGGGCCTGCGCTATCAGGTGACGCCGGACCTGCAACTGTTCGGTAACCTCAGCCGCTCGGTCGAAGCGCCGCATCCGTGGTCGCTGATCTACAGCTCCAACGTACGGTTCCCGGCCGGCAGCGGCGCCGCCACCGGCACCCAGCGTGATCCGGTCAAGCTGCAGAACCAGACCGCGACCACCCTGGAACTCGGCGGCCGTGGCGACAGCGCGCTCGGCGAATGGAGCCTGGCGTGGTACTACGCTCAGGTGCGCCACGAATTGCTTTCGGTGTTGCCGGACGCCAACGCCACCACGCCATACGAACTCAACGCCAGCCCGACCGTACACCAAGGTGTCGAAGCCAGCCTGAACAGCAATCTGTGGTCAGCGAACGATGGCGGCAAGTTGAGCCTGCGCCAGGCCTACACCTTCAGCGACTTCCATTACCGCGATGACGACCGCTTCGGCGACAACCGCCTGCCGGGCTTGCCGATGCATTACTACCAGGGCGAACTGCGCTACGACTTTCCGCAAGGTTTCTTCGCGGCCGTCAACACGCAACTGGTCTCGAAAACGGCAGTGGATTACGCCAATAGCTACTACGCCGATCCTTACGCCACCTTCGGCGCGACCCTCGGTTACAACGCCCCCAAGGGCGACTGGCAGACCTGGCTGGACATGCGCAATCTGACCGACAAGCACTACGCCGCTACCGTTACGCCGGGCTATGACGATAAAGGACTGGACGCCGCACGCTCCACGCCGGGTGAGGGCATGGCGATGTATGTCGGGGTGTCGTGGAGCCTGCTCTGAGGGCCAACCCTCAAACAATATCGTCGATCAGAATATGGTGCTGCCCGCGGCTGCATTGCTCGATCCGTGCCTCGACCTTGTACACCGTGCGCAGCATCGGCTCGGTGATGACTTCATGGCTGGGTCCGCTGCCATGGGCCGTGCCGCCCGCGATGACCAGCACCTGATCGGCAAAACGCAGCGCCTGATTCAGGTCGTGGATGGCGATGAACACGATCACCTCGCGTCGGCGCGCCAAGGCTTTCATGAAGTTCAACACCTGAACCTGCCGGTGCATGTCGAGTGCGCTGGTGGGTTCGTCCATCAGCAGGATTTCCGGTTCGCGCACCAGGGTCTGGGCGATTGACACCAATTGCTGCTGACCGCCGCTCAATTCCCCGAGGTTGCGGAATGACAGTTCGGTGATCCCGAGCGCATCGAGAATCTCGTCCACCAGTTGCAACTCATCATCGTGAACCGACCAGTTGGGCGTCAGTTGCTTGCGCGCCAGCAGCACTGATTCGTACACCGTCAGCCGGGCGCTGGCGTTCAGGCCTTGCGGCATGTAACTGATGCCCTGCGTGCCTTTTTTCGAACCTTCCAGAATCACTTCGCCCGGGCCATCGATCAGCCCGGCCATGCGTTTGAACAACGTCGATTTGCCCGCCGCATTGGGGCCGACAACCGCCACAACCTGGCCACCGGTAAACGTCGCGGTACTCACACCGGAAATGATCTCGCGCTGCCCGTAGCGGGCGCCGAGGTTGTCGAGCCGGATCTTTACCATGAGTTTTTCTTACCGTTGAGAATCAGAGAAATGAAGAACGGCACGCCGATCAGTGACGTGACCACGCCGATGGGGAATATCGCCCCCGGGATCAGCGTCTTGCTGACCACCGAACTGGCGGACAGGATCAGCGCACCGGTCAGCAACGAGGCCGGCAGGAAAAACCGCTGATCCTCGCCGATCAGCATCCGCGCGATGTGCGGCCCGACCAGCCCGATAAAACCGATCGTGCCGACGAACGCCACCGGAAACGACGCGAGCAGGCTGACCATGATCAGCGTCTGAAAACGCAGGCTGCGCACGTTGATACCGAAGCTGGCGGCCTTGTCATCGCCCAGGCGCAGGGCCGTCATTGCCCACGCGCGTTTGGCGAAGATCGGCAGGGTGATGAGGATCACCACGCAGATGACTCCGAGTTTCGGCCACGTGGCTTTGGTCAGGCTGCCCATGGTCCAGAACACCACGGCCGCCACGGCTTGTTCGGTGGCGAAGAACTGCACCAGCGCCAGCAGCGCATTGAAGGTAAACACCAGCGCAATGCCGAGTAGCACGATGGTTTCGGCGGTCACGCCACGGCGCATGCTCATGAAGTGAATCAGCAGCGCCGAGAGCATCGCCATGATGAATGCGTTGAGCGGCACCATGTATTGCGCCGCCAGCGGAAACAGCGCCACGCCGAAGGCCAGCCCCAGCGCTGCGCCGAAACCGGCCGCCGCAGAAATACCGAGGGTGAAAGGGCTGGCGAGCGGGTTGTTGAGGATGGTCTGCATCTGCGCCCCGGCCAGTGAAAGCGCTGCGCCGACAGCGACCGCCATCAACGCCACCGGAAGACGGATGTCCCACATCACCACCCGAACCTGGGCCGAAGCGGTGTCCGGCGAGAACAATGCACCGAGCACTTCGCTGAGGCTGTAGCGAGCCGGGCCCAGCGCCAGATCGAGCAGCACGCTGAAGATCAGCAGCACGGCCAGCCCAAGCAGAATCAGCCGTTTACGCAGCACCAGCCGCCGGTAAGTGACGCTCTGCACAATCGGTGCTTCGCCCAGCGAACTCATGGTTTGGCCTCGGTTTTTTGCAGGCTGACGAAATAGCCCGGCTCATACGGCACTGGCAGGAAGCGCTCGTGCATCTCGCGAAATGCGGCGTCGGGATCAAGATCGGCGAACAGTTCCGGGTGGAACCATTTGGCCAATTGCTGAATGGCCACGAACTGGTAAGGGCTGTTGTAGAACTGGTGCCAGATCGCATGAAACGCCTGAGTGTTCTGCGCCTTGATACCGGCGTAGGCCGGGCGCTGGGTGTACCAGGCCAGTTTGCGTCGGGCTTCGGTGAGATCCGCGCCCGGGCCGACACCGACCCAATGGCCGCCCGGGGCAAAGGCTTCCCAGTCGGCGCTGGTGACCACGACGTGGTCGGGATTGGCGACGATCACTTGCTCAGGGTTCAGTTGCCCGAAGGTGCTCGGAATAATCCGACGGGCAATGTTGTTGCCGCCGGCCATGTCGACGAACAGACCGAAGTTCTCGTTACCGAAACTCAGACAGCAGTCATCGGTGTAGCCGCCGATGCGCTCGATGAACACGCTGGGGCGGGCAGGGTGGCGCTTCTCGATCACGTCGGTGACGCGGTGGATCTGCTGGTTACGAAAATCGATGAAGGCTTCGGCGCGCTCTTCCTTGCCGAACAACTTGCCGAACAGGCGCATGGTCGGCTCGGTGTTCTGCATGGGGTTGTTGCGAAAGTCGACGTACACCACCGGGATCCCCAGCGCGTCGAGTTTCTCGATGTAGCGGGCATCCTCGGTCGCGTGCTGCGCTTCGATGTTGAGGATGATCACATCAGGCTTTTGCGAGATCGCCTGCTCGATGTCGAAGGTGCCGCTCTCGAAACCGCCGAAGGTCGGGATCTTGGCGATGTCGGGGAATTTGCGCAGGTAGGCGTTATAGGTGTCCGGGTCGGACTGGATCAGGTCCTTGCGCCAGCCGACGATGCGTTCGATGGGGTTCTGCGTATCCAGCGCGGCCACCAGATACAACTGGCGACCTTCACCCAGAATCACCCGGCGCACCGGCAAATGAACCTTGACCGTGCGGCCCTGCAAATCAGTCACGGTGCCCAGGGCCGGATCCGACTCGGCAGCCTGCGCGGAGCTCGGCATCAAGGAAGACAACGACAAACCCAGCAGCCCGGCGAACAGCAGGGCGGCGAAGGTCTGGCGGCGGCGATAAACATTAACCATGGTGTATGCCTTTGCAAAAGCCGGATCGGACCGCGACGCCAGGCGCCGCACCGGGCCGGACGTTTCAGAAATCGACAGTGGCCGAGAGCAACAAGGTACGAGGCGCGCCCTGGGAGAACGCGCCGTAGGAGGCGACGCCGGACCAGTATTCACGGTCGAACACGTTCTGCACGGTGGCGCGGAAAGTGGTCGGTCGTTCGGCGATGCGCGTGGCGTAGCGGGCGCCCACATCGAAGCGGGTCCAGGCGTCCAGTTGTTGAGTGTTGGCCTGATTGACGTACTGGCTACCGGTGTAGATCGCGCCGCTGGTCAACGTCAGGCCTTCGACCTGTGGGACGTCCCATTCGGCCCAGAGGTTGGCTTGCACCTCGGGAACGCCGACCGGTTTGTTGCCACGGTTGGCAGTGACGCCGGTGCGGGTCAGTTCGCCGTCGAGCAGCGTCACGCCACCGATCAGGCGTGTGCCCGTTGCAATCTCGCCCGCCATGTTCAGTTCGACGCCACGGTTGCGCTGTTCACCATTGACCGAGAACACCCCGGATGCCAGTTCACCGCTGGGCTTTTCCAGCTGAAACAGGGCGATGGTGGACATGAAACGGCCGTAGTCGAGCTTGACCCCGACTTCCTGCTGACGGGACACATAGGGGGAAAAGATCTCGCCGGCGTTGGCGGCGGCGGAGGGCGCGATGTCACCCTTGCTCAGGCCTTCGACGTAGTTGTAGTAGAACGAGACATGGTCCCACGGCTTGGCGACGACCCCGAACAGCGGGGTGGATTTGCTTTTGTCGTAGGACGTGGTGGTGAAACCGGCCGCGTTGTAGTTATCCGACTTGATGTTCTGCTGGCGCACACCGAGGGTGACTTGCAGGCGTTCGTCGAGCACCGACAGAGTGTCGGCAAGGGCCACGCCCGACAGCTCGCTTTCGGAAACCTTGGGCGTATCCGGTTTGGCGATCGCGGGTTTCGGGCGGTCGATCGGGTGATAGATGTTCGACAGGATCGCCGGGCCGGAAATAATCCCCCGGGACAAATGATCGCGGTAGCGGGTGACTTGCAGCGCGGTGCTGTGGCTGATCGGCCCGGTGTCGAAACGCAGACGCGCCCCGGCATCGACGGTGTAACGCTGGACTTCGAACTTGTAATAGCCGGGGATCGACGAGGTGTCGCCCGCTTCGTTGATGATGGTCGGTGTCTGGTCGGACATGCGCGCGACATCCGACTTTCCTCCACCCGCGTGGGCGAACACGGTCAGGTTGTCGTTGAGGTCGTACTCGCCGCCGAGCAACGCGGATTTGTCGCGGGTTTCCGACCAGCCCCATTCCTGGCTGACGCTGGTGCGGCCGTTGGCTGCGGATGGAATCTCCACGCCGGAGGCGATCAGGAAGGGGCGGGACGCGGCGTCGAAGTCCTCTTTCTGATTGATCAGGTCCAGGGTGGTGCGCAGGCGTTCGCCCTGATAATCGAGGGAAATTGCGCCGATGCCGACCTCTCGGGATTGCTTGTCGATGGCGGTATCGCCTTGCTGGACGCTGCCGTTGACTCGCACCCCGAAGCGGCGTTCTTCACCAAAGCGTCGGCTGACATCGAGGTGCCCGCCGAGCTGGGTATTCAAGGCGTAACTGGTGGTGAAGCGGGTCAGGTCTTCGTCCAGCGAACGCTTGGGCACCACGTTGATCACGCCGCCGACGCCGCTGTTGGGCGACATGCCGTAGAGCAGGGCGCCGGGGCCTTTGACCAGTTCGATCCGTTCGGCGTATTCGGTGAACACCCGATAGTTGGAGGCCACGCCGTATATGCCGTCGAACGCCAGTTCGCCGAGATTGCCTTCGCCGACCGGAAAGCCACGGATGAAGAACGAGTCGACAATCCCGCCTGTCTGCCCGGTGGAGCGCACCGAAGAGTCGCGTTCCAGCAAGTCGCCGACCGTGACAGCCTGCTGGTCCTTGATCAGCGTCGAGGTGTAGCTGCTGACGCTGAACGGCGCGTCCATCGCATCGCGGTTGCCCAGAATGCCGAGGCGTCCGCCACGCGCGACCTGACCGCCCGCCAGCACCGGCGGCAAACTGTCGGCACGCTTGTCGATGCCTTCGACCGTGGTGTCCGACAACGTGACCCGGCGCACCACCGTCCACGTTCCGTCACTGCGCGCGACCATTTCCAGACCACTGCCTTCGAGCAGTCGGGACACCGCTTCCTGCACCGAGTAGCTGCCGGACAATCCCGGGCTGACGAGGCCTTCGGTGATCGACGGCTGAAACGACAGGGCGATGCCGGCATCCACGGCGAAGCTCGACAGGGTCACGCCCAGCGGGCCGGGCGCGATGTTGTAGGCTCGAACAGTGACCGCGTCCAGTTGCGTCGGCCCGGCTGCCTCGGCGAGCGCGCTGCTGGCCAGGCCCAGCACAACGCCGAGCAGCACACTGCGCATAACGGGCTTTAGCAGACGATCCGCAAACAAGGGTCGTGCAACGAGCATGAAGGGGTGACCCTATGGACGAGGTGGAATGGTTGTTCCTTTCATTGCCAGCCGAGATCAAAAAAAGTATCACCTGCGCGGTGTTTTTTTTTGCTCAGGCGGGTGAGAGCGTCACCCAGTAACCGCTCAAGTGCCCGGAGACGAGCACGGGATAGGTCTGCGCCAGCATGTTCAGCGAGCGTTGGGTATCGCTGATGGGAAAGGCTCCGGAAATGCGCAAATCGGCAATGGCCGGGTCGCAGCGCACAAAGCCTCGGCGATAGCGCGCCAGTTCGACGACGAAATCCGCCAGCCGCATTTTGTCGGCCATCAGCATGCCCTGGGTCCAGGCACCGACGTTGCGGTCGGTCGGGTTCATTTCGCCAAAGGCTTGAGATGAAAAATCGGTACGTTGCCCGGCGTTGACGATGATCGGCGCGCTTTGAGGACTGTCGGCCAACTCGACCCGCACAGCGCCTTCAAGCACTGCGAGTTGGGTGCGCGGTTGCCATTCACGAACGGTGAATCGCGTGCCCAGCGCCTGCATTCGGCCCTGACGGGTGCTGACCAGAAAAGGTCGAGGTTGCGCGGCGTTGTCCGACGCGGTCTGCACCAGGATTTCGCCTTCGCGTAAATGGATCAGCCGCTGCCGGGTGTCGAACAGGATGTCGATGGCCGTGTCGGTGTTCAGGGTGATTTGCGAGCCGTCGGCCAGGGTCAGTGCGCGGCGCTGGCCCACAGCGGTGTGGTAATCGGCGGACCATTGCTGCGATTGCGCGAGTTTCCAACTGCCCCAGCCGGCGGGCACCGCTGCCAGCAGCAAGGCCAGTTTGCCGAGGGCTGCGCGACGTTCCGGGTTGCTCGGGCGATCCAGCGCCGACATCGCCAGCGACGGCGGCAGGCCGCCGAACTTGCTTTGCAGCAACTGCGCTCGGGCCCACGCCCGGTTGCGCTCGGGGCTGCTGACTTTCCAGTATTCCCACTCTGCACGCTCGGTTTCGCTGAGGTCGTTTTCACTCAGGCGCATCAGCCACTCGGCGGCTTCTTCGAGGATTTTCGGATCGAGCGGCGGTTCACTGCGGCGCGTGAGCATTCATTCCACCAGCATCAGGCACTGCACGAAAGCCTGTTTCATGTAGCGCTTGACGGTGATCAGCGACACGTCCAGCTGTTCGGCAATGTCGGCGTATTTCAAGCCGCCGATCTGCGACAGCAGGAACGCACGCTTGACCAGCGGCGGCAGGGTGTCGAGCATCGCGTCGATTTCGTGCAGGGTTTCCAGCACCACGAAACGCAACTCGGGGGAAGGCACTTCCGGCGCCGGCAAATGCGCGAGGGCATCGAGGTAGGCGCGTTCCAGTGCCTTGCGCTGATACCAGTTGATGAGGATGCCCTTCGCCACGCAACTCAGGTACGCCCGGGGTTGCTCGATGGTCGTGACCTGGGAGGCGAGGATCCGGGTGAAGGTATCCTGCGCCAGATCCGCCGCATCCATGGCGTTACCCAGTTTTTTCTTCAGCGTGGCGTACAGCCAGCCGTGATGGCCGCTGTACAGCGCTTCGATCACGCGCAGATGGTTGTCGTTGTTCGCGGGAAGGGTTTCGCTCATGGCTGCAGTGTTTTGCAATTGAGAAGTATTCCCAATGCTAGTGTACAAAGAGCCCGCGACGCAAGCGCGAATCAGCATCCGTTTTCAGGCGCGGGGCATTCTCAACAACGTGTTTACCATGGCATCAATTTCAGCCTCGGTGTTGTAGGCGTGCAGCGATGCGCGGCTGACTTCCAGCAGGTCCCGTTGCTGCATGTCGAGCATCGTCGAGCGGAAAGTCGAGGTGGTGACGTTGATGCGTTTTTCCTGCCCCGCCAGCCATGCCTGGACTTGCGCCGCTCCGGCGTCCTGGCAGGTGAAGGTGACGATGCCTGACTTGACCGCGCCCCGATCCTGCGGCGTCACCCCGGGTACGTCAGCCAGACGATTGCGCAGGTGTGCCGATAATCGTTGAATGCGCTGCCACATCGGTTCGATACCTTGCGCCAGTGCGTAACGGGCCGCCGCGCCCATGCCGAGTTTCGCCGCGACGTTGCATTCCCAGTTTTCGAAGCGCCGGGCATCGCCACGAATCCTGAAGGTGTCCGGGGTCAGCAATGAAGCCGCATGCAGGTCGAGAAACGCTGGCTCAAGGTTTTCGCACAAAGTCTTTTCGACGTAGAGAAACCCCATGCCCCGAGGGCCGCGGAGGTATTTGCGGCTGGTGGCCGCCAGCATGTGGCAGCCGATTTTCTGCACATCGATCGGCATCTGCCCGACGCCCTGACAGGCATCCAGCAGAAACAGAACGCCGGCCGCGCGGGCGAGGGCGCCGATCTGCTCGATGGGCTGCACCGGGCCGCCATTGGTGGCGATCACCGGCAGCGACACCAGGGCAATCCGGTCATCGCCGAGCATGTCCCGCAGCGCCGGCAATGACACGTGGCCCTGTTCATCGTTGGGAATGACCCTGATCTCGATTCCGCGCTGCTGCTTGAGTTGCAGGTAAGGAATGTAGTTGCCGGCGTATTCGGTGGTCGACGTCAGCACCACATCGCCGGGCCGCAGCGGCAATGAGTAGAAGGCCATATCCCAGGCGCGGGTCGCGTTTTCGATCACCGCGATCTCTTCGGGACGCGCATTGATCAGTTGGCCGAGGGCGCCGTAGACGTCCTCCACTTCCCGGGCCTGTTGCCCGGCGGCTTCATAACCGCCGATCCGGGCTTCAAGTTGCAGGTGACGGGTCATCACTTCGATCACCGGGTCGGGCATCAGCGCCGCACCGGCGTTGTTGAAGTGAATCAATTGCTCGACACCCGGAGTGTCGGCGCGCAGTTGTTCAATGTTCAAAGCAGACTCCTTGATCAGTCACCCGGCGGGATCTGGCTCGGTTGCATGACCATCGGCCGGTAGCGCAACGCAACGATGGGAATCAGCGCGAGGATGTAGGCGAGGCAGACAAACAGGTAGGTGTACTGCAAACCATAGACCTGGCTGAGCAGACCACCGGCCGAGATTCCGGCGATGGACGCGAATTGCGCGGTGCTTTGGGCAATGCCCAGCACATAGCCCTGGCGCGAGCTGTCGGCGGTCTTGGATATCAGCGCCATCAACACCGGCGTCGTTGCACCGAGCAATACGCCCCAGATGAAGTAGGCACCGACGAACACAATCGGGTTACGCGTGACGCCGGCAAGTGCCGTCAGCGCAATACAGCCGATCACGACATAAGTGATGCGTTGCAAGGTGTCCTGCTGGCTACGGTGCTCGAAGTAACGCGACCACGCGGTTGCCGACACAATGAAACCCAGCGCCAGCAAGCCATAGCAAAGCCCGACCACCGAGTTGCTGACCTCGAATACCGAGCTGACGTACAGCGAGAACGATGTCTGCGGCAGCATCCGCGCCAGCAGCAAAATGCCCATGACGCCCAACAGCGAAAGCAGAGGCGTGCCTTGCCAGACACTGGTGGTGTGGCTGGTCGGAGCCGCTTTGTCGGCGACCGGTGCTTTCTTCACCGGCGGTACGTCCGGCAACGTGACGGCCGCGACCACGGTGCAGATCGCGCAGAGCACCGCAGCGATCATGTTGATCCAGAAGAACGTCGCGTAATCGAGGATCAGCCCGCCAACCACTGCACCGAGCAACGAGCCGACGTTGGTGGAAATCTGCAGGATCGCAAACAGCCGCGCTCGCCGTGAAGGCGCTTCGATGCTCACTCCATAAGCCTGAGCCGGAGCGATGTAGCCGGCGAAGGCGCCTTGCAGGAAGCGCAGGATCAGGATCACCCAGATGTCACTGCACAGGGCCAGCCCAAGCTGGGTCAATGACAGGCCGGCGAGTGCGCGGATCATCATCAACTTGTGGCCGTAGCGGTCACCGATACGGCCCCAGAATGCACTGGTCAGAATAATGCCCAGCATCGGCCCGACGTACACGGCGATGCTGGCGAAACTGAATAGCGAGTCAGACGAAGTCAGCCCGCGCAGGTGGACAGGCCAGAACGGCCCGCTCATTTCCATCGCGCCCATCGAAATGAGCTGGATCGCGAACAGAAGATAAATCAGGACTCTTACGCGCGAACCCGCGATGGCACCTGCTTGGGTCATGAGTCAGCCTCGGTTATTGAACGACATTGAGCGGGTTGGTCAGCGTGTGCTGAATCCGGTAGTTGGAGTACTGCATCATGTGCATGCGCAGCAACGAACGGGTCGGCCACGGATCATTGAGGAAGGCCTTGCGTTCGACTTCCCACAGATCCGGCGCGACACGCTCGCGCACCGCCGCGAACGCCTGCTCGGTTTCTTCACGCAGAATGTCCCACATCCGGTTGTTGTCCAGCGCGTACTCCTTGGTCAGCCACAGGGCCATTTCATGCAGGTGCGTGAGGAACGCTGCGTCGAGCACGAACATGCGCACCGGCTCGATATCGCCCTCGAACACCGTCGGCAGAATGCCTGGCTGCACGTGCGGTTGCAGGGTGTAGCCGCGCCCCTCCAGCAATGGAGCGTAGGTCCTGCCGTCGCCGAAATCGCGGATCAGCAGACTACGTGCTTTGCCATCCGGGGAAAACAGCACCATCGTGTTCTGCTGGTGCGCTTCGAGCCCGATCCCGTACATCAGGTAGATCGCCACCACCGGGTGGGTGACCACTTTGGCGTATTGGCGGAACCAGTCTTCCACCTGAGCGGCATTCGCCCGAACGCCATCGCGTTCGATCAACTCGGTGAACAACGGTCGGCCACTGCCCGGCAAGCGGGTAAACAGCGATGCCACGGTGATCGGCAGACACTCGTCGTTACGCTCGAACGCTTGCTGGCTGGCGCGGAACACCACCGACAGATGCCGGCCGGGGTGGTCGTCCTGCGTGATCGCGTTCTTGTAGCGCACGCCGATTTCTTCCGGGAAGATTTCCAGGCGCTGCCCGAAACCGTTTTCGACCTCGAGGATCTTCGTGATGACGGTGCTGATGCGCGGCCCCATATGAATCGACTTGGCTTGCAGGCTGCGCAGCTCGCTGGTCATCCACACGGCAATCGGTAACTTGATCAGCGGCGCGCTCTCCTTGAGCACCGGCATCATCGTGCGGTACGACATGGTCGGCAGGGTCTGGATGTCCGGGCCGTCGGTGATCAGGATGCCTTCTGCGATTTCCGCCGCGAAATTCTTCAGGACGTAGGCATGCAAATGCCACGCGTGAATCGGCAGCGGCAACCACTGGGATTCGTCGAGACCCTTGTCGTTCAGCGACGCTTTCCATTGCTCCCATTGCGTCGGGAAGTTGCTGGCAAACCAGCTGCGGTAATCGGTGACGTGGGGCATGCTTTCGCTTTTCGCCATGTCGGCCCGTAGCGCGGCAATTCGCAGCGGCACCTGGGCGTTGAACTCCGGCGACAGTTGCTCGACTTCCTCATCGCTGAGGCCCGGGCGGGCTTTCCAAGTCGGATAGTAGGGGTGACCTTCCAGCGAGCCCCACTGGTCGAGAAGGATCGCAGCGTCCTTGGTGCTGGCGTGCTTGCGCAGATAGTCGGTCAGGCTGTCGAGGCCCTGTTCCCGGGCGGCGTTGGCCAGTCGTGCGTTCCATTGCTGGCGATGCTGACGGGCGTGGGCGTCGTTCATCAGGCTGTTTTCCATGTCCGACTTGAGCCCGGCGATGCCTTCATCGGTCGGCTCGAAATCGAAGCTGTCGCGCAGTACATCCAGCAGGTCCTGATGGGTGTAGATCACCTGGCGTACGCCTTCATCGGTCATCAGGATCACGTCGCCGTCATTGACCACAGTGTCCGCCGGGCCTTTGGCGATGTTGGAAAAGAACACCTGGGAACGGCCGTCTTTCAGCGCGTACGTGGCCTCGTTGCCGGCGGCGGAGAAGCGCAGCCCCGAGCGATCCAGAATGTTTTCGGCAAACAGGCAACGGATCATCCGTCGCAGAGCGTTCTTGCGGGAGTAGGCGATGAGTGTCTTGAAGTCATCCATATCAGCTATCTGCTCGTCGAGAAATTAATGAAAAGTTGAACCCGCTCATGCTGTGCGCGGCCATTGGCGGGGGAAGTAGTCGAGCGCCGAGTCGCGCAGGCCCTGCATATAGGAAACGCTCCATTGCAGGACTTCTTCGATGTAGGGGACTTTCAGTTCGAAGCGCCGGGCCATTTCCACCAGCAGCACCAGGCCGTAGGCGACGTCTTCGTTGAAGGCGCGGCTTTCGCGTTCGATCACGTAACCGGCGCGGTTGTCGTCGGCCGGAATCATCGGGGCGAGGATGTCGTTGTAGGCCTGGTTGGTGCGCAGGATCGACAGCATGCTGCTCTGATCGCGGATCTGCTCGCCGTAGGCCTCGACGATTTCCTGCTTGAGGGATTTCACCGACGACAGGTCGATGCCCATGCGCTGGCTGATCACGCTGCACAGCTCCTGGCTTTCCTGATCCATGCGCTCCAGAAAATAGGCGCCCAGTTCGGGGCACTCGGTCCACCAGCACATGCGTTGCGGGAAGATCTTGCGGTGCCACTGGCCGTAAGGGCCGATCAAGCCGTAGATCACCGAGCTGTGCATGATCGGGTTGCCCGGTGTCAGGGTGATTTCCAGATAGTGGTCGAGCATCGTCACGCAGGGGCCGTACAGCGTGGTGAGGATTTGTTCCAGGTGTTGCCGTGATTGTGCTGATTCCCGGTCGTGCAACGCGACATACAACTGGCTCTTGCCGCCGCCCATCTTGACCGACACACCCGGCTTCAGATCGAACGCGGTGTGCGGCACATCCTTCATGCCCCAGATCACCACGTTCGAGCGTTGGCCCAGCGAAGCTTCGGCCAGCCAGTCGAAGCCGCAGAAACCCGGAATGGCGCCGACGTACACCGGTTTGCTCGTACTCAAATGCGGAGCGATGGCTTGCAGGGTTTGCGGTCGTGCATGGGCTGGTACGGTGATGATCACGATGTCGGCGTCGGCAACCACGACGCTGGCATCGGTGCTGACCTGATCCGGTCGTGCGCTCAGCGTCGAGCTGTCCGGCATCAGCGCTTGCATTGGCGAGTTGGCGAGGTGACGGTCGATCACCTCTTGATTGTTGGTGAGCATCGAAACCTGAACATTGGGCAGCTGTTTAAACAGAATGGCATTCAGATGCCCGGTCCGGCCTGCGCCGCAGATGGCGACTTTCAGCGGTTTCATACAGAGACTTTCCTGTGTGGGAGACGCGTCAGGCGACGCTCAATTGCAGGGGAGTGGCGTCGGATTCCAGCCAGCGGGTCTTGCCCAGCCAGCGATCCAGTTGCGGGGCGACGCCCGGGTCCAGCAGGTCGCGTTCTTCCAGCCATTTGTCATCGAACACGGTGTGCAGGTACTTCTCGCCGCCATCGGCAATCGGCACCACGACGTTGCCGGTCAGCGTGCCTTTGTGGATCAGCTCCAGCGCCTTGAAGATCGCTCCGCCGGTCGAACCGCCGACCAGCAGCGCCAGATTGCGTGCGATGTAGCGGGCGGTTTCGAAGGCCTGAGAGTCGGTTACCTGCAAGCCCAGGTCGATGCAGCTGTAGTCGAGCACCAGGCCGACAGTGTCGCCGGCCGGGGTGCCGGTTCCCGACTGGTAATACGGATATCCGGGATGGCCGAAGACGATGGAACCGGCCGGTTCGACGGCGACGGTGACGATGTCCGGGTTGTGCAGTTTCAGGCCGCGGGCGATGCCGGTCATCGAGCCGCCGGTGCCGACGCAACCGACATAGGCGCCGATGTGGCCACCGGCCTGGGCGATGGTTTCACGGACGAAATCGCTGTAGCCGCCGGCGTTGGCCGCGTTGTCGGACTGGTTCATGAACACCGCGCCGGGGATCTGCGAGGCCAGTTCGGCGGCCAGCCGTTGACGTTCGACCACAGCCACTTCGTCTTCCCGGTACGTGCCGGCGACGAAGCGGATTTCCGCGCCCAGTGCCTTCATCACCGCGATCTTGTCCTGCGCCGCATGGTGGTCGACCACCGCAATGAAATGCAGGTCGAACTCGACAGCTGCCATGGCCAGGCCGATGCCGGTATTGCCGGAGGACGATTCAACGACCACACCACCGGGTTTCAACTTTCCGGACTTGAGCGCCGCCAATACCATGTTGCGCGCCATACGGTCTTTAATACTGCCGCCGGGATTGTTCTTCTCTATCTTGAGCAACAGCCGGGCGTTGGTATCCGGTACATCGATGCCCAACATTGGTGTACTGCCAATAAGATCCGAAACTTTATTCAGTATCATCTGGACGTCTTCCCTTAATAGTCAGGTGTGAATGCGTAGTTGCCTTCCGTACAACAAGTCGCCGTCAGTCGCCGTGGCAACGGGTGGCGATGAAATTCGTTTTCCAGCAAGTCCATCTGATAACCGGCGGTGTTGGCGTAGATCAATAAATCGCCGGTTTGTGGTGTTGTTTCGAAGTGGATCAGTCGATGAGTGATCACATCATCGTCCAGGCAACTATGCCCGGCGATATAGGCTTGCATCGGAACTTGCCTTGATTCCTTTGAGGTGATCAGGATTGGATCGACAAGGTATTCAGACGCGAACCAGGTTTCGCACGCGCTGAAACTGCTGCCTTCGGCAAAGATCACAACTTTGTTGCCGGCCAGTTGTTTGGTGCGGGTCACGCGAAAGACAGTAATGGCTGCTTGATCCACCAGACTTCGACCGGGTTCCAGTGCCAGTTTTATATTCTGGCTCTTCAAGTAACCGGCAATGGTTTTTCCCGGGGAATGCTCCGACTCCAGGAATAAGTCCAGCCACTGACAAGCCGTCAGACTGCTGCCATAAGGATAAAAAGAGTTGGGCACTCGACGATTCTGATAATGACCAGGGTTGTTGTCGTTCTGCAAAAAGCTGTCGTACTCCTGCGGGTCGACATAGCGCATCGGCAGGCCACCACCGATGTCGATCATGACCGGGTCGAGCCCCATCTCCCTGGCTGCATCGATGAACCCGGTCACTTCGCGGAAAGCCTGCACCCGGGTTTCGTAGCCGTAACCGCCGAGGTGGAAATGGAAACCTTCGAAGCGCAACGACTCACTAGATTCAGTCAACCATTGCAGGCACTGAAACACGTCATCGGCGCCCATACCGAAACGGCTAGTCGGGCAACTTGTCGGCCTGTAACGCAGCAGGACTCGGGCTTTGGCCGATGGTGGAGATTTGTTGAGCAGTGCTTTGAGCTGGCTGAACTCTTCCCGTGAATCCACACAAATCAGCGAACCGCTTTGCACCAGCGCTTGATGAAACGCAGTCGTTTTGGCTGGCCCGGTTGCGCACAAATGTTCCGCTTTGGTCCCGGCGCGCAGCGCGGCTTGCAGCTCAAACAGGCTCGATACGTCAGTGCCGATGCCCGAAGACGCAGCCGCAACCAGTAGGCATTGGGACTTGTTGGCTTTGGCACCGTAAAAAATCGCGTAGTCAACGTCGTGCTTTTTCAGCACCGATTGCAGCGCCTGGGCGTTGGCCTCAAAGGCATGTGGCCACACCAGATTCAGCGGCGATCCATGTTGTTTAACAAGCTCAACAAGTTTCCCCGGTGAATGTTGAAGAAAGTTTTCGATAACAGGGTCAAGTAACGGTTTCAGCACTTTTGTGTACTGAGCTACAGTTGTTTCTTTAATGGGCGGCGCAATTAATTCAGGCATAGAAAACCTCTGGCGTAAATAATCGCCATATGTATGTTGCGTGTTCTAGCTGCTCGTCAGGTACGAGTGTTTAAAGAGGTGGAGGCGGATGACAGATCCGCTCTGGAATTAAACAAGGGGCATGTTCTTTCATAAAATTTTTACAAATCTGTTTCATGAGAACCCCACTCCTTAAGGTTCAGGCAGGCAAGGAGAAGGCCAATAAAATATGGCCTTGTCGCTTTTTAAGTGCCATTACCTGACATGTAAATGACATCATTGCGCCGAACTTTCCGTTAACAAAATCGCAGGTCTTGATTTGAGTCTCGACTCTGTCAGCGGCTTGAACAATATTGCGAACAGGAACGATTATCAAGTAAGGTTTTCAAATATTTTGAATGAACACACACAACAGGGGAGTGCGAAGCCGTTTGTTCGCCTGCTCAAGTAAGCACTCGCGTATTAATGAAAAAATCCCTTAACACCTTGTTATTCAAGGTGTTGACGGTTGATTCAATACGCCTGGAATCAACCCGGTTTTTCCCCTGTAACAGGTGTTCGAATTTTTTTGAAAACCCACGACTGAAGCACGCTCAGGAGAGTCCCGATGACTGTTCGTCAAAGCACCAACGCCACGCTTCCCATCAGCTACCTGTTCGTTCCCGGCAACCGGCCGGAGCGTTTCTCCAAAGCGGTCGAAGCCGGGCCGGACGCGATCATTCTCGACCTCGAAGACGCCGTTCATCCGAACAGCAAAGCCGTGGCCCGGGCATCGATCTGGGCCTGGCAGCAGAGCACGCCCGAAACCGCCTGCCAGCGTTACATCCGGCTGAACAGCGTCGGCAGTTCGCTATTTCGCCAGGACATGACGTGGCTGGGCGACATGCGCTACCCCGAGCGCTGCGCGGGGATTTTCCTGCCCAAGGCCGAATGCCCGGAGAGCCTTTCGCGCGTGGTCGAGCGCCTGCTGGCATGGAACCCCGAGCTGCAAATCGTCGCCATCATCGAGACCGCCAAGGGCCTGCATCAGGTCGAGGCGATTGCGGCGATTCCCGGGTTGGCGCGGCTGGCATTCGGTTCGCTGGATTTCTCCCTGGACATCGACTGCAGCCAGATTCCCGAGGCGTTTCTGTTCGCCCGCAATCGCATCGTGCTGGCTTCGCGGGTGGCCGGTTTGCCGGCGCCGATCGATGGCGTGACCCCGGCCATCAGCGACATGGCGGTGGTCGAGCGCGACTCGCGTTACGCCCGGTCGCTGGGGTTCGGCGCCAAGCTGTGTATTCATCCTTCGCAAATCACCACGGTGCAGAAAGCCTTCCTGCCCAATGCCCGCCAACTGGCGTGGGCGGACCGGGTCCTGAACGCGGTGGCGGGGGGCAGTCACGCGGTGCAAGTCGACGGCGAAATGGTCGATCTGCCGCTCATCGAACAGGCCCAGCGCCTGCGCGACATGGCCAGCCAGTACGCGCTGGTCGCCAACGCGGATGCCTGCTGAAACCGGGGGTGAATCATGGGACATGGTTACCAGATTGCCTTGCGTGCGCTGTGCGACGTGCGGCAATCCGAGCAGGTCGATCCGCTCAACGTGCAGCGCCTGCGCGAGGCGATCATCCAGGCCGGACACTGGCTCGAACCGATCATCGTCGAGCGCTCCCGAGGCGTCGTGATGGACGGCAATCACCGGTTCAACGCGGCGCGGGCACTGGGGTTGAAACGGGTGCCGTGCATCCAGCTCGACTACGCCGATCCACGGGTTTGCGTACGCCACTGGCAAACCGGGCAAGCGTTCGAAGTGGCGCAGATTTTCACCACCATCGAGCGCGGTGAGCTGTTCCCGTACAAGACCACCCGGCACGCGTTTGACCCCGCGCTGCCGGTGGTCTCCATCCCGTTGCAATGCCTGTATGACTGACCCGCGTCGGAGGGTGGGTTTCGCAAACTCATCCTCCGGCGTTTTCCCCTCCGGGCGATCCGCTCAAAAAAATATCCGATCCTGCTGATACTTTTTCGATTGTCGACTGGCAAATAGGAGTCATTACCATTTTCAGCCACTCGAGAAGGACCCAATCGTCATGTCTGTTGCAAGCCGACCCTGCAGTGAGCGCGCACTCACACTGGCCATTCGCACCGCGATGCTGAGTTCCATTCTGGCCGCAGGAAGCGCCACTGCCTGGGCAGCAGACCCCAACCAACCCGAGCAACAGGACGCCGTCGCCACCGAAGGGCTGACGCTGGACACCACCAACGTCAACGCCCGCTACAACGGCGCGACCGCATTGCCGGAAGTCCTCGCCGGGGGCCAGGTCGCCCGTGGTGCGCGGCTCGGGATGATGGGCAACAAGGACGTGATGGACACGCCATTCAGCGTGACCAGCTACACCGCCAAGACCCTCGCGGATCTGCAAACGGTGACCGTGGCCGATGCGCTGGAACGCGACCCTTCGGTACGCTCCACCGGGCAGACCGGCGGGATCGTCGATTCGTTTTTCATCCGTGGATTTGCAATAGGTGAGGGCAACCTCGGCGAGCTGGCCTATGACGGTGTGTACGGTGTCGCGCCCAACTATCGGGTGTTCACCGAATACGCCGAGCGCGTCGAAGTGCTCAAAGGGCCGGGCGCGCTGATGTACGGGATTTCGCCCAACAGCGGCGTCGGCGGCGTGATCAACATCGTGCCCAAGCGCCCGCTGGCTGAAGACCTTACCCGCTTCACCGGCAGTTACGCTTCGGACTCGCAAGTAGGCGGGCATCTGGATATCAGTCGGCGTTTCGGTGACGAAAACCAGTTTGGCGTGCGTTTCAACGGCAGCCTTCAGGGCGGCGACACTGCGGTGGATGATCAGCAAAGAGATCTCAACATCGGTGCCATTGCCCTCGACTACCAGGGCGAGCGCTTGCGCCTGAACCTGGATTTCATCAGCCAGAAAGAGAGCTTCGATGCGGCCTCGCGCCCGTTCACCATCGCGCCGGGCGTCGAGGTTCCATCGGCGCCGAATGGCCGCACCAACCTGCCGCAGGACTGGGGCTGGTCGGACACCAAGGAGCAGTCGGCCTTGCTCGGCGGCGAGTATGACCTCAACGATAACCTGACGGTGTTCGCCCACGCCGGTGGCGGTCGCTCTGACGTCAAACGCATGTCCGACCAGGTGCCGCGAATCCTCAACGAAGCCGGTGATACCAGCAACATTCCCGGCTACTACAAATTCAACGTCGACCGTTCAACGGCGGACGTGGGGATGCGAGCGCTGTTCGCCACAGGCCCGGTGACCCACACCACCACGGTCATGGCGACCCGTTACCAGGACGAATTGTCCCGAGGCATCAACAACGGCACGGAAATCCGCTCGAACATCTACCACCCGGTGGACGTGCCCAAGCAGTACATCAACTCGCCGAAAGTGCTGCGCATTTCCGAATCGGAACTGTCCGGCATCGCGTTGACCGACACCCTGGGCTTTCTCGATGACCGGATTCAGTTGACCCTCGGCGTGCGCCGTCAGGACATCGAGTCGCGTAACTACAACGCCTCGGGTTCGGTCAGCTCCCGTTACGACGACAACGCGACGACGCCGCTGGCGGGCGTGGTGGTCAAACCGTGGGACGACGTTTCGCTGTACTACAACTACGTCGAAGGCCTGAGTAAAGGTGACATCGCTCCGGGCACGGCGGCGAACTCCGGCGAAACCTTCGCACCCTACAAATCCAAGCAGCACGAAATCGGTGTGAAGTACGAACACGGCACGTTCATGACCACTCTGGCGCTGTTCCAGATCGAGAAGCCGAGCGGCGAAATCGGCGCCGGCAACGTGTTCTCGGTGCAAGCCGAACAACGTAACCGTGGCGTCGAGTTGAGCATGTTCGGTGAAGTCGCGCCGGGCACCCGCCTGATGGGCGGCGTGACCGTGCTCGATGGCGAACTGACGGATTCGGCCACCGCCGCCAACCGTGGCAACAAACCGGTGGGCGTGCCGGATGTCCAGGCCAACCTCTGGGCCGAGTGGGATACACCGTGGGTCGAAGGTTTCACCCTGACCGGCGGCGCGATCTACACCGACAGCCAATACGTCAATCAGGCCAACACCCAGGAACTGCCTTCCTGGACCCGCGTCGACGCCGGTGCCCGTTACGCCACCAAGATCGAAGGTCGTCCGACGACATTCCGCGCCACGGTGCAGAACGTGTTTGATCGTGAGTACTGGTCGGGTGTGGCGTCCTACGGCGCGTTCTCCCCGGGTTATCCACGCACGTTGCAGTTGTCGGCGACCGTCGACTTCTGATCGGGGGGCGCACTGTCAGGTGCGCCTTCTTCTATATAGCTACGCACAGCGGTTGATCACAGAGCCTTCAAGGAAAAGGAGTATTCGAATGTTAACCAGCCCGGCATCGACTTCCTCTGGTACGCCATTGCCGATCCCGAAAGGCCAGCGGGCCTTCGATTTCGAGCGCAGCACCAATGAGCATATCCGTGAGCTGCTGCATTATTACGGGCTGCGCACCAGCCTGATCCGGATCAAGGTGATCGATGCCTTGCTGGTTGCCGCACGGGAAGGGCGCGCCGTTGGCGGGCGCGGGGTGCATGGGTATCTACAGGCGTTTGTCAGCGGCATCCAGTTCATCAGCGTCAGGGAAGTGCTCAAGCGTTTGTGCGAGGAGGGCGTCATCGTGTTTCAGCCCGACAAAAGCTACCGTTTCACCGGCGAGGCCTACGCGATGCTGGAGCAGCATGCCGACCGCTGACTGATCGCGTTTGCCGTTCTGACCAAAACCACCTGTTCGCAGGTGGTTTTTTCGTTGGGGCCGTCAATCCTGATTCGCTGAAAGCGTTCGATCAGCGGACAGCCAAACCTTCGTCCAATTGCCCGATCCGGCACGCCGGCGTACTGTGACCGGTGATGGCGTAAACCGTGACCATCACCATAACGACAAGATCGAGTGCCTTGCCCATGGACAGCCGCCTGCTGAGCGACCGCAGCAGCG